>Ga0247841_10001373_pt1 | contig 55979 bp, 44 predicted proteins | sample LaCruzMarch2015__2_FD_192410 | JGI IMG/M metagenome (GOLD analysis project Ga0247841, IMG submission 192410) | Freshwater microbial communities from meromictic Lake La Cruz, Castile-La Mancha, Spain - LaCruzMarch2015_18m | ecosystem: Environmental > Aquatic > Freshwater > Lake | place: Spain... | reverse complement strand
GGTTATTCTCCTGACAAAAAAATAGAAGTTACAGGAGACTATAGTTGCAGCATAGTTGATATTCAAGATCAAAATATATATTCTTTTAATTTTGATCTACCTCCAAAATTATTTACAGATGTTCTACAGAGCAATACAACAGTTGGCGGAGTCATAACTTTAAGTAAAACAGACTTTAGCGTGATATCTCCTTATTCAGAAAATGCCAAACAGATTGTCTGTTATAATCCAAGAGGTTATGAAATCCTAAGAGAAAATGTTCAAAAAATAAGTTTGGGTCCTGAACAAACAAATAATTGGGTTTGGATATATGTTATAGTAGCCTTAATCGGGCTTATAATCATCATTTATCTTAATAAAAGAAAGAAATAGATTCACAGGGTTTCATTTGGTTTCATTCTATCGTAGTTAAACATATTTAAATACCCATTTTTCTGTATTTTATATAGAGGGTGGTAGTTTGAAGGATATTTTAGACATCTTTGAATTCAAAAAAGAGGATTTTAGAGAAAAACAGTTAGATGTTCTATTCAGCATGCTGTCTAATGAAGAGAAAAAAGTCTTTAATCTTATCAAATTAAGCTCAGATGCTTTGACTGCTACCCAGATATATGATTATTATATCGATAAGATCATAAATGAAAATCCTGATCTGAAAGCTAAAATTGAAGAATTAGAATCTTTGATAAGATTCAGAAAAAAGAAAAAACCTCTTGAAGTAAAAGCAGACTTCGCTAGGAAAAATTCTGTTATGGTGCCTACAAATAGGACAGTAACAAGAGTTCTAGAAAATCTAAAAGAAGCTGGTTTTGTTGTCAAAAGAAACACTTCTAACAAAAAAGCAAAAGCATACTATTGTATTGTTCCAAATTTGAAGATATTATTAGAAGAGAATGATCCTGAAATTCTTAAAAAAAGAGAAATCGATATGATGAAAAATAAATTAAAGCAGATAAAAGAGGTCATTGATAAGAAAAGATGAAAAAGATAGTTTTGTTTATGATAATGTTTATTGCAGTTATTATAGGATCAGCTTTTGTCACATCAGTATCTGCATACAATCTAGTTTTATACAAAGTTGGGGGAGCTACCTCGGGGACAATAACAGGAACAGTAAACTGCGGACTAGATTGTGGTGACACTTACCCATCAATTAATCCAGGAACATCTGTAACATTAAGAGCAACAGCATCTCCAGGACATTCTTTTACAGGATGGGGTGGAGCATGTTATGGAACAGGAACATGTCAATTTACAATGAATGCAGACAAATATGTTCAGGCCACTTTTTCATCAACAGCATCTACATATGCTCTATCAATCTCTAAGTCAGGAGGTGGAGGTGGAGGAGTAGTTACATCATCTCCAGCAGGAATAAATTGTGGAACAACATGCACAGCATCGTTTGCTACAGGAACATTTGTATCAATATTTGGATCATCTACACCAGGAGTTACATTTGAAGGATGGAGTGACTGTACTACAAATGGACAACCTGCAACAACAGCCTTATGCGAGATTATAGGATATAGATACACAGTTAGTATGGTTTCAGACACATATCTTACTGCTTATTTTTCAGGAACACCTTTAATAACATATTCTTTAACAGTTTCCAAAACAGGAACTGGTTCAGGAACAGTATCTGGAACAGGAATTAGTTGTGGAACAGACTGTTCAGAACCTTACAACTCAGGAACTTTAGTTACTTTAACACCATATACCTCTACAGGATCTTCTTTTACAGGATGGACTGGAGCATGTTCTGGAACAGGAACATGTACAATAACAATTGATGCAGCAAAATCAGTTACTGCTAATTTTAATTTAATAACATATTCTTTAACAGTTATAAAAGCAGGAACTGGTGCAGGAACAATTTCAAGCTCCCCAGCAGGAATAAATAGTTGTGGAAGTACTTGTTCATATCCATTTAACCAAAATACAAATGTAATATTAACACCAACAACATCTCCAGGATCTTCTTTTTCAGGATGGACTGGAGCATGTTCTGGAACAGGAACATGTACTGTAACAATGGATGCAGCAAAATCAGTTACAGCAACATTTATACCAATTGTAAACGGAACTTGTGGAACAAAAAACACAACTTACCCTTCTACAACAGCATCATGGCCTTCAGGTAGTACTTATTGCCTATCAGGAGATGCAAATCCACTTAATGTTTTGTTTCCTCCTGAAGGGGGTTGGACATCTTGGATATGTCAAGGTTCAGGAGGAGGTTTATCTCCGCTTTGTACTGCTGCAAAAACAGCTACAGTATTTAACTGCAATTTATCATCACCTTCTGGAGCAGGAATCATACTTTATCCTGGAACAGCAACACAATCAGATCAAAATTGGATTTATGATGATACTTCACCATATTCATCTTGTTCATGGAGATGTAATTCTTCAAATAATTATATAAGAGATGGAAATTCATGTATACAATGTTTGGCTTCTGAAACAAACTGTGCTAATGGCATCAACGATGATTGTCTAAATGGATGGGACTATGATATCCAAACATGGTCAAATGGAGCTGCTATAGGTTCACCTTATCATACTCAAGGAGATCCCAACTGCAAAGTTGGAATCATTACAGGAACAATAACAGGAGGTATAGCTCCTTAAGATGAACAAACAAATATTGAAAATATTTATTTTGTATTCATTGTTAATATTATTGAATTCAGTTTTTACATTTGCAATCGATTCTGACAGAGACGGGATCCCTGATGATAAAGATCTTTATCTTTATGATTATGATAATGATGGTATGCCTGATGATTGGGAAATAAGGAATGGATTAAGATATGATGTTAATGATGCTACACCAGATAATGATAATGACGGATTGACTAATCTAGAAGAGTATCAATCTGGAACTGATCCAAATTCAATAGATTCTGAAGGTGATACTAATACTGATTATCAAGAAGTAAAAGTACTGGGTACAGATCCGCTTAAAAAAGAAAGAGTGATATGGCCTTTTATCGTTTTTCCAATACTTATAATCTTATTCGTAATATATTTATTTTTAGCACATCAATATCATCTAGATGTTATAATAAAACAATATTATTACAAATATTTTCCAAAAAAAGTGCAATCTGGAACTACAGAACAGCCATTTAAATATGTCAAACAAGAAAAACCAAAGATATCATATATCAATATAGCCCAAATAAATCAAGAGATGGATGATAAAAGAAAAGACAAGGAAAAGATGATGAAAGCATTCGGTATAAAAACTAATGAGAAACCTTTTAAAAATACTGTTATCTCTGAAATAAAAAAACCAATATTTTCCCAGACCAAGAATAGTTTACCTGTAAAGAGAACAGGTTTGATAAAACAATTTCCACAAGATATGGAAAAAATAAATAAACCATCTAGTTCTAGTACACTAAATAAACCTTCTAAATCTGCGATCAAAGAAAAACCAACTGAGGAAAAAGCAGACAAAAGACTTGAAAAGATAGTTGATTCTTTTGGTATTCAAACAGAAAAAAAGAAAGAAATTCCTAAAAATGAACCTATCAAGAAAGATATATTTGATAAGCTCAAAAAGATAAAAAGATGAAAAATTTAAATGTTTTTGTTAAGCATAGAATAAAATTACTATATAATCAAAACATATTTAAAGCAAGAAAACTAAAAATTGATAAAAGAGGTTATTTTTAAAAAAAGATGGGAAAAATAGTTTTGTTTATGATTTTATTAGGTATCTTATTTTCAGTTAGTGTAAATGCACTTTCTTTTTGCGGAATCGCAGCAAAACAATATGGGCTTTATGAACCTTTTTTAAGTATTCTTCCAGAGAATAATGAACTTTGCAATTGGGCAGCAGATGCTTATCCTCAGGGAGGAACTTATACTGTGTGGGGTATAAACTTTGATCCTTTAATAGGGAGATCTAAATCTTGGACATGCTGCAATTCTGATGGGACATGTGTATCATGCAGTGCTTCAAGACCTGTAAATTATGAAATTTGCGATGATCTTGACAATGATAACGACGGGTTAATGGATGAAGGTTGTGATGATGATCAAGATGGGTTTGCAGATTCAAGTATGCTTTGTGTTAATTCTTTTCAGAGCGCAAAACTTTCGCCTTATATGTCTCAGTCGTGTGAATTTATGGGTGGAGACTGCAATGATAATGATCCTAATATTTCTCCTGCGATATATTATTTTGGTTCACCTGATTGGAGGGCAAGACTTTTAACAAAATCTGAAACATGCAGTAATAATATTGATGATAATTGTAATGGACAGATTGATGAAGGTTGTACGTTTAGTTTATCAGTTTCCAAAACAGGAACTGGTTCAGGAACAGTATCTGGAACCGGAATTAGTTGTGGAACAGACTGTTCAGAACCTTACAACTCAGGAACTTTAGTTACTTTAACACCATATACTGCTACAGGATCTTCTTTTACAGGATGGACTGGAGCATGTTCTGGAACATCAACATGTAGTGTAACAATGGATTCAGTAAAATCAGTTACTGCTACTTTTAATTTAATAATTTATTCTTTATCAATCTCTAAATCAAATGCAGCTGGAGCAACAGTAACATCAATTCCAGCAGGAATAAACTGTGGTTTAACATGTCCATCAATGTCAGCAAATTTTAATTATGGAACATCTGTTGTATTAACTGGAACATTATCTCCAGGTTATAGTATTACAGGAATTACTGGTTGTGATTCAACTTCAGGAACTACTTGTACTGTTCTGATGAACTCAGCAAGATCAGTTATTGCCACTTTAGGTCAACTAAGTTGCAATTTATCATCACCTTCTGGAGCAGGAATCATACTTTATCCTGGAACACCAACACAATCAAATCAAAATTGGATTTATGATGATACTTCACCATATTCATCTTGTTCATGGAGATGTAATTCTTCAAATAATTATATAAGAGATGGAAATTCATGCATACAATGTTTGGCTTCTGAAACAAATTTATGTGCTAATGGCATAAATGATGATTGTCTAAATGGATGGGACTATGATATCCAAACATGGTCGAATGGAGCTGCTATAGGTTCACCTTATCATACTCAAGGAGATCCCAACTGCAAAGTTGGAATTATTTTAGGAACAATAACAGGAGGTATATCTCCTTAAGATGAAAAAAATAAAACTGTTAATCTTTTTTATTGTATTTATATCTATGATTGAAATTATTGAAGGTGACTATGTAGCTCTAGATTGGAAGTCAACTACTTGTGCTGCTGGTACTCAATGTGGTGGATGTTATCATGATTATAAAGAGGTTTATACCTGCAATGATATTGGCTCTAGTTGCAACTGCGATGGGAGATATGAACATGGTTGCAATGATTATAATGCTTGTGGGGGCTATTCTTACCCTACTGTTTGTTCATGCAAGATAACCTGTAAATGTGATACTCATGATTGTGAAGATTATAATTGGGAATGCGGTACTGGAACGTGGTGGTGTGGTGGTAGTGATTATGCTTCTTCTCCTTGTAGAGGGACTTTAAGCTGTGGTGATTGTAGCGAGAAGGATGGTTATTATAGTTGCAGCGGCAATTCAAGAGTTTATCGAGATTATTATTGTAGTTCTGGAAATTGTAATTCCTACTCAACATCATATTCTGCTTGTGGAACAACAACATGTCCTGCTACAACCTATTCTCTTTCAGGAAATGTCTGTACTAAAAATACTTATCCTTCTACATGCCAAAAAACATGCAGTGGTGGAAATTGTGTAGCATGCACTTGCACTTCAACACCTTCAACTTATCTTACTGCTACAACCTGTCACTATATAACCGGATGCAGCGGAACAACTCCTGGAAGTCTAGCTCATCTTGATGATTATACAAGTTGCGGAGGAAATAGTATCTGTCTAAGCGGTGTATGTACAGCAAGATATTCTTTAACTGTTACTAAGTCAATTCCAGATGCTGCAACAGTAACTTCAGTTCCATCTAGGATAGATTGTGGAAGTACTTGTTCACGTTTATTTATTTCAGGAACATCTGTAAACTTAACAGCAGCACTTAATCCAGGATATAATATTACAGGAGTTACTGTTTGTAATCCAACTTCAAGTAATACTTGTACAGTTACAATGAATGGAGCGAAATCAGTAGGCATACAATTTACTCCAACATATTCTTTTTCACTTTCTAAAACAGGAATTCCAGCTTCAGGAACAGTAAGTTCAGATCTAGCAGGAGTAATCTGTGGAACATCATGTTCAACATATTCAGCAACATATAACTCAGGAACATCTTTCTCATTGACAGCAACAGCTCAACCAGGATATTATTTTTCAGGATGGTCTGGAGGAATATGTTCTGGAACAGCAGCATGCAGCGTAACAATGAATGGAGCGAAATCAGTTACAGCTAATTTTATTCCAACATATTCTTTAACAGTTATAAAAGCAGGAACTGGTTCAGGAACAGTTGATAGTACCAGTTCTCCAACTCAAGCAACCCAAATAAACTGCGGTTCAACATGTCCATCAACTTCAGTAACATTCAATAATGGAACTTCTGTAACATTAACAGCAATACCATCTTCAGGATATTATTTTTCAGCATGGGGTGGAGCATGTTCTGGAACAACAACATGTACTGTTTCAATGACTGCAATAAAATCAGTTACAGCAACATTCATGCCGCTATATAATTTAACAGTTACAAAATCAGGAACTGGTTCAGGAAATGTAACATCAAGTCCATCTGGAATAAGCTGCGGTTCAACATGTATATCAACCTATAATTCAAGTACACCTATAACATTAACAGCAAAACCAAATCCAGGATCTTATTTTGTAGGATGGTCTGGAGAAATATGTTCTGGAACAATAACAACATGTTCATTTTCAATGGATTCAGCAAAATCAGTTACAGCAACATTCATGCCGCTATATAATTTAACAGTTATAAAAGCAGGAACTGGTTCAGGAACAGTTAATAGTACCAGTTCCCCAACTCAAGCAGTTCAAATTAATTGCGGAGCAACCTGTATAGCAACATATAACTCAGGAACTTCTGTAACATTAACAGCAACAGCATCTCCAGGATCTTATTTTTCAGCATGGAGTGGAGCATGTTCTGGAACAGGACAATGTGTAGTTCCAATGGATATAGCAAAATCAGTTACAGCAACATTCATGCCGCTATATAATTTAACAGTTTCTAAAAGAGGAGCTATATCTGCATCAACAATAACCTCAAATGTATCTGGAATAGATTGTGGCTCAACATGTTCTTCAAAATATAATTCAGGGACATCTATCCAATTGACAGGGACATTATCTTTAGGATATGGTCTTACATGGACCAATGGTTGTGATTCAATAAATGGTAATAACTGTACTGTTTTGATGAGTTCAAATAAAACTGTAAATGTTACATTAATCCAATTTAGCTGCAATTCATCTTCACCTTCTGGAGCAGGAGTTATACTTTATAATGGAACAGCAAATCAAACAAATCAATCCTGGATCTATGATGATATTTCACCTTATTCAAACTGTTCATGGAGATGTGATTCTGCAAATGAATATGTTAGAGACGGAGATTCTTGTATAATAATACCTACTGAAAACTGCACTAATAGTATTGATGATGATGGAGATACAAAAATTGATTGGGCTGATAGTGATTGTAAAATACAGGTAATAAACCTGTTTATTTTAGATGGGTTTGTTATAAGATAAAAAAATAAAAAGATGTGATAATATGAAAAAAATAAAAAACAAATTAAAATTTAAGAAAGGAATCTTGATAATGGTATTCTTATTATTGGCTGCAACTGTTTTTGCAGCTAAAGTTGCTGTTGATACTGGTTTTATGCAGATAGACCAATCATTATGGGTAAAAGGAAGTCCAACTTTATCTACAGGTCTTACTTTGAATGTAACAGGTAAAATCGGAGCAGCTTGGTATTGTGATTCTAATGGATTAAATTGTAAAAATATAACCTCTATTGGAGCAACAGGACCTGCCGGACCTACAGGTGCAACAGGAGCCACTGGAGCAACAGGTGCAACAGGACCTCAAGGACCTGCCGGAACTGCCCCTACACTAACATTAGATTCTACTTATGTTAGAGTTTGTGTGTCTTCTGTTCCAAACGACTATGCTGTAGGTTCAGATGCTCAGTGTCCTGCAGGTTATAAAAGAACTGGTTGTAGTGGAAGTAGTGTCTGGCCTACTACTCAATTAGGGATTGTTTATCAGGGGGCTGATTACTGGCCGCCTAATGGTTGTTATGGCTCAGTTGTTAACAAACAAAGGACTACTACTACTATGATGATTTGTACTGTAGCATATTGCGGTAAACTCATATAGGATTAAGGTATAAAATGAAAAAAATAATTATAACGATAATCATATTGATCATTATTGGATTAGGAGTGATGAATCTTTACTTCTATCAGGAAGTTAAGTCATTAAAGCAAGTTACAGATATAAAAAAAGAGCCCACCAATCATATCATCACAGAATTGACTGGAAATCTTATCTCTTTTGACCAGAATAAGAATACTATTGAAATGTTTTCAAAAGAATTTAATAAAAATATTATTGTAACATATAATACTGAAACATTTTTTTATATACATGAGATTATGAGTGATGAAAGATACCAAAAAGCTTTCGCTGATTATGAGAAAAAAATAAATGAAGTCAATAAACAAATGAACGAATTAAATGATAGTCAAATAGATAATATAATCATGGACCCATCACCTATACAAGATCTTTTCAATCAGAAGAATCTGATAGACGATTTAAATCTCACTAAAGATGACTCTTTAGTTGTACCTTTCAAGGAAACAAATCCAGATGGGCAATATATTGCAATCAATATAATAAAGAACAGTTTTATCAATTAGAAACTTAAAACATAAAAAGATGTGATAATATGAAAAAAATAAAAAACAAATTAAAATTTAAAAAAGGAATCTTGATAATGGTGTTCTTATTATTGGCTGCAACTGTTTTTGCAGCTAAAGTTGCTGTTGATACTGGTTTTATGCAGATAGACCAATCCTTATGGGTAAAAGGAAGTCCAACTTTATCTACAGGTCTTACTTTAAATGTAACAGGTAAAATTGGAGCAGCTTGGTATTGTGATTCTAATGGATTAAACTGTAAAAATACAACTACATTTGGAACAACAGGACCTCAAGGACCTGTTGGACCAACTGGAGCTACAGGTGCAACAGGACCTCAAGGACCTGCCGGACCAACTGGAGCCACTGGAGCAAGAGGTGCTACAGGTGCAACAGGAGCCACTGGGGCAACAGGTGCAACAGGACCTGCTGGACGTACACCAGGGTTAATTACAGTATCATATGTATCAGGTGGTGTAAGTAACAGTGGTTGGATTACTGCATCTGTTTGTTGTGGTCATGATTACAACTATATAAGAACAGGTTGCTCTGGATATTGGAATTGGCAAGGAGGAGGCTCTTCTTATCAAGGTGCCTGGTACTATGAATCAGGCATTGATCATTGTTGTAAAGCCCAAGCTTACAGAGGTACCGGAACCGGAACTCTATGGGCATATGCATATTGCATCGTAGCAGTTTAAGGATGATGATATTAAAATGAAAAAAATAATTATAACTATAATATTGTTGATCATTATTGGATTAGGTGCAATGAATTTTTATTTCTATCAGGAAACTAAATTATTAAAGCAAGCTATTGCAGATTTAAAAAAAGAACCTACTGATGATGGTATAACAAGATTAACTGGAAATTTTATTTCTTTTGATCAAAATAATCTCAAGATGTTTTCAAAAGAACTTAATAAAAATATTATTGTAACCTATAATAATGAAACAACGTTTTATGTCCATGAGGTAATGAGTGATGAAATGTATTTGAAAGCTTTAGCCGATTATGATATAAAAGTGAATGAAGCAAATAAAAAAATTGAAGAATCAAGTAGTGATAACATAAATGGTACAATGATTGATATGCCACCTATGCAGGATGTCTTTAACCAGAAGAGCACGATAGACGATTTAAATCTCACTAAAGATGATTCTTTAGTTGTACCTTTCAAGGAAACAAACTCGGAAGGACAATATATTGCAATCAATATAATCAAAAACAGTTTTATCAATTAGAAACTTAAAGCAGAAAAAAGCGATAATAACTTAAAAAATGAAAATGATACCGATGAAAAAGAATAATCTACTTATTTTATTAGTTATCTTGTCGCTCTTTTCGAAAATTGTTTTAGGTGTTTGTCCAGCATCAAGCGCTAATGATGCTTTTACTGTTGATGATTCTAGCGGCAACCTGATTGCAGCATTTAATCCAACTGGAAACGGCAATCTGACAGTTAAAGGATGTTGTGTAGTCAACTCTTCTTGCGGTTCAGGTTTGTTTGAAGTTAAAAACAACGGAAATATTGTTTCATCAATAGACTCAAGTGGAAATTTATGTTTAGAGAGCGGAACTTGTGATGGAAATGCTCTTTCTTGTTCTGAAGGAATCTTTAATGTAAAAAATGGTATTGAACCCTTATTCAGCATCAGCAGTACAGGCAGCTTATGCCTTAAAGGCCAATTAACTACTTGTCAAGATTGCACTACAAAATATAACTTATCAGTTTTAAAGATAGGAGATGCAGCTTCATCAACAATAAATTCAAGTCCAACAGGAATAAATTGTGGAACAGCATGCCAATCAGCTTCAGCAAATTTTAATTCTGGAACAAATGTTGCTTTGACAGGAACATTATTTTCTGGATATAGTATTACTGGAATTACTGGTTGCGATACAACTTCAGGAAATATTTGTTATATTTTGATGAATTCAAATAAAACTGTAAATGTTACATTAACCAAACTAAATTGTCAATCACCAGCATATTCTGGAACAGGAGTTGTAACTTATAACGGAACACCATATCAAACAAATCAACCTTGGGTCTATGATGATACATCTGTTTCATCATGCTCATGGAAATGCAATACAGGATATATACATCAAGGCACTGGTTGTGTTCTAGGAACAAAAGTATGTCAATCTTTTAATGTAAGCTGTCAAGCATCATTTGCAAATATAACTTCTGTTGTTGCTTATGTCTTAGATGGCGCAACAAAAAATTATTGTACTCCTCTTGGCTGGACAGGTTCAAATGCCAGTTTTAATTGTAATCCAACATTGCCTGTCAATCAAACATATAATTTGACTTGCGGGATAAATACATCTCAATCTTATCAGGATGGAACTGATTGGTCTACAAATATTTATATCAAAGATTGCGGTCCAAGATGCGGTGACAATATATCTGGAAATACTGCAGGAGAAGAATGTGATAATGGAGCTCTTAATACAAACTATTGTCTTCCTCCTAATAATGGTAATTGCACTTATTGTGACCTGAGCTGCAAAAACAGAACTAATTCCAGTACTGGTCCTGCTTTACCTTATGATGCTGAAGTTTGTCAATTGTTTACTATCGGATGTAATATTACTTTTGCACAAGTAAATTCAGTTAGAGCATTTATCAAAACACCGACTTTAGAGAAAAATTGTCAATCTTTAGGATGGCAAGGTACTATGGAAAGGTTCAGCTGTGATGCAACAGGATTGACATATAATCAAGTTTATCCTGTAACATGCGCTATTATTCCACCGTTCTTCCAACAAGGTATAAATCAGACAAGCAATCTGCTTATAACTCAATGCGGATCTTATTGTGGAGATAGTTTTATCAATGTAAGTGAAGGAGAACAATGCGATAATGGAACAGCTCAAAATGGAGTGATGTGTTCTACACCTTTAGGAACATCATGTACTTATTGCAATGCTACATGCCAAGAAAATAGATTTATCAATGGTACTATCTCATGCGGAGATGGAATTCTTAATACAAGCATAGGAGAACAATGCGATAATGGACATAATTGTGCTTCAAATTATACTTGTTTTAATGATACTATCTTAACAACAAAACCATTTGATTGCAATAGTACTTGTTCATGTGTAGCAAGAGCCCCTTATAATGAAACAGCACCATACGGATTCAAATGTTATAATGGAACTTTTATTATAATTTATAGACCTTGTAATTCTACTCTTATTTCTCTAATACCTGAACCTGGGAAATGTTTAGAAAATGAATGCTGTTATGGGCTGACAGCAAACCAAGATGGAGTTTGTGTCAATTCTGTCCCAGCAGGAGCAGAAGCTGATAATGATTCTTGTTTATGTGCAGTTTCTATACCAGGTAAATTCGGAAATATATGCGATACTGATGGAGAAAGTCCTTGTTGGGAATCAGATCTAGGAACATGTTGCGGAGATGATGGGACATCTGATGATTGGCCAACAACATATTCAAGCCAAACATCATTATATAAGGTGTTAGTTACAGGGATATGCCAATCTGGAAATTGGACAAGCAGAGAATCTCATCTAACAGATTATACCATGGGCATCATAAGATGAAATTTTTAAAAAATAAAAAGGCGTTTGAAGTCAACGAACAGCTAGTCATGATGGTATTTTCAATAATCCTTATCTTTGTTTTTTTAATATTTGCAATAAAATCATGTTCATCATTGTCAGAAAAACAAAGAAGCGTAATTCTCTCAGATTTGGAAGCAGAGATCCAGGGTGTTGTAGAACTATTATCCACTAAATCAGGTTCAGTGATGCATAAAATATTTGAGGTTCCTGCTGGAACAGATACTGTATGTTTTGTAGATCTAAATCATTCACAGCAGATACTTCAAAATACATCTTTACCCTCTGAATATCCTATGATAAATCAAAGTTTGTCTGTAGGAGACAAAAAAAATGTATTTTTGATCAGCAACTACATGGTTACAGATGCTTTATATGGCGGCAAGATTTGTTTTCAAAATTATCCTTTTTATTCATGTATTGCAACCAGAGGAACTATACTTGATGTATGGTTCCAGGGAAAAGCAGGATGCACAACATTATACATAAATTGGAGCATGTTTCCTGAAAATTTCAGAAATGAAACCTTGTATGATGGAAGTCCTTTATTTTTGATCAAAGAAAGCAGACCAGCTGGAACAATAGATAACTGGGCAGGAATATCTGCAGGAGTCCCTTTAAGTTTATTTATGGAAAATAAGACTACCTATCTTTATAATTATTCTGTATTTTATAAAAAGCAGAGTGTAGTATCCTCAGATATAGAAAAACTTATGGATGCTTATCACACAAATAAGTCATATATCTTAGATGACTCAAGCGGTTTAACAGTATCATCACCATATTCATTACAAGGAGTTTCTACAACAAATACAGACTATCTAAGATTCTGGAAAAATTATTCAAGCTTGATATTGATTGATCCTGGTAATGTAAATGCAGCAGTAATTGGATCTTTATTGGCTGCTTATGTAAACACACCATTGATTTTTATAAATAGTTCAAATAAAGATGGGTATGCAGATGTTATGATAGGTAAGCAGGTGTTTATAATGACTCATGGACCCATAAGTTTAGATAACTCTACATATGATATGGTTTCAGCAAAAGCTTCAAGGATACAGCCGATATCAGATACTTCATTGCAGACTGAAGGAAGTGTCCCTAAATTTGCTATGCTGAAATCAACAATAAACTTTCGTTAGATCAAAATGACTGAAATTCTAAAAGAAGATGAAATCAATGAAATAAAATCTTTAGACCCTAAAAAAAAGTCTGTCAAAAAAGTTTTTAGAAAGTATAGCCAAGAAACAGATATAATAAAACCTGAAAAAAAACCTTCTGTTCTATTAAAATTTCCTAAAAAAACAGAAGATTTTTTTGAAGAAATAAGCATCTGGACATTAAAATATAAGAATGAACTGATATTGACGATACTTTTGGTGCTTATCTTAATATTTCTGATACTTATCTTTATACCCAAGATGCCTACAGCAAGCTTTATTGACAAAGCTGATGATAGTTTCATAAAAGGCTATGTTTATTTTGATGATAACTATCTGGGCAGTACAACTGGGAGCGATTTTAAGATCATTCCAAAATCCTATTGCCAGGATAAGCATATCTTAAGGCTAGAATCTGAAAGGGGCTCTTATGAATGGGAAACCTACCCAGTAGACTGCCAGTCTAAAAAAATTATTTTTTATATACAGCACGAAAAAGCAGTACCTTCAAAAAATATAATCTTTAACTTTTTGGATAGTTCAGGATCTTTTTATGTCACTGGAAAACTATATTTTGACAATGTTTCTATAGGCTATGTTGAAAGAGAAATTTCTATCCTTAGAGCAAATTGCAGCAATATAACCCAGATAAGGATAGAATCCAAGGATTTTTTTAATGAATGGATCAATGATAAATCAGCATGCAAATCATCTCCTGAGATAAGGTTTAAAACAAATACATCTTCAATTTAGAAAGAAGGGGAAAATCAAAAGCTTTTTAAACCGACTTTTAATAACAATTAATGTTAAGCCTTTGTAGCTTAGTAGGTAGAGCGCGTGACTGTTAATCACGAGGTCGGCAGTTCGAGTCTGCCCAAAGGCGTTTTATTTTTATATTGACCCTGTAGCATAGTCTGGTGGTGCGCTCGAGCCTTTTGCTGAAAAACAAAAGACGGCGAAACTGATAACTACTAGACAGACATCGAGTGGGTTTTTAACCCCGATAAAGGTCCGGAGTTCAAATCTCCGCAGGGTCATTTTATTTTTTTATTTTTGAGATAAATCTCTCACCTTTTAAATCGTTTTATAGACTTTAACCATCAAATTATGATTTTTGTTTAATATTTGCCATTTGCCACGCTCGGCTAAAGTATATAAACTAAAATCATTTATATAGTCTTAACATGTTAAATTTTGGTGATTTAAAATGAAATCAGATTTATTAAAAATTAAAAGACAAAACTTAGTTTATAGCTTAAAATCAAATAATCCAACTTTAATTGGGATATATATAGGAATTTGGTGCGGGGATGGAACACAATATTATGACAATGGATATAGAATAAAAATATGTTGCGATAATCGAGATATAGAGATGATTCAATTTTTTAAGTTCATTCTTTCACAATTATTTGGCAAAACAGTATCACATATATCAAGAGATAGAGGTCATAAAGCCTTTTTAAGATTTAATTCTAAATTTATCTATGATTTCGTTTTCAACTATATAAAATACGACAAAAATAAGACTTATACTGTATGTTTAATACACAATATTGATGATTATTCAAAAGATTTTATCGATGGTTTTATATTGGGTTTGACTCTCAGTGATGGTTATACAAAAGACAGATTTCATTTTAATGTCACTTCTTCATACCTAGCTAAGAATGCTTTAGATATACTTAAAATAAAAGGTTTTAATCCTACATATTATATCCATGATAGAAATAAGTATGGATGGAAAGACCTTCATATGGTTAGTTTAAGCAAAAAACAAAATAAAAAATTAGTTGACTTATTTGATTCGATACTAATTAAACTCAATTATCCAACTGATTTTCAAACTTTAAAGTATAATCATTAATTCAAACATATTTATAAATCAGATTATATCATAGAATCTAATGAAACACAAAATTGAGGTTATAAGCGATGATTCTACAGTCAATTTAGTTCTAGATACCATTAAAAAAAATAAACAGGCAATTGTTTTTGCCAACACCAAAAATAGTGCTGAAAAAGCAGCAGAAGACATCTCTGCCCATATAAAAGATACTAATCCTGAATATCAAGAATTAGCAGAAGATGTTTTGCATTCTCTAACAAAACCTACTAAACAATGCGAAAGATTGTCATATTGCCTGAAAAAAGGTGTTGCTTTCCATCATGCAGGTTTAACACATAAACAAAAAGAATTGGTCGAAGATAATTTTAGACTAGGAAAAATAAAGATAATCTGCTCTACGCCAACTTTAGCTTATGGTCTTGATCTACCTGCTTTCAGAGTTATCTTAAAAGATTTGAGAAGATATGGGCATAGAGGACTTCAATTTATCCCTGTTTTAGAATATCTGCAGATGGCCGGACGTGCTGGACGTCCCAAATTTGACAATGAAGGAGAAGCTATAGCTGTTTCAACATCTGAAGAACACAAACAAAAACTTATTGAAAAATATATCCATGGTTTTCCAGAAGATATCGAATCAAAATTAGCTGTTGAGCCTGTTTTAAGGACATATCTGTTAAGTTTGATATCATCTGATTTTGTAAATTCCAAACAATCTATCTTTTCTTTTTTTGAAAAGACATTTTGGGCTTTTCAATTCAAAGATATTGACACTTTAAACCTGAGGATTGAAAAAATGCTGAGATTATTATCTGATTGGGAATTTTTAGAATCAAATAAGCAAACACAAGATGATTTTCAGTCTGCTTCAGATATTAAGAATAGAACTTATGACACAAATTATAAGGCAACTTTGCTCGGAAAAAGAGTTGCTGAGCTTTATATTGACCCTTTAACAGCATATGATATGATAATTGCCTTGGAAAAATCAAAAAATACAGAGCTTAAATCATTCTCATTCTTGCATGTTGTATGTTCTACTTTAGAGATAAGGCCTTTGTTAAAAGTTAAGGTAAAAGAATATGAAGATATCCAGTCTGAACTATTAAAATATACAGGACATCTGCTAAAATTAGAGCCTAATATCTATGATTCAGAATTTGATGATTATCTAGATGGCGTTAAAACAGCTTTGATGTTACAAGAATGGATCGATGAAAAAGATGAAGACTATCTCTTAGAAAAATATAATGTAAGACCAGGAGAACTAAGAGTGAAAATAGAAACTGGAGATTGGTTATTATATGCTGTAGAAGAGTTGGCAAGGATACTTAAGATGCAGAAGGTCATCAATGAGATAACTAAATTAAGATTAAGGTTAAAATATGGAACTAAGGAAGAGCTTCTTGTCTTATTAAAACTAAAAGGGATTGGAAGAGTAAGAGCAAGAAAACTGTATAATAATGGGATAAAAGATATTTCCGATGTTAAAAAAGCAGATTTTACCTCATTATCTCAATTAATAGGGAAAGCAGTTGCTGCAGAGATAAAAGAAGAAGTAGGTGAAAAAGTTCCTGTTGAGATCAAAACAAATAAACGAAAAGGCCAGATGAGTTTAAAACGTTTTGACAACTAAAAATTAGATTTGTATTTAAGATTTGCAATTAAATCTATTTTTTTGATATCCTGTTTTTTATTTGCATCAAATTTTCCATAATCTTTTTTTCTTCTGCTTCTTTTTGAGGGTCTTTTACTTTTTTATTAATATTAGGTTTAGGATACTCTACTTTTTTGCTAGAGTATTTTTTACTTTTTTATTAACATTAATCCGAGGATATTCTATTTTTTTACTAACATTTATTTTCGAATACTCAAGTTTTTCATTAATTTCTATTAAATTTTGTATGTAATCCAACACCTTATCAGCATTATCTATAAATTCAAGTTTTATTGTTTTATCTTTTAATCCTGTTAATTCCAAGATGATACTTCTGGAATTAAACAATACATCAAATAATTTTTTTTGATCATATAAAATTCTGCTTATATTTTTGTAGAATATTTCTTTAAAATGTGATCTTTTGCTTATAACCATCCTGTTATTATAAAATGTGTATTTTGTATTTTTAAGATATATATAATTTACAAAACCCATAGATAAAGCCATAAAAAAAACAACTAAACAAAAAATCCATATTATCTTTATTGCAGATATATCCAATTCTATATCCAAAACATCGAAAGGCAATAAAAATATACTAAAATCTATAAAAAAACTAACAAAATATACAAGTAGTGCAATCATAAAACCGACAGCTATAACTCTTGTAAAATGAATCCAGAAAACTTTTTTAAGATTAGGCATTAACGGATTTGAAATCATAATCTTAACAATATTTCCAAGTATTTAAATTTATATATAAATAGATGATCTTAGGCTCTATTTATTTTCCTTAAGATAGCTTCTTTTCCTTTCCAGACCAAAGCATGCTTAAGAACTTCTTCTATCTTTTCAACAGGTATAATCTTTATTTTGTTAAGCTGTTTTGAATCTATTATGATATCTTTTAGATTGCTTTTTGGAACAATAACATTTTTTATCCCTGCTTCAATAGCTGCTTCTACTTTTGCTGTTACTCCACCAATTGGAAGAACATCCCCTCTAACAGATAATGAACCTGTCATTGCAGTATCTTGGCGTACTGGTATCTTTTTGAAAGCTGAAATTATTGATGTTGCAACTGCAATCGATGCTGAATCTCCTTCAACACCTTCATAAGTTTGTAGAAATTGTACATAGATATCATGTTTTTCTTTTAGATCTTCACCGAAATATTTCTTGATGATAGCAGAAACGTTTTTAACAGCCTCTTTTGCGATTTCTCCTAATTTTCCTGTTGCTATGATTTCACGTTCTTTTCCGCCAGGTGTCACTTGTGATTCAATAGGCAATATTATTCCTGAAAAAGTCTCTTCTCCTCCTATAACAGCCAATCCATTGACTCTTCCAACTTTATTGCCTTCTGTTACAATAACCTCATATTCTTTTTTCCTTTCAATATATTTGTCTGCAATCTGTTTTTCTAAACTTCTAGCAACATTTTTAGCTTCTAGAACATGTTCTTTTTGAACAAATTTAGATTTTTTTTCTATTGCAATATCACCAGCAGCCCTTATCAATCCGCCTAATTCTCTTAATCTTAATGTTAAATGTCCTTTTCTGTTAGCCTTTCTTTTTGCTTCTTCAATTATGTCAGAAACAGCTTCCCTACTAAAATGAGGTATTTTTTCGTCTCTTTTAACTTCTTGTGCAACAAATATAGCTAACTTATTTCTATTTTCCTGATTGTCAAGCATAGTATCTTCCATATACACTTCATAACCATAACCTCTTATCCTTGATCTTAGAGCAGGATGAAGATTTTTAATAGTTTCATAGTTTCCAGCAGCAATCAAGATAAATTTACAAGGAACAGGCTCTGTCCTTACCATAGCACCTGCTGAACGTTCTGATTGACCAGTTATCGAGAATTTTCCTTCTTGTAATGATGATAATAATTCTTGCTGGGTCTGGGGCTGTAAGGTAGCTATCTCATCTATAAACAAAACACCCATGTGTGCTTTATGGATCATCCCAGCGATAACTCTTTCATGTGCAGGAGTTCCTAATCCTCCACTCTGGAATGGATCATGCAAAACATCTCCTAATAATGCACCTGCATGAGCTCCTGTTGCATCATAAAAAGGTGCATGTTTTTTATTAAAATTATCAACTATAACTTTAGGTACCAATATCTTCATTTCTGGCATCCTTTTGCTTAAATTTATGTATAAGACAAATATGCCTAAAAACATCATTCCTCCTAAGAAAAAAGCTGCAAACATAATATCTGAATTATACTGGCTTCTTACCCACCATGGTGCAAACATTGATAATATGACTAATACCAATAAGATCCCTGTCTGGTTTTTTACAGAACCAATATTCTGCATTCTTGATTTTGCAACTGTTTCACGACCTTGTCCTGCTGGAACTGTTCGTATCAAAGGAGTATTTTCGTCATTTGGATTTGGAAAAGAGATGATATCAACTAATTTTTCTTTTGGAAGAAGTTCAGCTAAAGCCAATCCTAGCATAGATTTTCCTGTTCCTGGTTCTCCTATCAATAAAACATGCCTTCTGCGTTCAGCAGCTTTTTTTATGATATTAACTGCATTATCTTGGCCAATAACCTGGCCTATAAGCTCTTTAGGAACTTTGATGTCTGCTGTTGACTTAAATTTTAAATTAGGCATGATTATATTATAAACTATAAATGTTTAAAAACCTATCTATTCATTAGATAGTCATGAAAGATACAACTCTTCTTAAGATATCTTTGATATCTGCTTTATTAGGGATTATGATATTATTGATTTTATCAAATAAACTAGAAGTAAATCAGAGTTTTATCTCAAATATAGATCAAAATGAGATTGGTTCCAGTATAACTATTGAGGGTGTTGTTTCTGAGATAAAACAAGTCAATTCTACCACTATCATGAATGTTGCACAGCTTGACGAGATGATGATAGTTGCATTTAATTCTAATATAACCTTGAACAGAGGAGACTATATTGAAGTGACTGGAAAAATGCAAGAATACAATGGCGAAACCGAAATAATCGCTGATAAGATAATCTTGAAATGATGATTTTTGAGATTATTTTGGCAATTATCGTCGGAATAATGTTTGGTGTTGTCACAGGCTTAACACCTGGAATTCACGTTAATCTTGTCAGCTTATTATTATTAAGCATGTCTGGATTTTTTATGAGTTTTACAAGTCCTTTGGTCTTATCTGTATTTATAATTGCAATGTGCGTTACACATACTTTTTTAGATGCAGTTCCTTCAATATTTTTAGGAGCTCCTGATGAAGCACAAGCGATGAATGTATTACCTGGCCATAGATTATTATTAGAAGGAAAAGGCTATGAAGCTGTCAAATTAACTGTTGTTGGAGCATTATTGTCTTTAATATCGGTTCTCATTATAATCCCTTTTTTGATACCTGTTGTTCCTATATTCTATAAATTTGTCCAACCATATATAGGCTATATACTAATTTTTGTCGTTATTTTTATGACTCTAAACGAAAAAGGATTTGACAAAAAAATTTGGTCTCTTATTGTTTTTTTGATGTCAGGAGTTTTAGGTTTATTGGTTTTTAATATTCCAAATCTAAATCAACCTTTGTTTCCGCTTCTTTCAGGATTATTCGGTATAAGCACATTAATCTTGTCTTTGAATGAAAATGTAAAGATCCCTAAACAAATTTTTTCAGATACAATAATAATTCCATTCAAAAACAAGGCAAAAGCGATATTTGCAGCAGTCTTTGCAGGAAGCTTGGCAGGATTATTTCCTGGATTAGGTCCTGCTCAGGTTGCAATAATAGGGATGCAGTTTGTCGGAAATATAGGAGAATATGCTTTTATGATATTAGTTGGTGGAATAGGAACTGTTAATTTTGTCTTTAGTCTAGTTGCTTTATATACGATACAAAAAGCAAGAAATGGAGCTGTAGCTGTTGTTTTAGAGATAATCAAATCAATAGATCTGGTTCAATTAATTGTTTTATTGGCTGTTGCTTTAATAGCAGGAGCAGCAGGCGCAATATTAGCTTTAAAAATTTCAAAAGTTTTTGCAAAATATATCGTAAAAATAAACTATAAAAAATTGTGCATTTTGATAATCTCATTCATATCATTAATAGCTTTTATTTTTGGAGGTTTTTTAGGATTATTCATTTTAGCTGTTTCAACTTCTATCGGATTAGTTGCACCTTTGATTGGAGTTAAAAGAAGTTCTGCGATGGGATGCTTATTATTGCCAGTTATACTCTATTTTGTCATTTGAAAACGTTTATAAGTACAAAAATATCTTTCTTTATATGTATCTAAACAAACAAGAAATACAAGATTTATATGAATCAACAATCTTAATTCAAGATAAGATAATTCAATCTGTAAGAATAAAAAATAAATTTGACGAGAAACGTTCTATATTTTATAAAAAAATTAAAAAATCTATCAGTTTAGACTCAGTTGATCAAGATAGTATTAAATCTCTTATAATCATCTATAATCAAGAAAATAAATTTTTTGAAATCTTAAAGAAAGGCATTAATGATATCCAAAAAGTAGAAGGGAGATTCAAGATATTTGCAAGAGAAACAGGTATCTTGAAGAGTTTTTATGGTTTCTTTCATAAAAAACAGCAAACATTAGACATTCAATCTATAACTATCATAAAATATTCTTACAAATTGGTCAAGAAATACAGTATAGATTCTCAAAAAGAATTTAATAAATCATATAACTATTTTTTATGCCAATATTCTATACTCAAAGAAATTCAAAATAAACCTTATGATATCAAACAGGTCTTAAAGTTCGTTGAATTATATGAAAGCGAAGATAGAACCATCAAAAAGTTCTATACCTCTGGTCTAAATGATAAAATACTAAGGTTGATCCACATGGTAAATCCAAGACAAGCAGCAACACTTGTGCTTATGATGAATCTACCTGCTTCTGGCCTTGTTACCCCTGCTACCATACCTTATTTCGGCATACAATTTGCCGTTGTTCTTGGAATATTAAGTGAAATAATAAAACTGATGATTATTGCACCATACACCTATCATATTGTTAAAAAAGTGAAATAATTTTCCTATTTCCAAAGAATTATAATTTAAGTTTTTCCCCTAAACTAGGGATATATGTCTTGATTCCTGTTTTTTCAACTTTTTCAGCAAATGATTTACAAGATCTTTCTTCTCCATGACAGATAAAAACTTTTTTCGGCTTAGGAATAAAATATCTTAACCAATTTAACAGTCCTTTATAATCTGCATGTCCTGAAAAACTATCAATAGACTTAATCTGTGCATTTACAAATACTTCATGACCTAATAACCTGATCTTTTTTTCGCCATTCTTTATCCAATATCCTAATGTTCCTTCTGCCTGATAACCGACAAACAAAAGAGTGTTATGAGGATTGCTTATATTATGCCTTATATGGTGCTTTATCCTTCCAGCAGTACACATGCCTGAACCTGCTATTATTATACAAGGTTTTGTAACCTCTTGTATTTTTTTTGACTCTTCAATAGTTTTGGTATATATCAATCCTGGAAAATGAAAAGGATTATCCCCTGTCTCTACCAGATCACGAACTTCCTTATTATACTCTTCAATATGTTTTATAAAAATATTTGTTGCATCTATCGCCATAGGTGAATCAAGATAAACATTCATTTTTGGCATGATCTCTTTTTCAGCAAATTCATTTAGATTATATAATAATTCCTGGGTCCTTTCAATTGCAAAAGAAGGTATCATAAGTTTTCCGCCTCTTTTATAAGTATCCCTGATAATTTTCAGAAATTCATTTTTTCTTTCTTCAACAGGAGGATGAAGCCTATCGCCATAAGTCGATTCAATAAATACATAGTCTGCTTCTCCGATAATCTCAAGATCTTTAACAATTGGCGTGCCTGCTTGTCCAATATCTCCTGAAAAAACAACAATCGTCTCTTTTTTTGCTTCTTTTATCTTCATCTGTATACAGCATGCTCCTAAAATATGGCCTGCTTCATAGAACTTAACAACAATATGATCATTTATCTGGAATTTTTCTTCTATATCTATCACTTCAAACAGTTCCATAGCTGTTTTAACATCACCTTCTGTAAATATAGGCTCTCTTTGAGGTAATCCTTCTTGTTCTCTTTTTCTGTTTTCATTGATAGTATCATGAAATGCTATTTTTGCAGCATCCATCAAAACTACATAGGTTAGATCTTTTGTTGCAGAAGTTGAGTATATTTTTCCTTTGAAACCTTCTTTTACTAATTTAGGTATCCTTCCGCAGTGATCTAGATGAGCATGAGTCAATAAAAGATAGTGATAATCCTTTGGATCAAATCCAAAATCTTCATAGTTTTTTCTTTCAAGTTCTTTTGCACCTTGGAACATTCCGCAATCAACCAATATATTCCATTTTTTTGTCTTAATGCTGTAACAAGAACCAGTAACTGTTTTTGCTGCTCCAAAAAGCGTTATTTCCATGATTTTTATATGGTATCAGTATTATATATATCTTTCTAATAGCCATAAATCGATACCTTTTTAAATGGCCTTAATTTTTCATCCTCTACGATGAAAGGTACAATATCTAATTATAAGATGAACAGGCACACACAAAAAGATAACCATATGGTTATTATTGTAGATGGTATTTCTAAAAGAGATAAAGCAATGGCTTTAGTTGGTAAAGAAGTAGTCTGGACAAGTCCAGCAAAAAGAGATATTAAAGGTAAAGTTGCTAGTGCTCATGGCAATAAAGGCGCTATCAGAGTAATATTTGAAAAAGGAATGCCTGGCCAAAGTTTAGGAACTAAAGTAGAAATAAAGTAACTTCTTTTTTTAATATAAAAAATTAAATAAATATAGATTTAAGCTGCTTTTTTTAATTTTAGAGCTTCTTTGTTCTTTTGTTTAGCTAGTTTAATCTCTTTTTTAACAAGCTGAACTTCAGCTAAAATAGGGGTCTTATCCTCTATCCTGTTTGCTCTCAAAGCAGTACTAAAAGTGACAATCCACTCTTTTTGAAATTTTCTTTCAAGATCATCTACCATATTAGGCCTTCTGATCATAGCAGCATGAATCTCTGTTAGATTTTTCATCAGATCTTTATCTAAAGAAGGTTTTTTGCTTTTCGAATCTTTCTCTGCTTTTTTGCTAATCCAGAAAAAACCCATTTTAACAGACCGGTATTTTAAAAGGTAAGATTCCTTTTGTTCCTAGATATACAAGAATCAATGCTAAAATTAAACCTATAACAAGACCTAGTATCATAAACTTAAATTCGATAAAACCTAATTGCGCTTTTTTATTCATGTTATCACCTTTTTTTATTTTTAATAGTATTTTATTTGTTTAATTACTATATAAATATTACTATAAATCTAGTATGTTTTTTCTTATTTTTAAAATAGAAACGTTTATATATGCTAAATTTAATATTTACTCTAAAGGTGTCTAATATATGAAAAAAAGAGTGCTAAATATCAGTTTAATCTTTTTTACACTAATTTTAGCTGTTCCAGTTGTAACAGCAGCTCAATCAGGAATATTAAATGTATTTAAGCAGTTAGGCCAGTTCTTATTCAAAGATCTGCCAGCATTAGGAGATTATGGTTTTAAGTTTTTATTATGGATATTATTATTTGCAATCTTTAATTTTGGATTATTAAAAGCTAAATTAGACAATAAAACTGCAGGTATAGTATCTTTTGTTATATCCTTATTATCTGTCTTGATGATTCCTAGCAGAACAATAAAGGGTTTAGTTAGTACATATTCTTTTATCGTTGTTTTTTTGATTGGATTTTTTTTCCCTTTGGTTTTTGTATGGGTTGCTAAAAAGATATTTCCTGGAAAAAATAGGATGGAAAGGTTTTTGAGGGGTGTAGCCTATATCATAATGGGTTATGCTGTATTAATGTTTACTACTTATGTAAGTCTTACAACAGGCGGTGTACTTAAATGATTAATGTAGCTGATGTATTAAGCTGGGTAGAAATTGTAGGTTGGGGTTTGATATTTTGGGGATTCTTAACTATTTTAGGCATAATTGGTGGAATTGGGAAATTTTTAGATAAACTTCCAGGTTTGAGCGGTTTAGGTGGTGATGGAGGAGGTTCTACTGATCTAAGCCCTGTTATAGATAGGATAGATAAACTTGAACAAGGAGTAAATAAAAGATTTACTGATGTTGATACTTCTCTTGCAAATCTAACAGCTGAGATAGGTCTGATCAAACAGATGATTACAGAAATAAGAGCTATCATCGAGAATATGATCCAAGTTATCGCTGCATGGGAAGCCAGATTTGAACAGATAAACAATTATCTTAAAGAAATAAAGCTAAAAATTGAAGCAGGAGTTTCGTTATCTGACGAAGAAAGAAAAAAGATAGAAGATATGCTAATACAAAACCTTGCTGCATTTAAAGCTTCTCTAGAACAGGTTGAACAAAGATTAACTGAAAAACTGTCAGAATTAGATAAAAAACTTGAAGAGATTGCTAAAGAAATTAAAGATATTCACACTGAATTAACAGAAGGATTTAAACAAATAACATCTTTGGAAGAAGAAATCAAAAAAATAAATGAAACCATATCTAAATTGCCTGAACAAATAAGAGTTCAATTACACGCAGAATTATCTGTAATAATCCCTGAATTAGAAGCAATCAAAAAACAGATGGCTGAATTGCTTGCAGAAAATTCAGAGGCTCATAAGAAAATACTTGAAAAGATAGCTGGAATAAAAGGCGGCAAAATAAGCGACAAAAAATTAAGAGAATTGATCAAAAAGATATTAAAGATTCTTGATGAACAGATAAAAGGTGCTCATGGCGGTCCTAATATTTATTTTGGAGGAAATTTTGCTATAGGCCAAGGTAGTATTGCTCAGGGATCAAATGCAGTGGGCGGTAACTTAAAAGAAATTTTAGAAGGATTAGCAGCTTTAAGCATAGATGCTGAAGCTGGAAGATCTGTCACATTCAGACAAAGGGCAAATAAAATAGGAGCAGAAACCAAGGCAGTTGAAGGAAGAATCAAGGCAGTAGCAGATAAAACAAAGACAGGAGCTGGAGATAAAAATAAGGTAACTGAAGAGATGTTAAAAGAACTTGACAAAGAGAAACAATATATTGAGTGGGAATGGGATTCTGCAAAAAAACTACCAAATATCGCCAGTTCAATTTCAAGAGCAATAACAAATCTTAATCAAACAAAAGATGCAGGAAAAAGAAAAGCATTTGAAAAGATAATACAAAATGAAACTGATGATTTCAAGAAGATACTAAGAAAGGAATATAGAAGGGGAAGAAGAGAATATAGCAGGGCAAATACTCACAAATTATTTGATTATATCAATTCACATACAGAACAGGCATTTAGACAATGGGCTGGAAATAAGATGCAAAAGATGAATGTATTTGAAGCAGATTCTATCAAACTTTATCAGGAAATTTTACCTAGACTGATAGAATCACATGGTACTGGTGCTTTGACACCAGGTAAGTCTCGTCAAGGAGGCAGCGGAATAGTATATGGCAATTGGAATAAAGCAAAAGAAGAATCTGATAATCTGATAAAAATTTACCAAGGATGGATTGTAGAAATAAATTCACTTGCAAAAGAGATAAAAAGTCCAACACTAAGATAATGACTTATTTCTTAATTTCGTTAATTAATTCAATAAACGTAGCATTTGTCCAAGCTTGATATAAACAGCCCTCTTCTGATAATTTTGAAGCAGAGCTTAGTTCTGCGTAATTATTTGAAGAAGATTTTATTATCTTGTCAATATACATCTTAAATATCTTTTTATCGGTTCTGTATAAAACAATAGCTGCTAGATTGTTTATCCAAAACCATGAATCTCCGCGGTGATAGCTTTGAGGTATCTCACCAGTATGTTTTTTACAGAATAAAGGGTTTGTTTTATCTATTGTTGAGATTCCACCCCAATCTAGCCATAGATCTTGCAGGATATTCTTAAAGCATATTGTCCATTCTTTCTGGGTTAATAATTGAGGATAGATATAAGCTGCAATAAACACATTTGGACGTTTAGTCCAATCATCTAAGCCGTCTACAAGATAAACCCCGTTAAAGAATTTTTCTTTAACTAATCTTTTCATATTTTCTTCCATTACCTTATATTTTTTATTTTTGGTTAATTTAAGAGCTGATCTTAACATATTCAAAAATAAAGCCTGGATCTCAATCCTAAATCCATTTCTGTTATCATAAGCCCATTCTGTGTCCATCCATGTCTCTAAATGAGCATTGTAGATCAGGCCATCCTTCATATAATTCTTAGTTATCTGTTCTATCGAAAACTCTATCTTTTTTTCAATAAGTTTTTTTTCTTTCAAATCAAACTTATTGAAATCCTGGATTCGTTTAAATAACCAACCAATCGAATCAGCATTTGTCTTTTCAGCCAAAGGCAAGGTCTGATTAGGGAGCCTTCCATCATTTGATATTGAATTGAGATTTCTCAATAAAATCTCTTTTGCTTCTTTATTTTTTCCAGAAAGCATCAGCCCTTTCAATGATATGAGTTCATCACGTGTCCAAAACTGGAAAAACCAAGGAAGTCCTGCAAAAATACCCAGACCTTTGTCTGTTTGGACTAATAATTGCTCTAATCTAAATTCATCTTTTTTGTTTAATATTATACTGTTTATGTTGTTTATAATAAGATTTGATTCTTCAACTGCCTTTTCTTCTGTTTCAGCAGCAGACAATAATATTTTTTCTCCTTTTATTTTTATAGCATTATATACATATCTCTCAAAAGGCTGTGAATTCCTTTTTTTATCAAATTCATAGTCTTTTTTTATCCATTTATCTATTTTTTTATATTCAGAAAAACCAGTTATAACTAAATAAAGTGCAAATCCATTTTCTTTTACAAATTTTATGATTATATTATCTTTATTTTCTTTTACCTCATATATCCTTCCAAATTCAGAATTATCGTAGGATTCTTTTATGTCCAATAAAAGTTCAACAAAATCCTGGGCTAAAAATATAAAAGAATTCTTTTTAGAGATCATATAGAAATTTATTTTTTTATCTGTTTTAAACTCATCAACGATCTTAAACATCTTATTATTTATGAAAAAGAACAATCCAGAGTATCTGCTATCTACATCATTCAAAAAATATCCTCCTAGATTGTTTGTCAATAGCATCTATAACTCTCCTCTATAGAATCTTGCAGCATCTTCCGGGGAAACAGAATTTATTGTATCATTTGTCAAAATCTCAAATCCTGCAAAAATAGCCAATCTAGGGCTTACTTCAATATGAAAATGGAGATTTTCATCTTCAGGAGAATAAAAAAATTCAAGATTATATGGAGCATCTATCGATCTTAGCTTTTCAACTATCTTTTTGAGTATATCTGCCAAATCAAACAATCTTTCATCATTCATATCAGTTATATTCTTAATATGTTCTTTTGGAAATATCCATACTTCATAATGAAATCTTGATGCATAAGGCGTAAATGCAACAAAATTATTATTTTCAAAACACCTTCTATCCGAACCCTTTTCAATATTCAGTATCTCACAATAAGGGCAGTTATCATAATTTTTTATTGCAGCCAATTTTTCTTTTACTAATGAAGGCAATTTGTTGTAAGCAATTATCTGCATGTGAGAATGTACCAATGAAGTTCCTGCATCTTTGCCATGATTCTTAAAAACAGAAACATAGCCTATATGTGGCCTTTTTCTCAAATCTTCAATCCTTCTTGCGCATACATTTAAGACATCTTTTATTTCCTGAATGCTTAGATCTGCCAGTTGTTTTTCATGATCATTTGTTTCAACAACTACTTCGTGATATCCATAAGCATCTGAAAATGTAAAATATCTATTATCTGTTCTTATAACTGGATTCCCTTCTGGTTCTACTGCATAAAATTTATTTGCAAACCATCTTATCTGCCATCTTTCTTTTGAACCTATCCTTCCTATCTCTAAGGGTGTTAATTTTTCATTTCCAGGACAGAAAAAACAGATCTTACCCTCTTTTTTCGTTTCTTCCTTCTTGAATTCAAAAGGACGTTCCCCTCTTTTTTCAGAAACAATCACATACCTATCTAAAATATAATCTTTTCTTAGTTCCATCATCTACCTCTTTTTTTTAAAATACTGTCTGATTATTTTTTTTCAAATCTTCTTTCAATTGCCAAATTCTGAGCATTGATATAATTTTTTATCAAAAATTTCCAGTCAGCTAATCCAGCTAATGTTTTTGCTTCAATCTTATTTTGGACACGGTCATTTTTTGGGAACATCGCAAACTTATACATGAAATTGCTTAAGTCATTTATTATCTGCTCATCAGTTCTGTTCATTCTTTTTAAAACAAATATTCCTGGATGATCTTTTTCTTTTTTCTTCAATAAGAATCTTCCAAATCCTGCTAGATCTGTTGTTACAGATGAAACACCCAAAGCTGCTGCTTCTAAAGGCGTATAGCCCCAGGGCTCATAAAATGATGGAAATACCCCTAAATGACATCCAGACATCGATTCATCATAGGTTAGATCTAACAAGCCATCTGCACCATTAAGATAAGTCGGATAGAATATTGCTTTTACCCTATCATCTTCTTGGTTGTCTAAGCCTGTTTCTACTAATCTTTTTAGAATCTCATCATTTGATTCAATCAAATCATGAGTAGACAAAGGAGGTGAACCTTTTTTTCCTATCTTTGCCATCGTCTTTTTTAATTCAAACAAAAATTCTTTGTTAAAAAGAATATCTTCTGTTATCTTATTTTTTGCCATTATGCTATATAAAATATTATTTCTCACAATCGGCATAACTGAATTCAAAGATTCTTTTAAATTGTTGAATTGAATCTTGCTTTCTAGAAATTCTGACTTTATACCTCTTATACCTGTAGGTACCCATATAAATGCAACAATGGTTTTTGTGCTTTTTTCTTCTTTTAGTTTTTCATTTAATCTTTTTAGCGCTTCAATATATATGTCAATCCCTTTATCTCTAAATTCATACCTTCCAGCCAAAAAATAAAATAAAGTATCATTGATATCAAACGAATAGTATGGAAAGAAATACGAAAGTAAAAATTCCCTTATTATATTTTTAAAATATCCATGTTTTACTGAAGATTCTTCAAATGTAGGAAATTTACCCATGTCAAGCCCATTATACAGCAAAACATCAGGTTTTCTTTTTAGGGTATATGTTGCTTCTAATCCTGTTATCTCGCTTACTGTTGTAAAAACTTCTGCATTTTGAGCTGCACTCCTCTCAACCTGATGTTTAGACTCAATATGATGATCATATGCAGCTTTTTCTGTATCTATCGTACTTAGAATAGGCTTTCCACCATTTGTACTTGCATATAAATCAAAATTTGAACTAGCTAATGTTCTTCCAAGTATTGTTGCATGTGTTGTAAAAACCGTTCCTACAGGAACATTATTTTTTTTTATATATAATAAACCAGTACCGGCTAACCATTCATGGAACTGAGCAACTATTTTTTTATTCCAAATCTTGCTTAATTTTTCTATAACTATCCCAGATGCATAAGACCAAACCAAAGGCTCATCATAATCATAGGATGCTCTTAGCGAATCTATCTTAAATGAATCCCATAATATCTTTTTAATATCATTAGTCTGGCTTTTAAAAGAATTGAAATCAATAAGTATTGCATTGGGCTCTCCTTTGATAAGCCATTTTCCAAAATGAAGCATGATCCCCTGATTTCTCAGCTCATCACATGCTTTTTTCAGATTTTCTTCAGGCAGGCTCTCTTCAAATTCTCCAACAACCTTATTTGCAAAGTAAGGTCCTATAACATAATAGTTTTTTCCATAATAACCTACTATCTGTTCTGCTTTAGACCTCAGAACTGTATTTATGCCGCCAACCTTATTGCATACTTCCCACGAAACCTCTACTAAAATTTCAGCTTGTGTATCCATTTTATAAAAAAACTGACAATGCAATTGCGATGGTTATCCCTACTGCAGTACCCAATATAAATTCTGCAATAGGACCCTCAAAAGTGTGATATCTACATCTCATCTCACACCTTTTTTCAATGCTTGGCAGTTCTACCTCTTTTTTATTTTTTATTTCTACATTTTTAGGCTCTTCTTTTTTGCCCATTATATAATCTACACTGGCTGTTTTTTCGGCAACAGCTTTGTGCACTTTAATCATTTTTTTTGAAACTTTCTTACCTTTTTTAGATATACTCTTTTTACTTATTTTTTTCTTTACAACAGCATGAGCTTCTTTAATCTTCCTTTTTATTTTTGAACTTATCTTTTCTTTTATAACTTTAACTTTAAGTTTTTCTGGATTATAGGCTAATAACTTTGGCATTTCTAACTTTTCCTGCTTTTTTATCTTATTAGAGATATAATTTCTTACTTTTTGTTTCATCTCATTCAAGTTTTTTGCCGCTAACATCATCTCTGCAAGCTCTTTATCGTTAAAAACATCTTTTACCCAATTTGAAAAATCATTTTTTTGCTCATTTACATGGTGGCTAAAAATATCATTGGGCATAACATCAAGTGCATTCGGAAGTTCTTCTATACTTTTAATAGAACCTCCGTTTTTTAACCAGAAGTAATGTTCTGGTTTAATTTCCATGTTCATCACCTCTTATTCACCAAAAATTTTAACAATTTTATCTGTGTATCTTTTCTGTCTTTAATACTGAAAAGTTCATCTGCTAATATCTTTTCATCAAAAACATCCCTGACCCAGTTGGCAAAATCATTTTTTTGCTCATTAACATGATGCCTGAACTCATCATCGCTAAGATGGTCAATGCACTCTGCTAATTCTTTTATATCTTTTAATACTCCTCCGTTTCCTAAAACAAAATAATTTTCAGTTTTTATTGTTTTGCTGTTTTTATTTATTGATTTGGATTGCAGTTTCATTTCCATAATTTTCACCTCTTATTTTTGTCTTTAGATCATTGAAGATATTCATATAGTTTATGAAAGCTTCATAAGGACTCTCATGCGGATTGAAATATTTGTGAACATCACCATCATTAAACCATTTAGTGCACATATAATAGAAATGGTCTGATGTCTGCAGTTTTCTCCATTCCTCCAAAAGTTTTATATCTTTTTTATCTTTGATAAGCTTCTCAATCTCATATATTTTCTGTATTGAAGATTGCTGCATCTTATTTCCAAGCCATGCTGACAGATCCCTTTCAACATCTGCCCATGAAATCAGATTAGGGATATCTAATTCTGCAACAGGAGGATAATTTTTTATAACTTCACTAGGTGTCATAAACTTATTGTCTGGATTTTTTAATATCTCTTCAGGAAGCTGCTTCATAAAATTAAATATCCCTGTAGAAGACCATTGGTGCTCTCCAAACGTTTCATAGTCCATAAACAGATTTACAGTATTTCCGTTGCCATTGACAGCATTGATCCATTTACAATATTTTTCAGCAGTCAAAGGATATTCTTTCCAGGTTCTTTCTGAAAATCTAAAAGCTATGTCATCTGATAATCTATAATTTTTCAATAATAAAGATATATTGGTGCCAATCGGCTTATATACATAATTTGGAGATCTCCAACCAAGGATCTTATCAGCACCTTCTGCTAAAACTCCTTTATAGCCCATCTTTTCTACAACCTGAGCAACCTCATTGCTATAAACTAATTCTGTATTTCTGAACACTTGAGGGGAATAGTTGAAAAGCTCTTTTATCTTTTTGTTATGCATCTCAACCTGTTCTTTAAACTCTTCTTTTGAATATAGGAATGCCAAGCTATGATGATAAGTTTCATCTAAGATCTCCACATTTCCAGTATTTACCAGCTGCTTGAAAGATTCAATAACTTCTGGAGCAAATTTCTCTAATTGGTCAAGTAATACGCCAGATAATGAATAGCTTACCTTAAATCCGGGGTACTTATTTATCAGATAGAGCATAAGATTATTTGCAGGAAGATAGCATTTTTTAGCTACTCTCTGCATTATCTCATAATTTTTTTGTGTATTGAAATATTCCTTATTTTTTCCAATATCAAAAACAGTATAATTCTTTATCCTGTATGGCTGATGAACCTGGAAATAAAAACAGATATTAACCACTTTTAACACCCATCATATTTTTATAAACTTGAATACATTTTTCAGCAGGGATCTCCCAATTGAATTTTTTTACCTCATTATAACCATTTTCAACAAGGCATTCATGCAGTTCAGGATATTCTAATACTGAGATTATCTTGTTTGCTAACTGATCAATATCCCAAAAATCAACTTTTAGGCAATGATTTATAACTTCTGAAACTCCTGACTGTTTTGAAATAAGTACTGGTGTGTTGTTTCTCATTGCTTCTAAAGGTGTTATACCAAATGGCTCTGATACTGAAGGCATCACATAAAGATTTGCCATTTGATAAGCTCTATCAATATCCTTCCCTCTTAAGAATCCTGTAAACAAAACTTTATCTCCGATTCCCATTTCAGCCACTTTTTCAATTATGAATGGTTCCATATCACCAGAACCTGCAATTATAAACTTTACATTTGGATTTGTTTCAAGAACCTTTTTTGCAGCATATACAAAATAATCAGGACCCTTTTGTATTGTTATCCTTCCTAAGAATAAAACTACTTTTTCATCTTTTTTTATCTTAAAATCACTTTGGCTGAATTTGTTATCATTAAAATCAACAGCATTATGGACAACTTCTATCTTGTTTGGATCTATTCCGTAATGTTTTATAACTCTATTTTTTGTTAGTTTACTAACTGCTACTATCTTGTCTGCAAATTCAAACCCTTTTTTCTCAATATCATAGACATACTGGTTAGGATTATCCCCTGTTCTGTCAAATTCAGTAGCATGTATATGTACGACCAAAGGTTTTCCAGAAGCTTTTTTTGCTTCAATTCCCGCCAAATAAGTCATCCAATCATGAGCATGTATGATATCATGATCTTCTAATAAAGCAACATCTTTTGCTTTTTGGGCATATCTTTGAACTTCTTCAAAAAGATTTTCACCATATACAATACTGTTTTTCTTGTTTCCAAATCTGATAAAATTCTTCTGATATTCATTATAGTATGATCTTGAATCCATATATCCTTTTATCAATGAATTTATCCCTATTTTTTGTATCCCTTTTGATATATCTGCAGGCATTATCTTGACAAAATCTGCTTTTATCGAAGGATCTGCATGAGGCAATACAAATACAACTTCTGTGCCTTTCTTATGCAAACCTCGTGTCAAACCATAGCAAGCGGTTCCTAGACCTCCTGTATTAAAAGGAGGAAATTCCCAGCCGAACATCAAAACTTTCATTTTGATGTACCTCTTTTATTATTCAATATCTTTTGGAGATTTTTATCCAAAAATTCCTCTAAGGTCTCTTTAAGCTGATCATTAACATTGATATTCTTTAGTTTACAGAAGGCTACAAATCTACGCCAAGTTTCTTCATCCATATCTTTGATAAGCTTGTTTGTCAAAGGTTAAACCCGTTTATTATATTATACTTATTATACTAGTTAATTAGGTTAAACCTATATAAACTTTTCGCTTTTTCAAATAAAATCAAGAATTACTCATATCTTAGAGCATCTACTGGATTAAGTTTAGAAGCATTGATTGCAGGAGCAACCCCCGAGATTGAACCTACAATTGTCGCAAAAAGAATGCCTCCTGCAAATATCTGCCAGGATATATGAGGAGCTAAAAAACTCCATCCTAGACCTACGAGAATCTTTGAAGCGATAAATGTTATTATAAAACCAAGTATTACTCCTATAATTCCTGCAGTAAAACCTAAAAAACTAGATTCAAACAAGAAAATTCCGAATATCTCTGAATTTTTTGCACCAATTGATTTTATTATTCCTATCTCTCTTATCCTTTCCAAAACAGATGTTATCATAGTATTTGCTGTGTTAACTGCAGAGACAACTACTGATATCAAGGCTATAAGCACAACAAATCCTATTATTATATTCAATGCAGAAGTGAATGCTTCAATTTGAGCCTGAAAAGACTCAACAGTAAAATCTTCTTTACCCTCTTCCAAATTCCTAAATTTTCTCAGATTTTTTTTAATGCTTTCAACTATCTGGTCCATCCCATCTATCTTTGCCCTGCCCATGATATAAGCATATGTTTCATTAGGAAACATCCTTAAGAAATTTTCATTAGGGGTATATATCTGTGAATCATCTGATGGATTTCCTACAGGAGTAAAAAAACCAACAATATCATATTTTTCACCATTAATCTCTATCTTGTCACCTAATTTATAGGGATCTGGCATTATCTTATCAGGAAGAAGATAATTATAACCTAAAAGAACTTTTCCCAATTCTCCTTTTTTAAGCATCCTTCCTTTTTCTATCTTAATACTGGACACTTCCCAAAAAATGTTAGAAGTGGGGTCAAGCCCTATCAAATAGGTATATACTCTTTTATTCTTTTGAATTACTTCTACAGATTTAAAATACATCCCTGTTGTTTCTGATACACCTTTTGTTTTCTCAATAGCTCCAATATCTCCATCATAAAATTCGATACCAGATGTTCCTGGTATTCCAGCTCCTTTTCCTACAACTGTAAATTTATCTGCTGATCCTTCTGATGCCAGCTGGTTTATATAATCGTACAGACCCCACCCAAAACTTATAAAGATAAATATTGTTGTTATTCCTATAAATATAGAAAGCAAAGTAAGAAAACTTCTTGTTTTTCTCATCCAAAGATTATTCAATGAATATTTTATGCTTTCCTTATTTAACATATATTATCCTCTTAATGCATCAACCGGATTTTGTCTTGCAGCTTTCATCGCAGGAACAATTCCAGATACAGCGCCTATCATGAAACTTCCTATCAAACTTAAGATTATAAGGAAAACATTTATTTCAAATCCGTTTTCAGAACCTAAAAAATAATTTATTCCAATCGCTCCTAAAAAAGCTACAATTTCTCCAAATAAAACCCCCATCCCGCCACCTAATAATCCCATCAATCCTGATTCTATCAAAAACTGAAGAAAAATATCTGAATTTTTAGCACCGATTGACTTCATTATACCTATCTGTTTTTTTCTTTCTAAAACTGATGTCGTCATTGTGTTGACTATTCCTATTGCTCCAACTACTATCGATATTATAGCGATAAGGATTATGAAGATCTGTACGCCTGTTAAAACATCATTTACTGTTGCTAATGCTGCTTGAGGAGTTTGAACCTGAAAATCTTCTTCTCCAACCTTTACATTCCTATTTTTTCTTAAAACTTTTTCAATATCTTCTTTTGCTTTATCCATCAGATCTTTACTTTTAACTTTTACAGCAATAATATCGACCCTATCTGGGTTTTCCATCAGATTTTTGAGAGGATCTTCATTTATCAAAACTATACCGTCTAGAATAAAACTTCCTTTTTTCTTAAGGACCCCTACAACCTCAAATTTTTCGTTTTTAAAAAGAACTGTATCTCCTAACTCAACTTTTTTTCCGAATTTTACTTCATCATTAGCTAAAGTGTAGCCTAATACTACTTTTTTATTATCTGAATCTTTCAAAAGCCTGCCTTTATAAGTTTCTAACTCTAAAATATCATAAACTAATTTTCTATTAGTTCCAGAAGGGATATTTGTTGCAAAACCATAATCTACTTTTTCATTAAATTCAAACCTTCCTTGTTCTATGACTCTTGAAAATGCTGTTTCAACAGAAGAAACTCTTTTTATATCCTCAACATCTTTTTGGACTAAAGGGTTAACTACACCAGAACCAGGAGGACCATAGGCTAAACCTCCTGCCTGTACGCTTATTATTTCAGTTGAACTGATACCGAACTGGGCTGATACAGCAGCTTTTAGACTGTCACCTAAACCTATCAAGGATACTACTGACATTACTCCTATAAGTATCCCTAATAGAGTTAACCAGCTCCTTAGTTTTTTATGGACTAAGTTATTCCAAGAAAAAACAAAAAAGTCCTTTATCATTTCCTTTTTTTATGAAATAAAGATTTTACTTTTTCTTTAGCTATCTTAAATATATCAATATTCTTCTTTTTCTTTAGGAAGTACCATATTACTAAAAGTATCACTAACAAGAAAATTATAGTGCCTAAAGGATTACTTTTAGCTATAAGACCATACATCTGAGCTTTTGATGAAGAATACAATGGCAGCTGGAGTATTGCATCTTTTTTAAACTGCTTGTTATTAGCGTCTTTAAATTCAAGCTGTATAGGCAACTGAATCGAACTGCTTCTTGTACCTTTTACATATATGTTAAATTCTCCTGATTCGTAATCATCTGAATCAATATTTCCGATATAAACTTCTTTAGAAGAGATTATATCATATTTATCGCTGTCCAACAAGATTACATTCAAGAACTTTATATCAGAAGAACCTTTATTTGTGAATTTTAAGGTTATCTTTCCAGCATTTCCCGAAGTTATTATTCCAGACTCTTCTATTGAAGCAACAAGATCTGGTTCTTCTCCTATCTTTAAGCTTGTATAATACTCTTTGGAATAATTTTTTCCTAGGATGTCTGAATAAGATACTGTAATCGGCAGCTTATATACTTTTGAGACTGCACTAGCATCTGCAATAAGGTTAAAGATAACATCTTTGGATTCATCTGAACCTATATTCTCAATCATCTTTTCATTTGTTGATCCAATAGGCGTTATTGGAAGTTCTACAGATTGAACATCTACAATCTCTAAATTGATCCTTATATTTTTTAATAAAGAATCTGCATTATTTGTTAAGGTTATCTTTAATTCTGCTGTTGCTCCTGGTGCTACTTGTTCAGGATTTAATGTTATCTCATCGATGCTTATTATCGCATCACTTGTCTGAACTCTTATATCAAAATCATATCTAGACCATGTGATACCATCATCTGTTGTATATCTTGATTTTATCTTATTATTGCCATCTATAGCATCTTTGTCAACTCTAACCTTATAATAAGCTGTATATGCTTCATCTTCAACCTGCTGCATATACATATCTCCAACCTGCATCACAGGAGAAACCCCCTTATCAAGTGAAAAAGGATATTCTGGTATCAGTTCAAATCTTATATCTTTGGCATAATCCGCACCTATATTCTCAATCCTAAACCTTAGCTCAACATAACCTCCTGGTTCTACAGGATCTGGATTTTGGTTTATCAGGCTAACATGTATAGCATCCCCTCTTGGAATGACTATTGCTGTTGCGAAACTGCAAAGCACCATCAAAACTATCATATATATTGTTGTTATTTTTGTTTTCATTTTATCACCTGCATTTTTTACAAATTTGACCATCCCGTATATAGACAATCCTATGAGTATGCTTAGCAACTTCTTCATCATGAGTTACAATTATGATCGTTTTTCCATTATGGTGAAGATTTTCTAAAAATTTTATTACATTATGGCCTGCAGCAGAATCTAGATTTCCTGTAGGTTCATCTGCAAGAATAACTTCAGGATCATTTGCCAATGCTCTTGCAATAGCAACTCTTTGCTGCTGGCCTCCTGATAATTCAGTTGGTTTGTGATATAACCTATCTCCTAAGTCCATCATTGTCAAAAGTTCTTTTGCTTTTGCAACTCTTTTTTCTTTTTCTACTCCTTGGAATATCATCGGCAGCATGACATTTTCAATTGCTGTTAGAGTAGGTATTAAGTTGAACTGCTGGAAAATAAATCCTATCTTTTTACCTCTTATCTGTGCTAAATCTGATTCGCTCAATTTTGAGATATCTTTTCCGTCTAAGAAAACCTTCCCTTTTGTAGGGATATCCAAACATCCGATCATATTCATGCTTGTTGATTTTCCAGAACCTGATGGCCCTTGTATTGCCATAAATTCTCCTTTTTTGATCTGAACACTTATCCCCTGTAATGCATTTACATTTACAAGACCCATCTGATAAATCTTCCATACATTATCCAACTCGATTATTGTATCATTCATTTAGATCTTTTGACTATAATCTCTCCTTTATTATCAATTAAAAATTCTAGACTATCTCCTTGTTTCCATCCTTTAGCCAAAACAAGCCCTTTAGGAAAAGTCACCATAAACTGTTTTTTATTAGGATATTGCAAAATAGATTTATTAGACATTATATATTAAATTATATATATCTTATATATAAATATTACTATTTTAGTATATATCAAATTATATATATTAATAATCAAATGCCATAAAGCATATAAATAGCTGAAATTTCACATTTTAATATGTATCAGAAATATAATTTCTGAGTACATGCTCAAAAAAGGTTTTTCGTATGAAAAGACATAATGAAGAAAAAGAAAGGAAGAAACGATTAGCTATGAGTCTATTCATAGTAGCCATAATGACATTAAGCGTATTAGGCTATATGGCTGGCAGGAATGGAGAAGATACAACTACCTATAAGTCTTTTAAATTTTTTAAATCAAGCAATATGTGGGCAACAAAGATCAACGGTAATAATCTGTTGTTTCATTATCATCCATCCCAAGTGGACTATATCAATATAAGCTCTTCAATAATCCAAAGAATAAACAACAGTCTCCAGATATATCAAACATCTGACGAGAATAGTACCAATAAGCAGGCAATTGCATTAGCTCAGTTTGAGATAGTTCAACAGTTGTCTTTCAGCAACAAATTTATTGTAAATGGTTTTACAGATGAAAATCAGTATAATCTTCCTGTAATAACCTGCTTGAATGCAACTGAAAATATTCCTGTTCTGATGTTTGAAAAGTATAATGAAACTTCAGTTGGGGAAGAAAACAACTGCATATTGATCAAAGCAAGAAGCGATAATGACTTTATTGCACTTAAAGACAGAATATTGTATGGTGTTTTAGGCATTATTGGTTAAAGATGGAAGAAGAACAAAAAGATTTAACAGATCCTGAACAGGAAGAAAATAAAGAGAAAGACCAGGAAAAAAATAAAAAATCTTATATCAATTCTTTTATATTTTTAATTGTTCTTATAGGCATATTTGCATCAATAATGTTTTTGCCTAAATTATTTGGACCTCCATCTACTGAGTCAATAATCAAAGATATCATAGATCAAAACGAAACTAAAGATGGTTATCTGTATAATGGTTTTGTCTTTATACACCAAGATGATCTTTGGCATACTCAATGGCAAAAAGGAGATACAATGTTAAATCTGCATTTTCATTATGGTCCAAGAGATGTTGAAAAAATACCTATGATAGGATCTTTGGATAAAAATGCAAAAATAAATGAATTTTATGTCACATTCGGACCAAATGAAACTAATATGAGCTTGATTGCAGTGGCTTCATCTGAATTAGGTCTAAATCTAGTAAACGGAATGAACATTAAATTAACTGCTGCATGCACTTATAATGATTCTGCTTGTGCTGGACGTCCTATAATAACGTGCAACAATACAAATAAATCTGTTATCTATATCAAAACAAATGATGTGACAAATGTTTTGTTAGAGAAAAATTGTATCACCATACAAGGAGAAGGTGAGGATCTGATAAGATCAGTTGATAAATTCTTATTTAGTTCTTATCAGATAATACCTAGAAAATAATTATATTTCTTTAATCCCTTCTTTTGTCAAAGCTACTAATCTTATCCCTAACCCTAATTTTAATAATGCAGATAAAATAGCCATATTTATCTTTCCAGAACCAGATATCAGATTTAGCGCAACCTCAATATCATCTATTTTTATCCTTTTTCTTATATCTTCTGCTAATTCTGATAACATATTGTTTGGATTTATGATCATATACTCTATATTTGGTTTTTGAGGTATAGCTCCTTGTTTGTTTTCTGAGACCAGTATTATCTTTTCCCAATTTTCACGTTTTATCAGCTCAGCTACATGTGCAATTGTTGCTTTTTCATTTCCTAAACTAGCAATTAATGAAGTCATATGCTTTGTAGTTTTTTTGTGGTATATAAATTATTTGGATAATCTAAAATCGTAACGTTTGTCACTTTGTTCCAACCTTTCTATTTTAATGCGTTCAAATAGAAAACTTTATAAAGTATTACTAGTAATATAAGTAATACTTTAAAGGGTAGAATGCCAAAAACAGGAGTTTCGAAGACTAAGATATGCATTTCTATAGACAAAGAACTCTATTTTAGACTAAAAAAATATGCTGAAGAGCATATGATGAAATTTTCTACTTACTTAGAATATTTAGTTAAAAAAGGAGAAAAAGTTCCTAATTGCATCTTTAAAAGATCAGGTTCAAAAATAAAGATAAGTGTTTCTATCGATAAAAATCTGTTTTTAAGAATTAAAAAACATTGTGATGAGAATATGATCAAGATTTCTACTTATCTAGAATATCTTGTTAAAAAAGGTGAGATGAATGAATAGAAAAAAACAAGTTTTTTTCAGTTTTCCTTTGGAAAATAATAAAAAAGCACAGATAACTCTTTTCATAATATTGGGAATCTTATTGGTTTTCCTTGTAGGATTATTATTTTTGTTCAGTCCAGGATTAAAACAAGTCAGACAAGACCTGACACTGCCAAATGAGATGAGACCAATAAAGACTTATGTTGATGAATGTGTAAAAACTACTGCTATCAACGGATTATCTTTATTAGGTGTTCAGGGAGGAAGAATATTTGAAAAAGGAGACGAATTTCATGCTAATTACAGCAATATAAGCTATGGATATTCTCAAGGAAGAAACATCTTGCCTTCTATCACTGAAATGGAATATGATCTTTCAGGATATATGGGTATTGCTTTACAAGCCTGCACTAATTTCAGCTTGTTCAATAAATTCAATATAACATATAAAAATTTAACAGTCTCAACAAAAATAATTTCTAATGAAGTCATTTTTGATGTAAACTACCTAATACATGCACAGTCTCCTGATTTTGAAGGAACATTAGATAGATTTACATATACAGCTCCTATAAGATTAGGTCATATTAGCCAGATTGCAAATTCAATAATAAATCAAACTATCCAAGAGCCTGATTGGATTGATTTAACTTATCTATCTGATTTTGATGTGTTTGTTTCTATAATACCTAATAATGATTCAGTATTTATTTATTCTTTAGCAGATAATATGTCTTCTTTAAATGGAAATCCATATTTGTTTTTGTTTGCAAATAATTTTATCGTAAATCAAAAGCCGGTTCTTAATTTACCTTCTGTTATAAGATTCCAGGATGGTGTTGCTGTGAGCATGCAATTGGATGCAACAGACCCTGAAGATGATCCTTTAATTTTTTCTGATGATACTACTATGTTTGATATCTCAGAAGATGGAGTTATCTTGTTTATTCCAGAAGTTCCTGGAAGCTTTGATGTTACAATCACAGTAGAAGATGATTATAGAAATATAGTTTCAAAGGTTGTGCAGATAATAGTTGAATGAAAAAAAATAAATTAATCAGGAAAGAGAATTTAGTCAAGATATTTGCAATACTTGTAATATATATGTTTATGACTTCTGGAATCAATTTAGAAGTTATTGCACAAGATGATTATACTTCGGATTATTCTTCCTCTACTTATGATTGGAGTTCACCAGATATTGAATGGGATACTTTTCCTTTTGAAGCAGATAGTAGTTATGTACAATGGGATCAAGTAACATTTACTGAAGACTTTAATTCATGGGATCAGGTTAATTACAATAGTTTGACTTCGACACAAATAGATAGTTTTAGCCCTGAACAATTAGGCCAGGCTGTTACAAATATGGGTGATGTCAATACAAATCCTACATTATTCAATGCATTTTTATCAAGCCAAGGAGTAACTGCACAAGTTTCTACAATAGCTGGAAATACTGTTGAAGCTGTTGAAGGCGGAGGTTATGCTTTAAGGAATGGAGAAAATACATTAAATTTAGCTTCAATACCATCTAATGTTCAATCTATTTCTGCTGTTTCTTCAGGAGGAGATTTAGGAACTCCAGGTTTTGTTTTATTGAAACCAGGAGAATCTATTGTTATGTCTGGGGAAGATTCTTTCAAAGTAACTTATGATGCAGATGGAAATCCTCATATGGTTGACATAGCTACAGGCAACGAGATTACTGCTACTGGAAATGTACAGATCACAACATCACCAGGAAATGTAGCACAAGGAGAAAGATTGATTACCAAATATACTCTTGAAGATGGAACCGAGATAACTGTAACAACTTTCCAAGCTGGTTCGCAGGCAAGCGTAACTAGTAATTCTTTAACTAATCAGAAAGCGTCCAGAATTGATGTAACACCTGCTGATGGAAATATGCAATATTCTATTACTGTATTTACAAGTGGAACAGGGGTTGTAAGAACAGAAGGAAACAATATTGTCTTTGATGTGACTCACGGTGAATTAACTGTCAGTGATAAAAATGGAGTTGTTTTAGACAGATATAGTGGTGATGTTTCTACAACTTATGACATGACAACTCAAAATTTAGAGGAGTTTACACTAAATTCAAAAGATTCAACAGCCACAATAAGAGGTCATTTGACAATAACTAATGATGGTAATACTCCTCAAATATATCTAACACAATATTCTAATAATGGAGAAACAATAAGAGGAGTTTGGCATATTTCTGCAATGATTTCAACATATGACTCGGAAAGACAAAAAACAAATGGGATGACTGATGATGAATTAGTATCTTATAAACAAAGAACAATTGATGAAACTCAAAGAAGAATTGACCAAATAGATACTCAGTTAAGCGGAACTATAACAGATACTTATAGATCTCAGCTTGAAAGGCAAAAAACTGAACTCACAGAATATAGTTCATTCTTAGAAAAAGTAAATACTGTAACTGGTCTCACTAATTACATAAATGATCAAATTACAAGCTTAGAACAAGAAAATTATAGAATTTATTCTGAAAATCCTAATACTGGTTTTATTGAATTTAACCAAAATGCAGATTCTTTATATGCTCCTGGTTCAAAAACAACAGATCTTATCCCTACTGGTTTAGTTGTCCTTGTTGATCAAAGCTCATATGGAATTCATAGAAGCTCTGATGGAACTTTTAATGACAGAATAAGTTTTAGCGGCTCTCAAAGCGGAGTTTATTCTATATTTAGTCCTCCTGATTATTCCGAAGCTTCTGGGAGCAATCAACAAACATTATCTAAGAGAGGCATGATATATTTCCAATCAGGAATTGAAGGATTAACCGGTGATTATGGAACTGCAAGTATCACATCAACTAATTCGGACGGAAGCAGAGGACTAATTGTAATCACAACAGGACAGAACAGTGAAGGGGATACTTATACAAAATTATGGAGACAAGGTTCAATAACTTCTGGAGTTGCAGATACTGGAATCAATATTGTTGGTCCTGTTTCTAACACAATAAAAACATCTATGATAAGATTAGATGCTGATGGTGTTTATGCAGTCAATCAATTAGTTGATAGTGAACAAAGCGCTGTAATCAAAGAACCATCTTTGATACAACAACTGACAGATGGATGGCAACAAGTTAGAGATGCTACAAGAGGAGTTCTTTTAGTAACGCGTGCAATAAATGATCAGATGACTGCTGAGCAATTAGCTGCAGTTCAACAACAGTTACAAGAATTTAGAGGAACTCCTGAACAGGTAAAATCTTTTGTTTCAGGACAGATAACTCAACCAATAAGTGGACAACTTTTAGACACTTATATCAATATAAATCTACTGAGAGCTCAAGGAGATACACAAGCTTTAACATCTTTACTTGGCGATACTTCTTTAAGTCAAGATATGCAGAATTATCTCAGGCAACAAATTGTATATGCTTATGAAACTCAGGGTGACAGGTCAACAGTAGATTCTTTATTGAATCAATGGAATCCAGATGGCCAAAATGCAGCTTTGACTGCTGTAAGAAACCAGATAGATCAACAAAGACAGCTTTCATCAGTTACACCAGGATTACCTACCGATATAGACCAATTAAAATCTATTTCTGCATCAGGATCAAATTTAGCGCTTGCAGCTTCATCCCAATTATCGCAATATTATACTACACAAGCAGAAATAGCTTTACAATCCAATGATAAAAATTTAGCTCAACAATATTATGAACAAGCTCTTAATTATGCAGAGTTAGCAAGAGAACAATTTACATTAGGATTAGAAAGAGCAGAGTTTGATCTCAACACAGCAGGTTATGTAAATGTATTTGATTTTACAAACTCAGCATCTTCTATCTCTTTACAAATTGCAAATGTAGCTGACCAATTAGCAAAACTTCCTACAGGCAATTTATTAGTTCTTGCACCAGCTATAGAAGAAAATTCAAGATTGGTTCTAGCAATTGATTCTAGCAATATTTATGCGCAGCAATATTTAAGTGATTCTTTGAACAGTAGACAGCTCTACACTGAAAATGTCAGAAGTTGGGATGCATTTGCATCTGAAAATAGTGGTAATACCCGATTATACACAGAAGCAAGTATAGGTGGTATGACTGCAAGAAGGGATACAAGACAGTATAATGAGATTGACCAAAAATATGCTGAGATAAATGGAATATTATCTTCAGATTCTAATCTACAACAACAATATCAGCAGCAACTTAACAATGTTTATGTTTCTGCAGTGGATACTCATGCAAGAGAATTAATTGAACAAGAACAATATAGTTCTGCAATAAATGAATATCAAAAATTAGTTGATTCTTCAACAATCAGTTCTGAAATAAGAAGTTCAGTAAAACAACAAATTTCTAGCTTACATATCCAAATTGCAAGTGATGCAATAGAACAAAACGATTATACTACTGCATTGACTCAATTAGGACAAGTAAATTCACAAAATGGAGCTACTAGTGACCAAATTAAAAGCGCTAGACTGACAGAAGGAAGCATATTAAATAATCAAAATAGATATGATGAAGCTGCTGCATCTTTTAGTGAAGTTATCAGGATAGATTCTCAGAATACTCAAGCAAGAGAAGGTTTGATGTATTCTTATTCAAAATCAGGAAATAGAGCTGGAGTAACTGAACAAGCAAGTGTTCTTGGTTCAATATATCAGCAAAAAAGCCAAGATACTTCTTTAACAATGGACCAAAGGATTGAATATGCAACCTTATCAGCACAAAGATATGTTACTGCAGGAACTATTGAAAAATCAGTTCAGGTATATGAAACTCTTGCAGCTTCTACAACTGATAAAACAGTGAGATCTGAAATATATACTGATATTGCCAATCTTGTCAGAACTCAGCAAGATAATTCTGCATCTTTGGATTACTATCAAAAAGCAATAGATGAAGATTCAACTAATATGCAAGCTCTTCTTGGCAGAGCTGAAATAGAAACTCAAGGATCACAACCTGAAAGGGAAAGAGCTGCTCAAGATCTAGCTACAATAAGGACAGATATAGAACAAAGAAATCAAGGAAAAGATCTTGAAGATTACTCACAAGAAGATTTACTTTTAATTTATAGAGTTGAATTATCAACATCTGCTAATCTTGATAGAACAGCTAGTACTCCTATAAGTTATGAGGACAAAGGCATTTTCTTTACAGATTATCAGCCAGTTTATGATAGAGAAAATCAAGATGCGCAGTTTCAATCTGCATTAGACTCTGCAAATAATGCTGAAAGGATAGCTACGCTTCTTTTCAATAGCGCACAAACTGCTCTTGATGAAGCAGATACTTCGGAAGAAAGATTAAAAGCTCAATCGGATATGAATATTGCAACTAGTATGATTAATGGTGCTCAACAATCTAGAACTGTTACTTATCTTTATCAGCACAATTCTATCCAACAGAGCCAAGAAGAATATGAGTCTGAACAAGGATGGTTTTCAAAAGTAAGCGGTTTCTTTGGTGCAGATGTAAGTTTTGAAACAACAACTGGAAGATCTTCTTTCTTACAAGATCAGATTAATGTTTATGATAGTTTAAGTTCCTCAGAAAGAAGGTCAATCGATGCTGCTAAATCAGATAGACTCGGTCAAAATCTTGACCAGACGCAGGCAGCAGTTGGTAATTATTATGAGAGTGCAATACCTGACACATTAGAAGAAAGTACGTTTTGGTTTACACAATCAGCAGCTAAATCTGGAAAAGGGATAATTGATTCTGTATTTGGAACAGATCTTACTGGATTAAATGCTTATAATGATGCAAGTACAGAACAGACTGAAGTAATGATTGGATTAAATTATAGAGAAATTTTATGGTCTAGAAATATCGATCCTGATACAGCTACTGATACACAAATTCAACAAGTCTTTGGAAGCAGTTCTAATATAGCTACTATCAAACAAAGTTTAGAAATAGCCAGAAATGCAAGATCTGACAATATTGAAAGTTTAAATTCTTATGTTCCTAGTGAAAATTGGATAGAAGAACTTCTTTTACCTAGCGGATTCCAAGCTTTACAAATGATGGTAGTTAGCGAAGGTATAAGTTTTGGTTCTGGCCTTGTTAAATCACAAGTAGCTAGATTAGCTTTATCTGAAACTTCTTGGATAAGCAACTCTGCTATCATTGCACAAAGAGTAGTGCAAACAGTTGGAGCTCCTTTTGAATTTTCTGGAAACCTTGGTCAGGCTTATGAAACTGGTTTGAATAGTTTGATGAAAGTATCTACTAATGAAGGCAGTCAATTTACTTGGAGAGGTTTTGTAACTTCTTATACAAGCGATTTTTTATTTAACAGAGGTCTTGAAGAGATTGTATATACTCCTGGTTATGGCTTTTTAGGAGAAGCTGTTGGAGGATCTGCTGGCGGTAATCTAGGAGATTGGGTAGAATCTGCTCAAGGAAAAGGAGATATCAATATAAATATTCAGACAGCTTATAATGTAGATACCGGGACTGTTATACAAGTTCAACAAGTTCCTAGCGGTTTTGATTTCCAACAGCAACAATCTCATTTAGAATCACAAGGTTACCAAGTTCAACCAATAACTGAAACAGATTCTACAATAGGATTGACAGTTACAGCACCTTCTGGAGGTTCTTATACTTATGTACAACAAGGAAGCAATCTTCATTCAAATCTAGCAATTGTTCAGAATAATCAAGTAGCTACTTTAATACCTGCTACAACAATTCCAATAACTACACCAACTACCCCAATTACAACAACTCCAGTTAATAATAGACCTTTGACAAGTGTTCCTGTTCAAGTTGTAAGTCCAAATACTAATATAAATAATTTAGCTACAGTTATCCAATCTCAGTCTACTGTAGGCAATGTTCAAGTTGTAAATTCTGATACTATACAATATACTACTAAAACTGGTGATATAAATATTGTTGTTAGAGAAGGAACACAAGTTTCTCAAGTTACTGATTCAAATGGAGCTGTTTATAATGTTCAAAGTCAGGTTTCTAATCAACAGTCTATAGCAAATTCTATTGCTCAAACAAGACAAACAAATCCAGATGCACTTCCTGATTATCTTCAAACAGACCAAAATCAAGTTAATATAGAAGAAGGTGTAAGTTCAGGAGCAACATTAACTAGTGTATTGACAGAAATATTAACACCTATCGGACAGGCAATAAAAACTAAAGTTTTAACTTCTCAAACAACAAACAACGAAAAAATTGCTGAAGCCGCATTATTAGTAATGAATCAACAAAGCAGACCAGAAGCTTTAGTATCTTTACAAGAAATGGGATTACTTGATTCTAATCTTAATCCAGTTGTAGATAATCCTATAATATCTGATTTTGTTACAAGATCAAAAGAAGCTATATTGGTTAATGCTCCAACCATGCAATCAACTGTTGTAGCAAGCCAAACACAAATATCCAATCAAGTAGAATCTCTTAAAGAAATACAACAAAATGGAAATTATGAAAATTTAGAGACAGCATTAGAACCTGCACTTTTTGAAATGTACCAAACAGGTTTGCAACAAGGGGAATCAAGAGAAGCTATTCTATCCAAAATAGTAGAAATAAAACAACAGCAAATAACAGATCTTAATGATTTTAATGCAAAACTAAATCAAGTAGCATCTTCTTTTACTGAACAGGATAGCTTAAGAGCATTACTAAAAGATTCTGGCGTCTCTGATACAACAATTAATAATTTAATTGATTCAGGTATAACTACAACACAATCTTTAGTGAACTTGGTACAATCTAATCCTTCATACTTGACACAGATAAATGGTGTTGATTCAAATACAGCTTTACAAATAGTATCTTCTGTTGAAGGTCCAACAACACAACAAACAGAAGAGACTGAACAACCAGCTAATTCAGATGCAACAGCTTTCTTTTTCCAAAATGCTAAAGGATTATTGGATCAAGGAGTATCTCCATCTAGATTAAGACAAGCTTTGACAGATGTTCAGCAAAATCCAGAAAATGCAGAGCAGATAATGAAAGATCTATTGACTGAAATAAGACCTGAAGGTTATAATGTCCAGATGGAAACAGATTTAAGATTAGCAGCAAGTCAAGCTGTAACTCCACAAACAACGACTGAACTAGAAACTTTTATGAGAGGTACTTCACAAACAACAACTCCAACAGTTCAAGAAGTCAATGAAGTTGTAACAACTCCTCAGACTCCAACTCAAGATACAAAATATAATCAGCCAGTAACTGCAGATATAACATCAGAACAGCCAATCACTATTGAAATATCTGCAGGAAATACTGTAAGAGGTTCTACTATAAACGTTCCTAATGGCAGAGTTGTAGTAGGAGATGGAGTTGTATTAAGAGATGTAACTATCAATGCACAAGAGATTGTATTAGGACAGAATGTTGTGCAAAGAAATGTTCAAATCAACCAGATTAAACCTGTTGAACAAAAACCTGCAGGAATAGGAGATATTATACAGCAAATGCATGCTATCCAGGATTTAGCACAAAAGAATCTATTATTAGACCAAGCAATTTCTTTAGCAAATAATGTAGATACAAATAAGCAGTATACAGATCTTGAAAAATACCAACTTTTAGATGATATACGCGCATTAGGTGTTAATTTAGGATTGCAGAACAGACTTGAAGATGCAATTGATATCTATCAAAAAGGGATAGAATTATCTAACAAATTAGGATATGATAGATTTTTAGATGCTTTAAATAGTGGTTTAGATAGTACTAATTCTGAACTTAATGGACAACAGATACAGTCGCCTATCCAAAGCCTAGAATCTTTAGAAAAAATAATCGATCCAGATAGATTAACTATACAATTAGATGCTTACAAAGCTTACTTGGATGGAGATTTAACTGCACTGGATATCTTAGGAAAAATATATCCATCATTGATTGAGTTGAAATCTTCTAATTTTGATACTAATACTGGTAAAGAGATTACCCAACAAGATAAGTTGGATCAAGCATTTAACTTATTTGATAAAGAATTTTTAACCTTTGTTGAACAGCAAAAGATAACTAAAGACAATATAGATCCTATCATCTTAGATTATAAAAATATTAGGCAAGCCAGAGTAGAATCCTTAGATAAACAAATTGCTGAAAATCCTCAATCAGAGCCTACAATAGTTCTCAACGCATTGAGAGATAATGATCTTTCAATAAGAAGACATGCTGTAGATATTATAGCCAATAGAGTCAATGAAAAAGCCTTTAATGAGATAAATACAAACAGGCAGTTGGACTTGATAAAATCATATTATCAAACATTGAGAAAAATTTTAAGTGTTCCTAGCTTAGCAGTAACTTTCTTAGGTCTAAATCCTTCTGAACAGTTTGGTTTCGTTAGGGCTTATGAAACTTCATCTTATCTAAACACTTTGAGGTCAATTGTTTCTCCGCAGGCTTCACAACTTATATTAAAATACATGACTTTAGAAAAAGGAAATCAGCTTTCAGTAGAAGAATCGCAAAATTTATTAAATCTTTTGATGACTGAAGTTCCTTTTGCAGATCAAAAAGGAGATATTGGGAAATTAGAGTCTTATCTAAGAAATTATTATTCTGAACTAGGAGTTCAGATAAACATAAAAGGCATTGTTTTAAAAGATGCCTCTCCTGAAATAAAAGGAAGCATATTAAGATTTGTTGCTGAAACACTTAAGGATTTAGATAAAGATTTTATCTCAGACCTAAATGAATTTGCTAAATCTTCTATTTCTTGGGAAGAATTGAATAAAAAATATCCTCAATACAGTGATGTATTAAAGAATATAGAACCTTTAGCTCTAAGCAAATTACCTATAGCTCATATAATAATAGAAAAAGATGGGAAGTCTTATGAAGTTCCTGTATTAGCAAGCAATTTTGTATCTGATAAAACAAAAGATAGTCTTGGAATCACACATATACAAGGAAATAAAAAGATAGTAGTTGTAAATCTTGAAAAAGAAGGCTTTGGCGCAAATAAGATACTTGAATCTTTAATGACGATATTGCATGAAACAGACCATAGTGTAGCTGATGCTATATCTCCAACACCACCTTCTATGTCTAACAAACAGTATCTTGAGTCAGAAGGAAAAGCCAATTTGGCTGCCTTCAGTTTCATAAGAGCTCAAAACGCATTCTTAACCAAATATGGAACTTCGCTTTCTTTGACTTCTTATTCAAGAGAGTTTAGTGAAACAACACACTCAATCGATGCTTATTCTATCGGTTATATTATAGAAAGAGCATTAAGAGATTATCTTTCAGATTCTGACTTTTTCAAGATGTATAACCAAGAAGGACTGCCTTTAACAGATTCTGAGTTTAGACAAATATCTGATGATATAATTGCTTTGGTAAACAGCCATATTAGTGATATAATAGATTTGACTAATTATCCAGACTATCAACTTGCAAAGATAATCTATAATAATATCCAGAACAAAGAATATGATCAAGCACTTAAAACCTTAGGTGAAATATATCCTCAACAAGTTGAAAACCTAAAAGATTCTGGCTTGGATTCACAATCTAAAGTAACTAGATTATATGAAGAGATTTTCTCACAATCTTGGAGAGATCTAATAGCAAAACATTCAGCACAACCACAATCTGTTGAAAGTTATATAACAAGATCAAAAGAAATTTCAGGAAGACTTCATGGATTATATGTTTCAAATCCTTATACTAAACTAATTTATGTTGATTCAGCTGCAAATACACAAGCAATTGCAGATTATCTGGGTGTTAAACCAGAAGATGTTCCTGATTTCATAATGTTTCATGAATTTTTCCATTCTTTTGCAAATCAAAATAAATTAAATTTAGATCCTGATACAGAAGAGATGTTAGCAGATCTATTTGCAAGATCCTTGATAAATGAGCAGATAACCAATGACGAACTCGAGATATTCAAAGCAATTTCAGGACAATCTTTGAGTCCAACAGAAATTTTATCCCAAACAAAAGAACAGTTTACAATAAAACCAGCATCCTCTGAAGAGATAACCAATATCAAAAAAGCAAATGATATCAAAACAATTGTTCTTCAAAATGCTGCAAAAGAGATACAATCAAGAAAATCTCTTATCCAAGAAAGATTAAACCAGATAAATCTACAGGTAACAGATATCTTTGCAAAAGAAGGAGGACCTACAACTGAAGATGGAAAAATTTTAGATTCACTTATACAAGAAAGAACCAGATTAAATGAGCAATTAAGCAAGATCAATCAGCTGGAACCTTCTCTAAGATTTAATCTAGAAAAAGATATTATTTCACTTTTAGCCCCTAGTTATCTAAAATCAGTTGAGTTTATGTACACAGTTCCAGGAACTTTAGAAGGATTTAGGCATAATATAGGAAATAAATTAATGCCTTTAGGATTCCTTATGCCTTCTTTATCTAAAGGAAACAGATTAAGTCCAGGATTAAGTGAATCTCAAAAGCAAGAAGTAATCGATGCAGCTAAACAAACTTCTGTTAAAGTTGCTGCTCTACTAAAAGCATATAATACAATAAGAGCACTTCAAAATAATGCGATAGAGGAAAATTCCAACTTCGAAGATCAGCTTGAAAGAGATATTGCTTTATTCCTAGAGATCCAAAATTCACATGACGCATTCAAAGAAGGTGTTGCTGCATTAGACTCCTTTGCAAAAGATTATGGATCTTACCTAAGTCAAGATGCTTTAGAAACAATTGCAGCAACTTTAGCACCATTAAAAGGAACTTCAGATATGCAGGGTAAGGATGGTCTTGTAAGTAATTTCTTTGAACCTTCTAAAACTAATGTAGATGATGTCTTGGCAAGAGGAAACAGCTATTGCCAAAAATGTTCTTATGAACATTCAGGTCAATCAACAGGTTATGAAACCTGGTTAAGATTAGAACCTATAATCTATAATTTTGTGACAAACAGCGAAAGAGCTTATACAGATAATCTTGGAACAAGAACATCAGCTGATAAACCATTAAAGATTACAGTTCATAGGACTGTTGATGAAAATGGAATCTTAACATTGACTTATGAAGATACAGCAGGAGGAATAGATACAGCTTTATTATTTGCTAAATTACAAAACCTTAGAAAAGAACCTCAAAGAATAGAAGGTGAGACAGATGAACAATTTAACCAAAGAATAAGAGAATCAATATTCTTGCCAGGAGTTACAACAAAACCTGTTACAGAATCTGGAGAGCATGGAATTGGATTAGATTTTGTCAGCCAATCAATAAAATATTTCAAAGGAACTTTAAGTTTAGAGCCTGTAATCGTAGACGGCAAAGAACAGGGAACAAGATTTATAATAACAGTTCCAGTTGAAAAGATCCCTATACAAGAAACTCCTGTTGAACAACCAGCTCAACAGCAGCCAGGATTAGCTCCAGAATTAACCCAGCAAGGTTTAGATGAACTGGAAGCCAATCTTTTGACTTTAGAATCTAAGATAATGGAAAATTTGGCTAGAAAATATCCTGATAAGGATGTAAAACAAAGCACTACTGTTTTAGAAGATGGTTTTGATTCACAAAAATTAGCTGTTTTAGCAACTGTTCAAAATATTGCAAGCGAATTTATGATTACAGATTCTGAAAAACAGCTTTTAAATTACATATTTAGAATAACTTCATCAAATGATAATAATGAAGTTTATAATTGGGCATTAAAACAAGATAATCCTTTTGTAAGTAACAATTTCAGGCAATTATTAATCACTTTACAAAAAATGTTCCCTGTTAATAAGATAGCAGAAAGAACTAATGAAAGAGATTCAACAGATCCGTTTAGAGGAGGCGATACTTTTAATAATGCAGAAATGAATATCCATGTAATTGTTGATCCTCAGTATGCTAGTTTATTCCAACCAGCAGATATCCCTTATTCAGATTATACAAGTTTGCAGGATGTATTGGACAGAAGATTGAAATATAACTCAATACCTGATTTAATCTCTAGAGAATCTTTGATAGATACAATATCAACAGTCCAGGCATCAACTGTTGTTAAAGGAATTACTACTCCTAGAAATTTAGAACCTGAAATACAAGAACCTTCTGCAGAAACAGCTCAAAATAAACCAGGATTAGTTCCAGAATTAACCGATGAAGCTTTAAAAGAATTTGAAGATAATCTATTTGTTACTTTACAAAAAATTAAGGATTCAATGAAAACAGAATTCCCTGGAAAAAGTGTAGTTAATGCTGAAATATTCCTTTATGAAGATCCTGAAAATAAAGACATGCATCTCAACAGCGCAAATATAGCTATGCTGACACTAATAGAAACATTGGGTATAAAATATGATCTAAATCCAAATGATATTAAGATCCTTAGGTTTATTTTTGGGATAGGTTCTGAAACAATTGATATCCAATTAAGAATACAGCAGATGAAATGGTCTGCTATTCACGGAAGTACTGAACTTAAGCATGTGCTGTCAATAATAGAAAATGTATTTTCTCAATCAAAAGTCAGTGAACGAAGAGGGATTATGCATCAACTTGCAGATGGAAAAGATACTTTTTCAAATATGGATTATCTGATAAATTCTATATTCCTCTATCAGGATATGGTTAGCGCAGAAAATGTTTTTGGAGACGGATCTGTTTATGAAAATATACCTCATATAAGGGAAGTAGAATCTTTGATAGAAGGACTAACTCCTAAACAAGGAGGGACTGTTGTCAAAGGAATGACTACGCCTGAAAATATAGAACCTGAAATACAAGAACCTTCTGCAGAAATAATTCCGCAAACTATTCAAGAACAATCAAGATTAGTTAAAGAATTAACCCAGCAAGGTTTAGATGAACTAGAAGCCAATCTTTTGAATTTAGAATCTAAGATAATGGAAAATTTGGCTAGAAAATATCCTGATAAGGATGTAAAACAAAGCATTACTGTTTTAGAAGATGGTTTTGATTCACAAAAATTAGCTGTTTTGGCTCTTGTTGAAAATATTGCCAGCAAATTTAGGATTACAGATTCTGAAATGCAACTTCTGAGATACATATTTAGAATAACTTCATCAAATGATAATAATGAAATTTATAATTGGGCAATAAAACAAGACAATCCTTTTGTCAGTAACAATTTCAGGCAATTATTAAAAACTTTAGAAACAATCTTTAATCAAAAAGGAATAGAAACAAGAAATAATCAAAGAGGATCAACAGATCCTTTTAGAGGAGGAGATACTTTTAATAATGCAGAAACAAAGATCAATATAATTGTAAATCCTCAATATGCTAACTTATTCCAACCAGCAGATATCCCTTATTCAGATTATACAAGTTTGCAGGATGTATTGGACAGAAGATTGAAATATAGTTCAATACCTGATTTAAGCTCTAGAGAATCTTTGATAGATACAATATCAACAGTCCAGGCATCAACTGTTGTCAAAGGAATG
>Ga0247841_10001372_pt1 | contig 55985 bp, 52 predicted proteins | sample LaCruzMarch2015__2_FD_192410 | JGI IMG/M metagenome (GOLD analysis project Ga0247841, IMG submission 192410) | Freshwater microbial communities from meromictic Lake La Cruz, Castile-La Mancha, Spain - LaCruzMarch2015_18m | ecosystem: Environmental > Aquatic > Freshwater > Lake | place: Spain... | reverse complement strand
ACACCAACGCGCCCTTGCCCTTCTGATCCGTCCCGCCGGGGCGCTCCTCACCGAGCGCCCCGATCCACACTCCCCAACACCTGCGAGTCCGCCATTTTTACGCGGTTCTTAGCAGCCGCCAACATCAAGACACTGCACTATCCTCATTTTGAGTTTCTTGAGTCTTACCCTACTCTCGGTCCAGGAGGGAAACAGGAATTAGATGTAAACGGGCTTGCCGGTAGCATCGAACTGTACCTTGGAGTTGGCGCGTTGACTCTCGCTGGAGAGCTAAGTCCAGTACAATGGAAAGGTTACATTCAGAGCCTAAAAGAATACCAAGGCGAAGTACTGAATAAGAAGGATATACAAGACCAATTTCGAGCATTGCTGCAGAGTGCGGAGCAATCAGGGAGCTTTGCATCTAGCTTCGACGCTTCTGGACTGGAGATAATATTCGAGCGACTCTTTTCCGTATTCTTAAAGTAACGGTGCGAAGCCTGGGACAGATCACGGCTTCCGGCGTCAAGCGGGGCGGAAAACGCTGACAAACAGAGTTCATCCGCTCTTTCCCCGATTTCTGCTGACTCCCGCGCTGGCGCGTGGGCGCCAGAATCCCTGGAAAACTCACGGTCCGTTGCCCTTCGCTGAAGGCGCCAGCAGGTCGGCCGTGATCCAACCAGCGACGCGGATCAATCGGTCTTCATTGGTCCAGCAGTGCCATTCGGGACAGACCACGGTTTCCGGCGGAAAGCGGGGCGGAAAACGCCGACATGCCAAGGTTTTCCGCTCGTTCCTCGATTTCTGCTGACTACCGCGCTGGCGCGTGGGCGCCTGAGCCCGTGGAAGAATTACGGCCCCACGCCCTTCGCTGAAGCGGCCAGCACGTCGACCGCGATCCCACCAGCGACGCGGCTCAATCGGTCATCATTGGTCCAGAATTCGTCGCAACCGTAATGCAGAGCGGTCGCCAGGTGGAGTGCATCGGGGGTCTTGAGTCCATGGTCTGCCCGCAGGCGACACGCTCTATCGAAGATTTCGTCGCGGCTCGCGAGCCATTGCTGTGCCGACAGGAAGTCCTCGTAATCCGCAACCAGCCGGGCATCCGAGTCACGGAGTGGCTTGACGATTGCTTCCAGACGCACCAAGGGCGAAACGCACAGCAGCGTGTCCCCGTTTCGCGCGAGGCATCGGCGTGTTTGCTCGCTGAACCACCCTGCATCCTCGATCAGGTAGATCACGATGCAGGTATCGAGATAAGCACGGCGCATCAATCGTGCTCCCAATCCTCACGGAGCGCCGCAATGCGGTTCTGCACCTCGTCTGGGTCGATTACCGGGCGTTGGGCGAAGCGCGGGGACGCAAGCAGGGCCAATGCGTCGGCGGCTGTCCCCCCGGTGGCGCCAGTCGCGGTGCGGTTGGCGGACGGGTCGGGCAGCAGGGCCAAGTAGGCGCGCCCCTGCAAGGGGTAGGGCAGCGGCTCCAGCGGATGGACCCTTCCGTCTCGGTCGATCTCGACTTCGATCATGGTCAGCATGGATCAACTTCGTGTCTGCGGTTGCGGCGGGCAGCGCAAGGGTCGATCAAGCATAAGCTGTTTATCCCCCGTGAGCAAAAGCGAGCGAGACCGCAGCAATTCCAATCAGACCGGAGATCGAAGTTTCAGCCGAAAGCGGCGCCGCCGCCCGCTAAAGCGTCGACCTCCGGTCGCGTCGCCCCGCTCACCGGAGGTTGAGCCCGCGCGGTACGAGATGCTTCGGAAATCGCTTCAACTGAAGTTTCCTGGTGTGTGTTCTCTGTTTGCCGCCTGGTTTCCCGACGGTGTCACGTCGTCGCCCATCCGCCAGATCAGCTCCACCAGCGGATACTCCCAAGTCTCCACCCGGCAGGTGTCGCGGTACGCGCCTTCCCCGTCGTCGCGGCGGCGGCGCATCAGGGCGATGATCCGCGCGGTTTCGATTGCAGCCAGACGTGGTTGCCACCGGGCCGCGGCGCGCCGGGAGAGGCGTCCGACGGCGGCGCCTTGGCGGTCGCAGAGGACGAGCGTGTCGCTGACCTGACGCAGGGATAAGGCATCCCCGGTCGTCAGCACGGCGAGCCGGGCGTGGATGGGGTCGGCGGCCGGCTGGCGGCCGGCATAGCCCAGGTCGATGTCGGCGGGGCTGAGCAGTGTGTAGCGGCGCTGGATCAGCGCGGCGGCCGGGGCGGGGATGTCCACCTGCGACCGCAGCAGCCAGTCGCCCTCGAATAGGGCAGGGGAGGGGTTGTCACCACCGGGCACCCGGCCGAGGGCCAGGGTCTCCCGCGCCCGAGTCATGCCGACATAGTAGAGTCGGCGCTGCTCTTCCGGATCTTCGCGGCCGGCGCCGCCGCCGGGTCCATCCGCGATCAGCACGTGGGTGAACTCCAGCCCCTTGGCTCCGTGCAGGGTGGAGAGAAAGACGCCGTCGCCCAGTCCCCGGTCGCGGCGCAGTTCACCCAGGGTCTCGTAACAGAATTCCAGGACACGGGAGGCGGCAACCTCGGTCTCACCGGCTTCCTCCTGCCAAGCGTCTAGCAGGTCGTTGAGCAGGTTCCGCCAGAGTGATTCAGGCGTCGGCACCAGGGCGGTCAGGACGGAAACGGAACAGGGTCGATGGCCAAGCACCGCGACCGCGTCCAGGAAGACCGCAATCTCCCGTACCAGGTGCAGGGGCGGCAGATCCGCGTTCCAGGCGATCGGAATGCCCGCGTCTTCGCACAGGGCGCGGATCGGCTGCAGGGTCTCGCGGCGGTAGGCGAGCACGGCGCAGTCGCGCCAATCACCGGCACCCAGGTCGCGCAGGCGCAGCAGCCGCGCGACCAGGGCCGCCGCCTGCCGTCCGGGGTCCGCGGCTTCCAGCACCTCCACGCGCCCGCGGCCATGGGCGTCGAGCGCCTCCCAGCGGCCGCCCAAGGGGTCGCGGCGGCGGTGCCGGTCGCGCCGGCCGGGCTGGCCGGTCTTCATGCGCTCCCGATTGTGCTCGATCAGGGCATTGGCGGCGGCGATGATGTGGCCGGTCGAGCGGTAGTTCTCGATCAGGTAATGGACCTCGGCCGCATAGTCCTCTTTGAAGCGGCGAATGAAGGCGACGCTGGCGCCGCGGAAGGCGTAGATGTTCTGGTCGTCGTCGCCCACCGCCAACAGGGTCAGGCGGCCCTCGTCCTGATCCCGACTGCGCCCGGCGACCGCGGCGATCAGGCGATACTGATCGCTGTCGATGTCCTGATACTCGTCGACCAGAATATGCCGATAGCCGGCCAGCAGACGCTCGCGCAGCGCGTCCGGTTCCAGACCCGGCAGATCCGTTCGTCCCTCCAGGAGATCCAGTGCGGCCTGGATGAGCCCGCTGAATTCAGGCTGGTCGCCGCCGGAGCCGGTGCCGATGCGTTGGGCACGCGCGGCGAATGAGGCCCCGGTGAGCCGCATCGCGAACCCGTGGTAGGTCTGGATGAGCACGCCGCGGGCTTCATCGCCCACCAGTGCGCCGAGTCGGCGGCGCAGTTCCAGGGCCGCGCTGCGGTTGTAGCAGAGCATCAGGATGGCCCGCGGGTCGACGCGCAACACCCGCAACAGATAGGCGCAGCGGTGGACGATGACCCGCGTCTTGCCTGAACCGGGGCCGGCCAGGACCAGGCGGTTGGTCTCCGGCTCTGCCGCCACGATGGCGATCTGCTCGGGATTATCCAGGGTCTCGACGATGCGCCGGAAGGATTCGGCCGTGGTCGCCCGCGCCACGACCTCCTGCTGATCCGGGAAGTAACGGCGCACGAAGGCCGGCCGTTCCAGCGTGAAATAGGCCCCGACCAGGCCGATCGCCTGGGCGATCTTCTCCAGGCCCAGGCGCGCATAGGCGTGCATCACATGGATTTGAAAGACCCGTTCACCGTAGTGCTCGGCGAGCGGGGCGTAATGGCCTTTGGTGTAGCGCTTGCCCTTGGCCTCGGGAAGGACGCGTATCGTCATGGCCTGGCGGAACACGCCCAACCCGGCCTGCAGCACGATCGCCCGGTGTTCATGCAGGAACAGCAGCCCCCGTTCCGCGGCTGCCAGCGGGTCGTGCAGGCTGCCGGCCAGGGCCAGATCCGCCCGCAGGGCCGCGGTGAGTTCATCGAGCCCGAAGCAGACCAGCACCTCGGCGCTCGGCGGGGTTGCCGCCGGAATCTTGGCGATCAGGGTCGCGAGTACCACCGTGGCGATGGCCTGGCGGCGGCGGGCCGTTTCCTCCAGGGCCTGCCAGTCGCGGTGTAAACGCACCAGATAGTGGTCCCGCTCGCGCTGGCGGAACTCCAGACTGCTCCGGCTCGCCGCGAGCCCGCGGCCATCCCGCGCCAGGCTGCCCAGGAGGTCGCGTAACAGCTCCGGGTTGCTGTCCACCCCCTGGTCGCGCAGGCGCTGGTTGAGCCGCCGGATGGACAGCGGGTGCCAGTTGCGGTCGTCGGCGTCCGGCGCCTCTTCCCGCAGGGCGGCGAGCATGGCCCGTTCCACGCTGCACACCTGCTCCAGAATCCGACCGGACGGGTTGACTACCTTGTAGCGGACAAACGCACTCTGCTGGGGACCTTGCAGTAGCAGGCCGGCCTGGGCCATGTCGTAGAGCGTGCGCAACACCCGCTGACCGGCGGTCTCGCCGCGATCCCAGGGCGGGGTCGCCGCGTCACCCTCGCCTTGTGGTGGGCGGAATGCGGGGAGTTGGGCCAGTTCATCGGCGGTCAGGCCGTCGTTCGGATCGCAGTTGAACAGGGCTTCCAGCACGGCCAGCCAGCGTTGCCGCTGCGGCGCGGAGAGACCCAGGCCGGCGATGCGCCGCTGCGCCTCCTCCAGGTTCGCAACCGCCGGGCGGCCCTGAAAGACCCGGGTGCGGTTCTCGTTGCGCTCCACGAAGCCGGCCCGCTCCAGCCAGGCGATGGCGGTGCGGACTCGGGTGTCCGCGTCGCGGCCCTCGGCGTCGAACCCCACCCGCAGTTCACCCTCGCGCAGCAGTTCACCGGCGGTGAGGACCACGCAATCGTCCTGGTCCCGGCGCGCCCGGCGCAGGCCGCGCAGGATTTCGGCGATGTCCGCCCGCGAGAGCTGTGAGTCCGCCGCCAGATGGAACTGGTCCTCCACGTCCTGCTCTTCAAAGAGCAGGCAACAGCGGGCGGGTGCGCGGTCGCGGCCGGCGCGCCCGGCCTCCTGGACATAGTTTTCCAATGAGCCGGGGATGTCGACGTGGACCACCAGGCGCACGTCCTCCTTGTCCACGCCCATGCCGAAGGCGTTGGTGGCACAGACGACCTGGATCTCCCCGCCGACGAAGGCGTCCTGGACCCGCCGCTTCTCCGGTGCCGTGAGCCCGGCATGGAAGGGCGCCGCCGCCCAGCCCTGACGGGTCAGGAAGGCCGCCAGTTCCTCCACCCGTTGGCGGGTCGTCGCGTAGACCACGGCCGCGCCTGGCCCGGCCTCCTCGCCGGTCGCGGCAGCCGGTTCACCCAGTGACTCCGCCAGCACCGCGTGGAGTCGGGGCTCCTTCTCCTGTCGACGGGTGCGCTGGACATCGAAGCTCAGGTTGTCGCGTGCGACACCACCCTGAAACAGTCGCAATTCCAGCCCCAGCTCGGCCCGGAAATGGGTCAGAATCTCGGCGATCACGTCGGTCTTGGCGGTGGCCGTGAAGCAGGCGATGGGGGGCGCTGGGACGCCCTGACGCTCCGCCAGTTCCTGGATGAAGCGGGCCGCGTAGAGATAGTCGGGCCGGAAATCATGACCCCATTTGGACAGGCAGTGCGCCTCGTCGAAGACCCAACAGCCGATCTCACGCGACTCCAGCGCCCGTCTGAGCGAGACATTACGCAACTGCTCCGGCGAGCAATAGAGGATGGCGATTTCGCCCAGGCGGATTCGTTCCAGCACCTCGCCGCGCTCCGGTCCGGTCAGCAGGCCGTAGAGTGCCGCCGCGTGGAGGCTGCCGGTCTTGAGGACCAGATTGTCCACCTGATCCTTCATCAGCGCCTGCAGCGGCGAGAGCACGAGCGTCAGTTGGCCGCGGCGCAGATAGCGCACCAGGGCCGGCAATTGAAAGCACAAGGATTTGCCGCCGCCGGTGGGCAGGATGGCGAGCTGCGAGCCGTCCGCCATCCCGTGGGCGACGCTGGCGCCCTGGAGACTGCCGCCGTCGGCGTCCCTGGGTTCCGGCCGGAACTGCGCCAGGCCGAACCAGTGCTTGAGCTGGCCGTGCGGGTCATGGATGGTGCGGCACCAGTCGCAATCCGGCGCGGCGCAGGGCAGATCGCGCAGGGCATGCAGGAGCGCCTGGGTGGCGGGAAAGCGGTGCCTGACCCAGGGCGGCAGCACCGAGCGGGCGCCCGCCACCTGAAGCCAGGCGGTCGCATACGCCAGGGCCGGGCGCAGGCGCGGGTCGCTCAGATGGCGCAGGGCCTGGGTTTGGACCGCGGTCCGGCAGACCCGGCCGTCCCAGGTGCGGTGCAGCAGGTCCAGCACACCCGCCACGTCGGGCAGGTCGATCCCCAGCGCGGCGAAGACCAGCGACACCCCGGTGCCGCCGGTGGCCGCCGACTCCAGCCCGCTCGCCCCGCGAAAACAGAAGCGGTAGATCGCCAGCAAGCCGGCCTCGCTGGTTCCCGCCCCACTGCGCTCGGCGCGGCGCGCGAACTCGGCCCATTGTTCCCGGAAGACCTGCTCGGCGAGACGGCAGTCGGCCAGCGGATCGGAGACCGAATCCCGCACCAGCTTGTAGTCTTTGACCAGGCGGTGATAGGGGTTCTCGGGAAAGGCCAGCGGGGACAGGAACAGGGTATCCACCACCCGCCGCTGGAGCAGGTCGAGCGCCGGGCGGCGGGCGCGCAGACAGTGCAGGTCATGGCCCAGCAGGTTATGACCAAGAACCAGCTCGGCACCCGCGGCGAAGCGGTCGAGTTCGGTCAGTGCGACCGTGCCATCGAACTGCCCCTGCCGCCTGAAGGTATCCTCGCCCCAGACCGCCGCGATCTTATGAATAGCCCCATTGGGGCCGGTCTCCAGATCGAGCAGGAGGGTGCGGGACAAGAAATCGGTGAGCCGTGGGTCCACGGGGTGATTATGAGGTCAGGCATGGCTGGTGCGGAAGGCCCGTTGGGTGCGGTTCTCTTGGACCGCGTCCCTTGTCGCACCGGCAACGGCTGTCGACACTGCCACCATGCGACATCCCATCGATCCCAAGGTTGACTGCGCGCGGTCGAAACCGAGCAGCAACGGTGGCTGAAATTCTTTAGAGAGGCGGAGTGTCTGGATGAGAACGCACTGCCCGCCTGGATGCAGACCCAAGCGATGAGGCGCGCCATGAACACCCTGAAGGCCTTCTCCGAGAAAGAACACGCTTACCATGCCTATCAGGCGCGGCAGGAGTATCTGCGCGAACAGCAAAGCATCCAACTCGAATTCGATGACCTGCGCGCGGAGGTCGAGCAGGCGCGGGCGGACGCAGAACAGGAGCGGGCGGCGAAGGAACAGGAGCGGGCGGCCAAGGAGCAGGAGCGGGCCGCCAAGGACGAAGCTTTGGCCGAGATCGAGCGGCTGAAGCGCTTGCTCGCCGACGAGCCGGAACCCTCTGACCCCAAGACCCGGTAGTGATCTCGGCCGGTCGTCAATTCCTGGTTCCGCAGCCGAGGGATGGGGTCAAGCAGAGGGATGGGGTCAGGTCTCAGCAGAGGGATGGGGTCAGGTCTCGCATTGTAGCATTCCGGCGAGAGGGATGGGGTCAGGTCTCGGGACATGTGGGTGAGTTCTCGCCTTCTTGCATGCTACAAAGCGAGAACTGACCCCACCGCCAGACCGACCCCATGCTACAAAGCGAGAACTGACCCCACCGCCAGTACCCGGATGTCCAGCCGTCCTCGCCGGACTCGACCCTCACCCACCCCGGTTTCCGTCGCTCCCTTCAGACCTTCGGCCGCCGTCCCCTCAGCAACTCCGGAGCTTCGAGGGCATCCTGGCGCGGCTGCGCAAGGAGCGCCGCCAGCACGACGAGCGTGCCTTGAGCGATCAGGCCACGCAACTGGCCCACCAGTCCGTTCAGCGCTGCCGACTCGACTCCCATGTCATCGATGCTGCGCAGTAGCATAAGCCGCGTACAACAGTGCAGGTCACAGCTTGATATCCAGCTCCACGAAGTTGTGAGGTGCCCAGGGTCCGTTGAAATCGACGGAGTAGTTGTCGTCGAAGGGTTGCGCAGCTTGCATCACCGTCTGTTCAAATCGCTCCAGATCGGCGCGCGGGACGAGGCAAGCAAGATTCATGATCTCCTTTTCCGTGCGGCAATTATTGCGCTTGAGTTCGCGGCAACAGGTGCGCATGACGGCTTCGATCCGGTCGCTTGCGTCCTCGCGCTCCTGCTCCAGCAAGTCTGCAAAGGCGCGTCCGAGGGTGATCGTCTGGTCTTGCGTCAGGGCCGCGCCGTCGCGGAAGACCTCGTCGCGCAGCTCCCGCAGTTCGGTTTGGGTGGCGACGAAATACTCAAAGATATTGGGCACGTCCAAGACCAGACGCATGCCCATCTCCACGGCGTCCTCGACCCGCTTGAGCTGACTCAGAAAGGCGGACTGGTTGTCCTTGAGGATGCGGGCGATCGCCGTGTCGTCATCGGCCACCAGGCCGAAGGCGGTGGGCAAGGGGGTCACCGTTTGCAGCACCTGCTTGAGAACCCCCTGGTGAGCGGCCAGGTAGCGGCGCTGGGGGCGGATGCGCCCGCTGGGCAGGTCGCTGACGACTGCGGCGACCCGACTGTCGCCGATGGTGTAAACCAGGCCCTCATCGAGCCCGATCGTCCCCAGTTCCTGCCGACCCTGATCGGGGACGATGGCGTAGATGTAGCGCCCGAGCGCCGTGGCTCGCTTGCTCGGTGATGGCATGGTCGGGCCTCTCGCTCAACGGCGGGTTGTCATGGGTGGTGCCTTATAGCCTTCCGACCTGATATCCGGACAGACCCTTGGTGTAAGGGCGGGTTTGAAACCTGCCCCTACGTCCGGTTATCACGTCCGATGGCGATAACGCGCCACCCGGAGCTGGGGACCCGCCCCGACGCCACGCCGCTGTCTGGATATCGGTTGCGAAGACTATAGCACGCGTTCGCGCGGCGAAGGGACGGCCTTCGGGCGCCGTGACCGGCCGCTGATGCGGGCAACCACTTCATCGACGGGGGATTCATCCAGGGAGTTGCCGTCGCGGCGGACCTTGGCGACATCCATGTCGAGGATGTCGCGGCAGATGTCGCGGAAGAACAGGTTGTCGGCGCGCGGGCTGAGCTTGCAGTTGTGCAGGACAGTCGCGATGGCGATACAGGCGCGCAGGGTCGGGCGGTGATGGTTGACACTCTGCTCGCGCAGGTCGCGGACGATATCCACCACGATGGCCGCTGCGCTGGCCGGCAGTCCGGATTTGGCCTGGGTGACCCGGATCTCGGTCTCCCGGTCATAGTGACTGACTTTCATCGTGATCATGCGGTCCATCAGGGCATCCTGGGTCTTGTGGGTGCCCGCGTATTCTTCCGGATTGGAGGTGAAGATCACGCGAAATTCCGGATGGACCTGGAGATAGCCCGCGCCCTGATGACGGCGGTTCGGCAGATTCAGGATGCCCTCGCCCAGGATACTGAGAAAGAGGTTGTTGACCTCGGGGCGGGAGCGGTTGAATTCGTCGTAAATCAGCGTCTCACCGTTGATGCAGGCGGTGGTGACGCGATTGTCGATCCAGAAGGTGCGGACCTCTTCCTCGGTCTTGACCACCGAATGAATGAAGTTGTCCACCAGGGTATTGCGCCGATAGCCGTTGTCCTGACCGACGAAGTCGGAGACGCCGAATTCATCGTTGCCGTGAATCAGCTTGACCGGCCGGCCCCGCTTGGCCGCGGCATGGAAGGCGAGGGTGGTCTTGCCGGTGCCCGCGGGGCCGGCGAGATGCACCGGAAAACCGGCCTCGAGATAGGCGGAGGCCCGCTCGGCCAATGCTTCCACCTGGGGTGTGACCACGAAGGTGTCGCTCGCTTCGGGCTGTACATTGTCACTGTTCATCGCGGGGACGTCACGGACAGCTTGCAACGCTTCGACGCTCATTCTAGGCCTCGCGGAAATCGACTTTGGAGTGAACGGATCGGTGTCGTTGTGCTCGACCCAATCCGATGAATATTCAACGACTCAGCCTTCGTGCGGCACGCTGCGCGATGGTCGGTTGTCGGCGGGGCGCTACGGTTACCGGCGCGGCCCAACGCTGCGGTTCGGTGCCGATTGGGGCCGGAACCGGCGGGACGTGTCGCTCGGGATCGATACTTAAGGGCATCGGAGCGACACGCCAGAACGCGAAAGGCGCGATCAGGCCGGAGCGGCTGCGGGAGCGGTGAGGCCGATGGCCTCGGCATACTTCAGGTAGGTCTCGACCGAGGCGATGACCACACGGGCTTCAACGGCGAGCAGCTCGATACCGACCAGGGAGACCTTCAACCACGCATCGATCACGATGCCCTTGTCGAGGATGCGGTCAACCACTTCGGCCAGGCTGGATGAGTCAGTAGAGTTGGCGACTTTTGCCATGTTCGTAGACCTCTGAACGGCGAAAAAATTGCACAAGATGTGCGCTGTTAGCGACCTGTGCGGGTCCGGCCGTACTGCGCGCGTCCATTCGCACCGAACCTCGCTGCTTGAGTCGACACTGGCCCGTTGATACTGCTGACGGGTCTCCGGCGCTTCGGTTTTGGCATCCTGCCGGTGTGGTCGCTTGTGACTTATAAAGCATCGACCGTGCCACTCTTGGCGGAAACCATGCGAGGTTGATGATGAATCTATAAAACAGAGGCTTGGGTGGGTGTCTCCCGATCCGGGCGGCGGCGCCGGACCGCGTTGGGGGGCTATACCATGGAGTGTTTTCCATAGGCATGGTCGCCGTTCCTGCTTTTTTCCCGAGACTTGCTCAGTGCTCATCGCCGGGCACGCGGAAGGGGACCGGCACTGCCCTTTCGACCCGATGCTGCGGCTGGCGGTCCGCTGGTGGTGCAGGATGAAGCGCGCAAGCGGTGCGTTTTCAGACAGGAAAAGCCCTTTCAGGGTGACCTGGAGGCCATAGGCCAGGAACGCAACGAAACTATGCCGGCCTGTTGTGCTGGCGCAGCAAGATCCGCAAGGGGCTTAGGGGCGACTAAAGTCGCCCCGACAGGTTGGCACATCCTGTTTCGGAAATGCGGTCTGCAAGACCTTGCGCAAGCGCTCGATGCTCGGTGCGACGTCCTGGGCGATGTCGGCCTGGCTCTGTCCGAGGTCGCTGGCGGTATTCATCACCAGGCGGCCGCGCGGTGCGCCTCCGGGGTCGTTCAGCGCGGAACGGAGGAAGTCCTCGGTGAACCGCCAACCCGAGGGAGCATCGGCCAGACTTTGGCGCAACTGTGACGCAAACTGGTCCGCATAACGCCCGATGCACAGTCTGAACAGCCGTCGTTTGCTGCCGAACGCCTGGTAGAGGCTGCTCTTGGAGAGATTCATGACCCTGAGCAGGTCTTGCATCTCGGCACATTAAGTCAAGCCCGCCGGTGATGGACGACGCCACCCTGGCCTTGCTGGTGTCGCGTCGGCTGCTGGGCGACTGTGATGTTCGATCGGTGGGGGGTGTGGCGGCTAGGCCGCGTTCAGCGCATCGAGCAGTTGCGCGGGCTCGGCTTCATCGAGTCCGGCGAAGAGTGCGGTGGCGCGCCGTTCCAGTTCGCGGGTGTCGGCGTCCAGGATGATTTCTTTGATGCCGAGGAGGGCGCCCGGCTGCATGCTGAAGCGCCGCAAGCCCAGGCCGAGCAGCAGGCGGGTGAAACGCGGGTCGCCAGCCATCTCACCGCACATGGCCACCGGGGTGGCGAGTGCACGGCCGGCTTCGATGGTCATCCGTACCAGACGCAGGATGGCCGGGTGGATGGGATCGAACAGGTAATTAACGCTGTCGTCCAGACGGTCGATGGCGAGCGTGTATTGGATCAGGTCGTTGGTGCCGATGGACAGGAAGTCCATGCGCTTGGCCAGGGCGCGGGCGGCCAGCGCGGCGGCGGGGATCTCGACCATGGCGCCGACCTGAAGGGCCGGATCGAAGGCGAGTCCCTCGTGGGTCAGTTCCTCTTTGAGTTCGGCGATGATGGCGAGGACGGACGCGACCTCCTGCACGTTGGTGACCATCGGCAACATCGCGCGTACCGGTCCCAGTGCGCCGGCGCGCAGGATGGCCCGCAATTGCGGACGGAACAGCCCCGGTTCCTTGAGACAGAGACGGATGCCGCGCAGCCCCAGCGCCGGGTTGCAGCAGCCGGGGCCAGGGTCGCCCAAGGCCTCGCTGCGTTTGTCGATGCCCAGGTCAAGGGTGCGAATGGTCAGGGGCAGCCCATCTAAAGCGTGCACGATGGTCAGGTAGGTCGCCAGGTGTTCGGCTTCATCCGGCAGGTCATTCCGGTTCATGTACAGGAATTCGGTGCGATAGAGGCCGACGCCGACGGCGCCATTGAAGCGTGCGGCCTGGGCATCCACCGGCAGATCCAGGTTGGCGAGCAGGTTGATGGTCACGCCGTCGCGGGTGATGGCGGGCCGATCCACCAGGGTGCGCAGATGGCGGCGCCGTGCTTCGATCGCCCCGAGTCGTTGGCGATAGTACACCAGGCTCTGGGCGTCGGCGTTCGCCAGGACCGTCCCCGTATCGCCATCGACTACTAGGGGCTCGCCGGAGCGGATATAGCGCGTGATGTTGTGCACCCCCACCACGGCCGGGACCGAGAGACTGCGTGCCAGGATGGCGGTGTGGGACACCGGGCCGCCAAACTCGGTGACGAAGGCCGCCGCTCCGCGATTGCGCAGGGTGATGGCGTCGGCCGGCATCAGGTCGCGCGCGACCACGACACACCCTTCCAGGTCGCGCTCGGTCGCTTCCAGTTGGGTTGGCGCTCCATGCAGGAAGGACATGATCTGATCGACCACGTGCTCCACGTCGTCGCGGCGGTTGCGCAGGTAAGGATCATCCATCGCGTCGAAGACGCTCACCAGGGTATCGCGCTGCAACTGGAGCGCCCAGTCGGCGCTGAAGAGCTGGTCGCGGATGATCTTGCGGACCTCATCGATCAGGGCCACGTCATCGAGCATCAACAAGTGGGTGTCGATGAACTCGGCGATATTGCGCGGCGTGGAGGGCGGGATCTGATTGCGTACCGCCTTGAGCGCGCGGCGCGCCTGCGCGACGGCCGTGTTGAGCCGGTCGAGTTCGTCGCCGACCTGATCGGCGTCGATCAGGGTCTGGGTTGCGGTGTGCATGCCATGTCCGATGACAAAGGCCGGCCCGATCGCGACCGACTGGCTCGCCGCCACCCCGATACCTTGGAATGCGATGGTCACTCGCCCTCCCCGAAACGGTTGCGGATGAGCGCTTCGATCGCCGCAATGGCGGCCTCTTCGTCCTCTCCGGTGGCATCGACGGTGATCCATGAGCCGCGACTGGCGGCCAGCATCATGATGCCCATGATGCTCTTACAGTTGACACGCTGGCCGCGCCGTTCAACCTCAATGAAGCTGGCGAAGCCGGCGGCGCAGTTGACCAGCTTCGCCGCCGCACGCGCGTGCAGCCCGAGTTTATTGATGATTTCCAGTTCTTTACGCACCACCGGCAGCATCCTCCAGGCCATCGCGCGGGCACCGGCAGACGCCGTCGCGACCGCCGGCCAGGGCCTTCTCGACCACGGTATCCAGGTCCAGACCCGCGTAGGTCAGGGCGCGCAGCAGCATGGGCAGGTTGACCCCGGCGACCACGCGTGTGCGCGGGTGACGATCACGCAGGGCGAGCGCCAGGTTGGCCGGGGTGGCGCCATAGAGATCGGTCAGCACGAGCAGGCCGTCGCCCTCGTCGAGTCGCTGCGCGAGCGCCTGCGCCTGTGCCAACACCTGTTCGCCGGGGGCGTCGTTTTCCACTTCGAGCGCCTCGGCACGCGCGGGGCGGCTACCGAAAATCGCGGTGGCCACGCGCAGCAGGTCCCCGCCCAGCGGCTGATGGGTGATCAACAGGAGCCCGACGGTCACGGCAGCTCCCGGTGTCGCACCATGACCTTGTGTCCGCCGCGCTCAAAGTGCTCGCCGAGGGTCTCCACGAGATAGACCGAGCGGTGTTGGCCGCCGGTGCAGCCGATGGCGATGGTGAGGTAGAAGCGTCCATCGGTTTCGAATCGCGGAATCCAGCGATCGAAAAAGGCCGCGATGTCCGCGCGCATCTCAATGACCGACGGGTTGGCCTCCAGGAACTCCACGACCGGCCGGTCGCGTCCCGTGAGGGGTTTGAGTTCGGTCTGCCAATGGGGGTTGGGCAGGCACCGCACGTCGAACAGAAAGTCCACGTCGTGCGGTATGCCGTGCTTGAAGCCGAAGGATTGCAACAGAATTGACGCTTTGGGCGAGGCCTCGCCGGCGAGCCGCACGCGGATCAGGTCGCGCAATTCGTGAATATTGGTCAGCGTGGTCTCGATGCGGATATCGGCGGCCTGGCGAATCGGCTCGAGTAGCTTTCGCTCCAGCTTAATGGCCTCCGCCAGCGGACGGTCGGGGCGGGTCAGGGGGTGGCGGCGGCGGGTTTCGCTGAAGCGGCGGATCAGGGTGTCGGTGTGTGCGTCGAGAAACACCACCTGGCAGACCACGCCGCGCTCCTGGGCGGCCTCGATCAGACCGGGAAGGTTCTTGAGTTCACCTGGGTTGCTGCGCGCATCGACGCCGACGGCGGTGTCGCTGAACGCCTCACTGCCGACATCCTTCAGGCCCAGCGCGAGGTCCTTGAGCAGGAACAGCGGCAGGTTGTCGATACAGTAGAACCCCAGGTCTTCGAGCGTGCGCAACGCCACACTCTTGCCGGAGCCGGACAATCCGCTGACGATGACGAGTCTCATGGCGAGGTCCGTGGGTCGATGGGTTGCGGGATGATGTCAGGTGCCCGAACGCGCGCGTCCTTCGGGTTTGTCGTCCGTGGCCGCGGGTTCCGCCGCCACCGCGCCGGGCCTGGACCCTGGTGGGTCGGGATGATCGTTGCTGATCGCGCGCGTCTGCCGGTCAATGAAGTCTACACCGGCATCGTATCCGCGTATCCGCAGGATTTGATGGCGGACGGCCGCCTCCACAATAATCGCAAGATTACGCCCAGGGGCGACCGGCATGGTGATGCGCGGCACGGCCACGCCCAGAATGTTGGTGGCTGACAGACTTCCGGCGAGTCGGTCGATGCGGTCCAACTGAGTCCGGTCGAGCGGTTTCAGGTCGATGATCAGATTGAGGGTCTTGCGGCGGACGACCGCGCCCTCGCCGAACATGGCGCGGATGTTGAGGATGCCCAGGCCCCGCACCTCGAGAAAATCGATCAGCGGCTCGGGGCAGGAGCCCTCCAGCTTCTCCGGGGCGATCCGCGCGAACTGGGGGGCGTCGTCGGCGATCAGACGGTGTCCACGGGTGATCAGGTCCAGTGCCAGTTCGCTCTTGCCGACCGCCGGGTCCCCGACCAGCAGGACCCCCATGCCCAACACCTCGATGAAGACGCCGTGGACGATGGTGCGTTCCGCCAGGGCATGGGTGAGGTAGTAGCGCAGTTGATTGATCAAGTCATCGTCGGTGACGGGCGATCCGACCAGCGGGGTGTGGGTGCGCTCGGCCCATTCCCAAAAGGTTGCGGCGGGTTCGATGCCATCGGCAAAGATCACCGCCGCCGGCCGTTCGCTGAAGAGTTTATCGACGGTCTCCCGGAACGCGGTTGGACCGAGACCCGCCAGGTAGACCAATTCCGCGCGGCCAATGACCTGGAGCCGGTTGGGGTGGATGCAGTTCAAGGATCCGATCAACGCCTGTCTGGCGGTTTCCGGACAAGTCCCCCGCAAGGAGCGGGGGGTCGCTGGTTCGGGGGTCAGCCAGTTCAGCCGGGCGCGCGGCCAAGTGAGGCGGATCAGTGACTGGAGCGTGTCGGTCATGGGTCGGCGCCCGTGGGGGGCTGGTGGCCGCTGAACACGCGTAGGATGGCGCTCGACGAGTCGGCCTCGCGCAGCCGCTTGCGGACCTGGGGGTCGGTGAAGCGGCCTGCCAGTTGGGCCAGGAGTTGTAGATGCTCGTCGGTGGCCGCCTCGGGCACGAGTAAGGCGAAGGCCAGATCGACCGGCTCGCTGTCGACGGCATCATAGTCCACTCCCTGGCTGAGCGAGACGAAGGCTCCAATGGATTGCGTCACCTCGTTGACGCGGGCGTGAGGCAGTGCAATGCCGTGGCCGAGGCCGGTACTGCCGAGTCGCTCGCGTTCGAGGAGACAGTCGAAGACCAGGTCCGCGTCCAACCGCGGATGGTCGGCGGCCAGGAGGCTTGCCAGCGTTTCGAGCAGGCGCTTTTTACTCGCAATGGCGAGACGACAGCCAAGCCGCTGCTCGGTGATGAAATCGGGCCGGAACATGGGTCAGCGTCCCCCGCGCGTGGTGCGAGGCGATGTTGTGCGGGTGGTGCGCAAGTTTGCACCGGGCTGGTCATTGGGGGTCATGTCGCTTGTTTCCTCTAGGCCATCCGGACGGCGCGGGAGCCTCACAGTAGCTCGGATTCGCTCCTGTCTCAATAAAAACACCTTGAACGGGACCGTTCAAGGTGTCCGCTTGGTCGGGGGTACCGGTCGGCCCGTGGCTGCGGGCGGCGTGCTACTCGGGCTCGCCGCTCTTGGCGCCGGTGGTCGCTACCGGCCGGTGGTTCGCCTTTTTCTCTTTATGGCGAAGGATTTGACGGTCCAGCTTGTCGATCAGGGTGTCGATGGCGGCATACATGTCTTCATGCACGGAGTCGGCAAACAGCTTGCCGCCGTTGACATGCAGGGTCGCCTCGGCCTTCTGGGCCAGCTTTTCCACGCTCAGAATCACGTGAGCGTTGATGACGTGGTCGAAGTGGCGAGCGAGTCGCTCGAACTTGTTATCGACGTAGCCTTTGAGGGCTTCGGTAACGTCGATGTGGTGACCCGTCAGGTTGATTTGCATAGTTTGCTCCTTAGGTTTCAAACAGCCTGTCAAGCCAGGCGTTTGCGTTCGTTCGAGGGGGGTATCCCCAGGGCCTCGCGGTACTTGGCGACCGTGCGTCGGGCGACATTGATGCCCTGATCAGCCAATTCGTCTGCGATCTTGCTGTCACTCAGCGGCCTCCTGGCCGATTCGCCGGTGATCATCTTACGGATCAGGGCACGAATTGCCGTGGACGAACACTCGCCTCCAGACGCGGTGTTCACGTGCGATGAGAAGAAGAATTTGAACTCGAAGGTGCCGCGCGGGGTGTGCATGTATTTTTGCGTGGTCACCCGCGAGACCGTCGATTCATGCAGTTCGAGCGCTTCGGAGATGTCGCGTAGGATCAGCGGCTTCATGGCGACCTCGCCCTGTTCGAGGAACTCCTGCTGGAGTTCGACGATCTTGGAGGCGACGCGCAGCACCGTGTCGTTGCGGCTCGACAGGCTCTTGATGAACCAACGGGCTTCTTGTAGGTGACTTTTCAAGGCGATGCTGTCGGCACTCTGGTCGCCGCGCCGGATCAGGCGCGCATAATCCGCGTTCACTCTCAGTTTAGGCGTTGTTTCCGGATTTAGCTCGACATGCCAGGCGCCTTCGGTGCGTCGCACCAGGACGTCGGGGACCACGTACTCCGCCGGGATCTCCGCGATCAGGGTGCCGGGTCGCGGGTTGAGGTGACGGATCATATCCAGGGCGGCCAGGATGGCGTCGTCCGTGGTTTGCAGCAGGCGCGCCAGGGCGGCGACATCGTTGCGCGGCAGGTAGTCGAACCCGCGCGTGCAGATGGCGATCGCCAGCTCGCGCGTCGGTGCGGCATCCGGTATCTGGCTCAGTTGGATCAGCAGACACTCGCGCAGGTCACGGGCACCCACCCCCGGGGGATCAAAGGATTGGACGCGATGGATCACCGTGGTCACCTCCTCCGGGGAGATGTCGGGGTCGCCGACCGTGGTCAGCAATTCATCCACATCGGTGCGCAGGTAGCCGTTGGCGTCGATGGCGTCGACCACCGCCTGGGCGATGGCATGGTCGCGTTCACTGAGTCTGGTCAGGTTGAGCTGCCAGAGCAAGTGGTCGTGCAGGGTCTCCGGGCGGCTCTGTTGGGAGAAGGGGTCGAAATCGTCGTCGCCGCCGCCCTGGCTGCTGGTCGGCAGATAGTTTTCGTAGACGTCATCCCACTGGGTGTCGACCGGGAGTTCGTCCGGCATTTCCTGGGATTCGCCCTGCACCTCCCGTTCCACCGTTTGCTCCTGGACCGTGGCGGTCGGGGGTTCCGGCGTCTGGTCCTGGGGCAGGCGGATGTCGGCCGCGTCAGCGGCCTGGAAGCGCTCGGACTCCTCGCCCTCTTCGAGCATGAAGTTGGTATCCAGCGCCTCCTGGATTTCCTGCTGGAGTTCCAGACTGGACAGTTGCAGCAGCTTGATGGCCTGCTGCAACTGCGGCGTCATCGACAGGTGCTGACCGAGTCGAAGCTGGATGGACTGCTTCATGGATGCGTTAATGGGCGTGTGATCCGGTTCATGAAAGCAATAACGGTGCCTTCCCTGATTCTAGCCTACCGCGGCGCGCGGCGGAATGCATGTCATCATCGGTGGTGTCACATTGAGAAGTCGGTCCCCAGATAGACTTCGCGAACTTGTTGATCGGCGAGCAACTCCGTGGGTGTGCCGGCGGCGATCACGGTGCCGGCGTTGATGATGTAGCCACGGTCGCAGATGTCCAGGGTCTCGCGGACGTTGTGGTCGGTGATGAGCACCCCGATCCGGCGTTCGCGCAGGTGCGCGACGATGGCCTGGATGTCGCCGACGGCGATCGGATCGACGCCTGCAAAGGGTTCGTCGAGCAGCATCACGACCGGGTCCACGGCCAGGGCGCGGGCAATCTCCAGGCGCCGCCGCTCGCCGCCGGACAGGCTCAGCGCCAGCGAGGCCCCGACGTGGGCGATTCCCAACTCGTCAAGCAGTTGATCACAGCGTTGCCGCTGCGCGTTGCGACTCAGGTCACGCCGGGTCTCGAGGATCGCCAGAATGTTCTCGCGCGCGGTCAGTTTGCGGAAGACCGATGCCTCCTGCGCCAGGTAGCTCAGTCCGGCGCGCGCCCGGGTGTGCATCGGCAGCAAGGTGAGGTCGCGTCCGTTCAGTTCGATGCGGCCATGATCACTCGCGATCAGCCCGACGATCAGGTAGAAGCAGGTGGTCTTGCCGGCGCCGTTGGGGCCGAGCAGCCCAACGACCTCGCCGGCGTCGACCTCGACGCTCACGTCATGGAGCACCTGACGGCTGCGGTAGCGCTTTTTCAGTTGGGTGGCGCGCAGGGTGGTCACGGGCGACTCGCGGAGGGTTTCGGCGGCGTCGTCGGAGGCTTGGGCGGGGCGCTGCCGTTGGCCGGGCCGCTGTTCTTGGTATCCGGAGTAAAGGTGATCTTGACCCGGCCGCTGCCGCCGGCCTGCATCCGCGCTTTGGCCCGATCGTAGACGATCCGATCACTGGTGATGCGGTCCGTGCCCTGGATCAGAAGCGCTTCCTCGGTCAGGACCAGTTCATCGCGCTCGGCGTCGTAATCCATGCGCTTGGCGAAGGCCTGCACCTCACCCTGGTCGCCGTCCATCTGCTGCTTGTACGCTGCCGGATTGCCGCGGGCGATGATGAACTTGATGCGGCGATCACTGCGGTGGTGCACCGTGACCTGATCGGCGAGCAGGCGCATGGTGCCCTGGTCGACCTGGACCCGGCCAACATAAAGACTGGTGCCCTTGGCCTCGTCGACCTCGACCGTATCCGCCTCGATCAACATGGGTTGTTGGTCGTCGCCGGTGACTGCCGCTGCCCGCTGGGTGAGCAACCCCAGGCTCAGGGCGATGGCGATGGCGACGGCGCGGATGCGGCTGGTCAGCGCAGGCGGCGGCCGGACGTTCATGGAACGACCGTGCCGTGGGTGGGCGCGATGGAGATGTGTACGCGACCGGGGTACTCGGCGCGGGCGGGTTTGGCATACCACAGTCGGATACCACTGGCGGTCAGCCAGTCGCGATCACTCTCGATTCTCACGGGTTGGTCTCCTTGGGCATAATCCCGCTTGGGCCACAAGGTCAATTCGGTGGTGGCAAGCCGGAAGGAGCGGGTGAGGCTCGTCCCGGCCCGTTCGACGGTGACCGTGTCGCTCAGGCGTATCTCGTCCCCGCCGGACAACAGCAGGCCCTGCTTGGCCTTGATCTCCCAGGGTGGGGCACCGTCGGGTTCAAACAAGGTCAGTGCAGGCACGTCGAGCTCGGACAGATCCTCGGGAACGAACTGTCGCAGTTGTTCGGCGATCAGGCGCCGCGTCGGTCGGCCGGTCACATCGGTCTCGATGGCGCGAAAGTCCGACACGACATAATTCGGTGCACGGGCGCGCGGGCGCGGCGCCGGTTCCTCGACCAGGCTCCGCGATAGCCACCAGCCCGCCCCGCCGAGCACGGCGAACACCACGGCGAGCCGGCCCTGTCTGGTGGTCCACATGCCTGCCGTCCAACCGTAACGGAGGGGTCAGCGGGGGGGCTCGACCATGGTCTCCCAGGTGCCCTGGGCGTCCATGATCAATTCACAGACCTCGCGCACGGCGCCCCGTCCGCCGGGTGCTTCGGTGCACCAGTGGGCATGCTGCCGGACCAGCCGATGGGCATCGCCCACGGCAATCGCCAGACCGACCCGGCGCATGACCGGCAGGTCGATCACATCGTCGCCGACGTAGGCGCAGGCGTCGTCGGGCAGTTCCAGGATCTGTTTCAGCTCATCATAGGCTGGCACTTTGTCACGGCACCCCTGATAGACATGGGCGACACCCAGGTGTTCCATGCGGATGCGCACCAGGTTCGAACTGCGCCCGCTGATCACCGCCAGGCGCACGCCGGTCTCCTGGAGCAACACCATGCCATGCCCGTCACGGGCGTTGAAGGCTTTGAACTCCTGGCCATCGTCACCCAGGTACAGGCTGCCGTCGGTCAAGACCCCGTCGACGTCGAGGATCACCAGGCGGATACGGGCGGCCCGCTCGCGAATGGCTTGTTTATTCACGGTTCCTCTCAGACTACGCCCGAGCGCAGCAGGTCGTGCATGTTGAGCGCCCCGGTCGGACGGCCGTCGCCGTCGAGCACCAAGAGCGCGTTGATTGCCTTCGATTCCATCAGCCGCAGGGCCTCGGCGGCCAGATCCGCGGCGGCGACCGTGACACATCCGGCCGTCATCACCGTGTCGATCAAGGTGCGCCGGACGTCGATCTCGCGGTCGAGGGCGCGGCGCAGGTCGCCGTCGGTGAAAATGCCGGCCAGCCGGCCCTGGGGGTCGACCACCGCGGTCATGCCCAGCCCGGCGCGTGACATCTCTTCCAGGGCGGCGAGCAGCGTGGTTCCCAACGGGACCCGCGGGACCGCTTCACCGCGGTGCATGATATCCCCGACATGCAGCAGCAGGCGCCGTCCCAGGGTGCCGGCGGGGTGCGAGCGGGCAAAATCCTCGGCGGTGAAACCGCGGCTTTCCAGCAGGGCAATCGCCAGGGCGTCGCCCATCGCTAGTGTCGCGGTCGTGCTGGAGGTCGGCGCCAGGCCCAAGGGACAGGCCTCGCGGGTGACGCTGACGTCCAGGTTGACATCCGCCTCACGCGCCAGGGTCGACCCGGCACGTCCGGTCAGGGTGATCAGCGGCACGCTCAGCCGCTTGATAAGCGGCAGAATGGTCAGCAATTCCGTGGTTTCACCGGAGTTGGAGAGCGCCAGCACCACATCACGCGGGGTGATCATCCCCAGGTCGCCATGACTGGCTTCACCTGGGTGCACGAAGAAGGCCGGGCTGCCGGTGCTGGCCAGGGTTGCGGCGATCTTGCCGCCGATATGCCCGGATTTGCCCATGCCCAGCACGACGATCCGCCCCTCGCACGCCAGCAGAAAGCGACAGGCCTCCACGAAGGAGCCATCCAGTCGCGCGCCCAAGGCGGCGACCGCGGCGGCCTCGGTCTCGATCACGGCGCGTCCCAGGTCGCGGATGCGCGCCTCCTGACCGGGGGCCAGGATGTGCTTGCGGGTGCCGAGTCTGCGTGGTTCAGTCATGGAATTCGCGTATGGTTAGACACCGACGGCTGTCTTGCCGCTGGTGGGCGATGTAACCATACACTATACCGCGCCCGGCGCGGTATACGATGTTTTTGGATGCGATCGGCCCCGGCTGAGTCGACGATGGCTGGAGCTGGCGCGGTTTAGCCACTAATCACCAACCACTAACCACTGCCAACATGCCCTTGCTTCCCGTGCGTTCTGGTTGGGATCCCTGGTCGGGCGACGACCGGTTTTATCCGGATGACCTGCCGCCGGAGTGGCGGCTCGCGTACTTCGCCAACGTCTGCTGGGCGGTCGCGGTTCCGGCCGAGGTTTGGCGTGCGGCCGGCGCCGCCGGTGCCCGCGACTGGGCGCGTGGTACCCCGCCGCGCTTTCGGTTTTACCTGGAGGCCGAACCAGGGTCGCCGACCATTCCGGTGGCCCCGGTCGCCGCGGCGCTGGGGGAGCGCTGCGGCGGCCTACTCGGGCCGCCGCCGGGCGCTGATCAGGCGTTTGACCTGGAACCTCGGCTGATCCTGGACCCGCGAACCGGGCCGGGTACTGACCTGTTCGCGACCAGGGGTCTGGCCTGGACGGTCCCCACGGCTGTCATCGACGACCCGCGGGCGGCCCGCAACTGGATCGAGCGGCGGGTGTCGGCGTCCCCCGCCGGGCTGATCCTGGCGTTGCTCGGGCATTGCCCAGAGGCGGCGGTCGAGCGGTGGCAGACGCTGGTGGAACTGATGGGCTGTTAGCCGACGAGACCACAGCGGACTTGGATTGGGCAGCACGTGTTGCGCTACGTCGGCCATCGGGCGACGCTCACGTGCGGGCGCGGGTGATTTACGCCCAACCCTTCGGGTGAAGCCCACTTCGACAACCATGAGAGGAGACTGGCTACCATTTGCGGAGCAAATGATGCAGACGATTTACCATTCCGCGGTGGGGCGTCTGTGTCTCGGTGAGAACTTGGGCTACAGCGCGCCATGAATCTGTTGCTCGACACGCTGGACAGGCCGCATGCGGCCTGCGACCGCGTTCGCCCCCACTCTGGAAAATTCTCTACAAGCGAGCTAAAGTCGCCCTCGTATCAGCCTCGCGGCCCCCTCGGATGCCCGCTTTGCGCCGTTCCGACCGTTGCCCACAGGCTGAGATGCCGCCCGGTACCGGCCGGCGACCCTGGGCTCGGGGATGCAGTTCCCTCTCTTTAAAGAAGGCCGCGCCCGCAGCTGGCACCGTGCCAGGATCGGATGAGTCTAACAAAAGCTTATTCGTTAGGCACATCACAATTCTAATATTTAGAGGGTATACCGATGACAAAGCTGCAACTCCTAACCGGGATCCTAGTTGCACTTCTAGCAGGCTGCGCAATGCCTGTATCCAAGCACGATCTCGCCGCTATCAAGCGCGTGGCCGTTGTTTCCATCATACCAGACGAAATCGAGTTTACCCGGCAAGGACCGATTTTGCCCATTTCGATACACCAATCTGTCAACAGCGTTCCAGAATGGGCGATTTCTCGGAGTCTTCGGCAACACGTTGAAAAGAAAGTGGGAAAAAAATGGACTGTTGTCGAAATCGACTACGACGAGCAGGCGCTTAGACGAGAGTTCTCGAAACCCAATGTTTGGGGTGGAGGCTGGCCGAACCTACATTCTTATCAAAAGCAAGCAGTGGCGTCGGCGATACGCGGTCAAACGGTTGACGCTGTTATCTTGCTGGAGCCGCGCGGTTGGCCTCTCGGCAATGTCGGAGCAATCGGCGGGCTAGGGGTGATTCGAAGTCCTTTCATCCCTAGCCCTTCCAGTCTTAAGCCGCCGTCAGAAGTGCCCCGCGTCCATGCTATCCTCACTGGACGCGTGCTGCGAATGCCAGAACTGATTTCTATCGCCTATTTCGACGACGCAGCTTGGGTCGAAAAGCCTCTTGATTTTGACCCAACAAGTCTCGGGCTTTCAGGAGTGTCCGCGCCACAAAAGGAAGAAATTAGGCAAGCTGTGGAACAATGCGGCAAGGAGGCGGTGGATAAAGTGATTTCCAAACTGGGCGTTCCATGACTGCGACGCGAACGGGGTCAGGTCTTGGTGAGAGGGATGGGGTCAGTGCGGCCTGGCAAGGCCCCGTGTTCTAGGGGAAAAGTGTGGGATGGGGTCAAGTGTGGGATGGGGTCAGGTCTCGCATTGTAGCATTCCGATTAACGCAAGAATCAAATTGAGGAGTCCAATTCCGGGGACAGTTTACTTAACTCTCCCGACATGACGGGAGGCCGCAATGCCAAAGAAAATTAGACAGCTGCCTCTTGCTAAAGGCCGGATGTACGTGTGAAAAGGCAAAAGGAAGTCTTGACAGAGGACTGCTGCAATCGAACTGACCAAAGACTTGATCGCTCGATCTCGAGTGATCGCCAAGGGCGAGCGCGTACGGGACGTGCAGCGGTTCCTCGATAGGTATGGTGGCAAGCCATCTGGTTGAGGCAAGAAAAGCAGCCCCACACTTGAGCAAGATGGAGTCGCCATATGAGTATTATTGGTACGAGCATTACGGCATTGGCCGATTCGAAACCAAGGTGAAGGTTGTCACACGATAATGATTGTACGCCTAAAGTCATCAAACCCGCATTATCCCGACCTCTCTGCATCGCAACCATATTTTGTTATCGGGATCGAAGCAGATGACCTTAGAATATTGAATGATAGTGGGAAGCCCTACCTCTATCCCGCGGATCTGTTTGAAGTTATTGATTCAAAGCGCTCCCCGGATTGGGTTACTGAGTTTGGCACCGACGGGGAAGAATATTCATATCCGGATTTGTTGAACCAACCTGGCTTCTTCGAGGATTTTTTCGATCAACAGCCTAAACAGACGTCAGCGTTCTGGCACGTGCTCAATCAACCGCTAGCGACAGCTGCGTGATGGAGCGGAGAAAAGAAAATGGGAGCCAGGCTCAATAAAACCTTGGCCCCATATTCTTTGCGCCCGCCGGATATAATGGATAAGGGGCCAGTGCGGCTTGGTAATTTCACTCGGTCGGCGTGCGGGTGCCCTTGGGGCAAGCACGTAAGCGACCGGCGTTCCGAGGAAGCGGGCGCCGGGAGTCGATGGATCTTTACGCCCATCCTATCGGGAATGACTCAAACTCGGAGCCGGATGGTGTAACACGCCAAGTCCGGTTCTGCGAGGAGCCGGGAACGAATCGTCGTATGGGTGAGATAGCGTGGCACCGCCGGGAAACCAGGCGGCAAACAGAGAACACAAACTTCAGCCTAAGTGACGGCAAGAACCCGGCGGCCTTGATTATCGTTCCGGCCAGTGCTCGGCCCTCGCGCGCTGGCGGAGGCGTCAGCCGGACCAGGGACGCGCCGACGCGATGTCGACCGGCTAATGCCTCGACCTCCGGTTTTCTCGCGGCCATTATCAAGGCCGGCGCCCATCGCGGCCGGAGGCCGCTCCCACGGGGAACCGCTTATCAGGCGTCCGCGGGGCGGTCGCGATCGTGCAGCAGCGCTTTAAGCCGCTCAATCTCGGCGAGGGCGGCTTCCTTGGCTTGGCGCTCGGCCTCCTGCGCTTGCAGGGCGGCTTCCTTGGCTTGGCGCTCGGCCTCTTGCGCTTGCAGGGCGGCTTCCTTGGCTTGACGCTCGGCCGCTCCCACTTGGAGGGCGGCTTCTTTTGCTTGCCGCTCGACCTCGCGTGCCGCCCGCTCGGCGGCGCGTGCTGACCGTTCGTCGTCGAGTTCGCGTTGGATCGAGCGCTGTTGGCGCAGGAAGTCCTGCCGGGCCTGATAGACGTGATAGGCGCGTTCTTTGTCGGAGAACGCCTTCAGGGTGGTCATGGCTTGCCTCATTTCCGGAGTTTGCATCCAGTCGGGAAGGTGGTCGGCGTTCAGGTGTTCGCCGTCTTTAAAGAACTTGAGCCATCGCTGTTCTTCGGTTTCGACGTGCTCGGCGGCGAATTTGTTCAGTTCTGAAGAGGTCGATGCCGCCATGGTCGAGCAGGCAGCGGTCGCGCTCGTCGCGTAGCCGGTAGCGGTGCGCGTAGCAGGGGTCGCCGCGCAGGAGGTCTTCACCCAAGAGCCAGATGCTGTAGGTGGGTTGCAGCGCATTATAATCTTGACCGCTCTGCAATTGTTGACTGTAGAGGTCGGCCCAGGTGTAAAGGATGCGGGCAGGCAGGTCGCGATGGTTCACCAGTTGGATTTCGGCCTGATAGAGGCGGGCGTGATCATCACGGGCTTTGACATCGACGATGCTGAGTTTATCGGTGACAAATTCACGTTCGTTGTACGGGTTGAGGATGTCGACTTGGGTAACCGGGCTGGGCAAGTCCGCGCCGAGGATGGCGTTGAGAAAATGGATGAGCAGGTCACGGTTGTCCTCGGCGCCAAGTAGGGCTTTGAAGACACAGTCGGTCTTGGGGTCGATCGGGTGGTCCATGCGGAGAGTCTAGGCGGGCGCGGCGGGTGGGGCAATGGCGCGTTGCGGGCCCGCACGGGGGTGGGGCGGCGGCGCCCCAGCAGCGCGGTCCACCGGGCGGCCGGAAGGTGCGGCTCGCCGAAGCTGTCGTCGAGACTGTCGCACCAAAGCGACAGCGTCTCGATGTCGGCGGATTCCATGCGCTCGCGCAGTGCCGCAGAAGGCGTGCTGAGCTTGGCGTAAAGCACTTGATGGCGACCGGCAGCCGCGCCATCGTCCGGGAGATGCACGATTGCACGGTTGTTGCTTGACGCCCCAGCCCAAGGTCTGGACAATCGCGGGTTTATTTGTAGACGCAGCAGCAGGCGGTCCGGTCACCATGGGACGGCGACAGTGTCAGACGATCCCAGTCGTGTGCCTTCCGGCACGCGGCAGGCCCGCGGCATGACCGCGGCGGCGGTTGGCACCGGATCCGCGCCGGTCTCGGTTCCGATGTCGGTACCGGCATCGGGTGCCTGTGCCGCCGATGCGGCCGCGTCCGAGTGTCTGGTGCGCATTCGCGGATTGCGTTTTTCCCATGGCCCGCGAGTGATTTTTGACGACGTGGATCTCGACATCCGCCGGGGGTCGGTGACCGCCGTCATGGGGCCGAGCGGGACCGGCAAGACCACGCTGCTCAAACTGATCAGCGGTCAGTTGCGGCCGGACGCCGGCACCATCGAGGTCGACGGCGAGCCGGTCCATGCACTGCGTCAATCCGCGCTGTTCAAACTGCGGCGGCGGATGGGGATGCTGTTTCAGAGCGGAGCCCTGCTGACTGATCTGAGTGTGTTCGACAATGTGGCTTATCCGTTGCGCGAACACCTGCGGCTGAGTCCGGCGATGGTGCGCAAGCTGGTGCTGCTCAAGCTGGAGGCCGTTGGTCTGCGCGGTGCCCGCGACCTGATGCCGAACGAACTCTCGGGCGGGATGGCCAGGCGCGTCGCATTGGCGCGGGCCATCGCGCTGGACCCGATGATGATCCTCTATGACGAGCCCTTTACCGGCCAGGACCCGATCTCCATGGGGGTGCTGGTAAGTCTGATCCGGCAACTCAACGACGCGAGCCGTCTCACTAGTATCGTGGTCTCGCACGACGTGCGCGAGACGGCCAGTATCGCGGACTACATTTATGTGATTTCCAACGGGCGGGTGATGGCCGCGGGGACGCCGGCAACAATTGCCGCGGAGCGCTCGGAGTGGGTGCGCCAGTTTATGGACGGGCTACCGGATGGCCCGGTTCATTTTCACTACCCGGCGCCGGATCTGGCCGCGGACCTGCTGACGCGGGGGGTGGGATAGGTGGCCTTCAAAGCGCTGCGTCGGGGTGCTCGCGCCGTAGCGAATGCGGTGCTGGACCCGGTGGCCGAGCTGGGTCGCTCGGGGCTCAAGGCTCTGGCGGGACTCGGCCGGGCCCATCTGCTGTTACTGCATATCCTAGCCGGCTCCGCGGAGGTGTTGTGGCGACCGCGCCTGCTGCTCGCGCAGGTGTTCAACGTCGGTGTGCTGTCCGTGCTGATCGTCGCGGTCTCCGGACTCTTCGTGGGCATGGTGCTGGCTTTGCAGGGTTTCTATGTGCTCTCTCAGTTCGGCGCGGAAGAGAGCCTGGGGGTCATGGTGGCCGCGTCTCTGGTGCGTGAACTGGGGCCGGTGGTCACGGCGCTGCTGGTGGCCGGCCGGGCGGGTTCGGCCCTGACGGCCGAAATCGGGCTCATGAAGGCCACCGAACAACTCGCGGGGCTGGAAATGATGGCGGTGGACCCGGTGCGCCGTATCCTCACGCCGCGGTTCTACGGCGGTCTGATCTCAATGCCGCTGCTGGTGGCCCTGTTCAGCGCGGTGGGCGTGCTGGGCGGGTATTTCGTCGGCGTTGGATTGCTTGGGGTCGATGACGGCGCCTTCTGGAGTCAGATGCAGTCGAAAGTGGATTTTCGTGAGGATGTGGTCAATGGGGTGATCAAGGGCCTGGTGTTCGGCGTGGTCGTCACCTGGATCGCCTTGTTCCAGGGCTACGACTCGACCCCGACCTCCGCCGGGGTGAGCCGCGCGACCACCCGCGCGGTGGTCCATGCCGCGCTGGCGGTGCTGGCGCTGGACTTTGTCCTCACCGCCCTGATGTTCGGTAACTGACGTTCGGAAACGGATTCAATGGCCAAGCAACGTAATATCGAGGTCCTGGTCGGCGCTTTCATGGCCGCCGCCCTGGTCGCCCTGTTCTTTCTGGCCATGAAGGTCAGTAACCTGGGGACCAGTCCCGCCGCCGACGGCTACCGCGTGACGGCACGCTTCGCCAACGCCGGGAGCCTCAAGGTGCGCGCTCCGGTGAGTATGGCCGGCGTGCGGGTCGGGCGGGTGGAGGATATCCGGTTCGATAAAAAGACCTACGAGGCGGTGGTGACCATGCGCATCGAGAATGGCGTCGACACCATTCCGGACGACACCTTCGCCAACATTTTTACGGCCGGTTTGTTGGGGGAGCAGTACGTTGGTCTCGAACCCGGCGGCAGCGAGGATTTCGTGCGCGACGGCGACGAACTGACCCAGACGCAGTCGGCCCTGATCCTCGAGCAATTGATCGGTCAATTTCTATTCAGTAAGGCAGAGGAAGGCGGGAAATGATTGCCAGACGGTATTTTTTACTCTTGGTAACACTGATGATGGTGCTCGCGGGGACGGTGGGCGCCGCCTCTGAGGATGCCTCCGCGCTGGTCAAGCGGACTGCCGAGCGGATGCTCAGTGCACTGGAGGCGCGCCGCGCCGATGTGAACCGCGACCCCGCGCTGATCTACGGCATGATCGACCAGATTCTGGCGCCGCACTTCGACTTCAAAAAGATCACCCAGGGTGCGCTCGGCCAGCATTGGCGCGCCGCCACACCAGCGCAGCAGCAGGCATTGATGGACGGCTTCAAGCAGGTCCTGGTGCGTACCTATGCGCGTTCGCTGCTCAATTACTCGGGGGAGGAAATCCGTTACCTGCCGGTGAAGCCGACCGGTAAGGACAATACGGTGATCGTGCCCACCGAAGTACGGGCGCCGGGTTCGACCCCGATCCCAATTGATTATCGTATGTACAACAGCGGCGGCGGCTGGAAGGTGTTTGACGTCATCGTCAATAACGCGAGCCTGGTCAGCAATTACCGCAGCAGTTTCTCCACTGAGATTCGGCAAAACGGAATCGACGGCCTCATCACGAAGTTGACCGAGATGAACCGCAAGGGTCAGGGGTGAGCGTAGCGGCTGACGCACGGGCCGCGGGCGCCCGCCTGGTCGCGGCAGGCGAGGGGCGCGCGCGCGTGGACGGGCCGATGGATTTCGACAGTGTCAGTCCGCTGCTGATCGCGGGGGAGGCACTGTTGAAGCGCCGCGGCCGCCTGGCAATCGATTTGAGCGGTGTGACCTCAGCCAACAGCGCGGGCCTGGCCTTGTTGCTGGAGTGGCTGGATTTGGCACGCGCGCGCCAGGTCGAACTCAGTTACCTGAATCTGCCCGACTCCTTGGCGCGCATCGCCGAACTCTCCAACCTCCAGTCGCTCTTGCCGACCGCGGTCGATGGCAGCTAGGCAATCGCCTGCTGCCGACTTTTTCCGGCAGACCGCCCGAACGACCGACGATTCCAGATTCAACCCAGACCGGACGCGATCTCCTGATGGATAAACTCCTGATTACCGGCGGCACCGCATTGCGGGGCGAGGTCCGTGCTTCCGGCGCCAAGAACGCGGCCTTGCCGATCCTTGCGGCGACCCTGCTGGCCGGCGGACCGGTGACCCTGACCAATGTGCCGCGTCTGCGCGACATCGCCACGACCTTGCAGTTGCTCGGTCGCATGGGTGCCCACCTGACCCAGGATGCCGACGGGGTGGTGCGGACCGAGCCCCAGACCCTCAGCAGCTTCGCCGCTCCCTATGATCTGGTGAAGACCATGCGGGCGTCGATTCTGGTGCTGGGGCCGCTGATGGCGCGCTATGGTCATGCCGACGTGTCCCTGCCGGGCGGCTGCGCCATCGGGGCCCGGCCGGTGAATCTGCATATCGAGGGCCTCAAGGCGATGGGCGCCGAGATCACGGTGGAGGGCGGTTACATCCGCGCCCGCTCGGGGCGACTGCGCGGAGCGCGGCTGATGATGGACATGGTCACCGTGACCGGCACCGAGAATCTCATGATGGCCGCGGTCCTGGCGCAGGGCGAGACGCTGATCGAGAACGCGGCTCGGGAGCCTGAGGTCATCGACCTGGCGGGCTTTCTGACCGCCATGGGGGCGCGGATCGAAGGCGCGGGTACCGATCACATCCATATCCAGGGCGTGGATCAACTCGACGGGGCGCAGTATGCGGTGATGCCGGACCGCATCGAGACCGGGACCTTCCTGGTGGGCGCGGCCATGACCGGCGGGCGGGTGCGGGTCTGCAATACCCGCCCCGACTGCCTGGACGCGGTGCTCCAGAAACTGCGCGAGTGCGGTGCCCTGGTCAGCACCGGCGAGGACTGGATCGAGGTCGACATGCAGGGCGGGCGCCCGCGCGCGGTCGACATTCATACCGCCCCCCACCCGGCCTTTCCGACCGACATGCAGGCGCAGTTCTGTGCGCTGAACAGCATTGCCGAGGGCGTCGGCGTGGTCACCGAAACCATTTTCGAGAACCGCTTCATGCATGTGCTGGAACTCCAGCGGATGGGGGCGGATATCCGTATCGACGGCCATCTGGCGATCTGCCGCGGAGTGGAGCGGCTGACCGCCGCCCCGGTGATGGCGACCGATCTGCGTGCCTCGGCCGGCCTGGTGCTGGCTGGACTGGTCGCGCAGGGCGAGACGCTGGTGGATCGCATCTACCACCTGGACCGTGGATACGACAACATCGAGGCCAAACTCGCTGGGCTCGGCGCCGTGATTCGGCGCACCGCCGTGGCGACGACCTGAGTGGGGCGAGCGCCATGGGTGAAGCGAAGGATCTTCCGGTTCAGGGTGGGGATCAGACCGGGTCGGGCAGGCCCCTGGACCTGGACGCCGATCTGACGATTGCGTTGTCGAAGGGGCGCATCTTCGATCAGACCCTGCCGCTCCTGGCGCAGGCGGGTATACACCCGCTGGAGGATCCGGAAACCAGCCGCAAGCTGATTTTGGACACCAGCAACCCACGGGTGCGGTTTGTCATCATTCGCGCCAGCGATGTGCCGACCTATTGCGAATATGGGGCGGCTGACCTGGGAGTGGCGGGCAAAGACGTGCTGTTGGAGCACGGCGGGGAAGGGCTCTACGAACCGCTGGACCTGCGCATCGCCCGCTGTCGGCTGATGGTGGCCGGACCGCCCAGTTACCAGGTTCCGGCGTCGGGACGTCTGCGCATCGCCACCAAGTACGTGCGCAGCGCCGAGCGCTATTTTGCCGCGAAGGGATTGCAAGTGGAGATCATCAAGCTCTACGGCTCCATGGAGCTGGCCCCACTGGTGGGGTTGGCCGACCTGATCGTCGATCTGGTGGAGAGCGGCAACACCCTCAAGGCCAATGGGTTGGTGCCGCTGGAGCACATCTGCGACATCAGTTCCCGGCTGGTGGTCAACAAGGCGGCCTGGAAGATGAAGCATGCCGCTGTCACCGCGCTGCTCGGCGTGCTGCGGGGGGCGGTGGCGGAGGGTGGGCAATGAGCGGCATTCGGGCCAACGCGACTACTCGGATTTGTCCACAGATGTCACAGATGTTCACAGATGAAGAAGAACATCTGTGTCCATCTGTGTCCATCTGTGGATCAGTTTTCTTCACCAGTGCCAATGCGGAAGGTCTGGCTGGAACGATGATCCAGGTTAGGAGCCTGACCGAGTGACCGATTGTGATGACCCTGAGGGAGTAAGATCCATGACGCAGATCAGACGCCTTTCCACCGCTGACGCGGGCTTCAGCCAATCGCTGACCGCCTTGCTGGCCTGGGATGCGGCCGCCGATGATCAGGTGCAGCAGCGGGTCGCGGCGATTATCGCGGAGGTCCGCGGTCGCGGCGATGCGGCGCTGCTGGAACTGACGGCGCGCTTTGATCACTGGACGCCCGCCAGTGCCGCGGACCTCGAGCTCCCCCGCGACCGGATCGCACAAGCCTGGACGGTCATCCCGAGCGAGCAGCGTCAGGCCCTGGAGGCTGCCGCCGGCCGCATCCGCGCCTATGCGCAACGCCAGCGCCTCGAATCCTGGGATTTCATTGAGGCGGACGGCACCCTGCTGGGGCAGCAGGTCGCGCCGTTGGATCGCGCCGGGCTCTATGTCCCCGGCGGCAAGGCGGCCTATCCCTCGTCGGTGTTGATGAACGCCATCCCGGCCAAGGTTGCCGGAGTGGGTGAGCTGATCATGGTCGTGCCCACCCCGGGCGGTGAATGGAACGATCTGGTCCTGGCCGCCGCGCACTGTGCGGGGGTAGACCGCGCCTTTGCCATCGGTGGCGCCCAGGCCATCGCGGCCCTGGCTTACGGCACCGCGTCTGTGCCGGCGGTGGATAAGATCGTCGGTCCCGGTAATCTCTACGTGGCCACGGCCAAGCGGGCCGTCTTCGGGCAGGTCGGTATCGATATGATTGCCGGCCCCTCCGAAATCCTGATCCTGTGTGACGGCGCCACCGATCCGGACTGGATCGCCATGGATCTGTTCTCCCAGGCCGAACACGACGAGGATGCCCAGTCGATCCTGGTGGCCTGGGATGGGGACTTCCTGGAGCGTGTGGCCGCGAGCATCGCGCGGTTGCTGCCGACCATGGAACGGCGGGCGATCATCGCCGCGGCCCTGCGCGAACGCGGTGCCCTGATCCTGGCGCGCGATCTGGAGGACGCCATCGCGGTCGCCAATCAGGTCGCCCCGGAGCACCTGGAACTCTCGGTGGCGGACCCGCGGGCGATCGTCGGCCGGATCCGGCACGCCGGGGCCATCTTCATGGGGCGCTACACGGCCGAGGCCCTGGGCGACTACTGCGCCGGGCCCAATCATGTGTTGCCGACCTCCCGGACCGCGCGCTTCTCCTCGCCGCTGGGCGTCTACGACTTCCAGAAACGCTCCAGCCTGATCATGGCCTCCCGCACCGGTTCAGCGGAACTCGCGCGTATCGCCGCGGTGCTCGCACGCGGCGAAGGCCTGACGGCGCACGCCCGCTCGGCGGAGTATCGGGCCGAGGCCGAGCACCGTGTTGCATAACGTGAATAGGTCGATTCTTGAATGCGTATAGCACCAGTGTCGTTGTCGTAAGCGAAGAAGCTCCCGACCACGAACCGATGCAGTGCAAGCGCATCCTCGCGGTATCATAATGTCGACAACGACAACGAGTCGTCCGCTCCGAGGTCTTGATGGAAAACACACCCCTAGCCACGCTGATCGACCAACTCGTCCGTCCCGAGATCCGCGCACTCGGCGCCTATCATGTCCCGGACGCCCAGGGTCTGATCAAGTTGGACGCCATGGAGAACCCCTACACCTGGCCGGACGCGCTCAAGTCCGAGTGGCTGGAGGTGCTGCGCACGGTCGCCCTGAATCGCTATCCGGACCCCCAGGGCACCGTGGTCCAGGAGCGTCTGCGCGAATCCATGGGCATCCCGGCGGACATGGATCTCTTGCTGGGTAACGGCTCGGATGAATTGATTCAACTGCTCGCGATGACGGTGGCGCGACCGGGTCGGAAAGTGCTGGCCCCGGAGCCGGGGTTCGTCATGTACCGCATGATCGCCCTGTTCACCGGCATGGACTATGTGGGCGTGCCGCTGCGGGACGCCGATTTTTCGCTCGACTTGCCGCGGGTGCTGGACGCGCTGGAGCGTGAACGCCCGGCCCTGACCTATATCGCTTATCCCAACAATCCGACGGGCAACCTGTTCGACGCCGATGCGGTGTGCCGGATCATCGCCGCCGCGCCCGGTCTGGTGATCGTGGATGAGGCCTATGCCCCGTTCACCGACGCGAGTTTCCTGTCGCGTCTGGGTGAGTGGCCAAACCTGCTGGTTCTGCGGACGGTCTCCAAGATGGGTCTGGCGGGTCTGCGGCTGGGCTATCTGGCCGGACCGCCGGCCTGGCTCCACGAATTCAACAAGACACGTTTGCCCTATAATATCAATGTATTGACCCAGGCGTCGGCGGCCTTTGCGTTGCGCCACCGCGACGTGCTCGATGCCCAGACCCAGTTGATCCGCCTGGAGCGTGGCCGTTTGTTCAGCGCCCTGGCCGCGCTGCCGACGGTGCATCCGTATCCAAGCGATGCCAACTTCATCCTGATCCGCGTGGCCGCGGGTTGCGCGGATCGCGTTTTTGCGGGCCTCAAGCGGCGTGGTGTGCTGGTCAAGAACCTCAATGGAACCCATCCCCTGCTGCCCGATTGCCTGCGCGTCACCGTCGGATCAGCGCAGGAGAATCAGTCGTTTCTGACGGCCTTGGCCGCAGAGATCTGAGGCGCGCCGCCGTGGGCTGGGGAATGCCTTTATCGCCGTCGGACGTGATATCGCCATCGGGCGTGATAACCGGACGTAGCGGCGGGTTTCAAACCCGCCCCGACACGCGTGGCTGTCCGGATTTCAGGTACGAAGGTTATGGCATCGCTGTCGTTGTCGTAATCGAGGTGATCGCCAGGATTCGGATTCTATCGCAAGCCAATTGCCGGCGGTTCTCCGATTACGACAACGACAACGATTGTGTTTAACGTATTCTTGACGCGTGACTTATCGACTCCCGAAGATCTCTTTGGCCTTCGCCGTTAATTCATCGATCTCGCGCTCCGCATCAGCCCAATCCTGCGCGTCATAGCCTTCCGCGAAATTGCGCTTCTCAGACCGGTAATACGCGGCCTCACGGATCATGTCGAGCCGTTGTTCCGGCGTTACGTTGGCTAAGTGCTGAAGACTGACCGGCTTATCTTCCAGCGGTGCTTGGGGGCGGCCCGCCGTCGGCTCGACCCGCTTGGCGGGTTTTTTCGGCGCTGTTTTGGATGACGTGGCGGTCGGTTGAGCCGCCGCTTTCGCGGGCGCCGCGGTGGCCGCGGACTTGGCGGCGGCGGCTGCTGCCGCGGCGGCCTTGGTCAACGCGGGTGCCGGCGCTACCGGGGCTGCCGCGGGCGGCGCCGCCGCGGTCCCGGTGGCCTTTTTCGCGACCGACTTCTTGGCCACCGGGGTAGCCGCGGGCGTCTGCGGGGTGGGCGCGGCCGGCTTGGCCGCAGTCTTCTTGGTCACGATTTTCTCGTTTGCCATGTCGCTCGCTCGCCTCGTAGTAAATGCTTGGCGTCACCGCCGAACAGGGGTCGATCGCGGACCCGACTGGGCCGGATCGGTAGGGGCCGACTCGCATCGCTTGTTGTCAGGTCGATAGAATATACGTGTTTGCAGCGACTCGGCCAATGTCCTGTTGTTTTGGTCGGGTCAATGGGGTCCCGGTTCCGGTCGCGGAACGCGGATGGTGCGGCCGGCCGGGCGTCTTGTGGCGGTTGGGAGCGCTGATGGAAAACGGCGCTTTCTCAAGTCGCCATCTCGAGGTTGGTGGAAGGCCGTTGCAGGAAATTACCTTGCACATAATCGACCCCCGCGGTCCAGAGGATGGTGAGTGCGCGAGCGTCCTCGACTCCGGTTACCACACTCTTGACGTTGAATTCACGCGCGAGATTCGCCAAGGCCAGCAAGCGCTGCTGCTTGTCTTTATCGTCGGCGAGACCCTGGGTAAACTCGGGACGCAGCAAAATGAAATCCAGGGGGAGTCCCTGGAGCAGCATCTGCGGGTGGTCGGTACCGCCGAAGCGATTGACCGCGATTCGGCATTTGATCTTCTTCAGGCTGTCGATGAGTCGACTCAGACTTCCCAGGTTGCCGTCCACCAGTTCCTCCTGGATGACGAAGGTCAGCCAGTTCCCGCGGACGTCGAATTGCTGCAGACAATCACAGATCCAGATGACGACGCTCGGATCGCGGAATGTGTCTTCCGCCAGGTTAATGAAAAAATTGAAATTTTGGCCAGCCTGACGGTGTTCGCGCAGGGTCTTCACGGCATTGTGAATCGCCCACTTGTCGATCCGCTCGATCAGCCCGCTACGAATCGCTGACCCGATAAAGTCCTTGGCTTCGAGCAAGTCCCCGGACTCATCGATCAGGCGCACCAGGACGGTGTAGTTCTCCTGGCTGTCGCCCATCAGACTGACGATTGGCTGGTAGACGAGAATGAAGCGATCGTTATCCAGGGCGGACTCGATCTTGCTGGTCAAGGGATCTTCCCCCGCGACCGGCGGCTGCTTGTCGCGGGCGGCCAGGGATGTGGGCGCCTGAATCTTTGTACGGGCGATCAGCGCGGTGCCGCCAAGGCAGGCGCGATAGGCATCGTCAAGCACCTCCTTGGGGTCGGAATATGATTCGGAAACGACCACATAGCCCACGTCGCAATCGGCCTCGATGCGCGCTTGGGCGGTCTGGGCCTCGGGTAGCCGCACCTCGGCACGGATGCGTTCAGCCAGGGTTGCCGCCGAGGTCTCGTCAAGCTCCGGGACCAGGAGCCCGTAACCGTCGTCGCTGACCCGGGCCAGCAGGCCGAGTTCACCACACCCCAGGGACAGTGGCGCGGCAATGGAGCCGATCACTGCCAGTCCCTGGGTGAGACCGCGGGTGCGAAGCAGGTCTGCGGCACCGCGCAGACGGATATAGAAGAGTGTGAAGGGTGTCGCGGGCCGACCCTCATGGCCGAGGGCAGTCGCGATGGCCGCGATCAGGGTGGCGGTTCCTGCGGCCTCGTGCAGGGGGTCGGCGCTGTCCGCGGCTGGATCGGTTGAACGCTCGGCGGTGCGGACGATCAGACGCAAACAGGGCTCGCCGTCGAGCTCGGCCGGCGCGGCGAACAGAGTTCCGCGGAAGTTGCTGGTGTCGGCCCGCACGCAACTGGTGGGAATTTCCGCTAACCCTTGAGCCTCAGGGGTGGTGCGCATGCGCAGGAAGTCGCGCACCGCCGAGCGCTGGTCGGTTGCGATCAGGTCCAGGAACGCGACGGACTGCAGATCGTCGACCGTGGGGAAGCGAAACAGGCTCAGATAGGCGGGGTTGGCATGCACGTGCATCCCGTCTTGGATGAAAGCGACCGCTTCGCCGGTCGTTTCGACCAGTTCACGGGCGCGCGACTCGCATTGCTGGAGTCGGTGCGTCAGGCGTCTGACCTGGCGGCGCACGCGCAGATCGGCCAGTTCGCGGCCCACGACGAGTTGCAGGCGTTCAACGTCCGTGCGGTCGGTGACGTCGCGCGCCCCGGCGCGCAAGGCTTTGATCACGGACTCCTGATCGCCATGGTGGTCGGCCACGACGATCAGCGGAACATCGGCGGCCAACTCCCGGTGGCGGGTTAGCACGGCATCGAGATCCACGCTGGGGTCGTAGCTGCAACAGAGGATCAGATCGCAGGCCCGGCGCTCGACCAGCTCATCGATGCGGTCCGCGGTGGCGGTATACATCCCGCGCACGGGCAGTCCACCGTTGCGCAGGGACGTGATCAGGCGTTCCGCCTCGTTGGGCTGGGATGTCATGACCAGCAGAATGACGGCTTGGGCTTGCGCGGGCATGCTTCTTAATTAGGTCCGGCGATAGGGTCTGCGTAGTGATTATCGGCGTATGGGGTCGATTAGGGAACCGCGGAATGCAACCGGTACTTTGCAGGGTGCGCCCGCGACCTCGCGGACCAGACGTGGCACCAGATAACCCGGCAGTCGGGTCCGCAGCTTGTCCAGCAGGGCGCCGGCGTCGCGGTCGGTCACTTCAAAATGGGCGGCCCCATGCACCAGGTCCAATTGGTGCAGATAATAGGGCAAGACAGCGCACTCGAAGAGCCCTTCGCTCAGCGCGCTGAGCGCGTCCGCGGTGTCGTTCACCCCACGCAGTAAGACGCTCTGGTTCAGCAACGCGACACCGCCCGCGTGCAGTCTCCGTAAGGCGGCCCGTGCCCCGGCGCCGAGTTCGTCGGCATGGTTGACGTGAACGACCAGCACCGGCGTAAGGCGCAGTCCACCCAGGAGGGTGCACAATTGCTCCGTCACGCGGGCCGGCAGCACGGTCGGTAGCCGGGTGTGCAGCCGCAGTCGCCGCAGGTGGGGAATCGCGGCGAGTCGAGCGAAGAGTGCTGCCAGGGCATCGTCACTCAGCAGCAAGGGATCACCTCCGCTCAGAATGACCTCCGACAGGCTGTTATCGGTCTGAATCTGGTTGATCGCCGCATCCATCCGGGCACGCTGGGGGCCTAACTCCGCGTAGGTAAAATGGCGGCGGAAACAGTAGCGACAATGGACGGCACAAGCGCCGTGGGCGATCAGTAGGGCGCGCCCCGTATACTTGCGAAGCAGGCCGGGCGCGCAGATCGCCGGTCCGTCGCCGACCGGGTCCTGGCTGAAGCCGGGGCACCGGAGGCGTTCGTCACGCAGCGGCAGCACCTGCCGCAGCAGCGGGTCGAGGGGATTGCCCGGCGTCATCAAGGCCGCGAAACCGCGCGGCACCAGCAGCCGGAAGGGCCCGGGATCCGGGTCGAAGTTTGGGATCTGACCGGCTTGCAGGTCCAGGAACGCAAGCAGGTCAGGTACCCGCGTGAAAGCCTGGGCGAGCTCAGTCTGCCAGTCCTGGCTATGACATTGCGCGATGCTTCGCGTTACCATTGGCGGTTTGGCGTTCAGCGTCAATTCCAGCTTCAGTTAGAGCTTCAAACACATAGGCACCGGGTACGACATGGCGAGCTACAGCACCAGTGAATTCAAGAGCGGACTCAAGATCATGCTCGACGGGGACCCGTACAACATCGTCGAGAACGAGTTCGTCAAACCCGGCAAAGGTCAGGCGTTCAGCCGCGTGCGCGTGCGCAACCTCAAAACCGGCCGCACCGTGGAAAAGACCTTCAAGTCGGGCGACACCGTCGAGGCGGCCGATGTGCATGATACCGACATGCAGTATCTGTACAACGACGGCGAGCAGTGGCACTTCATGGATCCGGCCAGTTTCGAACAGATGACCGCCGACGCCACCATCGTGGGTGACACGGCCAAGTGGATCAAAGATAACGATATCTGTAATGTGACCCTGTGGAACGGCCTGCCGCTGGCCGTGGAACCGCCAAACTTTGTCGTGCTGAAAATTATCGAGACCGACCCCGGACTCAAGGGCGATACCTCGGGCGGCGGCGGCAAGCCCGCCACCCTGGAGACCGGCGCCGTGGTGCGGGTGCCGCTGTTCGTGCAAAGTGGGGAACTGATCCGCGTCGACACCCGCATCGGCGAATACGTCTCCCGCGCCAAGGAGTGAGCCCGCACTGGCGACCCAGCGCGTCGCCGGCGGCCCTGCGCGCGCGCGCCGCCATGCTCGCCGCGTTGCGCGACTTTTTCGCCCGCGCCGGGGTCATGGAAGTGGAGACACCGATCGCCTCCCGAAGTGCCGGGTCCGATCCGGCCGTGGACAGCCTGGTCACCCGTTGGCACTGGGGCAGCGACGTTGCGGGACAGCCACTCTATCTGCACACGTCCCCCGAGTTTCCCATGAAGCGACTGGTGGCCGCCGGCCTGGGACCCATCTATCAAATCTGCAAAGTGTTTCGTGACGGCGAACGGGGCCGGTTCCACCACCCGGAATTCAGTCTGCTGGAGTGGTACCGGCCGGGCTGGGATTACCTGCGCCTGATGGACGAGGTGGCCGCCCTGGTGCGGGTTGTGCTCGGGCGTCCGGATCTGTCGGCCGAACGCATCACCTATCGCGGGTTGTTTCGCGAGCAGTTGGGCATCGATCCCTGGACGGTCGGCTGCGCGGAACTGCGAACGCGTGCGGCAGCGCTGGCAATCCCGGATGCCGCAGCTCTGGACCTCGACCGCGATGGTTGGCTGGACCTGCTGCTGACGCAGTGTCTGCAAGGGCCGTTGGGCCGCGGTCGCCTGACCTTCCTATGTGACTATCCGCCGAGTCAGGCAGCGCTGGCCCGGCTGCGGCAGGACGAGGTCGACGTGGCTGAGCGCTTCGAGCTGTATTTCGACGGGGTGGAACTGGCGAACGGTTTCCAGGAGTTGACCGATGCCGTAGCGCAGCGTGCGCGCTTGCAATCTGATCTTGAAACGCGCTGCGACCTGGGCCGCGCGACCCCGCCGATCGACACGGCCTTCCTCGCCGCCCTGGCCGCGGGAATGCCGGAAACCGCTGGGGTCGCCTTGGGTCTGGACCGGCTATTGATGGCCGTCCTAGAGGTCCGGCATATCGATGAGGTGCTGGCCTTCCCGGTCGAGCGGGCCTGATTCGCATCAGGATCGGCGTTCGGAAAAGGCGCTGCCGATGCTTGGAGTGATCAGCAACCTGCCGCTTTCGGTCATTCGGTGCGGGTCGCCATGACGCCCGCCGCGAGGATGTCGCGGGTTTGTGTTGGCGGTGAGCGATTTGACCCGTTGGGGGATGCCGCTTGGCGTCAATGCGATTGCGGCATCGTCGCGACCTCCCCAGCGGGTGCGGGACTCGATCAGGCCGGGGCGGCAGCCGGGGCGGTGAGGCCGATGGCCTCGGCATACTTCAGGTAGGTTTCGACCGATGCGATGACGATACGGGCTTCGATAGCGAGCAACTCGATTCCGACCAGCGAGACCTTGATCCACGCGTCGATGACGATGCCCTTGTCCAGGATGCGGTCGACCACTTCTGCCAGGCTGGAGGAGTCAGTGGAGTTTGCGACTTTTGCCATATCTGTATGCTCTGAAATTCTTAAAAGACTGCACCGGATGTGCAGTTGTGGCGAGAGTGCATGTCCGGTATGAAAACCCGTTTCCCGCGATGGCTTGGGGGCCATGGGGCCTGACGGTGCGGCGTCCTGTCGGCTTGCTCGCTTGGTCCTAGTGAAGCATATAGCGCGCCATAACTTGGCAGGCGTCTTGGGAAATAAATAGAGGCTGCCGATCAGTATGTTGAAAATTATTTCCTTCGCCGATTTAGGGGCCAAGCCGCGCCGCGCTCCCGGCGGCTATGGAATGGATTCCCGACCTGGGGCGCCGGTTACCTAGTTCAGGCGCCCGTTAGGCCGCAGCATCCGCTGACGCGGATCTTGGTTCCGTCGTTGAAAGCAGACCGGCCACGCCCCTCAGCAGGGCGCGACCACGGGTATCGATGGTCCGGTAGCGGTGGATCAGTTCCATTTCATCGGCGTCGAGGTCCATCGGGTTTTCAACGCAGAGCAAGAAGGCCGGGGTCATGGTCCCCAAGGCGCTGGAGAGTCCCCGCGCCTCCTCTACCCCCATCCGTCGGATACCTTGCTCATAGCGGTAACGACCGATCGGGTTGATGTCGCGTGCTGATTTCGTGGTGTCCGCGTGAGGCAAGCCAATGAGCACCGGTAGGATCTGTCGGTGTCAGCAGAGCTGAGCAGGGTGGGAGGCGCGAGCCCGGGGGTGGAACAGCCCGCTGGGGATCAGCAACAAGCCGAGTGTGAGGAGACCGCTGATCATTCCATGAATCGGATAGCTCTCGTGCAGGGGCACGCCGCTCGCGTGCATGGCGGAACCCAGTCCGGCGCCGGCCAGAGCGATCACCAGCAGTGTCCACCAACCCGGCAGTCCCATGTCGCGGATCCGCTTGGCGAGCAGATTGGTCTTCGCCAAGCCGAAGACGAGGAGCAGCGGCCCCAGCAGGGCCAGTGCCGTCCCGTCGATCTGTTCCAGTAGCTCGCCCGGAGCGGCTGACAGGTCGCTGCGGATCACCTGTTCGACCAGGCCGATGCCGAAGGCGATCCCGAGTCCATACAGGACGAACAGGACGGAGAGCAGGAGCAGGAATCCCAGGAAGGGGAGGCGGGCGAGGCGGCCGCTGTGCAGCTCGCCGAAATAGGCTCGAAACATCCGGTTCGCTCCCGGTGGGTGAGGTGGGTCAAGCGTTGTCCATTATCAATATTTTGGCCCGCCGGTGCCATAATTCAGGCCCGCGTCCGCCCCCTGTTGGCGCACCAGGTTCCAGACCTGGTGGTCCAGCGAGTCCTCGGCGCCGCCGACGGCGTCCACCTGTTGTTTGAGGTACCCGGCGCGTTTCGTCGAGATGTCGTGGATCTCGGCGCGCAAAGCGTCACGCCGTTGCGCCGTTGCCTTGACCATTCCCGCCCGTGCGTCGCCGTCCAACTCGGCCAGGGGCTGGGGTAGCTGCTCCGGTTGCAGTTCCTTCAGGTTCACCCGGCCGCTTGTCACGGCCTCGACCAGTTCCTGGTCGCCGAGCAGGCTGGATGCGCCGCTTTCCGATCCGACGAACTCGGCACGCCGGGCGAGCACGGCAGGCGCGGAGGCGGCCTGAACGGCTTTGGCGGCGTCGACCTCGCCTTTGCGTTTCGAGCGTTCGTCGGCGTTGCCGAAATAGAGTCGGGTATCGTCCAACTCGGCTGACAGCTTGGCGAGCGGGGCGTCATAGGGCGTGGCGATGGCGACGGCACCGCCGGCCTGATCGACCTGGAAGTAACCACCGTTGCCGAGTTGAGCGATGCGCTGCCAGTCGCCGCGGGTGTCGGCTTGTTGGCCGCATTGAATCGTGTTGACGCGGATGCCGCGGCGCCCGGCTTCCGCTAGGGTCTGGGCATAGGGGATGTCGTTGGGGTAATCCTGATGGGGCGGGGCGTCGCCGACCAGGAAGACGACCCGATAAACGGCCGGGTCCCGGCTCCAGCCGATCCGCGTGACGGCCTCATGCAGCGCCTGATTGACGCTTTCGGGAGCGTCCCCACCGCCCTGCGCCTGGAACTGGAACAACGCGGTCTGGATCTGGTCCAGATCGGATGACAGGTCAATGATCTTGGTCACATAGTCGTCGCCTCGATCACGGTAGGCGACCAAGCCCATGCGCACCTGCGGCGCCGGTTGCGCGGCGGCGAGGGTGGAGGCGATGGACCAGACCTTGTCCTTGGCCGCCTGGATCAGCCCGCCCATGCTGCCGGTGGTGTCCAGCACGAAGACGGCCTCAACCACCGGGCGCTGATCAGGGTTCGGGAGGACGATGGTGGGGTGTTGACCCTCTACCTGGGCTTGTCGTGTCTGTGTCAAGGCGGGGTAAGCCGTGACGGCGGCGGCCGTGAGGCCGAAAAGTGCGAGACCGATGAGCTTAGTGTTCATGATTGGCTCTGTTGACATGGATTCATATTCAGTTGCGGCTGACGGCCAGGATGAGATCTCCCTGCACCCTGACAGGACGGCCCCCACCGCGTCGCGACGTGACGTTCGCGGCCTTTGGCGGGCATTACCGCGCGATCCGCCGTAAGGCCCACTCGGCCGACCGTCGCGCCAGGTCGAACGGGTCCGGTGCGCTCGCCGGACCAACGCCGCTCCCGGCCGGATGCCCTGGTCGGGTCGGGATGACGCCGAACAGGGCCTGGACCAGCAACAGACTCCAGACCGCCAGGAACAGGCTGCCGCTGTGACTGCCGGCCCACAGGGCGACGACGGCACCGGTCAGGATCAGGCCCAGGTCGAGCAGTGCGGCGGTCGGGGTTCCCTGAAAGCACCAGACGCGGACCAGCCATGCCAGCCCGAGTTGCATCAGGACCTGTGGCCAGACACCAGGGGCCAGCGTGAGCGCGGCGGCAGTGACCGGCACCCAGGCGAGCAGGATGACCACCCGGCCGGCGCGCTCGCCACTGCGGGCAAGCAGGTAGAGCAGGTAGCCAAGACCCAGGGCGGTGATGGTCAGGGCCAGGGCTTCGCGGGTCGGGACGAACAGTCCCAGGCCGCTGGAGAACACCGCGGCGGCGAAGGCGGCGATGAGTGCAACCAGTGCGCCTTCGAGGAAGGTCGGCCGGGTCATGGGGTCACCTCCCGGCGGCGCAGCCGCAGCAGTTCCAGTTCGACCTCCGCGTCCGAGATGCCGGTGTCCGTGTCCGACTGCACCGGGTCCAGCTCCCAGGTCGGTGATCGCTCGTCCCCGGTCGTGCGGGTGTCCGCCAGCCAGCGATCGGCGCGGGCGCGCAGGTCGTCCAAGCGACTGGCGTGGGTCGCGAGCCGTTGTGCCAGTCGATTCCGCTCGGCGGTGCGTTCGCCGCGCTGTCTCTGGATGGCGGTGCGGCGACGGCCGGACTCCAGTCGGCGGCGGATCAGTGGGCGAGCCAGGGCTTCACGGCCCTCGGTCAGGCCCTCGGCCAGGGCGTCCATGGTACGGGTCTCTTCCTCGGCGAGTGCCTGGTCGCGCCGCGCAAGCCGTTCGAGTTCCCGGTCCATTCCAGCCAGGGTGCGCCGCTCCTGGTCGAGTGCCTGTTCCATCTCCCGCACGGATTGGGCGAGCACCAACTCGGGTGCCTCCAGCCGGTCGAGGATGGCGTTGAGATCGGCGCGTACCAGACGCGCCAGCCGGGTCATGAGTGCCATATCGTCACCTCCAGGGGATCTGCATTCGGTCCGATTGCAGTCTAGAGCGGGGCGGGCGGTTCGGTCAGGCATGGCGGCGTAAAACCGAAGGCAAGGGTTTTACAAGCAATTTACGGAAAGAACACGGCTGGCGGCCGATGCTTAAACTGTGGTTTGCGGACCTTGATCATCGTCTCGGCCGCGGGGTGGACCAGCGTGCGTTCCGGTCGTCGTCGTTGTCGTAATCGGAGAAGCGATGCTATGTGGGCATGAGCAGTCCGCTGTCGATTGGGATTCGACTCGCGACTTCGCCTGCGCCTACAAGGCCGCCAAGCGTTTGAAAGGCTGCGATTGACACGCTGGGACCCACGCATCGTTGCGCTGCTTGCAACGCTCGGACAGCGAAACGACGCGCTGCGATAGAATCCTCGTAGGTATCGTAAACTCGATTACGACAACGACAACGACAACGACAACGATTGGGTATAACGTGTTCTTGACTCGTTACATCACTCATCACGCATTGCTCACGATCTGCCCATGTCGAAACGCCAGCGGCTGTTGATCATTGAGGACGAAGAGCCGATCCGGGTCGGTCTGACCGACTTGTTCGTTTTTCATGGGTTCGCGGTCGAGTCCGCCGCGGATGGACCCACCGGGCTCACCCTGGCGGTCTCGGGGACTTTCGACCTGATTCTGCTGGATCTGATGTTGCCCGGACTGGACGGTTTCGCCATTTGCGACCGGGTGCGGGCGGTGGACCGCGCTCAACCCATCATCATGCTGACGGCCCGCGGTGCGGATGCGGACATCATTCGCGGGCTCCAACTCGGCGCGGATGACTATGTTGCCAAGCCGTTCTCGATCACCGAATTGGTGCTGCGGGTGCAGGCGGTGCTGCGGCGCAGTCAGGGTGCGTTGGCCGGGGCGCCACGTCTGCGGTTGGGTGACTTGGAGCTGGATACGGCCAATTTGGTCGGGTGCCGCGGTGCGGTGCAGATTCCTTTTACCCGTCGGGAGGTGGCAATCATTCAGTATCTGGCCGCCCATGGCGAGCGCCCGGTGTCACGCGATGAATTGTTGACCAAGGTTTGGGGCTACTCGCGTGGCTGCGGTATCGAGACCCGCACGGTGGACATTCATATCGCCAAGCTGCGCCGCAAGCTTGAGACGGACCCGGCGGATCCGCGGGTGCTGCTCACGGTGCGGGGGATCGGGTACCGGCTGCTGGTCGAATCGGATGACGAGGCGTCATGATGGTGCTGCACGGATGACGGGTCAGGGCTTCGACCAACAGCGCCTGCGCTTGCGCCTCTGGCTCGGGCTGTTCTTCCTCGCCCTGGCCCTGCCCAGCGCCGTGCTGGTCGACAAAGCCTATGATCAGCTCAAATGGGAGTCCTTCAGGCAACAGCAGGTCGCCGCCGCTGAACTAGCGGCGCGGGTGGACCAGCGTTTGGGCGAGATCGCGCGGGTCGAAGATGCGCGGCCGGTCACGGACTATGGGTTTATGACCGGTAACCCGGAGCGTCCGGGTGCGCAGCGCTCACCGCTCGCGCAACTCCCGGTCCAAGCCGATATTCCCGGTCTGATGGGCTGGTTTCAGGTGGGCGAGCAGGGCGATTTCAGCACGCCGCTGGTGCCGGAGGGTGCGAGCGCGCCGGCGCGCTATGGGATTGACCCCGCGGAACTCGCGCGGCGCCAGGCGGCGGCGGCGCGGATCGAAGGGGTGCTGATCGGCAATCGCCTGGTCGAGCGCGGGCGTGGTCCGGTTGAGGTGCAGGGTCGGGAGCAGGCGGCGCCGGCCGCGCTGCCCGAGACCGCGCCCGCGAAGGCCACGGCAGCGCGTGAGCGGCTCTCCCAACAGGCTTTCGATGCATTGGGCGAGTCCCGGTATGCGAATACCAGGCCCGCCACCGACAAGGTCGAGGCCGATGACGGGGTGGCGCTGTCGGCCCCCGCCGTTCAGGGTCTCGGGCCGGTGGAAGCCCTTGCTCTGGACGCCGCACTGGCGAAACGGGCTGCCCCGGCCCCGACAGCGGCCGAGCCGGCGCCGCCTGCGGATGCGGCGTTGCGCGCCCGCACGTCGGCCGCGTCTGCTGTCAACTCGCCACGACGGGAGGGAGCGCAGAATGCGCCGGCCGCTGCGGACCTGGCCGCCCAACGCAGTGACACGGGTGCGACGCCAACCGTCCGGCTCTTCGCCAATACCGTGGAACCGCTGACGCTGGGGCTGCTTGGCAGCGGGCACTTCGTGCTCTTCCGCGCGGTGCATCAGGGCGGTGCGCGGATCATCCAGGGGTTACTGATCGAGCAGGGGCCGTTTCTGACCGGCTTCATGGGCGAGCCTTTCCAGGCCACCGGACTGGCGCTGACCACCGATCTGATCGTCGCTTTTCGCGATGAGGTTCTCACCGCCTTCCGTGCCCGGCAAGGACGCGGCTACATCTCCAGCGTTCGCGAGCTGTCCGGTGCGCTGCTCTATCGAACCCGGCCGCGCGAGCCCTTCGGCGGATTGGAGTTGATCTTCAGCGTCGGCCGGCTGCCGGTGCCGCCGGGTGCGGCGGTCATCGGTTGGGTGGCCGGTCTGCTGACCCTGGTGCTGGTTGCCGGGACCTGGCTCATGGATCGGCTGGGCCGGCAGCAGATCGGCCTGGTCCGTCAGCAGCAGGCGTTCGTTTCCGCGGTGAGCCACGAACTCAAGACCCCGCTGACCTCGATCCGGCTCTATGCGGAGTTGCTGCGAACCGGCTTCGCGGACGCGGACCGCCGACAGGTCTACTACCGCTACATCCAAGAAGAAAGTGAGCGACTGTCGCGGCTGATCGCCAATGTGCTCACCCTGTCGCGGATCGATCGGGATGCACTCATCGTGTCGCCGACGGCTGTACCGCTCACTGCCTTGATGGATTTGGTGCGGGAACGGGTGACCGCCCAGGTGGAGCGCGCTGGGTTCGTGTTGGTGCTGGAGTGCCAGGCGCCGGGGGTGGTCCAGGCGGACCCGGATGCCTTGGTGCAAATCTTGATCAACCTGGTGGATAACGCGCTCAAGTTCGCCGCGCGGGCCGAGCCCAAGCGCGTTGAGATCCGGTGCGAGTGCCCACGCGCGGGCTGGATGCGGGTGGCGGTCCGCGATTTCGGGCCTGGAGTGCCGCGAGCCTCGCTGCGACAGGTCTTTCAACTCTTCTATCGTGGGGAGGACGCCGCGCGGTGTGCGATTCCGGGTACCGGTATCGGGTTGGCCCTGGTCGAGCACCTGGCGCAGGCCATGGGTGGGCGAGTGGAGGTGGTCAATCGTGAGCCGGGGGCCGAGTTTCGGGTCGAACTGCCGACGGCGCCGGATGCGGAACACGCGGGTCAACCGGCATGACGGACTGATCCATCCCGCTTGGCTTGGTACTCCGGGGCGGAGGTGTCCCGCCCCGGAAATGGCCTTACTACGCAACGCTCGTAATGGATCGCGACGCGCTGCTACGATGGCGTCACGGTAGCAGAGGACAGTGCCCGTTTTGTGTCTGAGCGATGTCGGTGCAACGCTGCGGTATCCTTCCGAAATTCAGGCTCGCCCACTGGAGATTGCCATGTTCCGGTTTATTGTCATCCTGGTGACGTTACTGCTTTGCCAGCCTTTGACGCTGCTATCGTCCGTCGCGGCGGCCCCCGCGCGATCCGAGTCCGCCGATCCGGCGCCCGCGACCCCGAGCGAGCAGGACCGGCCCGACTGGTTCAAGAATTCATTTCTCGATATGCGCGAGGACGTGGCCGCGGCCGCCGCGGCCGGCAAGCGTGTCATCCTCTATTTTTATCAGGACGGCTGTCCCTATTGCGCCAAGTTGCTGCGCGAGGGATTCGGCGACAGGACCACCGAGGCGTTGGCGCGTCAGCGCTTCGATGTGGTCGCGATCAATCTGTGGGGCGATCGGGAGGTGACCGGTTTTTCGGGGGAGCCGACGACGGAGAAGCAGTTCGGTGCAGGTCTCAAGGTACAATTTACTCCGACATTATTGTTTCTGGACGAGGGCGGTCAGGTGATCTTGCGCCTCAACGGCTATTATCCGCCGCACCAGTTTGCCGCGGCATTGGCCTATGCGGCGGAGCGGCGCGAACAGATGGGGGAGCGATTCGCGGACTTCCTCGCCGTGCGGGCGTCCACCGCGGCGACGGGGCAGCTGCATGACGAGGGCGGATTTCTGCCGCATCCGCTACGCTTGGCGCACAACCGGGATACCTCCTCCCGCCCGCTGGTGGTGATGTTCGAGCAGCCGGTTTGCAAGGAGTGTGATGAGTTGCATGAGATCATCTTGCGCAAGGAGGCAGTCGCCTATGCGTTGAGCGGCTTCGACGGCGCAATCCTCGATGCCTATTCGAAAGCACCGGTCCAGACCCCGGACGGACGTGATCTGACGGCGCGTGACTGGGCCGCGGAATTAGGTATCAAATACACCCCGAGCCTGGTCTTTTTCGATGCCGCGGGTCGCGAGGTCTTTCGTGTCGAGGGTTATCTCAAGTCATTCCACGTTCACGGTGCCCTGGACTATGTGGCGACCGGCGCCTTCATCGCACAGCCAAGCTTTCAGCGCTACCTCGCCGCCCGGCGCGAGGCGCTGGCCGCCCGGGGGATCACGGTGGATCTGATGCAGTGATGCCCCCCCAGCAACGCTTGTCATCCACGCGGACCCGGTGTCGGGGCCTTGCGGGAGCGGTGCGGCGTCGGATCCACGCCTTCGGCCTTGATCATCGTTCGGGCCGTGTCAGCCTCAGCGCCGTGGCGCAAGCAGTTGCACGTGAGCGCGCAGAAAATCGAGAAACGCCTTCGCAACCACCGATAGCTGCTTGTCGCGCGGCCGCACCACGTACCAGGAGCGTTTGATCGGGAACCCCTCGACATCGAGGACGGTGACGTCCTTTTGACCCGGGTCGAGACTCAGCGTGCTCTGGGACAATAGCGCCAAGCCCAGTCCGCCGGCGACGGCCTGCTTGATCGCCTCGTTGCTGCCCAATTCCATTCTTATTTTCAGGGGTAGGCTCTGTTCCTGAAACACGCGTTCGATAGTGAGCCGCGTGCCGGAGCCGCGTTCGCGCACGATGAAGGGTTCATTCGCCAGTTCTGCAAACCGGATGTGCTTGCGCTGCGCCATCGCATGGGACGCGGGCGCCAGCAGCACCAGCGGATTCTCCATGAAGGGCTCGCGCTCGATATCCAGCCGCTCCGGCGGTACACCCATGACGTAAAGATCGTCCTGGTTGTGCGCAAGACGTTCCAGCAGGCGGTCGCGGTTGATCACCTCCAGTGCGATGTCGATGCCCGGATACTGGGCACAGAAGGGACCCAGGAGCCGCGGCATGAAGTATTTCGTGGTCGTCACCGCCGCGATTCGGAGCCGGCCCTGTTTCACGCCCTTGAGGTCGGCGACGGTCTGTTCAAAGCGGCCCCAGGTCTCCAACCAGTCGGCGCAGGTGGCGTAGAGCCGCTCCCCGGCCTCGGTCAGAAAGACTTTCTTGCCGAGCTGCTCCAGCAGGGGCAACCCCACCTCCTCATGCAACAGGCGAATCTGCTTCGACACCGTCGGTTGCGTGACGTGAAGTTCCTCCGCCGCGCGGGAAAACCCCTTCAGTCGCGCCACGGCCTCGAAGGTCCGCAGCTGGCGCAGGCTGACATGCATCATCGGGTGGCCCTCAGATAATATATTGCCAAAAGGCTATCATTGTCATAATAACGATTCATTATTTTTTCTGTCAACGACTCCCTAGACTCCACGGTGCGACGTCCAGACGACCTCCCGCTCATCAACCCAAGAGAAGTCCAGCCATGCCACCGACACTGAGCTTGCCCATCCCAGTCCTGATCTTGTTTGCACCCGTGTTGCTTTGGCTGGTTGGCCTCACGCCGGTAAGCCTGGCCAATGCCCGCCCGCGCCTGATGGCGCGGCTGAACGGAGGTGCCGCCTGGCTGGCGTTTACCGGCACCCTGGCGGCGGCGGTCATGTACCTGTTCGACGGCATGACCCAGGCATGGACGCTGTTCTCCATCCCCCTGCCCGGCGACATCGGCAACTTTACCATCGGCACCTTCGTCAACAGCGTCACCGTGATCATGCTGCTGCTGGTGTCATTCGTCGGTGCCATCGTGTCGCGCTACGCACGCAACTATCTCGACGGCGATCCGAACCAGGGCCGTTTCCACAAGTGGCTGACGCTGACGCTGGCGTCGATCCTGACGCTGATCGTGTCCGGCAACTTGCTGATGTTCGCGCTGGCGTGGATCGCCACCAGCCTGTGCCTGCACCAGTTGCTGATGTTCTATCGTGAGCGCTCCGCCGCCGTGCTGGCGGCGCACAAGAAGTTCATCGCCAGCCGCATCGGGGATGCAAGCCTGCTGCTGGCGGTGTTACTGATCGGCTCCTCGCTGCACACCCTGGAGTTCAATGAGATCTTCGCACGCATGGCCACCATGGAGGGCCCGCTGTCAGCGGGGCTGCAGGCCGCCAGCCTGCTGGTGGTGCTGAGCGCTGCGCTCAAGTCGGCCCAGTTCCCCTTCCACGGCTGGCTGATCCAGGTGATGGAGGCGCCAACGCCGGTGTCCGCCCTGCTGCATGCGGGCATCGTCAATGCCGGCGCCTTCCTCATCATCCGCATGAGCCCGATCGTGTCGCACTCCACAACGGCGCTGGCCGCGCTCGCGATCATCGGGCTGGTGACCTTGACGCTGGCCTCTCTGGTGATGCTGACGCAGACCAGCATCAAGGTGTCGCTCGCCTGGTCCACCACGGCCCAGATGGGCTTCATGCTGCTGGAGTGCGGTCTCGGCCTGTTCAGCCTGGCCATGCTGCACCTCGTTGCGCACTCGTTGTACAAGGCGCATGCCTTCCTCGCCTCCGGCAGCGGCGTCGATGCCTTTCGTGCGCCGATCATCCGCTACGCGCCAAAGGCCTTCCAGCCGGTGCAACTGCTCCTCGGGCTGGTCATCGCGGGCACCTTGGCGGTGGTCTTGGGTGCCGCGTTCGGTATGCCCTGGGAACAGCAGCCCGCCTTGATCGCGGCCGGCGCCATCGTCGCCATCGCGGTGAGCCAGCTCATGCTGCAGACGGCGACCCTGTTCGGCAACGGGGCCGCCCTGCGGCGTGCCGTTGCTCTCAGTGCCCTGTTGTGCGGCGCCTACTTCGCCCTGCACCAGGTGTTTGATCACGCCCTGGCCGGCAGCCTGCCGCCGCTGCGCGCCCCGGCGAGCGCCTTACCGTCCGGACTGGTGTCGCTGACCATCGCCGCGTTTGTCGGACTGATGGTGATGCAGCAGTTCATCAAGGGCGCGCGTTCGAACTGGCGCGACACCCTGTACATGCATCTCTACAACGGGCTCTATATCGACGTTTACATCACCAGGCTCTTGCTGCGTGTCTGGCCCGCCCCCCATCAACCCGCTTACCACCAGGGAGCCTGAGCATGAACATCACCGACACCGCCCTCGTCGAGGAATCCGCGGCCGAGTTCGACCGCCGCATTGATGCCGCCTGCGCGCGCATCGCGCCGCTGTGGCCGCTGCAGCACTTCGTTGCAGTGAACCCCTTCTTTGGCCTGCGCGACCACAGCTTCCAGGACGCCTCCGACCGGCTGGCGCGCGTCATTGGCAGCAGTTTGTACATGCCGCGTGCCTACTACCGGGAACAGCTCGCAGCAGGTCGCATCACCCGCGAGGATATCGAACAGGCCATCGGGGACTGCGGCAGCCAGCTCGACCCCGCCGCGGTGGAGCGGGCGCTTGCCACCGAGGCGCCGCAGCCGAAGCTGGGCATCGCCGCGGTGAGCGACGTGCTCGACCGCGTCGAGGGCGGGATCTGGACCAGCTTCGTCACTGAGCGCATCAGCCTGCATTGCGCGGCCTATTTCGACCTCGGCCAGGCCATCGTCAGCATGTCCTGGCGGGATTTGCCCCTGTACGCATCCTGGCGCAAAGCGGCCGGCATCGACCGCAGCCCGGCGATGATGGGACTGGGCGGTTTCCGGGCGGCCGTTGCCCGGTTGCCGGCGGAGCCACGCGCCGCCATCGCCTTGGCCCTCGCTGAGCTGGGGGTGCCGGACGCGGCGGTGGAGCGTTATCTGCACGCGGCGCTGCTCAGCATCGGCGGCTGGGCGGCCTGGGCGGGCTATCTGCGCTGGCAGGCGGAACTGGGCGGCCAGCGCGACGATTCGATCGTCGATCTGCTGGCGATCCGACTGGTGTGGGATGTGCTGCTGTTCAGGGAAAAAAGCAGCGCGGCGCTGGTGGCGCGCTGGCGGGCGATGTTGGCCGCCAGCATGCGTCCGCCGTCCGCCAAGCGTCAGGCCGCGGCGGAGATTGATCGCCTCTTGCTCAACGCGATGGAAGTTGGCTTTCAGCGCAGCGTGATCGCGGGGATACACGGCCAGGCATCGACAACCGCGCCCGCCGTGCGTCCGGCGGTGCAGGCCGCGTTCTGCATCGACGTGCGCTCCGAGGTGTTCCGCCGTTCCCTGGAGACCGTGGCGCCCGCGGTGCAGACGCTGGGCTTTGCCGGTTTCTTCGGCATCTTCATTGAATACGTGCCGCTGGGCGCGGATGCCGGACGCTCGCATGTGCCGGTGATCTTCAATCCCGACTATCGCGTCTATGAACAGGTGAAGGACGGCGACGCCGGATTGTCGGCCAAGCGCCGTGAGCGCATCGGTCTGGCCAAGGTGTGGAAGGGTTTCAAGCTCTCCGCCTCCTCCTGCTTCTCCTTTGTCGAAGCCGTGGGCTTGATGTATGCGCCCAAACTGCTCAGTGACAGTTTCGGCTGGAGCCGGCCGGTTCCCGATCCGGCCACGCAGGGGCTGGGCAGGCAGGGCGACGGCTTCGCCTTCGTCGAAGCCGCGGAACGGATGTTTGCGCCCATGCTGCGCAGCCACCGGCTTGGCGGGCACCAATTGGCTCCGGAGCCCGCCACCCAAGGGCTGGTCAAGCCGGACCTCGAGCGCATCGCACCGACCCTGGCACCCGCGCCGCAGGCGCAGTGCTGCGCGCAGCATGCGGACTCGGGCATCCCGGAGGCGGACTGGGTCGCGCAGGCCGAACGCATCCTGCGCGCCATGACCATGACCGGCAACTTCGCGCGCCTGGTGCTGCTGGCGGGACACGGCAGCAGCACGGTCAATAATCCACACGCCACGAGCCTCGACTGCGGTGCCTGCGCGGGCCAGACCGGCGAGGCCAGCGCGCGCGTGGTGGCCGCGCTGCTCAACCAGCCCACCACGCGCCGCGGCCTGATCGCGCGCGGCATCCTCATCCCCGAGGACACCTGGTTCCTCGCGGGCCTGCATGACACCATCACCAACGAGGTGCGCCTGTTCGACACCGACGACATACCCCCGGCGCTGGCGCCCGATCTCGCGCAGTTACGCCAGTGGCTGGCCCAGGCTGCCGATTTGACGCGGATGCAGCGTGCGCCGCTGCTGGGCATTGCCGGCCTGACGGATCATGGCGTGGAAGCCAATGTGCGCCGACGCAGCCGCGACTGGTCGCAGGTCCGCCCGGAATGGGCGCTGGCCAACAACGCCGCGTTCATCGCCGCGCCTCGTACACGAACAGCTTGCATCGACCTGGGAGGCCGCGCCTTCCTGCACGAGTATGTCTGGAACAACGATGACGACTTCGCCATCCTGGAACTGATCATGACGGCGCCCATGGTGGTGGCGAACTGGATCAACATGCAGTACTACGGCTCGGTGGTGGACAATGCGCGCTTTGGCAGCGGCAACAAGGTGCTGCACAACGTCGTTGGCGGTGCCATCGGCGTGCTTGAAGGCAATGGCGGCGACCTGCGCGTGGGCCTGCCGCTGCAGTCGCTGCACGACGGCAAGCGCTGGATGCACGAACCGCTACGCCTGAGCGTGTTCATCGAGGCGCCGGAGGCGGCCATGGACGACATCATTGCGCGCCACGAACTGGTGCGGCAGTTGGTTGAGAACGGCTGGCTCCATCTGTTGCGCATCGGCGACAATGGCGCCGTCTACCGGCGTGTCGCCAGCGCGAACTGGCAACGGGCCTGAGCGGGTGTTCCATGCAGATCGCACAAATGCAGAGAACAATTGCGCTCTAGGCCGACGCCGACGCCGAGACCGCGTTGCTGACTCGGAATGGCACGCAACGCGCTGCGGCACGCCGGGCTATCGGCAGGTCGGCCGTGTGTCCGGGCTGCCGCGCGCGAGGTGCTGACGAGGCAAGCGACCACCTGACCCGTAGCGGTTCCCCCCGAATCTCAGTGGCCGTAACCGGCCTCGTCAATTTTGAAGATTCGGGCCTTCTTGACGGTGATTCTGGCGACGAACCGTTGGGGACCGAAGTTATAGACCCAGATCTCATAGCTATCGCCGACCGACACCGGCATGTAGCCTGCGGGGCGTCCCCAGGCATCGTACACTCGCTGGTTAACAACCGGGGCGTCGATCCGCTCGACACTCGTCGGCTGCCCACAGCGCTGGGTCAACTGATAGGTGTCATCACCTTCAGACACGATCATGTTGCCGCAGCGCAGTGCCTGGGCCGGGCCAGCAACGAGCAGGCCGATCAATAACACGGGAACGTAACGCATAGCGCACCTCGGTTTCGACAGTGGCGTGGACGCTGAGTCATCTGTACGCACCTAAATCATGAACCCGCCAGGGTAAATGTCAACGCGTGAGGCGGTGACTCCAGCAACTGGGCCAAGAAGCGGAACCCCAAGGAAGGCTCAATGTTTACCATATACGAATTTCATCCTGTTTCAGTAGGAAACGGCGGCGCTGCGGGCTGCCACCTCCGGTCGCTGGTCGTCACGGGCGCCCCGCCGGAACGCTGTTCCCCGCCTGCCGTTTGGCCTTGTTGGGGTTGCGCAACAGGCAGTAGACGGCGCCGGTGCCGCCGTCACCGCGTGTCGCGGAGCAAAAGGCGAGCACCTCGTCGTGGAGGCGCAGCCAGTAGTTGACCTTCTGTTTGAGCACCGGTTGAGCACTGGAAGAACGGATGCCCTTACCATGGATGATCCGGGCGCACCGCACCCTGTGGATGGCTCCCCAATTGTGCGCATAGTTGGTGAATAACGCGGAGTGGCACCGTCGAGGGCGGTGAAGTTCAGTCGTTCGGGCGATCAATGCCCTGGGGGTTTGGCGCCCGCGGACGGTCAACG
>Ga0247841_10001371_pt1 | contig 56020 bp, 40 predicted proteins | sample LaCruzMarch2015__2_FD_192410 | JGI IMG/M metagenome (GOLD analysis project Ga0247841, IMG submission 192410) | Freshwater microbial communities from meromictic Lake La Cruz, Castile-La Mancha, Spain - LaCruzMarch2015_18m | ecosystem: Environmental > Aquatic > Freshwater > Lake | place: Spain... | reverse complement strand
GGAAATATAAGCTCTTAGGGACAAAAGAAATCCAATACATAATAAATAGACCATTAACAGATGAAAATATAATAAAAATAATAGCAAACATAACCCTAAAAGATGAAAATCAGTCAGAATTGAACAGATTGATTGAAGAAACAAGCAAAGTTGTAAACTTAACTCAAACAGTTAACATAAACTATGAGAAAAACCAGACTGAGTTCAAAATTAAGGTAGGTTATAATGAAAGCGAAACTGTAGTAGGGGATGTTTATATCTACACAGAAATTCCAAAATGCTTAGTTAACCTAATAAAAGAAGAATTGATTGATTCTGAATATGAATATAGCATTGTTTCTGAAGATCCTTTAATCGTATGGCACTTCAAAAGTTTATTGGATGTTAAGGAAATAAATTATAATATCAAAGCTATTGCAGATGAAGAATGTGCTAATAAAGCAAATGCTATGGCTGTAGCTAAACAGATTATACAGATAAAATTCAGTCCAAATAAGTCTAAAGTATTGATTGCATTAGCATTATTTCCATTAATAATGTTTATAATGATCTTATTAGGAATGTTCACAGAAAGCATCGAGCATAAAGAACCTAGAATCCAAAAGCTGATCAATTATATCAAGCATCATTATCAGCATGGATTTAATCAGATAGAACTAAAAGAAAAATTACTGCAAGAAGGATTCAACAACCAAGATATTGAAGAAGCTTTGAAATTAAATGCAAGGAATAAGCTGCATTATCTGTTCCAAAGACTAGAAGTAGGATTAGAAGAATTGGTCTTGTTAACTTTTATAGTCATGGATGTATTAGATTATACTCAAGTATTACCAATAGACGGAGTCTATATCCAAAAAATAATGGCTTGGAGTGTCTTGGCATTTTTATTATACAAGATAAGTATAACTAAGATGATGTTTGGTATCAGAAAGAAGTTTACAGATATATTATTGATTTCATCTTTCTTCTTATTAATCTTGAAGGGATGGGTAGGATTTGCAAATTCAGCATCTTTAGAAGCTATTAAAAATAAAGGAGCTCCTTTTCTCACAGATCTATATGCATATATAATACAAAATAATAAGATATTTGATGTAACATGCTTTATAGCAGGAATATTATTGTTAGCAGCAATATCATTATATCTAGCGATAAATGAAGATGTAAAAGGACCTTCATTCTTAAGTATATTGAATTTCCATCCTTCGAAATCAAAGAATCCATTAAAGATTTTAGGAAGATTCTTGATCACATATATAGCACTAACAGCTTTCTTTTTAGTGATATTCAATTTGGTAATCGAATGGTTAGCTTTAGCATTAGACTCTTTTGTATTGGTTTCAGCAGGAATAATAGTTTTAATCTTATTTATCAAGCATCATGAAAAAATATTTTCGAAAAAAGCAATTGTAACAGTAGAGGAATTTGCTGAAAAATTCTATGATAGATTCTTCCATCTATTTTTCTATAAAAAAACAGTATTATTGGGTGTTTCAGGGATACTAATACTTCATATCTTGACAGAATTAGGAAATTTTATTGTGCCTTACACAACAGGAATAATAGATATCTTGTATTTTGGTAATTTCTATGAAAACCATACTCCTTTATTCAGCATAGTACATTCAACGAGCTTATTTGCAACACAATCAGTAGGATTACCGATTATATTAAAAATTACGATGTTCTTAGGATACATCCTAAACATTATAGGAATAGTCTATCTGATGATATTGCCAGCATATATCTGGATCCATATGTTCAAAAACAGAAGATTGTCTATCGATCATATCCCTAAGATAAGATTAAATTTAGTTCATATGTTTTTAGCGGCAACAAGCATTGTATTTTTCATATTAAATCCTGCTTTTATAATAAAATCAATAAAAAAGACAGGATTAGTAGATGTAGGATTGTCAGGAGTAGATGTTCAAACCAAGATATTAAATCTAACATCATTAAACTTAGATTTGATTATTGCAGCCACGATTGGAGCTATAGCATTAATTTCAGCATTAAAATTCAAAGAAGCGATAAAAAAGATAATACTAACATCTGCTTCGGTATTTTTCATATACTATATTTATTTATTTTTCCAAAATATAATAGCATATTATGTAGATTCAATAAAAGAACTGATAGGGACAGAGCCGATAATGGCTATAACCTTTTTATTATTCTTAATGATAATCATCATTTTTTACACATTAGGGATAATATCATTCTTTATGGAACTGTATCTAAGAAAAGAGATATGGTTTGAATCTCACAAGGTTGGAAAAGTTATAGGCTATAAAAAACATCATGAACATCATCTGATATATCATCCTAAAGTTATTTTTGACCAGGATAAGATGCATTACTTGGAACAATATCTCAAAAAAGAGATGATCTACGGATCTGAACTGAAAGATCTGGAGATGCATCTAAAAGAGCAGGGATGGTCAGAAGAAATCGTCAATAAAGCAGAAAAAGATGTCTTAAAAGACAGACAGATGATGAACTTCATCAAAAAAATAAAAGATATAAAAGAAATAGAGAAGGTGAAAATATGAATTCAAAAAAAATGATAGCAATTTTGTTTTGTTTTATAGTTTTAGCATGCCCTGTTATGGCAGCAGAAAATGTTTTTTTCAAAAATTTTCTGAATTTTATAACAGGAGGATTAACTGGACTGGTACCTTTGGATAAAGAGATCAACCTGGACTTAAAATTCAATCCAGGAACTGAATTTGATCCTGATGATGATGGGATTGAGACAAAACAAGGTGTTATTGATATAACAATCAAAGATACAGAATTAGATGATAATATTGATATCTCTAAATTGTGCACAAAATGGAAAATCCTTAACAAAGATACTGATTATTCTGAAGCAATATGCTATGGAGATCTAGAATGCTGTTTTTTCTTAGGACTAGACACAGTTGATGTTGCATGGGATGAAATATTCAATATCTATTATGGCAAATATGGAGCTGGAGAAAAAAACAGGATTTTTTCTCAGGTTGTTTATTATGGTTCAAAAGAATCAACTGAATTGGGAAACATAAGAGGAAATGTGAACATAAATCCTAACAACAACAAAGACAATGAATTTGAACTGATAAAAGGGGATAACACCAAGATATTCAGAGATGATCTGAAAGATGATGCTGAAGTTGATGCAAGCTGCATATATTATCTAGGAGATGCAAAAAGTTTCAGAGTAAAACCTAAAGGAAACGGCAATCAGAACGGATTGACGATAGATGGACAGCCGTATTCTATGGAAAATAAGTATGTTTACACAATAAGAGGGGATATGACTGTCAAGCTATACAATGAAAAATGCAAAAACTCAAAAGCAATGGGCCAATGGTGGATTGAAGTCATTGACGGAGCAACTTCTATAAAGCAAGAATCAGATGATACAACTGATATCGAGATATATAACTCAGATGAAAAAAGCTTGGATATTGCTTTTTTAGATGAAAATGTCAGTCTGCCGCAAAATTGCAGCGGATCTCCATTAAATGAGGAGATATGCGATGGAGTTGATAATGACTGCGATGGATTGGTTGATGAAGATGTGACAAGAACATGCGGTGAAACAGATCTAGGAATATGTAAATTAGGAGTAGAGGTTTGTGAAGACGGATATTGGAGCAAATGTGTAGGAAGTGTTGAAGCAGATGCTGAGGTTTGTGATGGATTAGACAATAATTGTGATGGAAAGATTGATGAAGATCTGACACAAAATTGTGGAATTGATCTTGGAACATGCACTAAAAGCATCCAGACATGTTCAGATGGTGCATGGACCCAATGTGATGGTATAAGTCCAGGAGAAGAAGTTTGTGATGGATTAGACAATAATTGTGACGGAAGAACAGATGAAATAGGATGCCAATGTACAAACAATGACCAAAGAGAATGTGGTTCAGATGTAGGAACTTGTATAAATGGTTTCCAAGAATGCTTCTTAGGGCAATGGAGTGACTGTAAAGATGATATCAAACCAGAAAATGAATTCTGCGATGGATTGGATAATGACTGTGATGGAAGTGTAGATGAAGATGTAACAAAAGAATGCGGAGATTATTTTTTAGGTGTATGCAAAAAAGGGATACAGATATGCGAACAAGGTTCTTTCAGCGAATGTTATGGTGCAGTAAATCCAACAAATGAAATCTGTGATGGATTGGATAATGACTGTGATGGATTGGTTGATGAATCTTTGACAAGAAACTGCAATGAATATGAAGACCAAGTCTGTGTCAATGGTGAATGGAGTGAATGCCCTGGTATCAGTGAAGAAGAAAACCGAACAGGTAACAAACAAGAAATAACTGAAATTGAAAACCAATTTTTTGCTCCAAATATCGTTGAATCACAGCCAGAAGATACGATGAAAAGAGGTATTGAAGTAAAAGTGCAAAGCAGACCTGTAACAATAGATATAAATGACAAGATTGTGCCTATAGATGTTTCTGTTGAAAACAAAGGAGATTCTGAAGTTTATGATGTTGAACTAAATGGAATGACAAATACAGAATGGGAATTAGAGCCAAACTCTATTGGAATGATAAAACCTGGTGAAAAACAGACTATAACTATGAGTCTAAGATCAAAGATGTGCAATGTTTATGACAAAGAAAGAGAAACTTCTATGAATAAAGATAGTGTTGATATGAAAATAACTGCAGAAGAAAGATTGGGTTCTGAAGACAGTGAAGAATTGTCTATACCTTTGAATATACCTGTATTTTCAATGGCAGTTGCAGACAATGACTATTCAACAAGCAATGATATCAAAGTCTGCTTTTTCATAAACAATGACAAGATCGGAGATGTTGCTCAGATAGAATTTGATATGTATGACCAAAAAGATGATGTCATTGTTGACCTGATAGAACCAAGATTAAACAACAATGAAAAAGTAACGATTGCAAAACAGGATTATTCGTTGAATCCTATGTTGGATAAAAAATTATATCATCTTAAATCTTACCTATACGAAGGCGGTGAATTATTTTCAGAAGGATATATTGTTGGAAGAGACCAAACAACAGTCGATTTGAGTAATCTTGGTAAAAACTATGTTTCAATAGGAAATTATATCTCCAATCTGTTAGGGGGTGAATAAAATGTTTGTATTTGGTATGGATCTGCCGGTTGTTGAGATCTATTTAATCTCAAGTATCTTGACATTGATGCTTTTTATTTTGATTTTATTTGTCTTTAAAAGAATCTGGGCATTAAACAAAAAATTAGATATGCTTCTTAAAGAAGAGCATAGTGTCAAAAAAGAATTGGATAAAACCAAAGATGAATTGGATCAGACAAAAGCAGAAGAGGATGAACAGCTAAGGATAATAAAAAGATTGGCTGAAGAGATGAAATCTATTGATAAAGTAAGCCAGCTTGGAGATAAAGAGGTAAAATACATAAAAAAGCTTGTAGAAGAGTTGAACAGCCTGAACAGCATGAAAACAAAAGAAGGCAATTATATCTCTAAGATGAACAAGCTTATTACAAAAGTAGAAAAGTTCAGCCAAGCATATAACAAACAGGTTAACCAGATATCTTTGTTAAGCAGCTTGTTGAAAGAATCAAAAAATAAAGCTTAATGTTTTTTAAGCTTTTTTTCTTCTTCTAATATAGCCACAGTAGTTTTAAGAACAGAATCTGGATTTAAGCTTATAGAATCTATTCCGCATTCTACCAAGAATTGAGCGAAATCAGGGAAATCAGATGGTGCTTGTCCGCATATTCCTATCTTTCTGCCATTTTTCTTGCATTTTGATATTACCAGAGCAATCAATTTCTTGACAGCCATATTTCTTTCATTATAGATGTGACTGACTAATGCAGAATCACGGTCTAGACCTAAAGTTAACTGCGTCAGATCATTAGATCCTATTGAAAAACCATCAAATATCTTTGAAAATTCATCTGCTAATATTACATTTGAAGGTATTTCGCACATTACATAAACTTGAAGCTCATCTTTACCACGTTTCAAGCCGTTTTTTTCCATCTCAGCGATTACTTTTTCTCCTTCTTCAACTGTTCTACAAAATGGAATCATCAATTTGATATTTTTCAAACCGAATTGCTCACGAGCTTTTCTCATTGCTCTGCATTCTAATGCAAAAGCATCCCTATAATCAGAATAATATCTTGAAGCTCCTCTCCATCCTATCATCGGATTTTCTTCTTTTGGCTCAAATTGTTTTCCACCAATAAGATTAGCATATTCATTTGTCTTAAAGTCAGACATCCTAACAATAACATCTTTTGGATAAAATGCTGCCCCTATCATAGCAACACCCTGAGCTAATTTGTCTACAAAAAACTGAGATTTATCCTTATAGTTCTTAGTCATCTTCTCTATCACTTTTTTAGCTTTCAAATCCTTAAGATGAGCAAAATTAATAAGAGCTTTTGGATGTATCTTGATAAATTCGTTTATGATAAATTCTTCACGAGCCAGCCCAACACCATCATTTGGGATAAATGAAAACTCAAATGCACGTTCAGGATCTCCTACATTCATCATAATTTTTGTATTTGGCCTTTTAAATTTTTTTAAATCGATCCTATTGATCTTAAATGGAAGGATTCCGTTAAAAACAAAACCCTCTTCTCCTTCTGCACAGCTAACAGTTATCCCTTGGCCAGTTTTTACTTTTTTAGTTGCATCGTTTGTTCCTACAACACATGGAACACCTAATTCCCTAGAGACAATTGCTGCGTGGCAAGTTCTTCCTCCACGATCTGTAACAATTGCAGAAGCTATCTTCATGATAGGTTCCCAGTCAGGATCTGTCATCTCTGTAACCAAAACATCTCCTTTTTTGAATTTTAAGATATCTTTAACATTTGTTATTACATGAGACTTTCCAGCACCTATTTTTGCACCAACACTTTGTCCCTGTGCTATTTTATTTGAATGTTTCTGCAAGATATATTCTTCAACAATATTTACATTTTTTTGACTTTGAAAAGTTTCAGGACGAGCTTGTACAATAAATAATTTATCTGTATTTCCATCTTTAGCCCATTCCATATCCATACCTTTCTTATAATGGTCTTCAATTATGCAAGCCCATTTGGCTAATTGCAAGATCTCATCCTCTTCTAATACGAAAGAAGATCTTTCTTTTTCACTTGTAGGAATATTTTTAGTTGGCTTATCCTGGTTAGAAGTATAAATCATCTTCATCTCTTTTTCACCAACCATTTTCTGTATAATTGGCTTATAGCCTTGCTTAAGAGTAGGCTTAAATATCATATAAGTATCTGGATTTACAGCTCCTTGAACTACATTTTCACCTAAACCATAAGCTGCATTTATTATAACAACATCTTTGAATCCAGAATCTGTATCAATAGAAAACATAACACCTGAAGAGGCTTTGTCTGAACGGACCATCTTTTGAACACCAATGCTCAGATAAACCTTAAAATGATTAAACTTCTTGTCAACCCTATAAGAAATTGCCCTATTAGTAAATAAAGAAGCAAAACATTTTTTGCATGCTCTGATCAAGGACTCTCTTCCTCTTATATTAAGATAAGTTTCCTGCTGTCCTGCAAAAGAAGCATCTGGAAGATCTTCTGCTGTTGCTGAACTTCTAACAGCAACATCTGTATCTTTCCCATATTCTTTGCATAATCTATCATAAGACAGATAGATCTCTTTAGTCAATTTTTCAGGAAATTCTGCATTTACAATAAGATCTCTAACTTCTTTGCCTCTTTTGCTTAGATCACGGACATCTTTTGTATTTAGACCGCGCAAAGCAGTCCTTATCTTAGCGTCCAACTTATTGTACCTGATAACATCTTGATAGGCTTTGGCAGTTATTGCAAAACCATTGGGGATAGAAACTCCTTTTTTAGTCAATTTTTGATACATCTCACCTAAAGAAGCGTTTTTTCCTCCTACAGAAGGAACATCTTTTATGCCTAAATCTTTGAACCATAGAATTAACTGTTTTGATTTGTTCACGCATACACCTCTTTTGATATATTCTATAAATTAATAGTATATAAATTTAGTGGTTTAAAGTTATTATCGAGAATAGAGTTTACTTATCAAGGCCCTGCATAACCAACAGATCTTCAGTTGTCAGTTTTCCGCCTTTTTTGAATTTTTCTTCAACTAAGGCTGCTCTTTCTTTAAGACTTCTATGAGTATCTTCTTTTTTCTTATGCTTGAACTCAACTTTTTCTTCCTGAAGTTTCTCATTCAGTTTAGATATCTCAAGAAGCTTTTGTTTCAATAATTCATTTATCTCAACATATCTCTTGTTTGTGGAAAAATACTGCTTGTAAATATTTTCTTCTTTTGATTTAAGATCATCTATCTCTTTGCTAGCTTCTATCAGTTCTTCATGCCTTTCCTGAGAAGCTTCTGCTGCTTTCTGCACTTCACGATGCTTTTCATTTGCTTCTTTTTTGAGAGAATCGATCTCTTTTTCTATAGCATTGATCTTGTCAAAAACATCTGAGATAACCTTGACCTGATCATATTGTTTCTTTAATTGTTTAATCTTTTTCATAAGCTCTTTTTCTTTGTCAAAGCTCATCACATTTGTTTCGATATTAGACTCTAGCTTATCCATCTCTTTTTTTATGAAAGAAGGATCTCCCTGAATATTATATTTTTTCTGTATCTCCTGTTTTTTCTTATTAAGCTCTTTAATCTGATCAATTTTCACTTTTATCTTGTCATTATACCCAGATCTATCTACTTTTACTTCTTTTACTCTTTTAGTCAATTGATCACGTTCTTTTTTAGAAGATTTTACCTGTGTTATTAAACCAGAAATAGATTTTTTGAAACTTTCTTTGCTCTCAAAAGCGGATTTTTTTTCAGAGGTAATATCATTAAGTTCATTTCTTAAAGCCCTGATCTCATTGTTGAGTTCAGACTTTCTTCTATTAGATTCTTTCCTTTCCTCTTCTGTTAGCATCGTTGTTCCCTTCACTCATCTTAAAATAAGTAAAAAAAAGAAGCTTATCCAAACAAAGCTCCTAATCCTGCTGCAGCTTCTTCTTCAGATTTCTTTGCTTCTGCTGCTTTCTTTGCTTCTTCTGCTTTATGATCTACTGCGCTAGCTTGTGCATGACCACCTGCGACTGGTGCAGCGGCAACTGGGACAGCAGCTTTCTTTATAGCTTCGTCGATGTTTACGCCTTCTAAAGCAGCTACTAAAGCTTTTAATCTTGATTCGTCTGGTTTTACACCAGCTGCTTCAAGAACTTTCTTGACAGAAGCTTCATCTACTTTATGACCAGCTTTATGAAGCAACATTGCTGCGTATATATATTCCATAGTGCTTACCTCCTAAACTTTTTCTTAAATATTAGTTTGTGCTTGTACTTCCTTGGCTGCTCTATGAGCGCCTGCAAGCATATCTTCTACTACTACATCTGCCATGAATTTTGATTCTTCAGCCAATGCTTTACAGCTGTAGAATACATTTCTGACTATAACATCTATGTTTTCTTTTGTGAAATAACCGATCTCAACACTTAAGTTGAATGATTGGGTAGCAACATTTGTTAAATCTGCCATAAATTTAGTTTGATCGATGTCTAAAACATCTCTTTTGAATATTACTCCACCCTCATAAACAGCAGTCAAATTAAGACCTATCTCCATAGGTTTTATTCCTAACCTTAACAACATACTAGCCATCTTATCACTGATAACCTGGCCTTCTTTGCATACGATTGTATCTTGTTTGATTGCAATCTTTCCACCATCAACACCAGCTTTGATCCCAACTTGGGCTAGTTCTCCAATTATAGGTCCTGGCATGAAATCTGTAGGTCCTGCTTTGACTTCAATATCTTTAGGAGCAATCTGTCCTGCTTTTGCAGGTGCTTCTGATTTGCTTTCTTTTAACAATTTATATAATCTGAATGGATTTTTCTTGGAAAATATCAAAGCAGGCATCCCTTTTAGATTATCTTCCAATTGTTCGATGCCTTTGACAGATTCTTTTGCTTTTTCAATAGCGATCTTCATCATCCTTCTTTTAGTAACCAATAAAACATCACCATCGTTTCTGATCTTAGCTCTCATCCTTTGCAGCTGAGCAGTTGGCATGCCTTCTAGATCAATTGCTCCTACGATAGGGTAATCTTTCATAAGCTTAGCCATCAAGTCTACAATTTTCTTTTTTTCGTTTGAAACATGAGCTGCCATTTTATTCTACCTTCTTAGCCTCTTCTTTTTTAGGCTCTTCTGATTTTACAGTATGAATTTTAGCTTTTCTATTTTTTATAGAATCAGATTTCTCTGCATTAACTTTTACACAAGGGCCCATTGTTAATTTTACACATACACTTTTAACATTATCTTCTTGGTTTGGTAAGATATGGATCATGCTGTTATAGATTGTTAATGCATTGTCTAAAATCTGGTCTTCAGACATATCCTCTGTTCCTATCCTGCATTGGAATAAAGGAGCTGTTTTAGCGCTAACACGGATTGTTGTCTTTAATTTTTCAACTAAAGGTCCTAAGTTAGTATTAGGGGATACAACACATCCTGCTTTAGGATTAGGCATTTTTCCTTTTGGACCTAAAGTTCTACCAAAAGTTGCTGCAACCTTAGGCATTATAGTTACCTGTGCAATAAAAAAATCATATTCTATTGCTAGTTTTTTTATTAATTTTTTATCTTTAGAATATTTATCAAAATTTTCAAGTTCAACAGTAAAATCGCAATTTTTTTGAGAAGACTCTTTTAGTTCAGGAGCTACAAATGCGCAGACTTTTACGTCTTTACCTCTTGAATGATGTAGCTGAACAAAAGCATCAACCTGGTGTTCAGGTTTTTTAAAATCAAGATGTTTTAGATTTACAATTAGATCATAAGTTTGCTTAAACTTTCTTTTAGGAGAAACGTCCTTTGCTTTCTTTATTGCATTAAGTAAATCATTCTTATTCATTATTTGCCCTCCTATCGCATCCCTAAATTAGATAGTTAATACGGGAAATATTTGATATAGTGAGAAACTTGGGGGGCTTTATAAATATTACTGTTTTTTCTTTAATTCAGCTTTTTCAATCTTATACATCCCAGTATATTCATTTTCCATGATTATCTTAGATTCTTTAATGCTTATCTCTGATCTGAACAAAGGGCAGTCTAAAACCAATGTTTCTGCTTCTCCTCCTTCAAATGCGATATTTATCCCTATCTTTTTATTTATTAAAACTAATTTATCTATATCTTTATTGGTTAAAACCTTGCCTAACCATGATCTATCCAAACCATCTGCTGCAATTGAAGTGACTATAACCTTAAAATTATTTTTTAAAACAGTTCTAAATTCTAATTCCTGGTCCATATGCCATAATGGGCAAAAGTTCTTTAATCCTAATGAATCGCATATCTTATCTATTCTTTCTCTTTGATAATTGCTGAAGATTGCTCCTGAAACAACACCCTCTATCTTATAGTCTTTTTTTGCCCTTTCAAGAGCTTTTTTTAAAGCATCTAATTCTTTTTCTTTTTCACCTTTTGTTTTTTCGATAATCAAAGGTATTTCTGCTGATCTTGCCTGCAATTTAACAATATCAATATTAGGTGTGTGATACATATAGCTTGAAGGATTTGCACTTTTTATCGTTACAAAACATTCAATTGAATAATTATGCATTTTTCTTAAGAAAGCTGCCAATAAGCTATCTTTACCTCCTGAAATCAGAGCTGCTAATTTCACATTAGGCTTAGCATAGAACCTTGTTAAATATTCTGCCTGGCTTGATGATTTAGATTGTTTTGCTAATTTTTCTATTGCTCTTGAAAATTTGCTTCCATATTGAGCTCCTACTTTTTTTCGATAAGCAAATTCTTTATCTAAGCCTAACTCATAAGCTATATCTCTTAATATCAATTTATTGGTCTGTTCAGTCAATTTATATTTTCCAGGAATTTTTAGACAATATTTGATAAGATCAAGATCTAAAAATGGTGTTCTCAATTCCATATTATGATTCATCGTTATGACATCATCCCTGTAAAGATCACGCTCATATATCTTTAATAACCCAGACAAACATTCATTGTTGACATTACTGCTGTTCCTATGCCTTTCATACCCTGCAAAAATTTCTTCTGCACCAAGACCTGAAAAAATAACTCTTATCCCATCTTTTTGAGCTAATTTGCATGCTGCATAAAAAGTCAATCCTACACCCACTTTTACAACAGTATTATCTTCAATTAATTTCGCAACTTCCTTTATTGCTAGTTCTGATTCATCTAATGAAAGGCGATTTATCTTAAGTTCAAAACCATATTTTTTTGCAACTTTTTTTGCATAAGTTATATCAGAGGGCTCTTCAAAATTACCATCTTTTAATCCTGCAGTATAACAGATAAAATCTATACCTAACTGTTTTAAGATTAATGCTATTATTGTTGAATCTACTCCTCCTGAAAATAAGACACCTACTTTTTGGTCAGGAATCCTTTTGGAGATTGAATGAACTAGATATCCTTTTACCTCTTTTTTTAATAATTCATATTTTTTCTTATGTTCGGGTTTGATCTCAAAAAATTCTCTTTGTCCAAAATTAACTTTATTTGTTTTAGCATCATAATATAGTATTGTCCTTGGATTAAGCTCTTCAATATCTTGAATTTTTTGTTGTTCTAACGATTTTTTTTCAGAAGCAAACGCAAAAAAATCAGATAAAGAATACCATATAGGTTTTTCTCCAAGGATATCTCTAACTAAAACCAAATTGTTTTGGTTTGGATCATAATAACAGAATGCATAAACTCCGTCTAACTCGTACAAAATATCTTTTAATTTGTCTACACCTTTAAGATTTATCAGTTTTAACAATAAGAAAGCGTCGTTTTTTGCATTAAGATCATATTTTTCATTTAATTCTTTCCAATTATATATTTCACAGTTAGCTATGATATATTTTCCTTGATCCTCAATCGGCTGTTTGACTAAATCTACGATTGCATGGAGATTATGTCCCAAACATCCATTATCAAATCTTTTGACAACAGAGGCATTTTTTCCCCTATTTTCCATTATCTTTAATCCTTTTTCAGCTATAGAAAATGAATTCTTATTATTGAAAATACCAATTATTGCGCACATAAGCTAAAAATGCAATTTTTGTTTATAAACCTTAGGAAAAAATATTAATCCATAATGTTTATAAATTAATTTTTTATCATATTTATATGGAAGAAAACCCTAAACATGTCGCATTTATCTTAGATGGAAACAGAAGATGGGCTAAGGAAAATGGAAAAATGCCTTGGGACGGCCATAAAGCAGGTTTTGATAAATTAAAAGATCTGTTTAGATGGGGAAAAGAACTAAATATCAAGGAGATCAGCTTATACTGTTTTTCTATACAGAATTTTGACCGTGATAAAAAAGAGATAGATTTTCTGATGGATATATTTGAAAAAGCAGGTAAAGAGATCTTAAAAAATAAAGATATACACCAAAATAAAGTTAAGGTAAGATTTATTGGAAGATTAGATATGCTTCCTGAAAAAGTCCAGAAAGCTGCCAAAGATGCTATGGAAGCAACGAAAAATTATGATGATTATATCCTAAATTTTTGTGTTGCTTATGGCGGGAGAGAAGAAATTATAGACGGAATAAACAAGGCTATCCTATCTGGTGCAGAAAAAGTTGATGAAAAAACTTTTGGAAAATACTTATATATCGACAGCTGTCCAGATATAGTTATAAGAACTTCTGGAGAAAAAAGATTATCGAATTTTTTAACATGGCAGACAACCTATTCTGAATGGTTTTTTATAGACAAATACTGGCCTGATTTCAGCAAAGATGATTTAATCAAAATTATTTCTGAATTTAAGGAAAAAAGAAAAAGAAGATTTGGAAAATAATTATTGATCGTGAAGTTTCTCAAATAATTTTACAAAAAGCTCTTTTGGAGCTTCAATCCCTGTTTTGACCATAGCTTCTGCAAACTCTTTTCCGATAAAATATTCATCATCACCTACTGCCTGAAATTTCAGCAGATGGTTCAATGTCTTATTATACAGATATCCTTCATTCATCTTTATAACAACGATAGAACCTTTTTGAGTTACAGAATATCTTTTAATATTGATATCCACATCTTTGATGTCATGCCTAAACAGCTCCCATCTTATAAGATCTGATATGATATCACGATAGGATCTTTCAGCTGAATAAGTCTCAATATCTTTTTTGACAAATAAAAAAAAGTCAATATCTTTCATCTTAGATGGTATTATCGCTTTTCCAAGATAGGATTTCACTTTTTGCTTGACTTTTCCGCGTATCCTCTTATTATGGACATGATAAGCATAATCCTTTCCATTGACTTTTTTTATCCTGATAAACATAAGCTTAATTAGGCACTACAACTATATAAATTTTATTAAAAATCAAAAACAAATAATAAAAGAAAAAGATACTTATTCACAGACAGTCTCTAATCTTGTTTTTTCAACTGGCACTGAACCACTAGGGCAATTTTGAGTCATTGGTACGCTGTCGGCTGTAGGCCCATTAAGAGATGTAATAGTTCCTCTTTTTGAGCATTTAAGCTCTACCCTATTATTAATTTGTCCTGCTGCCAAGAATATGCTTGTTTTTTCTATGGTATTTCCAGAAGGCATCACACATTCCATTGACAGATTAAAATAACCATTTGCTCTTTTATCTTTATTTAAAATAGTAAAATCCATTATTCCAACGTCATATTGATGATCTGCTTGGTTTGGACGAGGTTCTATAGAAATCTTAACATTTGAAAATTCATACTCAACAAAATTTTCAGAACACAAAGCTACAGGACTTCCTTCAGTATATTTTACTTCACGCTGATAGCATGTCTGTTTTCCAGGAGCATTTGAGCATCCTGCTAGCAATAATGCAATTAATACAAATCCTAAAAATAGCTTATTCATTTTATAACCACCTCTCTGTTTTTTAATAATTATATTATTTGACTATTTAAATATTACTGGTGCTGCTCATATCTTAAGATAGCCGCAACTTTGCCAATCTCTCTTAATTGAACCCCTTCTCTTGTTTCTACAGATATTATTTCTACTTTTGATCCTGTTTTTTTGGCTGCTTCTTCAAATTCTTCTATTTTTGAATCTTCAAGATCCTCTGATAACAAAAGAGTTTCTACAATTCCGTTATTCAAAGCTTCCATCACAAATTTTTCACCATAAGATACAAATCCTGGTTTTTTAGCCAATAATTCAAAGAACCTGTTCATCATCCTTTTTTCTCCCATCACTTCTTCATTAGCTAATACATCTTCACTCTTTTCTAATAATTCTTGTAAACCAAATTCATCTGTATAACTTAGATCTTTGATAGCAATAATTTTTCTTTTTAGTTGATCAGTGATATATCCGCCTTCTACAAATTCATATTTTGTCGGACCTGGTCCTCCTACAATTATACCTTTTAATCCTTCATTCCCTAAAAACTGTTCTTTCATATATTCTGCTACTTTCTTAAAATGATCTTTGATAGATCCTTCTCTTGCTCTCTGAAATCTTGGTGCAGACTGTCCTCCTGCCCTGGTTTTGCCAGGAACTTCTGAATGTGCTCTTTGCAGAGGAATTATTGTTTTTCCTTTTAGATAAGCTATAGTTGCATCTCTCATATCAACTAAAACTAGACCATAAACATCTTTGATGTCCATCATCTCTTTTAAAGCTTCGAGCTGAAATTCTTTATCACATCTATAGAGACGTATCTTCAAAGGTAAAGGAGGTTCTATGCTGAATACCTGATAATCTTCCTGGCCTTCACGTTCTGAAACATTGCCTGCAAAAGCAGCCAATCCATTTTTCGGAGTTTGCTTAAACAGCTTAAGATGCTGTATCATTTTTTCTAAAGCAGAAGTTACATTCTTTCTGGTTGTGGCTGATTTGATGTTAGAAGCAGTCCCTTTCTCCTGTTCCAGATGCTGGATAATCTTTATTATGTCATAACCTTCAGGAACATATACTGTGACTAATTCTGTATGGCGTCCTCTAAATAACTCTAGGTCTTTTATGAATTTTTTCAAATCATGCTTTTGTTTTTCAGTTATTGCCATAATTTATATAGGTTGTAAATCATTTATAAAGATGTCGAAAAACTAATTATAACGATAGATTTAAAAAGGAATATTAAATTCTAAGACTATAGTAATAATCAAGGGGCTATGGGGTAACCTGGTTAGCCTTCCTGGTTTGGGAAATATTCAAAAAACCAGGAGATCCCGGTTCAAAACAACTGGTTACACTAAATTTACGGAACCTGTTATGAAAGTCCGGGTAGCCCCATTTTATAAGGTGCAAAAATGGAAAATAAAAGCTTAGGTTCAATAAAAAGATTTGGAGCAAGATATGGAAGAAGTCTAAAAGAAAGACTTGCAAAGATTGAAGTTGAATATCATAAAAATAATAAATGTCCTTATTGCGGAAAAGATAAGGTCAAGAGACTTGCAATAGGCATATGGTTCTGTAAAGGATGTAAAGCAAAATTTGCAGGAAAAGCCTATTCAATAACAAAAAAGATCATAACAAAAGAAAAAGAAGCTCCTAAAGAAGAGATAGAAGTTAAGGAAGAAGTTTCTGAAAAAGAAGAAGAGGCTTAAAATGGTCAAATACAAATGTTTTGATTGCAATAAAAAAGTTGTTTTAACTGGAAAAAGGATAAGGTGTCCTTATTGCGGAAGCAAGATGATCTACAAAGCAAGAACAACAACTACTAAAGTAAGAGCAAGATAAAACTCTTTTTTATATTTTAAAATGGCTGACAAAGAATCAGAAGAAAAAATAATGCAGCTCCAATTGCTGGAGCAGAATATACAGAATTTCTTGATGCAAAAACAGCAGTTCCAGGTTCAATTGACTGAAGTTGATTCAGCTTTAGAAAATCTTAAAGATGCCAAGAAAGCTTATAAGATAATTGCAAATATAATGGTAGATACTGATAAAGTTTCTCTTGAAGCTGAATTAAAGCAAAAAAAAGAAGTTCTTGAACTAAGAATAAAGAATCTAGAAAAGCAGGAAGAAAAAATAAGAGAAAAATCCCAGAAGATTCAGAAAGAAGTCCTAGGGAATATGGAATAGAATGGACAGAACAGATCTTGATCCTGTGTTTGCAGTTTTAAAGGATATTATTGAAGATCCTACAACTCCTAAAAATGTTAAGGAAAAGATGAACGAGCTTTCTAACATATTAAAAGAGGAGAATGGAGATGTTTCAATGAAGATCCATAAAGTATTAAATGAGTTGGACGATATAGTCAATGACAGCAATATGCAGCAGTTTACCAGAACTCAAATCTGGAATGTTGCAAGTCTTCTAGAAAAAATATAAAAATTAAAAATAAATTTCAATATTAAGCTGTAAATAATTTTACACATTCTTCTTTGATTGTGTCATAAGCAATCTCATTGCATAAGGTTATATCATTTTTTCTTCTTGCAAGATTCTTATAACAAAGATCTTTATTGATCTTATCAGCTCCTGAACTAACAACCCAATTGGCACATGTTTCTGGATTTAAAGTTGTTTTTGCTATTTCCCACAAACAATTGTTTGCAGAAGTTTTATTGGATATATACAAACAAGTTTGATAGTTCTGTGTGTTTTGAGCAACATCATTATAACATAAATCATCAAGTCCATTTCCTTTTATATTTGAACAAAGATTTGATTCATCCATTGCAATAGCTACCTTATTATAGCAAACGTTTCTGTTGGACAGTTCATTTATATTATGGCATAATGATGGGTCTTTTGCAGATTGAGCAACAGTTATATAGCAATAATATTGTGAATTTTCACTTGATAATGTAGGACATATAGCAGAATTTTTTGTTTTTTCTGCAACAGACCTCAAACACTCGTCCTTGAAAGCAGTTGATGCAATATTATCGCATATTTTTATGCTTGATTTGCTGGTAGCTAATGACACATAACAATCATCTTTTACATTTTGAGTAGAAATATCTCTGCAGTTATCACTAAAAAAATTATATGCCCAGTAAGCTCCAAAAGCTATTGCAATTATCAATATTAAGACTAATGGTGTAAATATTTTCTTGAATATCTTTTTTTGGTTTTTTGGTTTTTTACTATTTTTCTTTTCCATAATTTTCACCTCACTAACTTGATTATCTCCTTTTTTGTTAAGATTGAATTAGGTATATATATAGTATCTCCTTTTTTTGTTTTGATCGATGTTTCAATAAGATTTATACTTATTATTTTTCCTTCTTTATCACCAAATTTTATTTTATCTCCTTTTTTTAACATATTTTTTCGTTTTAAAAATATTCCTGCAATCACATTTGGGAAAAAATAGTTAAGAATGAAAAAGAGGATTATGATAATCACGAACAATACTGATGCTATTATTATATTAAAAGCTGTTGTTGATACTCCGATCTCTTCTAAAGCAACTATTATTGTTGCAAAATAGATTATATATGCTAAAAGAGCAGCAATCATATTTTCTATTGAGCTCTTTATTTTTGTTGTTTTTTTGATCATGCTATCCAGTTCAAGTTCATTAAGGATTCTTTTGACAATTCTGTTTACTATTCTTCCAACAGTTAATCCTATAAGCAATATAATTACAGATATTATCACTTTTGAAAACAAAGGTGAATACAAGATTTCCTTATATCCTAGGTCAGTTATGTTCATGTTAATCAATAAATGGGTATCATTTATAAGTTTTATTAAAGTTGGTTGTAACCTTGATTTATGCTATAAACAATAATCTTTATATATGGTAGAAAAATTGTGTTTAATGGTGATTTTATGGCAAAAGAAGATGTTTCAAGGGATGAACAAGTAGGATTTCATAAAGGAAGCCTAGCAACTTTGGCAAAAGAAAGAGAAGAAATGATGAAAATTCTTCAGATTGTAGAGCAACTTATGCAGATGCATATCAAAGCTTTAAAAGAATTGGGCATTGATCTAGAAAAAGCTGCTAAAGAAGCTAAAGGTAAATCAAAAAAACCAATCGAAGATATGTTAAAATAAACTTATTAATTTTTTTATTTTATTTGGTTATCTATATAACTCTTTGTTTAGATATTTTATCAAAGCCATCACAACGCTTGATTCAGTATATGTTTCTCTAGTTATAACTCCTTTTGTCAATAATCCTACAGCTCCTTTTTTATGCCTTAGATCTTCATCCCCTAATTTTAATTCTTTAAATATTTCAGCAACTTCCTTATTTTCATTGATTATACTATTTATTACTTTTTTAGGATATTCAAAACAAGGAGAAGATCCTATAAAAAAATCATTGCCATCAAAAATAACTGTGCAGCTAGTATCCATGTAACCTGAATCTACTTCTGGAAATGGAAATATTCCTGATTCTATACCGATGCCCAGATCGCATTTTGAAGACTTAAATGCCTGTATTGCTCTATTTTTTGCTCCTTTAACAATTTCGTTCAAAGATTTGGGCTGATGATGAACCTGAGAGTCTGCTTTTATAGGATTGATCTTTGTATCATTAAAATAATGAGAAAATGCTAGCTTAACTGCCTCTTGCTTTGCAAGATTTGTACTGCCTAAATTAATAATCATAAGAATTATACTCCCAAAACAACATTATTTTTCTTTTGTCTCTGAACGAAGTGAGGAGATTAGAAAAAATAATGTTAAACACCCCATACTACATTATTTTTTCTTTTTATTTCTGCAATCTCTTTTAAGACAGATATCTCTTGTGGAGACAACAGATCTTTTAATTCCTTGAATTTTCTATAATGGTCCTCTGGAACTGAGGAATATAATATATCTCCTTCTTTTATTTGACGTCCTACAGTAACATTAGGCAAAGAAACAGCAACTTGCTTTCCAGATTCTGCTTCTTCAATCTTTTCTTTATCTGCTTGGATACCTTTTACTTCAGTTAATTCATTTCCATCTTTATCCATGAGAGGCATTCCGTTTGTTAGTTTGCCTGCTAATATATCTACTCCTAAGATTGCTGGATTTGACTGCCTAAAAACATAGCCTGACATCAACATTATTTTGCAGGGTTTTACTAATCCTATAATTTTATCTTGCTGCATCGAAGCAAATTTTTCTTTTTTCCACTTTTCATAATCTTCAATTATCTTATAGATGACATCACTTGCTATAATTTTTACCTTATCTGTCTGCTGGTCTGATTCGATATTAAAGGCCAATATCACAGAATTTAAAGGGTCTTTTTCATAGTTTGCTTCTGCATCTGCAATATCTTTTTTAGTTATATTTCCAATTGAAGCTCTTTTTATAGGGATATTTGCATCTTTAAGGAGTTTTACCATAGCTTCTAAGCTTCCTAAAGAATCTGCTTTTATTACAATGCCTTCTTCCTGTATCTCAGTTAAAACTTCTTCAACTTCCTGTTGAATCTCTTCTTTTACTTGTTCAATCTCATCTCCTTTTATAGACCTTAATGGCATTCCTGAAACAACATCTTCAATCTCAAGAGCAGATATTTTTACACCAGTTGCAGCTACAACTTCTTTTACAGAATTGAATTTTGATTTTTTATCACGCATCTCAGATAAAGGTACTGGTTCAAACAAGGCTTTTACCTTGGTTACGATTGGTTTTTCTAATCCTGCAATAACAATAGTATCATTTACTCTTAATGTTCCATCATAGATGATAGTATCCATTGTTTTTCCTAGACCTTCTTCTTCTTTTACCTCTAGTATCGTGCCTTTTGCTGAACCTTCTGTATTGCATTCAAGACATTTTTCTAAGAATTTTTGAGCTAATCCGGTCAATACCATCAATAATTCTGGGATTCCTTCCCCTGTTTTTGCAGAACATGGTACAATCGCTATCTGTTTGGTATAATCATCAACACGATCAAATCTTTCAGAATTAAAACCTAATTCAGATAATTTTCCTACAAGCTCATATAATTTTGTTTCAAGAAGATGGTTTATTGTTTGGGACTGCTGGCTTATTGACTGTAAAAGGGGCATGGTTTTAGTCTGCCATCCATTTATAGCGTCTATTTTGTTTAATGCTACCAAAAAAGGAGTCTTATACTGTTTTAGAATATCGATACTTTCTAAAGTTTGTGGCTGAACTCCTTGATTTATATCAATAACTAATATAGCTATATCTGCTAAGTTCCCTCCTCTTCTTCTAAGATTAGTAAAAGCAGCATGTCCAGGAGTATCTATAAAAAGCAGCCCTGGAATCGTAAAGTTTATGTTTAATTTCTTTAATAAATCTCCGCAGATATTTTTTATCGTATCCAACGGTACAATTGAAGCCCCTATTGCCTGAGTAATAGCACCTGCTTCAGATTTGACAATAGCAGTACCTCTAATCTTATCTAATACACTTGATTTTCCATGGTCAACATGTCCCATTACAGTACATATTGGACTTCTTATTGATTTCATAGTATATATAGTGTTTTTAGAGTACTTTTAAATGTTTTTGAAAAATTTTTTATTTTTTAACAACCTAGAAAAAACACGGTTTTTTCTTTACTTGTTGTAAAAAAGGGTTTAGTTCTTACTAAGATGGGACTTTAATTAGTTACTATTCAACAATAGTTACAAAAACGAAAGATTTATATACTACAAAATAACTTTCGTAGCATATCAATAAACTTTTGGGGGTATTACCTAATGAAATATTCATCAATTAAGTCTCGAATAGAGGCTTTCGGCGTTAATGATTATATCCAAAAAATAAGCGATAATTCTGTAAGAAATTTACTTGATAAGGCTGTAGCAGTTGCACAGGGTTATAGTCCAGATGATACCGGCAAACAAGAATATATTACCAGATTTTGGAAACTTGATGAAAGATTAAGAGGATTAACAAATATTCAAGATCAGATTTATACAGCAGTAAGACAAAATGGAGTTTCTGATTCTGATAAAGAACAAATAACAGATGCATTAACCCAATTGGATCATGTTGTAAGTTCAAACAGAACAATAATAAAACATGCTGAAAAAGAGAATCCGTCATTATATTCTCAAAGGGTTCTTGAAAATCACGGAAAATATCAAAAACAAAAAGATGAACTTGTTGAATTAGTAAAAAGCTATGAAGTTTTACAACCATCTGAAGTTATTTCTCCCGAAGGAAAATTAGTTGTATTACCTTCACAAAAACCAGTTCAAACAGGATCAAATAGAGTTTTATCATATGTAAAAAGTATTGGACAGTCTACATGGAAGAAAGCAGTTATTGCAACTGCAGCAGCTGGTGTTTTAATCACTACAGGACTTTATGCCTTGATTGGAACAACTGGATGTGCAACTTCTGATGGAACAAATAGAGGAGAATTTGTAATAAAAGATCCTTATCATCCTGCTGCTCATTTAACTGAAACAAGACCGAGTTTTAAAATTTCAGCAGATTTTGATATGGATCCTAGAGCTAATATTATTGTAATAAATGGTATCCCCTATAGTCCTGTAGAACTAAAAAAGAAAGATGATGCCCAAACAAAAAAAGACGCTCCTCAAACTGAAAAACCAACAAATAATTTAGAAAATGTTGTTAATGCTAATACTGCTAATACAAATGCTCCTATTGCAGCAGAAAAACCTAAAGATTATAAATTAGAAAAACCTAAATATGTTCAGCAAAAAAATCCATCTAATACAAATTATCAAGCAAAAGCTCCTAAAGTTTCTGCATCTGGCGTAAAAAAAGCACAACCTGCTAAAGCTTATACAGCTGCTCAACCTACAAATGCTGTTCCTAAAAAAGTTGCAGCAAAACAAAAAAATGTAGATAATCTAGATAAGATCTTAAAACAGGAATTAAAGGAAGCTAAAATTGAAGCTACTAAACCTCAACCTATTGTTCCAAAAAGCAAGGGTTATGATGCAAATAAAACAACTGTTGACTCAGGAAATGATTATGAAGGGATGAGATTTAATATTGGCGGAAGATTTAGTGATAATGAAAATCTTGGAAAAGCAAGCTTATTTATCCCATTAGTTGGTGGAAATTCTGATCTATTGTTTGGAGAATTAGGAGGATTTATCGGAAATGAACCTGGATTCAATGCAGGATTAGGATACAGACATAATTTTGATGATTCACTTATTTTAGGATTAAACGGATTTGGTTCTTCAACTCACTTAGGTGGAGGAGCAGAATTATTCAGCAAGTGGATTGACTTAAATGCAAATTTTTATTCTGCACTTAAAGATGCAGAACTAATAGAAGCTAGTGAAACATCAACTCAGATAATCAACAAATATAGAATTCCAATGACTGGTTTTGAAGGGGATATTGGATTTTTAGTTCCTTTAATCGATAAAGTTGATACAAGATTAAGAGTAGGATATACTGATTTGAAAGGAGATTATGGCGACGAAATAAAAGGAGTCAAATTTGGAATAGGCGTAGCTACTGAAAATGGATGGGAAATTGATGCATTTGCTATGCCTGACAAAGATAATAGTTCTTATGGACTGCAAGTTTCAATACCTTTAGGAAAAGCTCCTAAAAGATCCGGGATTGGTTCTAGAATTTTTGCTCCTGTCAGAAGAGACTTATCAAATTTAGTAAAAGAACAGGATTTCTATTATCCTAGAACAGGTGGAGCTAGTGAAGAATATAGTTCTGGTGGAAGTAACGAGCCTGAACCAACACCTGAACCAACACCTGAACCAGAGCCAGGACATCAACCGCAACCTTCTGAAAATCAGCATTTAAACAATAATAATGATGCGACTGATCCGGTTAATACGGGTTCTGATCCAAATACTGGATCAGGAAGCACACCAAGTGACCCTGTACCAAGTCCTGATCCAGATCCGCACACTTTTTGAGGTATAAAATGAAAATAAATTTATTTAAACAATTGTTTTTGGCAATATTTGTGTTTTTGTTTATGTTATCAACAGTAGAAGCATATACTTATACATTTAGGACAACAGCTATTAATGGAACTGCATATGACTTAAGTCAAACATATCAGTATTTACCATCTAGTATAACAGTAGGTGGAGTAACTCAATCAGGAACAGCTCCAGGCTATGCTGTTAATTTTAATGTCAACAGCAATACTGTCTACAATGTAAGATATGTATCTTCGGGATTTATTACAACTATAGATGATATTTATTTTGATACAAATCTACCTAGCTGCAGCGGAACAACATGTAGTTTATCTTCAGGTAGTTTTAACACTGCATGCACATATAGTTCTACTTATAGCGATTGGACTTGTATTGTAACTGATACAACAACTTCACAATGGATATCATTTGTATACAATAAGGATGATCCAACTTGGGGAGAAGTTATAAGAATAATCAATTCTATGTATTCTAGCTCTAATAATCATGCTCCTGTTGCAAACAATGTTAATGTTGCTACTCCTGAAGATGCGCCTTTTGTTGTTACATTCAACTGTACAGATGCTGATGGCGATCCTTTAACATATAGTGTTTTAACAAATCCAGCTAGCGGAAATCTAGCAGGAAGTGGAAACAGCAGAACCTATACTCCTAATCCAAATTATAATGGTGCAGATTCTTTTACATATAGGTGTAATGATGGGGCAGTCAACAGCAATACAGCAACTGTTTCAATAACAGTAAATGCTGTAAATGATACTCCTGTTGCAAACAATGATGCATATTCAATAAATGAAGATACTGTTTTAAATGGAAATATTTTAACTAATGATACTGATGTTGATGGAAATAATTTAACAGCAATTTTAGTTTCAAATGTTGCTCATGGTGTTTTAGTTTTGAATGCAAATGGTTCTTTTACATATACGCCCAATCTTAATTATAATGGTACTGACTCATTTACCTATGTTGCTAATGATGGAGCTGCAAATAGTTCTATTGCAACTGTAAATGTTAATGTAATTCCTGTAAATGATGCGCCTGTTGCACAAAATTTAAATGTAACTACAGATGAGGACGTTCCAGTAAATATCACATTAAACTGCACAGGTAATAACTTAACATATTCAAATTTAAACCCTGCAAACGGAGTTTTGACAGGAACTTCACCAAATTTAGTCTATACTCCTAATCAAAATTTTAATGGAAATGATTCTTTTGTGTATAGATGCTATGATGGTACTGTATATAGTAATCTTGCTAATGTTTCAATAACAGTAAATCTAGTTAATGATGCTCCTGTTGCTCAAAATGATTCATATTCAGTAAATGAAGATACTTTATTGAATGGAAATGTTTTAACAAATGATAGTGATACTGAAGGAGATAATTTAACATCAATCTTGGTTTCAAATGTTACTAATGGTATCCTAGTTTTGAATGCAAATGGTTCATTTGTTTATACACCTAACTTGAACTTTAATGGGAATGATTCATTTATTTATGTCGCTAATGATGGAACTGCAAATAGTTCTGCTGCAACTGTAACAATAAATGTTGTTGCAACAAATGATGCTCCTGTTGCTGAAAATTTAAATGTAACCACAAATGAAGACAGTTCAGTAAATATAACTTTGAATTGTACAGATGCTGATGGAGATTCTTTAACCTATAATATAGTGAGAAATGTGGGTCATGGAAGCTTAATTGGAAGTTTAGAAAACAGGACATATACACCTAATGCAAACTATAATGGAGCTGATAATTTTAATTATACATGCTCTGATGGTTCTGATTATAGTAATCTAGCAGTTGTTTCAATAACAGTAAACCCAGTTAATGATTTACCGATTGCAAACAATAATAATTATGGAACTAATGAAGATGTTGTATTAAATGTAAATACTACCTTAGGAGTTTTAGCTAATGATGTTGATGTTGATGGAGATAATCTAACAGCAATCTTAGTTTCAAATGTTGCTAATGGTAATTTAACATTGAATTCAAATGGTTCTTTTGTTTATACACCTAACTTGAACTTTAATGGGAATGATTCATTTACTTATGTAGCTAATGACGGAATAGGAAACAGTTCTGCTGCAACTGTAACAATAACAGTAAATGCAATAAATGATGCTCCTGTTGCTCAAAATTTAAATATAACAACTAATGAAGATAGTTCGGTAAATATAACTTTGAACTGCAGTGATGCTGAGGGAGACTCTTTAACTTATAGTCTTTCAACACCGCTACCTACAAATGGTATTTTAACAGGCACTGGCCAAAATAGAACTTATATCCCTGATGCAAACTATAATGGAACTGATTCATTTAATTATAGATGCAATGATGCATCGGATTATAGTAATATAGCCGCTGTTTCAATAACAATCATAGGAGTAAATGATATTCCAACTGCTACTAATGATTATTATAATGCTATTCAAAATATAACACTAAATATAACTGTACCTGGTGTTTTAGGTAATGATAATGATCCTGAAGGAAGCGCACTAAGCTCATTTATAGTTACAAATCCTTCAAACGGAGCTGTAACACTAAACCTAAATGGTTCTTTCAGCTATACACCAGGTTTAGGATTTACAGGAATAGATACTTTCACTTATGTTGCTAATGATGGAACTTTAAACAGTTCTGCTGCAACTGTAACAATAAATGTAAGTACAGTATTTGTAAATACTCCACCAGTAGCAGTAAATGATACTTATACAACTTTGGAAGATACAATATTAAATATAAACGCACCAGGAATATTGACAAATGATTATGATGCAAATATTGGAGATAATCTAACTGCAATATTAATTTCAAATGTTGCTAATGGCAATTTAACATTAAATGCAAATGGTTCCTTTGTTTATACACCTAATTTGAACTTTAATGGAGCTGATTCATTTACTTATGTCGCTAATGATGGAACAGATAATAGCACAGTTACGGGCGTTAGAATAATAGTTACACCTGTAAATGATGCACCATGGAATAATGCAACTATACCTGATGTTACATTTGATGAAGATAATTATAACGATTCATTATATCTAAGAAATTATTTCTTTGATGTAGAATTTGATAATTTAACTTATATTAGTGAATGTAATGATACAGATGTTATTGTAATTATCAATAATGTAACAAGCAATGCTAATTTTAGTGCTACATTGAATTGGTTTGGAAATGCATCCTGTAATTTTACTGCATTTGATGCAGTTAATCCAAGCAACAGAAGCAATCCAGTTACTGTAATTGTTAGCGCAGTAAATGATGCACCTATTGCTTATGATGATAATATAACAACCAATGAAGACACATCTATCCTTATCAATGTAACTGCAAATGATTTTGATGTTGAAGGTTATGTATTTGTTGAAGGAATTGTGGTAGCACCTTTGCATGGAACTGCAGTCATACAAAATGGATTGATAAATTATACACCTGCATTAAATTATTATGGCACTGACAGTCTTGTTTATAGAATAAATGATACAGGCGGACTTCAAGATGCTGCAGTTGTTGATATAACAATCTTGTCTGTAAATGATCTTCCTTATAATAATGCAACCATCCCAGATGTTGCTTTCAATGAAGATGGCTATAATGATTCATTATATCTAAGAAATTATTTCTTTGATGTAGAATTTGATAATTTAACTTATATTAGTGAATGTAATGATACAACAAACTTAATTGTAAATATAAATAATGTAACAAGCAATGTAAACTTTACTGCTGTTTTAGATTGGTTTGGAAGTGCAGAATGTAACTTTACTGCATATGAGATGAGCAATCCAAGCAACAGAAGCAATCCAGTTAGAGTTCTAGTAAATGCAGTAAATGATCTGCCTATTGCAAATGATGATTTTGCAACAACTGCTGAAGACACATCTATACTAATCAATGTAACTGCAAATGACACTGATGTTGAAGGACCATTAGCTTTAGATTCAATAATCACTGCACCTTTATATGGTACTGCAACTATACAGAATGGGTCAGTAAATTATACACCTAATGCTGATTATTTTGGAACTGATAATTTTACTTATAGAGTAAATGATACAGATGGTGCACAAACAAATGCAACTGTTTATATAACAATAACCAGTGCTGCTGAAGCTCCTGTATTAAATCCAATTGGAAATTTCACAATAAATGAAACTCAAAATCTAAACTTTGTTGTTAATGCAACAGATGGCGATGGAGACAACTTAACATATATGATAATTGGAACTCCAAGCGGAGCAACTTTTGCTGGACAGTTATTTAATTGGACACCGAATGCAACACAAAACGGAACCTATTATGTAACATTTATTGTAAGCGACGGAGTATTAGAAGACAATGAAACTATAATGATAAATGTTGTCGATAGTATGGGAGGTAATAACGCTCCAATATTAAATCCAATCGGCAATTTTGCAATAAATGAAACTCAAAATCTAAACTTTGTTGTTAATGCAACAGATCCTGACGGAGATAATCTAACTTATAATGTTTCTGGATTACCAGAAGGAGCAACTTTTGCTGGACAATCATTCAATTGGACACCAAATTCAACACAGGGTGGAATTTATAATGTAACTTTTACAGTTAGTGACGGATCATTAAGTGATTCTGAAACAGTAATCATAACTGTCGGAAATTTCAATATGGCACCTATATTAAGCCCGATCGGCAATCAGGTTGCTAGTGAAAATGTAACATTGACATTTACAATAACTGCAACAGATGCAAACGGAGATGTTTTAACTTATAATGTATCTGGATTACCAACAGGAGCATCATTTAATGCAACTACTCAAACATTTACATGGACACCTACATCTGTCCAAGGCGGAATATACACTAATATAACCTTTACAGTAAGTGATGGTCTATTGACTGATTCAGAAAGCATAAACATAACTGTCGGAAATACAATAAATAATGCACCTTATATAACTTCAACACCAATTACAGAAGCTATTCCAAAGATTGAATATGTATATGATGTAAATGCAGCTGATCTAGATGGAGATGTTTTAACATATTCATTATTAGAAGGACCTTCTGGAATGACAATAAACAGTGCAACAGGATTGATAACATGGACTCCTGGAGCAAATGATGAAGGAAACTTTATAGTAACTGTTATGGTAAGCGATGGGTCATTAAATGATACACAATCATTTACAGTAACATCAACATTCCCTTCAATTGAATTATATCCAAGACAAAAAATATATATTGATTCAATAATGATGAATAATGAAGTCTATGATGTTGTAGAACCAGGAGATGATCTGTTCATAAATGTAGGATATGACAATATGGGCGTCTATGATATGAAATCCAGTATAAGAGTAACTGTATATGAACTTGGAATATCAAGAAAAATCGGACCATTTAATGGACCAGATTCATCTGATTATGCAAACGAGATGGTTCCTTTAGAAATACCTCAAGATGCACAGCCTGGAGTCTATACTCTAAGGATGAGCTTATATGATGCAGAAGGAAACCTAAAGAGAACAAAACATAGAGACTTTAGAGTTGAATAAACTCTTTTTTCTTTACTTTTTATTTTTATTAATCTAGTTTTTACCGACTAATATTTGTTATAGTATATACTGCAATATATATATCAGATAATGATAGTGTTTATAAATACGTGATTGTTTTGAGTATTCTAGAGTAGCAATTATTTTAATACGGGGGGTTGTTGATGAATAAATTAACTAATGGAATAATCTTTTTGATACTACTTTTATTCTCTATAGGATTGGTCTCTGCTTCTCAAATTTCTAATTGGACAGATTTAAACAATATAAGAAATAATTTAACTGGAGATTATACTTTAATTGCAAATTTGAGTTCTGCAGATATTGATTATGTGGGTATTGGCGATAATTGGACAACGATTGGGGATGGTACAAACAAATTTACAGGAACTTTTTCTGGAAATGGTAGCACAATTTCTGATTTAAAAATAAATCTATCATCTAGTGATTATGTAGGGTTATTTGGTTATCTAGCAGGAAATGTTTCTAATCTCGGTTTAATAAATGTTAATATAACTACTGCTCGTTCCTATTGTAATTATAATAGTAATCCTAACTGCCTTAAGGATACAGGAGGTATAGCTGGTTATTCTAGTGGAATAATCTCTAACTCTTATGTAACTGGATATATTTATGGTAAAGAGAGCAGAACAGGAGGTATAGTTGGAGGTTTATCTGGAATAGTCACTAATTGTTATTCAAATGGAACCATGGATTGTTATGATTGTGATGTAGGAGGTTTAGTTGGAAAACAATATGGCGGATTAATAAATAATTCTTATTCAAGATCATCTGTTGGCAGTTATTATTATGAATTGGGAGGCTTGGTAGGAACACAAGCTAGTGGAACAGTTTCTAATTCATATTCTACTGGTTCTGTTGGTGGTTCTAGTTATGACCAAGGAGGTTTTTTTGGTACTGGATCAATAGCTACAAACTCTTATTGGGATATAGATAGCTCTGGAAAAACACCAAGGAGCAATCCATTTCCACCTGATATAGCAGTGGGAAAAACAACAACAGAAATGAAGAACATTGCTACATTTAATGATTGGAACATAAGTTTGAGTTTCACAACAGATCTTAACAATGGGTATCCTTATCTAGCATGGCAAGCTGATGATAGTTCTTATGATTGGTTGATTTTCTTAGACTGCATCCCTAACTGGATTTGCAATAATCATAATGCATCTGGATATTGCAATTCAACTTTAGATCTAAATGATTGTTATATAACTACAGGAGTACCCTCAGATACTTATACTGGAAATTATTCTGAATTTCCACCAACTGTGTTTAATGACAGCATAATAGGAAATGAATCAGATATAAATTCTACAGAAGATATAAATGTAACAATAGGGAATCATTCATTAGAAAATTATACATCTATGACTGGAACGTTAGATATAAAATTCACACAAGGAAATGATATCTTAGCTGAATTTGACTTTAATTTTTCAGAAAATGTCCTCAACTTATCAAATATCTCTGTAGAAAGAAATGGTAGTGGCAATGGTGATGTTAAAGGTTATATTTTTGTAAAAGGGATACAGCAAGAAGGAACTAAAACCCTTTATTTGTATAATGTTTCTCCAAACTTTAATTGGCTATGCATCAAAGATGCCGAAATAAATGATATATCAGAAATATCCGATAATTGCCACGGAACTGATGAATATCTAATAAAATGCAAAAATCAAACAAGCGATGATGGATATAAATGTGAACCTTTAGGCAATAATTCTTACAAGATAACTGGTTTGCAGCATTCAGGAGTTATTCAATCACTATTCCCAATAATAAATATCACATATCCTGCTAATAATACAATATATAATATCAACATAAGTCAAATTAATTATACTATAATCAATTTTAGCCTATCTAAATGCTGGTATTCAACTGATAATGGAACAACAAATTCTTCTGATCAAGATGTAGGTCTTAATTTTACAGATGTGACAAGTATAGAAGGAAACAATATATGGACTGTATATTGTAATGACACTGATGGAAATTGGACTAGTTCAAATGTAACATTCTTAAAAGATACAACTTCACCTTATTTCACAGGAATACCTCAAAACACAACTATAAATTATACACAAGGATTTGGTGTTTTGTTTAATGCAACAGATGCATCAAGCCTGCCTGTTGGTTGGTCAATAAACTGGACAAATTCTTTTTCCATAAATCAGTCTGGCTATCTAAAAAATACAACACGATTAGCTGGTGGAGCATATATAATAAATGTTACAATCAATGATAGTTTAGGAAACCAAAATTCAACTTTATATCAGGTTATCGTTAATCCGATATCACCTATAATAACAAAATATCTAAATGGTGCTAATACTAATTTATCTGTCATGTATCCTCAACAAGTAAATGCTTCTGGTTCAACAACTGGAGGAGTTTTAACAATCTATAGAAATGCTTCATCTATAATAAACGGAGCTAATTCTACCTTAGGTGTAGGATACTATCTGTTCAATTTTAGCGTTGTCGGTAATGAAAATTATACAAGCTCAGAAGATTATCTTTATGCAGATATAACCAATAACACAGGAGCCTGCGGAGTATTTTTTAATGTATCATCACCGATAACATTCCCTTCAAGGTTGAAAGCATATACAAATTGCAATTCAAATTATATTCTTTATAAGAATGGAATATCAACTGGAAATAACTCAGAGCAAAATTTAGCAGCAGGGGTCTGGAACTTTACAGTTCAAAGGACAGATACTCAAAATTATACAAACACAAGGGATACTCAATTATTTACTATCAATCAAGCAACAGGAATAGTCTACACATATCTTAATAATTCAAGATCAAACATAATATTAGAAGTTCCATATGCAATAAATTTGAGCACTATATTAAATACAGGAACTGGGACAATCGATCTGTACAAAAATGGAGCATTAATCAATAATGGTTTATCTCCTAGATCTAACATGACTAATTTTACTTCATTAGGAATATATAATATTACTGCAATCTATTCAGGTAATGAAAATTATACAGCATCTAGCGAAAGTTGGAATGTAACTGTTATAGATACAACCAAACCTCTAATATCATTTGGAGCAAGAACTACAAATACTAGCAGTCTATCTCAGAACTGGATATATGCTAATGTGACAGCTTCTGATTATTTGTTTTCAAATATATCTATCTACTTGTATAACACAACAGGTATTGTATTTACAAACGTTTCAGGAAGCAGCGCATATTATTTAAATTATACAAATTTAGCAGACGGAACATATTTCTTAAATGCAACTGTAAATGATACGTCTGGCAATATGAATGGAACCGGAACAAGAACTATCTTATTGGATATAACTCCACCTGTAATCTCAAACTTAAATAATTATACTGCTGATGGCATAATAAACAATAATGATAGTGTTATTTTGAATGCTACTGTAACTGATGCAACAACCAATGTCAGCAGAGTTTGGATTTCAGGAAATTGGTCTGGAAACTGGACTAATCATACTATAACTATTACAAGCGGAAGTTATGTCTATACAATATACTCAGGAAATCTTTCAAACCAGGAAGTAGTAGGATGGAAATATTTTGCCAATGACACATTGGGAAATGTGATAAACAGCACAACATTCTCTTTTAGAGTAGAAGACAGACCTTTGTATTTCAAAAATATGACTAATTTTTCAGTTATCCAAGATGCTAAATTAACAATCAACTTATCTAATTTTACTGTAGATCTTGATAATGCAGACCCTAACCTAACATTTGGTGGCAACCTTGGTTTTTGTTCACCAAATTGTGCATTAAATGCAACAACAGGAATATTTGAATGGACCCCAAATTATTTGAATTATGGTTGGTATAATCTAACATTCAATGTTACAGATGGATTAGTAAATATAACCAATACAACCTATATATATGTATACGGTACATTAAACATAACAAACACAACTTTTAATTCTGTCCTAATCAATGAATCTCAGATGCTTCAAAATGTGCACCCAGGAGATTTAGTAACTATTGTTGTCAATACCGTCAGTTTGGGCAATCAGACTATAGATAATGTAACTTTGACTTTAAATATCTCTGGAATGTATTATGGATCTATAGTTACACCTGGAAATTGGTCTCAAGTACCTTCAGTAAACAGGACTTTTTCATTTATGATACCTACTTTACAGAATGAGAGTGTGTATAATGCAAGCATCCTTGCATCAGGAAACAATCACTGGCCAGAATATATAAGATATGATTATTTTAACTTTTCAATAAATCTAACAAGAAATGTTGACGATATAATAATAGAAAATTTAACTCTTGGTTCAAATAATCAAAAATGTTCTCCTCAAACAAATATTACAATAAATTTAACAAATAAAGGATTAAAAAATTATAGCGATATAACCTTAAAGGTTTACAATTCAAGTCTAGGATTAAATTATACCTTATTTAATGTAAGCGTAATTTCTGCTAGTTATAATGACACATTAGTATTTGATATAAATACCTCAAACAAAACTGCAGGAAATTATACAATTGTTGCTAAAATAAATTATTATAATAGTTTTTTGACCAATATAACTTATACTAAGAATATAACATTGACAATCGTAAACTGCGAGCCTGAATTTATCAATAATCCGATATCAGATATAACATTGGCAGAAGACAACCTTAATTATACTCTAAATCTAAGCCATTATTTCACAGATTTTAACAATGACAGCTTAATCTATAGAGTCTATGGAAATACAACAAATCTAAGTTTTAATAATTTTGCTTCTTCAGGATTAGTCAATATAACTCCTGCTGCAAATTATGTTGGAACTAATCTGATCAATTTTACTGTAAATGATACAAAAGGCGGAATCAATTACACCAATATGATCTTGGTAAATATAACAAATGTAAATGATGTTCCTACAATAAATGTAAGTAGCCAGACATTCCAGGAAAATGTCACAAAAACATTCTATATAATAGGAAATGATATTGATCCTACAAATGACACATTAATTTATGATACAAATGCAACATTCGGAACATTAACACAAATAAACAATAGTTATGCATTATTTAATTTCACACCTCAAAATTCCGATGTAGGAGTTTATAGTGTCTTATTTAATGTAAGTGATGGAATGAATGTTACAAATGCAACAATAACCATCACAGTTGTAAATTCAAACAATGCTCCAACTTTAACTACAGTTTCAAACCAATCAGTAAATGAAAGCCAGCTATTGAATTTTGTATTATCTGGAAATGATGTTGATGTCAATGATACTTTGACTTATAGCTGTAATTTAACATCATTGACTGTTACAAAGATAAATAACACTTTTGCTAATATAACATGGACACCTTCAGAACCTCAAGTTGGAAATTATAGTGTAAACTGCAGTGTAACTGACTTAGTTGGTGCAAGAGACTCAAAGATATTTACAATAAGTGTATTGCCTTATCATATAGTATATTATCCTACAATAAATCCTGTTGTTGGAAGCGGAATGACCCAGATATTTAATTTTAGTTTGCCGACAGGAGCAACTTTAGTAGCTTCTACATGGAAAGATAATGGAGCAATTGCTGGAGCACCAAACACTTATTCGTATACATTTGGACCTGAAACTGTTCCAGGAACATATCATGTCAGAGTTGAAGTTCAAGACAGCACAGGAGCTAATTATACCCATGATTGGTATCCTCAAGTAACAGGCTATCCAATAGATGATCCTTATGTTGCAACACCTGATCTATCCAACAGTTCATTGAACCTAAGCAATATAGTTAACTTAACTATAAAAAATGGAAATTCAAAGATAGAATTCCTAAATCCAGTAGATCTTTCTGGAGTTGCAGATCTTGGAGGACATGTTTATATCCAAGGGACAATTGCAGGTGTTGATACATCTGTATTAAGCATGCTTAATGGTCCTGCAAGAATAACTTTGACAGGATTAAGCTTGACTGAAACACCTATAATCTATTATAGTATAAATTATACAACATCTGGTTCAGATATAACTTATGTCTGCCCTACTTCAATATGTCAATTGATAAGCTGGACAAGTACAACTATGGTTTTCAATGTAACTGGATTCAGCTCTTATAGAGTTACTGGAACAAGCAGTTCAGATGGAGATTCAAACACAAATCCAAACCAGTCAGCCATCCTTGAAATAAATGATGTTGACTTAAGTGAAGAAGAGCCAAAAACAGATGAGCTTGTTGAGATAACAATAGATATTGAAAATAATGGCGAGATTGATATCGATAATATTGAGTTAGAGATAAGATTATTAGATGAAGATGGAAATGTAGTTGAAGATTCTGACGGCGATGATCTTGAGGATGATTCTGAATTTGACTTGTCAGATGATGAGAGCACAGAAGAAACGTTTTCATTCAGGATGCCTATTGATGCAGAAGATGGGGATGAATATACAATAGATGTTGTAGCTTGTGGTGATAGCGAAGATGACACAGAAGAATGCGCTTATGACAATTCAACAACAATAAAAATAACAAGAGAGAAACATGAAGTAATAATTGATTCTGCAACAATAACACCTTCATCAATAAACTGCTTTGACAGCTTTGATATAAATCTTGTATTGAAAAACATAGGAGAAAAAGATGAAGATGTCATATTGACTGTAAAGAATGATGAGCTTGAGATAAGCAAGCTAGAAACAGTCGAACTAGAAGCAGATGATGAAGATGATTATAAAAAATCACTAAGCTATGCATTTTCTGCTCCAAAAGATCTAGCAGAAGGAACCTATACTATAACAGTCAAAGCTGATTACAGCGATGATACAACAACCAAGACATTGCAGCTTGTCAAAGGCGCATGCACCCAGGAGCTAGATGAAGAAGAATTTGGAAATGAAGCTATTGTTGTAACACTTGATCAAAACAAAGTTGTGACTACTCCTGCACCAGAGCCGAATATGCTTCCTGAAAAAGCATCAGGATTTACAGATAGCTTTGAATATGTGATAATGCTAGTGATCTTAAGCCTGCTTGCTTTAGGAATAATAACATTTGCTATAGGAGCAATAATAATAAGACTTTAGAGGTGAAATTGATATGAAATACAGACAGGCATTTTTATTTTTAGTTATCTTATTAGCTGTTTTAAGCTTAAGCAAGATAAGATTTTTGGAAGAGAATCTTATGGCAGGAGATGAACTAGAGATGTTTACAAATGTTGCAAACAATGGTAATGAAGATGCTGAAGATGTGAGGATTGTCGCATACTTTCCAGAATTAGGAGAATTATATCAACAGAGCAGATTTGGTATTGAAGATTATTATAACAGGGGAATGTTCAGCTGGTTTAATATGCCTTCAACAGTCCCTGCAGGAGATTATTTGGTTAGAGTCGCTGTCAGCAATGATGATTATAATACCCATGAATACAGATATATAACTGTTGAATAAGAATAATTGAACAAGTTTTATATACTATTTCTTCATTTATTTTATTATGATCCAAGAAGGCAAAGCTTTAATTGATGTTAAAATAGAGAAGATTGTTTCTAAGCAGATGGATGTGTTTTATAATCCTGTCATGAAACTAAACAGGGATATCTCTATAATTCTTCTTAACTGTATCAATAAAAAAAATATGCAGATAGGAAGCCCTTTGGCAGGATCTGGCGTTCGTGAAATAAGATTTTTGAAAGAACTGAAAAAAGGGATTGTAAAAAGAATTGATGCCAATGACATGAACAAAGATGCTGTCAAGACAATCAATAAAAATTTAAGATTAAACAAGATCAGATCAAATAAAATAAAAATATTCAATCAAGATGCCAACCTATTCTTATTAAACTCTACAGGATATGATTATATAGATATAGATCCTTTTGGCAGCCCCAATCCATTTTTAGATTCTGCTATCAGAAGGATAAGTCGTGACGGGATTTTAGCTGTCACTGCAACAGATACTGCTGCCTTGACAGGAACTTATACAGACCCATGCAAAAGAAAATATTGGGCAATGCCTCTTAGAAATTCTAACATGCATGAAGTAGGACTTAGGATCTTAATAAGAAAAGTTCAGCTTATAGGAGCTCAATATGACAAAGCTTTGTTCCCCATCTTTTCATATTCATCTGAGCATTATTTCAGAATATTTTTTAGATGTGATAAAAGCAAGGAAAAAGTAGATGAAATCATTGAACAGCATGGTAATTTTTCTGGTGCAGGGCCTATGTGGCTAGGAAATCTGTGGGACAATAGATTGGTCGAATGCATGGAAAAAGAGAACAAATTTGAAGAAGATACCAGATTATTGAAGATCATAAAAGAAGAATCAAAAATAAATGTAATAGGGATATATGATATACCTGAACTGGCTAAAAAATATAAGTTAAAAAAAATCCCTAAAAAAGATAATATCTTAAAAGATATCAAAAGAAAAGGATTTTTAGGTTCTGAAACCCATCTGAGAGATAATTCAATAAAATCCAATATAGATGAGAAAAATCTGATAGAAATTTTAAGAAAATAATTATAAAAATATTAAAAATTAACCGATTGCTCTCCTAACATCGGTGACTTCAACTGACTGAACTCCTTCAACTGTTTTTATGTCTTCTTCTAAGGATTCTGTTGTGCCTAATTTTTCATCCATAACAAACAGGATTTTTAAAGCGTTCAAGCCAAAAGCAATAGGCTCTTTTTCAACTTTAGTATCTCTGTCTCCTGCAAACTGTTTTATATGCTTTAAAGAATCTTCAGTTATCTTATCTAAATCAAATTCAGGACTCTCAGGCATTATCTTAAGAGTAACAATAACATTTGCCATTGTTAGTTAGGACCGATAAAACCGCATTCTGGGCATTTGTATTTTGCTGCTGTTTTTCTGCATGCCGGGCATCTTACTATTTCATATTTTCCGCATTCTGGACACATGAATCTAACAGATCCAGGGTTATTAGCTATCCTTTTTTTGCATGAAATACATGTTAATTTTTGTTCTACCATACTAACTAGAATTCGAGAAGGCTTTATAAACGTTACGATTATTAATAGGCGACAACAAAACTCATTTAACTCTTATTTTTATGTTGATTTCTAGATAGATTTATAAATAATGAATATGATATTTACTCTAAAAGGGGTGGTATAATGCAAAAAGCTCAAGTTAGTATGGAGTATATTACTATTGTAGGCTTTGTTGTAGCTATATCTATACCTTTAGTCTTGATTTTTACAACTTATTCCAGTGAGATGAATGAAGATATAATATCGAATCAGGCAAATACAATCGCAACAAAAATGATAGACTCTGCGCAAAGTGTCTATTATATGGGAGAAGCTTCTAAAATGACATTTAGTGTTTATATGCCTGATAAGATAGACAACATAACAATAGGTCATAATGAAGTTGTTTTTTTTATAAGAAATATGAATGGGTTTGATGAAGTTGTAAAATACAGCCCTATCCCGATAAATGGCACAATTATGTCTTCTCAGGGGGTCCATAGAATCGTAGTTGAATCAAAAGGAGATTATGTATGGATTTCCAACGAATAAAAAAATCTCAGGTTTCTATGGAGTTTGTTTTTTTGGTAGGACTAGCTTTTATGATAATGATAATATTTATCTCTGCAACAAGAAGTGAATTTGATGATCTAAGATTTGAGGAAGAAAGGATAGGAGTTCAGGATGTTGCTGTAACTATACAGCATGAGCTTATAATGGCATCTGATATGAGAGACGGGTATACAAGAAATTTTGAGATTCCTGAAGAGATAAGCGGAAAAACATATAGTATCCAAATTATCAATACAACCCTGGTAGTTTATACTACTGATTATGAATATGTAGTAAATGTTCCTCCTATTATCGGAAGTGTAGATAGAGGATCAAATAAGATAAACAAGAGCGATAGTTTTATCTATGTAACTTAAAATGAAAAAATCACAAGTTTGGTATACTGATTTTATGATCGGAATATTTATCTTTTCTATTGTTGTTATCATCTTTTATACATATGCTCATAATGCTGAACAAGATCCTAAAGTTATAATTTCAGACTTATCTGTTGATGCAAAATCAATAAGCGGTTCTTTGGTTTCAGAAGGTTATCCTTCAAACTGGACATCAGAAAATGTTGTTGTGATAGGTTTGACAGATGGAAAACAAAGGATAGTCCCTTCTAAACTGTACATGTTTGCAGATATGGATTATTATCATACCAAAACAATGCTTCGAACAAATTATGAATATTATTTTTATATAGAATATATGAACAGAACTAAAATAGATATACCTTGTCCAACAGGTCTTTGTAAAAGCCTAGGATCAGATCCTAATTCATCATCCAATCTTATTTCACTATCAAGGATCGTTGTCTATGACTCTAAAATTGTAAATATGGTGGTACAGTTATGGCAATGAGAAAAAAAGGATTTTTTTTCATAATTGATGCATTATTAGCTACAGCTGTATTATTTGGCGGACTTATGATATTGTCTAATTTTTATATCAATGAACAGCCAACAGTCTTAGTAAATTATATATCTGAAGATATCTTAAAAGCATTTTCAACATTAAGGATCTATGAACTGAACAATACTTATGTCAATGAGCTTATAGCAAACGGTACTATTGTCAATCTAAATAATTCAATCCTTGACCAGATAGGTGAATTTTGGGCAGCTGATAATATCATGTTAGCAAATGCTTTTGCAAAAAACATAAGTGAAGAGTTGCTTCCTCCGCAATATGGTGTTGGTATCTGGGTAAGCGATGAACTGATCTATCAAAGAGATTATCCTCCTCCTAGCTCAAGGTCTTCTGCAAGAAAGATCATATCTGGCATTGAAAAAAATAGACCAACAAAAGGTTTTATAGCTAATGCTTATGCAAACAGTTTTTCTAAAACCAGCACAATGATAATCCCTTTTTACAGCGAAGGTGCTGGATGGAAAGGAGCTACTGCAGAACAAAATGTTGCAGAACTAGAGATTGATAAATTTTTTGAATTGAATGAGATTATGAACATAACAAACATAACTGATTATATTTCAGTACACATCCAGAGTACAGGTCCTGATTATGAAATAACAAATATAAATGATGGAGCCTGTATAATAATGAAAGATGACCTAAATTTTTTGGGTGGTGATGGAACTTTTGACATCAAAAATATCAACGGATGCTTGAACTATGGATTAAACCATATAAAGGTCACTCTTAAGAATTTAGGAGATAATGCACATATCCATCCTGGGAATCTTATCAAGATAGATTATATCAAGGAAGGATCCTTAGAAAATGAAAGTTATTCAAATCATTTTTCAAAAAGATATTATTTCGATAATGTCATAAGCAAAGAAGGAAGCAATGAGCTTAGCGGAGTCTGGCAGATAGTACCTTTTCATATACCTCCTGATTCTACAAATGTAAGCGTGAATATGCAGATATATGGGAAAAACATAATAGACTATACAGGCAATGATAAGTTTGTATCTTGGGACGGAACAAAAAAACAAAGCAAGGATTATGATTATATAATGTTTGTAAATGGTAATTCTCCTTTTGATTATAAATCAAATCCTTCTTCAAATCCAATATACAAATATAATAATTCTCAGTTAGCAAGCAAGATTGTCCCTGGAACAAACGTTATCATAACCTATTTTGATAATTACGGCGACTATGTCTGGGGAGAAGGCGTCACACAGATATATTCTGATCCTATCAACAATCCTGAAAATTCATCTTATGTTGAGGTTAACTATACATTGACATCTGAGGAAGTCCCATATGGGAACATAAAGATAACCAAATCAAAAGATTTTGGAGGTTCTCCAAATTATATAAAAACTGCTAACTTCAGTTTTCCAGAAGGAGCTGAACTTATGGGAGATGTTTTTGTACATCTTGTCGAACAATATGCTCAGATGGTAAATGTTAAAGCAGATATAAATACGCCTCCGCAATATACTGTATTTACTTCACCTTCGGCAAAAGCAATACCTACATCTATATTCATACCCAGAAATAGATTAAGCTTGTCTCCTGCAGCAAATAATTATATAAGAGTAGAAGAAGCAAATACAAAGTTCTATTTTTTACCTAATACAACCATTGAATATAGTTTTTTTGTACCAGGCCTAATTGGTTATGGTTCTGTATTTGACAGCCAATCTGAAGCTGACCAGGATGCTCTTGACAGATTAGAGCAAGTTTTAGGAGATTTTGTATCTTCAGATAATATCACGATAGGATCAGGAAATATGACAAATGTTCCTTCATTATGGGGTCCTGCAATAGTTGAGGTAAGAGCATGGTATTAGGAAAAAAAGCAGTATTTTTTACATTTATAGCAGTTATGCTCCTATCAGTCCTTATACTGTCTATGAATATAAACCAAACTTACAGATTGAGGGAAAGTATCTTTGTAACAGAATCAAGGATAGGAACCATGGACAGATTTATAGATGATATTGAAGAGGATATAAAAAGAGGAGTTTATATTTCTGGGTTCAGAGCTTTAGTAGGGATAGAAAATAATATAACTCTTGGAGGAGATTATATAACTGATGTAAATTCTAAATTTTCTGAATTATTCTTGAACGGAACCCTTGATGGAGTGAACTCTTCAATAATGCTGAACAATACTTTTAAGGACTGGATGAAAAAGATGGAGGCAGAGGCTGTTAAGACAGATATTGTCATAAATTTTACATTGAACTCTATCAGTCTGTCGCAAGATGATCCTTGGAATATACGTGTCGATACAAATGTTTATATTGACATAACAGATAAAAGAAACACTTCTCATTGGTCAAAAGAAGAGGAAGTTATAACTCATATTGAGATAGATGGATTTGAAGATCCTATATACAGGGTACAGACACAAGAAGCAAGCTATTCTAATAAGATAGAAAAAAGCAATTACAGCTATTTTGTGTCTGGCAATGATATATCTAACCTATTGGATCATATTGAAAAGGGATATTATGTTGCATTTTCAGGAGCTCCAAGCTATCTTATGAGATTAGAGGGAAATCTCAGTGCATCAGAATATGGGATAGAAAGCCTGGTTAATGCTGATGAATCTCCTTGGGGAGATAATAGTGGAAGTATTGTTGATTATTATTATTTTGATGAGTATAATAATCCTGATTCATACAGGGTAAATAGCGGAGAACCATCACCTCCAGAATGGCTAAGGATAGATAATGAAACAAACATGTACAGCAATTTAACACATATTGAGATCTATCAGATTGAGGATCTTTTACCATGATTCAATATAAAAGAAACATTTTTAAACAGCAGAAATTATATTTAATCTGCGAAAGGGGAATTTATGGCTTATAATACTATCCAAACAGAGGTTGATGCACTTGTCTCCTTAATAAATGATTCTGGAAGCATCTCTGCAAAAGATGCTGCAAAAAGGCTCAATGTTTCTGTACAGACCATCATGGAATGGGCTTCTCTGCTTGATGAAGAAGGTATCATAAAGATAGAATATAAGTTTACAACCCCTTATCTTGTCAAAAAAAAGATAAGCGAAGAGCAGCTTGCAAATGTAAAAGAATATATCTGTGATGAAAAAGATATCTTAAAAAGAAAAAGTGAGAGCGCACTTAATTACCTAAACAGATTAGAGACAGAAGTAACATCTTTAAAAGATGTTCTTGAAGACATAAGCAAAAATTTCCAGTCAAAAATGGCTTCTGTAAACAATGAGCTCAAAGATCTAAAAAATGCAGAATCAGAAAAAGAAATGCTGGATAAGCAGATCATAGAATCAAAACAGAACATGATAAAAAGGATAGCTGATCTTAATAAAACATTAAATCAGGAAGAGCAAGAATCTGAAACCTTGTATAATCTTCTTTATACCCAATCAGATATGGAAAGGGCTCTATTGAATATAGATGAAGAAGAGCTTAAACTAATACAAACAACAGACAAGCTTCTTGATAAAAAATTAAAAGATATCCAGGGGGAAATAAAAAAGCATTCCAAGCTAAATGACAAATCAAAAAAATCTGTCCAGACTGAATCCCATCTTAGAGAACTTGAAAAAAAATATTCTGATCTGAAAGAAAAGATGGATAATGAAAAAAATGTTGTTGAAGATCTTATTGAAAGGAATAAGAAACAGGAAGAATATATCGATTCAATAAAAAAAGATACTATAATGAAGATCGAGAAGGTCGATAAAGACCTTGGAAAAAAGATTTCAGAAACAAAAGAGCTTCCTAAAAGATTAAAAGTATTGATGGAGAAAAAAGACAAGGTCATGCAGATACTTAACGGAGTATTATATAATGAAAAGATACTCAAGGAAAAACTTGCTGTTCTTATAAAAAAAAGTGAGAATGTAAACAAAGGTTATGATGAAAATATCGCAAAAGAATTAAAAGAGCTTGAAGAAAGTTTAAGAGAAATCTCAAATAAAAGAGGATTTTTTGAAACCAAGATAAAAGATGTCTTCAAAATGCTCAATATCGGGAATTAATTTTTTATTACCATAAAAAAGAGGTGTATCTTTGAAAAAGAAGAAAAAGTTAGGGATAATCAAAGTTATCAAGAAAAATATAGACCAAAGAAAGATTAAGGAAGATAAAAAACCCAGTTCAGATATAATAAAGCAGTATCAGATAGTTTCCGGAGATATCCCTATCTCTGTAAAAATTTATAGGAAAGAAGGCGAATTTGTCCCTTTATACGATCTGCAGATTGCTAAAGTTGGAAAAGTAACTGAAGTAATCCTTGAAAAAATAAGAGAGGAACTGATCAATAAGGTAAATCTAGGAATCCTTGATATTACAGACCCTAAAAGAGCAAGTTTTGTTGAAGAAAAATTTTATACTGCAGCCTATAGCCTAGTTAAAAGGTATTTTCCAGCTCTTGAAGGAGAATCTGAAAAATTTTTAACCTCTTATATTGTCAAAAGAAGCCTTGGGATGGGTGATATAGAATTATTGATGAGCGACCCTAACTTAGAAGAGATCGCGATAAATTCTTCAGTAGAACCTGTCTGGGTATACCATAAAGAGATAGGATGGCTTAAAACAAATATCATTGTTGAAGATGAATCTAAGATAAATCATTATTCTTCTATGGTAGGAAGGAAAGTAAATAGACAGATTACAGTTCTTGAACCATTGATGGATGCAAATCTTCCAACTGGAGATAGGGTAAACGCAACATTGATGCCTATTTCCTCAGAAGGAAATACGATGACAATAAGAAAATTCGCTTCAAAACCATGGACAATCGCTGATTTCATAAGGACAAAAACAATCTCAACATATGCAGCAGCTCTTATCTGGGAATGCATCCATTATGAACTATCTGCTATAATTGCAGGAGGAACTGCATCAGGAAAAACTTCTATGCTTAATGCTATTGCAAATTTTTTTCCACCAAACCAGAGAATAATCTCGATTGAAGATACACGTGAAATAAGGCTGCCTAAATTTATACATTGGGTTCCTATGGTGACCAGAACAGCAAATAACGAAGGAAAAGGCGGAATATCTATGCTTGATCTTCTTGTCAATTCATTGCGTATGAGACCAGACAGGATTGTTGTAGGAGAAATAAGAAGAAAGGCTGAAGCAGAAGTTTTATTCGAATCTATCCATACAGGTCATTCGGTATATGCAACTGTACACGCAAATAATACCAAAGAGGTAATAACAAGATTAACAAGTCCACCTATCGATATTCCCAAATCAATGATCCCTGCTGTTTCACTTATAATTGTACAATACAGAAACAGAAGAAGCGGATTAAGAAGAACATTTGAATTAACGGAAATAAAAGAGAATGGAGATGCAAATGTACTTATGAGGTATAATCCTCAAAAAGATGCTATCATACAGATAGCTAAGTCAAAAGCTTTGATAGATACTCTTGAGCTGTATACTGGAACAAGCATCCAGCAGATCAAAAAAGAGATCGCGGAAAAAGAAAAGATACTTGTCTGGTTAGGTACACAAAATCTGTCTACTGTTGATGAAGTCGGTAGAGTGATGGCAGAATATTATACTAATAAAGAAAATCTGATGAAGTTTGTAAAAGCAAACAAACCATGGGGATGATTTTTTATCCTAAATGAACTTTGTTTGAGGATTGCGAAATCTTTGCCTGGCTTAAGCCAAAAGCTTAAGATGGCGGCTATAAAAGAGACTCCTCAAGAATTTATCAAAAGCGTAGTCTTTACATCATTTTATATGACTACAGGTTTTCTGATAATCTTAGCAGCTATCCTATCTAAGATAAGCATAAATAAGATTCTTTTAATAATTGCTTTTCCAGTCTTATTCGTGATAGTATTCCTATATTTTGTAAATATGCCTGATGTAAAGATTGTTTCAAAAAGAAAATCAATTGACCGTGAAATAATCTATGCAGGAAGATTCTTGGTTGTTGAACTACAGTCTGGAGTCTTGCTTTATAATGCAATGAAAAATGTCTCAAAAAGCTATAAAGATATCGGTAATGCTTTTGGAGAGATAATACATGCAATCGATCTTGGAACAAGCATAGAAGATGCCTTAAGAGAATCTATCGAATATACTCCTTCAAATGATTTTAGGAGGATGCTCTGGCAGATAATGAACGCATTAAAGACAGGTTCAGATGTTTCAGATTCATTAAAATCTGTTCTAGACCAGATAACAAGAGAACAGATAATTGAAGTCCAGTCATATTCCAAAAAATTGAATCCATTAGCGATGTTTTATATGATATTGGCAGTTATACTTCCTTCTCTTGGGATCACTATGCTTGTTGTAATGTCCAGTTTTGTATCTATAGAATTGACTTTAGGGATATTGTTAGGAATCTCTGCTGTTTTGGGTCTATTGCAGTTTATGTTCTTTACAATAATCAAATCTTCAAGGCCTGCGGTGAGCGTATGAAGAAACTTGATCTTTTTAAAAAATTAAAAGGACGTTTTAATAAAGTAAATTCTAGAGTTAACAAAAAAGTATTTAACTCTGGAAACAGGATAGACCTTAACAAATATATGGCTAAAGCAGGAATGAACATCCATTCTTCACTTTTATCAAAAAATATATTTAGGTTTGCTATAGCAATAAACTTAATGTTTTCTGTTTACTTGATCTCTTTTTTTGCATTCAAAGAAGGGTATCAGCTAAGCTATATCTCAGTCATATTCTTTATCCTATGGGTTGTTGCTTTTTTTGTATTATTGGCATTGATGTGGTTAGGATTCTATATCTTTTTAGATCTGATGATATTAAAAAGAAGATTAGGTCTTGAAGAAGTACTGCCTGATTTCCTTTATTTGGCTGCCACAAATATCAGATCAGGAATGACAACTGATAATGCACTATGGTTTGCAGTACGTCCAAGATTTGGAGTTTTGGCAAAAGAGATTGAAAGTGTTGCAAAAGAAGTCATGAGCGGAAAAGAGCTATCAGAGTCTCTCCAGACTTTTGCAGATAAGTATGATTCTGAGATGCTTCACAGAACTATCACTTTGGTGAATGAAGGGATAAAATCTGGCGGAGAGATAGGTATGCTTTTAACGAGAATCGCTTCTAATATCCAGGATTCAAGACTGATGAAAAAAGAGATGGCTGCAAATGTCAAATCTTACGTTATCTTTATAACTTTTGCAGCAATAATCGCTGCACCGATATTACTAGCGTTATCTGAGAGACTGATAATAATAATACATGATATAATATCTAAGATAGATATGCCTACTTCAAGCCAAAGCATGTTTATGATATCAAAGGTTGCTGTAAAGATAGAGGACTTTAGGATATTTGCGATTGTTACTTTACTGATTACATCATTATTTTCAGCTTTGATTGTTGCTACAATAAATAAAGGAAATGTCCAAGAAGGGATAGTTTACATACCAGTGTATATTGCAATAAGTATAATAATGTTCTGGATAAGCTCAAATCTCTTAGGAAGCTTGCTTAGCGGGATATTTTAGTAAATTTTATAAATTAAGACTTTCTTAATCTATTTATGAAGAAAAAAGCACAATCGGCGATGGAATTCCTGATGACTTATGGTTGGGGAATATTAGCTGTTGTTGCTGCAATTTCTGCTTTAGCTTATTTCGGTGTTGTTAGGCCAATGCAGTTTGTTCCTGAAAGATGTATGATATATACTGCAGGGATAACTTGTTTGGATTATGCTGCTCATCCAGATGATATTACACTACTATTATCTAATTCGGGTTTGGAAGTAGTTGATATAACCCATATCAAAATAGGAACATGTGAATCTGATTGGAATTATACTATGCTAAATGACGGCAATAAAAAAGATTTTACATTAACAGGTTGTGATAATGGAGCTCAAGGAAGTGTCTATAAAGGAGATATCATAATCAATTATATAGATCGTTCATCATCTTTTGCAAAAAAGATAGAAGGAACTTTAACAACTAAGATTGAATAAACTGTTTTCTTATATATAGCAGATATCTAAAATAGAAAGTTAAGTCACTTTGTTCCAAACTTTCGGTTTTTACAAACCGAAAGGTTTATATATTAAAGATATACCAGTATACTAATGAGTATATTAGTAGTACTCACATTATACTCAAGATTTAGAAAAAAAATGAGGTGAATATAAATGCATATGAACAAAAAAGGACAAGCAGCAATGGAATTCCTGATGACTTATGGTTGGGCAATTCTAGTTGTTTTGGCTGCAATCGGAGCATTGGCTTATTTTGGAGTATTGTCTCCAGACAGATTTTTGCCAGAGAAATGCACTATGCCAAGCGGAATAGCTTGCTTAGATTTTAGTGGATCTGCAAATAGTATAGATTTGTCAATCCAAAACGCAGCAGGATTTGATATGGAAAGTATCCAGATTTCATTAACCGATTTAAATGGTACAATTTGTACTGCTAGAGAGTTTAATGGAACTTTAAATAATGGTGTAAAAGACATTTTTTCCTGCGATATTAGTGGTTTAAATGCTAATGGAAAAATAAAAACTGCAATAGCTATGATTTATACAAATAAACAAACACTTATGAATCATTCCAAAGCAGGAGAATTAATCTTAAAGATAGAGTAAATCTATCTTTTTTTATTTTTATTTTTTTAATTATTCTTAATAGTTCTTATCAATAAGGTACTAGTTTGTGCCATTCTCAAATAGTAATAAAAGTTAATAAAGCCTAGTTATCTTTAAGAGTATCATGGGGATGGTCGATAACAAGAAGGCAGCTATAGCACTAGTTGATGTGCCAAAGCCACCTAAAAAAAGCTCATTATTCGGAATGTTTTCTAAAACTAAGCCTAGTTCTGGCAGATTAAAAGCTTGTCAAGATGAACTTGAAAGAAAAAAAGCTGAAACAAAAGAGTATGTAGATAATAAAATTTCTAATCTTATTGAACGGGAAAAAGAGGTAATGGCCGGGCATAAACAGCTCAGCAGAGAACAGCACAGATGGAAGAAACAAGAGGCTTTGCTTCAAAAGAATATTGAGTTATTAACAAGGAAAAAAGAAGGTCTTGAAAGGGAATTTGAAAGAGAAGAAGAAGAATTAAGGATGCATCTTTCAGAGAAACAAGAAGCATTAAAGCAGATTGAAAGCCAATTTTCTGAAAAACAAAAGATTTTGGAAGATGATAAGATACTTTTATTAGATAAAGAAAGAGAAATAATTGAAAAAAGCAAAGAGCTTTCAGAATTAAAAGGACTGTCAAAATCAGTAGATCTAAAACAAAAAAAATTAGGTGAAAATGAAACATTAATAGGAGTTAGAGAAAGCTTAGTATCAAACAGAGAGAAAGATATAAATCAAAAATTTAAAGATATCACAAAAGAAAAAACAAGGCTTGAAAAGATAGTAGAATCACTGGATGAAAAGAAAAGAATACTGCAGATGGAAATTGCTGGTTCTAAAAAAGAGCTTGAATCTATAAGAAAAGAGCATTCTACGAAATTAAAGGAGATTAGAGAGGCTCAGGGCCATTTTGAAGCAGAAGAAGATGCTATCAACGATAAATTAAAATTATTGAAGAAACAGGAAGAGATCATAGTAAAAGTAGCTGAACGTGAAAAATTGGTGACGATGCGTGAAAAGCTTGTCAAAAACGAAGAAGCAGGGATGCAAAAAGAATTCTTGGCAATAAGCCAAAGAAAAGAAGGTCTTGAAAAAGAAATAAAGATTCTTATTGACCAAAAAAATATTTTAGATACAAAAGTGAAAGAAAGCAGCCAAGAGTATAAAGATTTAAGCTCTAATCTAGAGATAAGGAATGCTGAATTGACCCAGGCAAAAAAAGTGATTGAAAATGCAATAAAAAGAGAGAGACTGATCAGCATGAAAGAAGAACTGGTCAATAATAAAGAAAAAGACATCCAAAAGGTCCTTAATAAAAAATCCCAGCTTGAAAATGAGCTGAAACTATTATCTGAAAAAAAAGGTCTTATGGAATCAGGATTAAACCAGGTTCAAAAAGAAATCTCAGATATAAGGAAAGAAACCTCTAAAAAAGAAAAAGAGATAATAATCGGAAAAAATGAACTGATGCAAAAAGAAGATGAGATAAATGAAAAATTATCTTTGCTTAAAAGAGAGGAGAAAAAAATATCACAGATCGTTGAAAGAGAAAGATTAATCATTGCAAGGGAAGACCTATTAAAAAATAAAGAGAGCAATGCTGAAAAAATACTATCAAATGTAATGAAGAACAAGCTAAGTATCGAAAAAGAGCTTGCTGTTTTAGGAAATAATAAAAAATCAATAAAGGACCAGATAGAAAAGTCAGGCTGGGAATTAGATGTAGTCAAAAAAGAGCTTAGTTCCAAAGGCAAAGAGCTTGAAACATATCGAAAAGAGATCGATTCTATCACATCAAGAGAAAAGGATCTGGCTTTAAGAGAAAAACAAGCTGATTCAAAACTAAAAGAGATCGAAAAGAACAGAGAGATCCTGTTAAGAGAGGAGAAAAAAGTAGAAGCCAAATTAAAGAACCTTAAAGAAAAAACTGACAGTCAAAAATCAATAAATGATATGCTTGTAAAGATGAAAGTTGAGCTTGATGACAAATTAGCTGCAAAAGAGTCTGATATCGAGAAATTAAAAGAAGAATGGAACAGCATGGAAGACCTTTTTGAAGAAAGCAAAGAGGTATATTTTACAAAAAAAGATAAATTTACCAAGATGTTCAGAGATTATGACAAATATGTGAAAATACTTGAAAAGATAGATAAGAAAAACCAGGAAATGAGCAAAAAAGAAAATAATATCAAAAGAATGCTGCCTAATATTGAAAAAAGAGAAAAGATATTAAATGAGAGAGAGGAAAGCCTGAAAAATTCAAAAGAGCTTGAATATGATATCGATGATCTGACCAAAAAAGTTATGGCTTTGACTGAACTTTATGATTCTTTGAAACAAAATATTGCTGAAAAGAGCAGTATGCTTAAAAAATTAGAAAGCAAAGGAAATTATCTTGAAACAAGAAGAAATCAGGAACTTAGTGAACTGAAAGCTATTGAAGAGGATGCGATGATAAGGGAGCTTGATCTGCAAAGAGCTGAAAAAAGATTCAGAAAAGAAGAAGATTTTATCAGTGCAAAAGAAAAAGCCTTGAAAAATGAAGAGATGATAATTGAGGAAAGGATCAGAAGCATAAAAGATCCTGAAGTTCTTGAAGAGATAAGAGAAGAAGTTCCTCCAATGCCAAGAAAAGTAAAACAAAGAGAAACTTTTGGAAATATCCATACTGCAATCGAAGAAGCTAGGAAATTGGTTAATAACGGAAATATTAACGAAGCAAATCTATTACTGCAGAAAATACAGTCTATGCAGAGAAAGATAAGGATGGATGATCTTGAAAAAAGAAAAGTAGGCTATGATGTTGTCGAGCTTGAAACAGATATCAAGCTAGCGTCTTTATAATAGTACCTTCTATCTCGAAAGTTTTTCCTAAGAACTGTTCTACTGTGTAGATATTTGTTTTTGTATGGTCTGTTATTTTTGATGTTCTTATCTTTCCTTTTATTATTGCCAAAAAAGGTATCAGGTTGTCTGCTAAATGCTGGTCAACAGGAGCTTTTGAACTGATCTCTTCTAAAAGTTTTTCTGCAGCTTCTTTGCCAACCTGTTCTGCTGGTTTTCCTTTTTCACCCAATATATCAGCACCAATCCTTATAGAATCTTTATAGATCAGTTCTGTTTCTCTTGAGAAAAAGGCTATTAAAGTTATACCAGAACCTGTTGATAATGTCTCTTGATACTGCAGATCTATCTTTATAGGAATCTTTAGTCTAGCTAACTCTAACTTGGCTGATTTAGCTTGGCGTTCTGCAACTTCTGCTTTTTCAAGATCTTTTGAAGCATGACTTATTCCTCTTATCTGCAATAAATTTCCATAATTTACCAAATCAAACTTAGGAGCTTGACTAATAGTTTCTTGATCATATCTTGATTTTATTTTTAGAACCGCTTTCCCATTGCCCTTTGGATAATAGCCTCTTTTTTCAGTCTTTAGCTCTATTTTTTCTGCATATTGGACCAAAGAAGGTATTATAACTTCTTTGAAATAATCTATCTGAGGGGACCAATTGACATCTGTCCCTCCGATAACTTCTATTTTTATAGTTTTCCCTGAGAAAATAATAGGTAATAATAAAGATTGCAATAACAATGTTATTGAGCCTGCTGTTTCTATGTCTATCTTAACAGTTGAAGAGCTTATCTTATCTGGAATAAACAATAAACGTTCAGAACCTAGATGATCTCCATCAACTTTAGCATTGCATAGCTGCTGAAAAGCCCTTATACAGTATAAATGCTGATTTTTTAAGCCGGGCTCTTTCCTGTTCTTCCTTATGTTAGTTATCTCTACTGGTTTTTGGAGAAAGGTTGACAAAGCTAATGCTGTTCTGACTATCTGACCTCCTCCTTCTAAAAAAGAGCCATCTATCTGTATCATATTATCAGGAAAACATCCTTTAGTTAAATATTTTATTGTTAAACAGAAACATTTATATATTAGTAATAAGCAATATTACTAAGCTTAAGCAAGTATTGTTAATAAGTATCGTTAATATTAAACACTAGTGTAAAGTAATATGAGCAAGATAGAAAAGGTTATTGAACAGATTAAAGGACTTCTTAGAGAGGATACTCGCGGTTTAACAATACAGGAGATTTCTGAAAAGACCAAAGTTTCAAGGATAACTGCAGCAATGGCTCTGATAAAACTAGAAGGCGCTGGACTGATCGATGCTAGGATTATCGGCAACTGTAAATTACATTATTTGAGGTCTAAAAAATGAGAAAAGAGCCTATAGTTGAGATGAGAGCAATCATCATAGCTATGCTCTTGATAATAGCATTGCAGCTGGCTATATTATTTGGAAATATGACAGGTTATGCAATTTATTCTGATGTTGTTGGATTAGATATCAGTTCAGATACTAATTATACTTGGACACCAGCTTCAGACGGTTCTTTGAATTCTTTAGGTTTGACAGGATCATTTTCAGGAGATTCTTTTTCAGTCTATCTTCTTGATAAGCTTGTTTATGGATATGGATTAGAAACAAATATTCCTGCTTCAACAATTTCTTCTGGTTCAGGAGAAATCAATCTTAATTTTAATTATGGGAATACTCTTGGATATGATGATAATAATGACGGAATGACTTCCTTAGATGGTGTTGTTGATTTCAATGTTGATGCAACGTTTGATTTTGATGCTTATGAAGATAAAGTATGCACTAAATATGTTATTGAGAATAATGATGATAACAGTGAAGAATATCTATGCTTTGGAAGTTCTGATTGCTGCTCATTCTTGAATCTAGAATCATCAGGTTTATGGAATGATATCCTTTATCTGAACAAAGGAAAGTATAATGCTGGTTCTGGAAATAAAGTTAGAGCTCAATTGATATATTATGATGTTAATTTTACTGAATTTAAAACAGATATATTCAATTCTGATATCTTAGAATTAGATGCTAATTTTGCTGACTCTGTTGATTTTACAGATGCTTGTGTTGATACTTGTTTGTTAACTGGATATAATTCAAGCTCTTATAATTTAGAATTTGTTGTTGATGGTAATCTGAAGGTTGATAGGATTGATTATGATGTTGGAGAAAATATCAATAACACAAATCTAAGTATCTTGGAAGAACCTGAGTTGGGGATTATGAGTTCTTCAGTAACAAATAGTCCTAGCAGCGTTATAAATGATGTGTCATATGGCACTTATGCTTGGCCATCTCCAGAGAATGCTAAAGTGAGTGATGGAGTTTATACAAGTATTTTTCCTACTTGCGGATATACTCCTACTAATTTTCTTAAGGCAACTAATTTTGGATTTTCAATTCCTGATGGAGCTACAATACAAGGAATTAAACTAGAAGTCGAATGGCAACAGGGCATGTCGATGGGTTTTGATCATATTGCTAGTCTGGTAAAATCTAATGGGGTTATCGGTTCTGCAAATCGGGCTTTAGGAAACATTCCTCCTACGAGTCCTGCTAAAACTTATATTGCTTATGGTGGTCCTAGTGACCTTTGGGGTGAAACTTGGTCAAGCACAGATATAAATAGTGCTAATTTTGGTGCAGTATTTTCAGTGATTAACGAATGCTGCGGGTTTTATCTTGATGTTGATCATATGCGCATAACTGTTTATTATTCATCAGAGTCATCAGACAGTTCTTATCCAACATTCTCAAACTATTGGGACAACAGTGCAACACTTGTTGGAAGCGGAATCGGTTTGTTTAATGTGACTCTTGCTAATACGAATGGAACTGTCTTGCTTGAGATAAATAATACAAATATAACTGCAACTAATTTAACAGCGAATGTGTATAATGTTTCTTATAATTTTACACAAAATGGAATATATTCTTACAAATGGCATTCGTGGGGGAATGGAACTTCAAAATTGTATAATGTCTCTAATACAAGAATATATCGCGTTGGGAATGAAGCGTACAATGCTTCAGAATTACGTAGTCCTAATCTGGCGATAAATGGTGCTACATATGGTAGTTATCCTTGGACTTCTCCAGTCAGCGTTAAAGCGAGTGATGGGGTTTATGCATTCATGACAAAAAATTGTGGAGATTATACGCCTAGCAATTATCTTAAAACAACAGACTTCGGTTTTTCAATTCCTGATGGGGTGGTAATTGACGGTATTAAATTAGAAGTTCAGTGGCAGCAAGGCATGTCAATGGGTTTGGATAATGTTGCTCGTTTAGTAAAATCAGATGGTTCTATTGCTTCTGCAAATAAGGCCATAGGAACTATTCCCCCAATGACTTTTCAATATATGGCTTATGGGGGTCCTACTGATCTTTGGGGTGAAACTTGGACGAGCGCAGATATAAATAGTGCTAATTTCGGAGCAGTATTTTCAGTAATAAATGAGTGCTGTTCATTTTATCTTAATGTGGATCATATGCGTATAACAGTTTATTATACTGAACCAGCATTGGGACCTTTTCCTCCAAATGTAACAAGCGTTTCATTGACAACAACAGATCCTGCGACGAATGATACAAATCAAAATTTGACAGCAACTGTTTCTGCTTCAGATACAGACGGAGATAATATAACTTTAGGTTATAATTGGTACAAAAATAATACTTTGAATGCTACAACTCTTATTACTAACGGGCTTGTTTCTTATTGGAGTTTTAATAATGATACTAAGGATTATTTTGGGGATAATGATGGAACTTGTACAAGTTGTCCCACATTAAATACCTCTGGAGGCAGAGTTGGAGGGGCTTATAGATTTGATGGAAGTCCAAATTATCTCAATGTTGGCAATTCTGCTAACTTGAATTTTTCAAAAGATACACCTTTTACAATTTCAACTTGGTTTAAGACTAATAACTCGGCAGATCAAACGGTCTTGTCTAGAATAAATTCAGGCAATAACTATATGGGCTATGAACTGAATGTTAGGACCACAGGCATTGGCGGAGGGATTATAAGTAATTTATGGGCCAGTGATGGCGTATATGGGAGCGGCAATAGTATCACTTTAAACGACGGCAAATGGCATTTTGCGGCCATGACCTATGATGGTTCTTCTAGTGATAGCGGATTAAAATATTATGTTGATGGTGGTGAAGTATCATCCTACAATCGTTGGTTATCTAGCATTTCTGGAAGTACAGATTCTAATCTGGATGTAAAGATGGGTCAACGGGCAAGTGGAACTGAAGCAGGCGCTGCTGCATTTAATGGTGTTCTTGACGAAATCCAAATTTATAATCGTTCTCTTTCAGCATCCGAAATCAAATCTCTTTACGAAGGAAGCAGACTTGGCGGAAATCAACTTTCAGATAATCTTACAACAGCGGGAGATGTTTGGAAAGTTGGAGTAACTGGACTGGATTATTTGGCTACTGGAAGTGAAGTTAATTCGAGTAACTTAACGATACTTAGCGGAACAACATCAGACACAACAAAACCAACAATTAATTTTATATCACCATCACCAACAGAAGGACAAACAATATCTTCTGGAACAAATGTAAATTTAAATGTTTCAACTTATGATGATTCTAA
>Ga0247841_10001369_pt1 | contig 56069 bp, 62 predicted proteins | sample LaCruzMarch2015__2_FD_192410 | JGI IMG/M metagenome (GOLD analysis project Ga0247841, IMG submission 192410) | Freshwater microbial communities from meromictic Lake La Cruz, Castile-La Mancha, Spain - LaCruzMarch2015_18m | ecosystem: Environmental > Aquatic > Freshwater > Lake | place: Spain... | reverse complement strand
CAGGTGCCCGTTCTTCTTGAGGTCCATTATGGTGTAGGAACCGACGGTGGAGCCCTTCCCCTGCGGGAAAACCAATATGCGCCCGTCGATGCTCTCCCCCTCGCGCCCCGAGGCCACGGTGAATATGCCGGTGACCGGGTCCACTCCGCCGAGGAAGCTGAAAGCCTCCTCCAATACCATCATTCGCCCTATGGCCTTTCCTTTGAATATCGCCCGACCTTTGAACTTCACAATATCATCTCCAACAGTTCCCGCTGCGAGCCACAGAACACCTTCTGCGAGCAAAGCCCGGGCAGATAGGCGCAGGCCTTGGCCGAATCGCTGGCGGTCACCTTGTGCAGCCCTTCGATGGGCGCCACCACCATGCAGGTGTCGCACAGCACCTTGCCGAAGCGTTCCAGCACCGCCCGTTCCTTCGGGCATCTGAGCCACACGCCCTTGGACGTGCAGAACCATACCTCCACGTCGCCTTTCTTGGTCTTGCCGTCCAGCTGAGCGGCCAGCTCCTTCATCTCTCTTTCCGAAAGATGAGGGCAGCCGATGGCGATCAGATCGGGCTTCGTTCCCGTTCGCAACCGCTTGACCGTGTCCTCCAAATCCTGCCTGGTGACGCGCAGCACGGGCAACCCTTCCAACGTGGCGGGTTGCTCCGGAGTGACGTTCTCTACCATGAAGAAGGCCACGGAACCGGAGGCGGCCATGGCCGCCGCCAGGGACTTCAGGCCGTTGACGTCGTTGCCCAGTCCGCGAAAGAATGGTACGCAGGCGCCCAGCTTCCTTCCCACGGTGTGGCCGACGAACGACCATTCGCCTTTGTCGATCCCCGCCTCCACCTCGATGACGTGCGTGGCCTTGCGGTTCTCGTCGAGATGCAGGCCGTAGTTGGGCGTGCGCCCGGTGATGGCCGCGGCCAAAGCGCCTGGCCCACCTTCGCGGTTGGTGCGGGCGCCCAGGACGGAGTTGGCAAAGGAAAGGGCCGAGGACTCGGCCCAGGCGATATGCTGGCCGACCTTGGGGCGGTTCGTGAGCAGATAGGGAGTGCAGGTGCAGCTGACATCCACGCCCATTTTTTCGTATAGACTGATGATGTAGAGCTGCCTTTGGGCGAAATGCTCGCTGACGCCCATCTCCCGCCAGCGCTCGGCGTCCATGCCCATGGGGTTCAGCGAGGTAGGCACGCTGACCTTGCCGTCCTTGGCCATGGTCTCCAGGAACTCGATGCCGCCCTCTCCGATGGTCTTGTAGGACACCCCGGACAGATGGGCGGAGGTGATGGGCAGCAGCCGGTCGGCGCCGTAGATCGCGCCCAAGGCCATGAGCAGCTCCATGGACTTCCGCTTGGCGTTCCCTTCCTTTCCAGAGAGCATAGATCGCTCCTCAGGGGTCAGTTGCATGAGCTCAGAAAACCAACTCGTTGGATAAGTATGTAGTGGAAAAATGGAAAGATAAAGGCGGGCCTGTGGGGATTTGAACCCCAGTTCGAGGCTTCGGAGGCCTCAGTGATATCCAAGCTACACTACAGGCCCGCGTTCATTGGGAAGGTCCCATGACCGATTAACCTGTGACCCTCTTGGAGAGGGGAAGATCGAGACTGACGCTCACTTCTTCTTGAACTCGGTGTAACCGCACTTGCCGCAGGAGGTGCGGTCCTTGTGCTCGCCCAGGAAGACTCCGGGGCCGCACTTGGGGCAGCTCTTCTTTATTCGTTCCAACTTCTCCCCCTTGACCTGGTAATAGTCCTTCTTGGCCGAGGGCGCATCCTTCTTAACTTCCTTCTTCTTGGCAGCCATGTTCAACACCTTACTTCTTCGCTACCTTCTTCGGCTCCGCCAGCCCGTTCCTGGCCTGGATGTAGTTCTTCTCGAACTTCTTGGCCGACTCGGCACTGCCGTAGACCTTGGCGTATCCGACACTGACGCCCAATCCGAACTCGGTCTCCATGTGGTCGATGACGACCTTGTCCTTGCTTACCGCAAGCGCTTCCGCCAGCTTGGCCTTCACATCGGCCCTCTTGGGGGAGCCCTCTCCACGGTGGTCAGCCTTGAAGGACACTTCGGTGCGGTCCAGCAGGGCGTTGGGCTTCTTGCTCTCTATCTCGATCTTCACTTCAATTCCTCCATTGAGCGTATCAGTTCTTGCGCCGAGCGGTTCACTTTCTCATCGGTGCGAACCAGCACCACTCCCTTTCCCGGGAGCCCATATATCAGGCAGGAGCCGGCCGGGGCTATCGCGGCGCAAACCAGCGCGGCCAGGTCCTCCTCGCCATGTACCAGGACCTTGACCTTCTCGTTCCGGCCCAGGCCATCGTTCATGGCCTCGACCAGCTGGGGGGTTATCAGTCCCGGCGGGTTTTCCACCCGTATCTCCGGCACGGAAAGGCGGTCAGCGGGATGCTCTCCAGCATCCAATTCCCTCCTCTCGTTGCGTCGGTCGTATACGGTCAGATGGGGGATGACGCCCTTGTTTATAAGGGTGGTGGAAACGACGTCCCCCACGCAGATTATTTTTTTACATTCATGAATGTCGACCAGGACGTCCTCGCCCTGGTATAGCTTGCCGAACGGCATGCTCAGTTCTTGCCTCAGGCGGTCCGGCAACCTCCACCCTTTAGGGGGGACGGTCAGCTTACCGCACTTTGAGGGCGAACTTGCCGTTGACATTAATGCCCATCCTCTTGGCTATCTCGGACTTGGTGTGGTCGATTATGACCACGTAGCCCTGCCACTCCTTGGAGGTATCGCCGCCGCAAAGCGGGCACTTGTCCTCCTCGGTGATGGCGGAGCAGGTCTTGCATGCCTTGGTGACCTTCATTTCTCGGCCCCCTTCTTAGCCCGTTCCTCGGCTATCCATTCCAGCTTGCCCAGGCCGGGCTGCCTCATGGTAAGGCCGATCTTGCTCTCCCGGGGGTTCCTCTCGTTGAAGGAGAGGGTGACTATCCTGGTCCGCACCATGTCGCCGTTCTTCAGGTCACGTTTGGTGTCCTTGCCGATCAGGCGCTGACTGTTCTCGTCGATGTCGATGCGGTCGTCCATGACCTGGCTGATATGCAGCAGTCCGTCCAGCGGTCCAAAGCGCACGAACGCCCCGAACTTCAGAACCTCGCACACGGTGCCTTCCACGACCTCCTGGACCATGGGTCGGAAGATCAATGAATCGAACTTGACCGTCTGATAAACGGCGCCGTCGCCGTGCACGATGCGGCCATCGCCGACGGTCTGGATGTTGCTGATCAGAACGGTGAGCGAGTCGTTGTTTTCGATGCGGCCCTCATAAGCCTCCCTGGCTAGATCATTGACCACCTGGTTGACATCGTCCCCGAGCTGGTCCGGGGGGATGCGAACGACTCTCTCCCTCTGGGTCATCAGATACATGATCAATCCTCGTAACTACCTTGGCATAATAAATCTCTTATATAAAGATTGAGCACCGAGCATTTAAGCATTGGGTATGCTGGATAATAAAAAGAAAAGAAAGGAAGGGGTTTGTTTACGCCACGAACATGGTAGCGAAAACCAGGGTTATGGTGGACAGCAGCTTCACCAGCACGTGCAGGGAAGGTCCGGCGGTGTCCTTGAACGGATCTCCGACGGTATCTCCCACCACACCTGCCGCGTGCTGCGGGGTGCCCTTCAGGCCCTTGGCCTCGATATACTTCTTGGCGTTGTCCCAAGCCCCTCCTCCGTTGTTGAAGAAGAGGGCCATGAGCACACCGGCGATGGTAGCCACCATCAGGAAGGCACCGATACCCATGATCGCCATGTCACTTCCGAAGGCGTACCTGTATATCAGTCCCAGAGCGACCGGTACGACGACCGGCAAGAGGCCCGGAAGGATCATGGCCTTCAGGGCGCCCTTGGTGCTGATGTCCACGCATAAAGCGTAGTCCGGCTTCTCGGTCCCGGCCAGAATGCCCGGCCTCTCCTTGAACTGACGGCGCACTTCAGATATCATATCTTGTGCGGCCTTGCCCACGGCGCTAATGGCCAGGGAGGAGAAGAGATAGACCAGCATGGCACCTACCATGGCTGCGACGAACACGGCCGGCTGCAGTAGGTCGACGTGGAAGTTCTGGTAGAAGTCGACTATGTCCACGCCTTGCAGGTTGGCGACCTTCTCGAAGAAGGCACCGAACAGCAGGTAGGCGGCCAATGCGGCGGCTCCCATGGCGTATCCCTTGGTCAGAGCCTTGGTGGTGTTGCCTATGGCGTCCAAACGGTCGGTCCTCTCGCGCACCTCTTCAGGCTGATGGGACATCTCGACGATGCCGCCGGCGTTGTCAGTGATCGGGCCGAAGGTGTCCTCGGCCAGAATGAAGGCGCAGGTGGTCAGCATACCCATGGTGGCAGCGGCGGTCCCGTACAGACCGTATATGAACTCGTAGTTTCCAGTAGGAGCAACGCTCGCCCCGATCTCATAGGAGGCTATAAGGGCGACCGCTATGGCGATTATGGAAGCCGCAGTGGTCTCCAGACCTATGGAGATACCGGCGATGATGTTGGTAGCGGCGCCGGTCTCGGAGGCCTTGGCGATCTTCTTGACCGGGCGATAATCTCCAGCAGTATAGTACTGGGTGATATAGACGATCACGATGCTTAGAGCGATACCGATCATGCCGCAATAGAAGAACTCGATCTTACCTTCTAAAAGCTGATCTACCGCGAAGTAGAACAATATCGCTGCGATCACACAAGTGATGTAGTATCCGCGGTTGAGGGCCTTCATGGGCTCCTCGTCCTCGTTCCTTAACCGGACGGTCATTATACCGACCAGACCGGCGAGCAGACCGAACGCGCGGACCACTAACGGGAACATGAACCAGCCGACGTTGGGGTCGGGACCACCAGGGAGCAAGGTATATGCATAGATGGCCAATCCCAGGATCATCGCCCCGATGTTCTCAGCGGCGGTGCTTTCGAACAGGTCGGCACCACGGCCGGCGCAGTCGCCCACGTTATCGCCGACCAGGTCAGCGATGACAGCGGGGTTGCGGGGGTCGTCCTCGGGAATGCCTGCCTCTACCTTTCCAACAAGGTCAGCGCCGACATCGGCGGCCTTTGTATAGATACCGCCGCCCAACTGGGCGAACAGCGCGGCGAAGGAGGCACCGAAGGCGTATCCAACACCGAGGAACAAGGCATCGCTATATGCTTCATAAGTGCCAGGCACAGCATCAACCAAGTATCCCGAATAGAGATAGAAGACGCCGGCGACGCCCAACAGGCTCAAGGACACCACGGCGATGCCAGAGACGGCGCCGCCGCGGAAGGAGGTCAAAAGCGACTCGTTCATAGAGCGCCTTGCGGCGCTCGCGGTCCTGATGTTCGCGTTCACAGACACGTACATTCCGATGTATCCAGACAGGGCAGAGAAGAAAGCCCCCATCAGGAACGCCATACCGGTCAGCCAGTTTATCCCGATAGCGATCAGGACACCGAGGATGATGCTGAATATGGCGATCGTCTTGTACTGTCGGGCCAAATAAGCCATGGCACCCTCGCGGATAGCGTCACTTATGGCCTTCATCTCAGGAGTTCCAGTGTCCTTCTTGAGAATCGTCCATGTGAGATACCCGGCGAAGAGCAGGCCAATGAGCCCTGCAATCGGTATCGTTAGGTACAGAGGATCGTCTAACATTACTAAGCCTCTTAAATTCCTGCCTAAATACGGCTACCTATATAAATCGTTTAGGTAGAAATACCCCACGAAAAACGCAGTCTGGCACTTGTATTACGCTATAAACGGCATATATATGCGTTTTCGATAGATCGCGTAGGTGGTGGCCTTATTTTCAGAATCTCGCTTTGAGCACAACGATGCCGTCCTTACGGGAGATGTCGATGCAGTGCTTTCCGGTCTGGTGGTTCGTTCCTCGCATCTTTAATACCTCTAAATATTTGCGCCTGGCGCCTAGCTCCTCGGCCATGTTTAGAAGGACGATCCCGTCGACCGCGTAGGAGATCTCGGGAGGATACAGCTCCCCGGGACGCACCTCTCCGGTGACCACGGTGGTGGCGTTCCAGTTCTTCAGCCGGTTCGTAAGATCGAAGAGGAACTGCCGGTAATCGTCCTTGAACATCTCGCCCACCACGGTTATGGGATCGATGACGATGCGCTGGGGCACGACCTCGGCGATGCGCGATTCGATGGCGTCGAGCAGCTTCTCGGAATTACCTTCCCGCAGCATGTTCCCCAGATCTTCGTACACAATTTGATCGTCGAAGAACTCCGGCCGCATGAACTCGAACTGAGAGGAGAAGCGCATCATCCATTGGGTCGGTTCGCTCAGGGTGGTGAAGTACAACCCCTGTTCCCCCCGAGCCGCCCCCTCGCATAGGAATCGCAGGGCGAAGGTGGTCTTCCCGGTACCGGCGCTTCCGGAGACCAGAATGACCGAGGGAAAGGGGAAGCCACCTTCGATCATCTCATCTAGACCGGGTATGCCGGCAGGTATGCGCATCAGATCCGTTCGTGCGAGCTTGCTCTCTTCCATGATCAGTAACCTCCTGCGTTATTGCTGTTGGATATAATCAATCGCGACCTGTTCGAGAATGTGGAAGCACCCTCAGGAGCCAGGGATATCTCTCCTGCCCCTATTTCCTTGATCATCTGAAACAGATCGGGATTCCTTCCACGATCCACCAACAACGGTATCGTGACCTTTCCGCCGAGGGCGGAGATGAATTCATTCAGGAATGATCGGACCATCTGCTGGCTGTTGAAGTTGAGAAGTGTTGACAGATTATCGATGACCGCAAAACCGCATTTTCCCAGGTCGAAGCCTGGACCTCCGTCGGCTGCAGACCAGTTCTTCAGAGCTTCGGGTAAGGTGTCGATATTGCGCGGTCCCCGGAAAAAGCCTACCTTGACCGAAGCGGGATGGGAATCGGCGCTGAAGTGGGCCACCGCGTCCAGGAAAGTTAGGTTACGGCAATCGATCCCGTGCATGGTGAGAAGGTGCACTATGTACTGATGGGGGCGGTCGACGGAAATGAAAAGGCCCGGCCGCCTCTCTTCCAACAGGGCCTTCAATAGCACCAGTTCCACTTTGACGAACTGGGTGGTCCGGACGTCCAGCACCATCAGACCAGGGATCAAGGGGACGCCCAGCTGGGCATTGAGCTGCTTGAATAACAGCAGGTCCTTCTCATTCATGTTGGCCGATTCGACCGTATGCGTATTTAAGGGGTCGCCGCTGGATATCCTTAACGATATTGAGCTGGTCGGTCATTACTGACCGTTTCCCCCTCTGCGCTTTTATATCATCTAAGGCCATATGGGAGAGATTGCTTTGATTGGCGGTGACGCCCTCGGTCTCCTATTGGTCTACACCTACGTGGGCATCTTGGTGGTAGTCGCCACCAAATGGAAGTTTCTCAAACGTAGGTCGTTCCACCGCAAGTTCATCCACATCATGATCGGGAACATCGCCCTGTTCTGGTGGATCTTCGACACGAATTATGTCATGTCCCTGTTGGCCGCGGTACCGTTCATACCATTGTTGGTCATGTTCTCCCGCTATGACGAAAACCATGAAGAGAAAGATCTGGCATCGGGCTTGAAGGAGTCGGTGCTCTATTCGGCCTCGCATGAAGGGCATCGTTACGGGCTGGTATATTATGCCGTGTCCTGGGCGCTCCTGGCCTTCTTGGCCTTCAATGACCTGGTCATAGCCTCGGTTGGCATAGTTTGCATGGCCTATGGGGACGGCATGGGCGGTCTGGTCGGTAAGACCTTCGGCAAGAGGAAGATCCACGGGAACAAGACCTTGGAAGGAACCATGGCGGTGTTCATCTTTGCCACCATGGCGATCTTCCTCATCATCAACTATTACAACTTCCTTTTCTCTGCAGGACTGTACGGTTCAAGGACGATCTCCGTCCCCTTGTCGGCCTTGGCCGCCCTGGGACTGGGAGCGTACGTGGCGGTCGTGGAGCTATACACCCCAGGCGAATATGATAATCTGGTGATCCCCTTATCGACCGCTTTAATACTGGCACTATCTGGACTGTGAGGCTGGAGCTTGAAACTAATCGTGGTGGATGGCATTGACGGGTCGGGAAAGAGCACCGTGGCCGCTTGGATCGCCGAGCATTACCGCTCCCAGGGGGAGAAGGTGCTGATCAGGACCCACCCATCTGGATCGTTCATTGGTCGGCTAAGCCGGCGAGCCCTCACCGCCGAGGGGAAGCTCATGCAGACCGTGGCCACGGCCTTCTTCGTCCTGGACGTTCTGAACTCCGTGAGGAAGCTGAGGCGATGGCGGGACCAGGACAAGGTCATCTTCGTGCGTTACGTCATGGCCACGGCCTATCTGCCCAGAGGGTTGCACCAGCCCGGTTACCTCTTCTTCACCAAGGTCCTGCCCATGCCTCCCCGCCTTCTACTGGTGGACGCTACGGCGGAATGCGCTTTGGAAAGGATAGAGGAGAGGGAGCACGAAAGGGAAATGTTCGAGAACCTGGCTTCGCTGACCAAAGTGCGGAGCAAGGTCCTGGAGCTCGCCGAAAAGGGATGGTACGTGCTGGACAACTCGTGCGATATCGAAAAGGCCCGTTCTCAACTGGACCTGGTGCTAGATTCCTGGGAATCCCTCAATTGATGGCCTAGCAGCAATAGAATGGGCAACGACAGGACCGTCATGGACAGCCCGGCCAATAGCACCGAACCGAACCCATATCCCGCATAGATGGGTGCGAACACCATTGGAGCCAGGGAGTAACCGAAGAAGCGGATGCTGTTGAAGAGGGAGGAGACCGTCCCCCTCAGGTCAGGCACGATCTCCACGGTCAGCGTTAGCAGGGAGGCCCATATGAAGGCTGTCCCAGTGCCCAGGACCAGGAGGGAGAGGGCGAACCCTATGCGGTCCGAGGAGATCCACAACAGAAGGATGGCCGCTGCGATCGTGAGCAGGCCAGCCGCCGCGGTGAATATGCGTCCCATAACGTCTACCAGGCGGCCTCCGATCGGGGCGGCGACCATACCAGCCACACCGCTCATGCCCACCAGGATACCGATGGTGGTCTCATCGAGCGATAAAGGGTCCAATGATAGATGGTCTGAGAGAAAGCCGAGAGCCCCCATGTAACACATGAATACCAGGAAACCGAGCAGGCTGAGGGTGAGAACGCCAGGGGTCTTGATGGCCCGAGTAACGTTGCCCTGCAGATGATGCATGGCCTCCGGGTCGCGGCGTACCACCGGGCAGGAGGACCTGATCCAGAGACCGACCGTCAAGGCCATTATGGCCACCAGGAGGAACATCCACCTCCAGCTGTACGCCGTAAGGAAACCGGCGATCATCGGACCGCTGGCTATTCCGGCGGTGGTGAAAGCGCCGAAATACCCCATGACCTTCCCCCTTTCATGGGCCGGGATCATATCGCCTAGGATGGCTAGTAGAACGGGGTTCACGAAAGCGTAGCCGAACCCCTGTATGGCCCGACCCAAATAGAAGGATGACAGGTCCTGGCTCAGGGCGCAGGCCATGCCTCCTATGGCGTAGATGATAAAACCTACAGTGAGCAGACGCCGTCGTCCATATACATCCGATATGGTCCCGGAGAACAGGTTGAAGAAGGCGAATGGCAACATGAAAATGGTGATCGATAGCAATATCTCCTCCGCCCCCACACCGAACTCGATCTTGAGGGCGGGGATCATGGCCAGGACGGCGTTGCCTGACAGCGGGCCTATGAACCCTCCGCTCAGTATCGCCAATCTCCGGCCATCCATGAAAGGACGGATGGGCTTATCAGAATAAAAAAAATGCATATGGAGCGAAGAGCCATTCGGGCCATGGACGACGTTCCACCTCAGCTTCTGCGAAATAGATAATATATTTCTATCGCCTGAGGATTGTGAGGACGATGGATATGGAAGAGAGAAAGGTGCGCGACATCAAGGTCGAGGGCGGGATGAGCGTGGACCAGCTGGTCCGTTCTATGTCCGAGTCCGGCGGGTTCACCGCCAAGAAACTGGCCGACGCCATCGACATAGTTGAGAAGATGGTCCGTGACGAGAAATGCCTCACCTTCCTTTCCTTCCCTGCCTGCATCATGGCCACGGGCACCAGGGGGGTCATCGTGGAGCTGGTCAAACGCAAGCTGGTGGATGTGGTGATAACCACCTGCGGCACGCTGGACCATGATCTGGCCAGGACCTGGAAGGATTACTATCATGGCGACTTCATGATGGACGATGCCGAGCTCCGCGAAAAGGGCATGAATCGCCTGGGCAATGTGGTCGTCCCTGACGAGAGCTACGGACTCTTGCTGGAGGAACGTCTGGTCCCCATGTTCGAGGAGATTTTGGCCGGTCGTGATTCCATATCCACCCACGAGCTGATCGACGAGGTCGGGGCTCGCCTGGACAATGAAGAATCACTTTTATATTGGGCTCACAGGAACCAGATACCCATCATCGTCCCGGGGATCACCGACGGGTCGTTCGGCAGCCAGCTGTGGATGTATTGGCAGACGCATCGGGACCTGAAAGTAGACCTGTTCGCGGACGAGCAGGAACTTTCAGGTTTGGTATTCCGAGCCGAGGCCAGCGGAGCGCTCATCATCGGCGGAGGCATATCAAAGCATCACGTGATCTGGTGGAACCAGTTCCGGGGCGGTCTGGATTACGCGGTATACATGACCACCGCCGCGGAGTATGACGGTTCGCTGAGCGGGGCTCAGGTACGCGAGGCCATCTCCTGGGGCAAGGTTCGCGAGGACGCCTGGCAGGTGAACGTGGAAGGTGACGCCACCATAACCCTTCCGATAATGGTCGCGTCATTGATCGAGAGATTGAAATGACCCGTATTGCGGTTATTGGCGGAGACGGCATCGGCCCTGAGGTCGTGGGAGCCACCATGGGCCTCCTGAACAAGATGGACCTGGGGATCGAGTTCGTTGACGCGGAAATGGGCCTGGCCTGCTTCGAGAGGACCGGAGAATACCTGCCCCAAAAGACACTGACCACTTTAGAAGGCTCCAAGGCGGTGCTATTCGGCGCCATCACCTCGCCAGTGACACCAGATCCTTGCTACAAGTCACCGCTCCTTCAATTGCGCAAGCATTTCGACCTGTTCGCCAACATACGCCCCTGCTTCCCCATACTTCCCGAGTTCAAGCTGGTCGACCTGAACACCGTCATCGTGAGGGAGAACACTGAAGGCATGTACACCGGTCGGGAGAGGAAGGAAGGCGACTCCATAATCTTAGAGCGTGTGGTGAGCGAGAAGGGTTGCCGCCGCATCGTGGTCAAAGCCATCAAGGTCTCCCGGGTCATGGGCTTTAACAAGATCACCTGCGTGCACAAGGCCAATGTGCTGCGCAAGTCCGACGGCCTCTTCCGCGAGGTCTTCTACGATGTAATGAAGGACACGGGATTGGAGGCCACCGATATGATCGTGGACGCCGCCGCGGCCGCCCTGATCTCCAAGCCCAAGAGCTTCCAATGCATCGTGACCCTGAATTTGTACGGAGATATTCTATCGGACGAGGCTGCGGCCCTTACGGGGGGGCTAGGCATGGCGCCCTCGGCCAATATCGGTGATAATTTCGGTCTATTTGAGCCGGTGCACGGCAGCGCCCCGGACATCGCCGGGAAGGGCATCGCCAACCCTTCGGCTACGATACTGTCGGCCTGCCTGATGCTGGAGTTCGTAAAGAAGATGGATGCGGCCAGCCGCCTGCAGTCCGCCCTGGTGCAGACGCTCACCGAAGGTGACCGGACCAAGGACCTGGGCGGGACACTGGGCACCGAGGAGTTCGTTGACAAGGTGGCCGAACGCTTGTTCCAGCATTGAACGGGTTAGAATTAATACCGCCTCGACCGATTATCGTTCATGACCAACCAGTTGAAGCGGGGCATACTGGACCGCTGCCAGGAATGGAGCCTGGACATCGTGGGCTTCGCCTCCGCTGACGCTTGGGACGACCCACCCTTCAAGCCCTGGCCTCCCGAGGCTTTTCATCCCAAGGCCATCTTCCCCGGCTGCCGCACGGTGATCGTTCTGGGACTGCCGGTCACCCTGCCCATACTGGAGACCTCCCCCTCCATATGGTACAAGGAGCTCTACCAGAACCTCAACTCCCAACTGGACGAACGCGCCTACCAGCTGTCCCAATACCTGAACAAGGAAGGTCACCCTTCGGCCTACGTGCCTCGGGACGGCTACGGCTCAGTGGAGCTGCTGATGGATAACCCCTACGCCTTTTTCTCCCATCGCCACGCCGCCTATCTGGCCGGCCTGGGGACATTCGGCCTCAACAACTTGCTGCTGACCAAAGAGTATGGACCGAGGGTGCGCTTCGTATCCGTGTTCACCACGGCCAAGATACCGGCCGGGAGGAGGATGAAGAAGGAGCTGTGCATACGCTGCCATCGCTGCCAGAACGCCTGCCCGGTCCAGGCCATAGGGGACGTGGATTACCCGGCGGCCTCCATCGACAAGAAGAGGTGCGTGGGAAGGAGCGTGGACCTGAAGAAAAAGTACCGTTCTCCCTGCGGCATATGCATCAAGGTGTGCCCGGTAGGAGAGGACCGCAAACTGTATGGACGGAAGGACATGGGGCTGTACGACGATCCAGGGAAGGACGAGGCCTTGTTCAAAGCGGCGGAGCACGTGCGCAAGTACGGCAGCCTGTGACCAATGCCATACGTACGAAATGGATTTCATTGAAGTAACTTTAAGTACAATCCTTCGTTCCTTTTGACCGATGAGCGCAGCCGAGAGTGCTATCCCCCATCCGGTGTTCGATGAGAACGAGTGCAAGGGCTGCGGCCGCTGCGTGGCCGCCTGCCCGCAAAAAGTGCTGAGGTTGTCCGGGCGCATCAATCGCCGCGGGTACAACGTCGCCGAGTACGTAGGATCGGGATGCGTGGGCTGCGCCATATGCTTCTACAACTGCCCTGAGCCGTACGCCATCATGGTGCAGGAAAAGGAAAAGGGGAGGAAGTGAGCCTATGCGAAAGTTCGTGAAGGGCAACGAGGCTGTGGCCATCGGCGCTGTCTACGCCGGATGCGAGGCGTACTTTGGCTATCCGATCACCCCGGCCAGCGACATTGCGCACGCCGTGGCGGAGTACTTCCCTCAGCTCGGGCGCGTTCATCTGCAGGCCGAGTGCGAGACCGGGGCCATAAACATGATATTCGGGGCGGCCTCCGCCGGACGATTGGCCATGACCGCCTCCTCCGGACCGGGCATTTCCCTCATGCAGGAAGGGCTCTCATATTTGGCCGGAGCCCAGTTGCCGGCCGTCATCGTGAACGTGATGCGCGTAGGCCCGGGACTGGGCAACATCGGTCCGGAGCAGGGAGACTACAACCAGGCGGTGAAGGGCGGTGGTCACGGCAACTATCACAACATAGTTTTAGCTCCAGCCTCCGTGCAGGAGATGTGCGACCTGACCATGAAGGCCTTCGAACTGGCCTTCAAGTACCGCAACCCGACCATAGTACTGGCGGACGCCGTGCTGGGGCAGATGATGGAGTTCCTGTCCTTCCCGATGAGGGAGGTCTCGCCTCCAGAGGTGTCCGGCTGGGCGGTGCAGGGGAACGCCGAGACCAGGGGCAACCTGGTCTCGTCCATCTACCTGGACAACACACTGCAGGAGAAGCACAACTGGATGCTGCAGGAGAAGTACGCCTCCATGGCCCAGGACGCTATGGCCGAGAACTACCTGACCGAGGACGCCGACATCGTCCTCACAGGCTACGGCGTATGCGCTCGCATCGCCCGTTCCGCGGTGGACCACCTCCGTGACGAAGGGATCAAGGCCGGACTGTTCCGTCCCATGACCCTCTTCCCGTTCCCCCAGGCCCAGCTGCGCAGGTCCGTCCATGGAGGCCAGCTCCTGGTCGTGGAGCTGAGCAACGGGCAGTATCGGGACGATGTGCTGTTGCACCTGGACCGGGAGAACAGATGCCAGGTGGAATTGATCAATCGCATGGGCGGGAACATGATGTCGGTAGAGGACGTGGTGGCCAAGGCCAAACAGATGATGGGGGTGAGGCCGTGAAGAAAGCCACCGGTTTCTATCAGACCTTCGATCGGAAGGAAGTAGGCACTCGCGCCACTCATTACTGCCCCGGATGCGGGCATGGCATAATCCACAAGCTCATCGCCGAGGCCATGGCCGACCTGGGTCTACAGGACCGCACCGTGTTCGTCTCTCCGGTAGGCTGTGCCGCCTTCTGCTTCCATTATTTCGACTGCGGGAACGTGGCCGGCCCTCACGGACGGGCCTCGGCCGTGGCGACGGGAGTGTCCAGATCGTTGCCGAACAGCGCCGTGATCTCCTATCAGGGGGACGGCGACCTGGGCGCCATAGGCTTCAACAACGCCTTCCAGGCGGCCAACCGCGGCGACCGTTTCGCCTGCTTCTTCATCAACAATTCCATCTACGCCATGACCGGAGGTCAGATGGCTCCCACGACCATGCTGGGACAGAAGACCACCACCACACCTTTCGGGCGGGACGCGGCCAAGGAAGGTTATCCGCTAAGGGTATGCGAGGTCTTCAACCAGCTGCAGGCGCCGGTCTACATAGAGCGGGTTTCCGTGGCTGACACCAAGCGCATAATGCAGGCCAAGAAGGCCGTGCGCAAGGCCCTGGAGATACAAAGGGACGGGAAAGGGTACGCCTTCGTGGAGTTCCTATCTCCCTGCCCCACCAACTGGCATATGGACCCTGTGGCCTCGGCCCAGTTCGTCACCGATAACATGGAGAAGGCCTTCCCTCTGGGATGCTTGAGGGACCGCAGCGCCGACGCCGCTCTGGTTCCCATCCCCGTTCCGCAGGTCACTGTGGCCCAGCTGTTCGGCCAAGGCCATGATGGGGATGGTGCCAAGACGGACCCGTCCTATCACGAGAGGAAGTTCAAGTTCTCCGGCTTCGGAGGGCAGGGCGTGCTGTCGTTGGGACTGGTCGTGGCCGAGGCCGCCGGACGCTCCGGACGCTTCGTCTCCTGGTTACCCAGCTACGGGCCGGAGCAGAGGGGCGGCTATGCCTCATGCTCCGTGGTCGTGAGCGGACGCGAGGTGGGATCGCCCACGGTGGACGCCCCCGACGTGCTCGTGGCCTTGAGCCAACCGGCCCTGGACAAGTTCTTCGGCACGGTGGTCAAGAACGGCTTGGTCATGCACGAGGCCTCCCTGAACAGACCGGAGGGCCGTGAGGACCTGCGGGCATTGGCCTTCCCGGCGTCCAAGATCGCCGCCGAGGCCGGCACCCCTAAAGCGGCCAACACCGCGTTCCTGGGGGCTCTGACGGCCTTGGGGGCGCATGGCCTGCCTGAGGAACAGGTGCTCACCGCCTTGGACGACAGCTTCTCAGCCAAGCCAGCGCTGGTGGAAAGGAACCGCAAGGTCTTCCGGGCCGGCTTCGACTGGGCCCAGGATAAACAATAGGATCTGGGGCCCAACGTCGGCCCCGGTCCCACCACCCTTCTATTTTTATGAGTGGAGAATCACAGACGGCAAATTTCATAAACGGTCCTTTGTTTAGGTAGAGGCATTGCCGAACGCCGACGCACGGCGGGCCAGGCAACGAGGATGATGAATTGACCTCTACTGACAAGATCGGGACGCGCATTCGAACATACCGCGAGCGGCTCAACCTGAGCGTAGAGGACCTGGCCAAGAACGCCGGAGTAGAGGAGAATTTGATAATTAAGGCCGAGCGCGGAGAGGTCTACCCCCCGATCGGGGTCATGATCAAGATATCCCGGGCCCTGGGACAGCGCCTGGGCACCTTCATGGACGATCAGGTCAAGGAGGACCCCATAATCGTCCGTTCCTCCGACCGCAAGGAAGAGACGGCCTCCCACAAGGACGGGGCCAACGGCGGCTACCATTACTACCCTCTGGGCAAGGGCAAGACCGACCGGCACATGGAACCCCTTTTCATCGTGGTCCAGCCCAACGAGGACCGCTCCTGCTCCTCCCATGAGGGTGAGGAGCTGGTCATAGTCGTGAGCGGCGAGGTCGAGCTGCAGTACGGGAAGAAGACCTTCCACCTGAAGGTCGGCGATTCCATGTACTACAACTCCGTCGTGCCGCACCACCTGGGCACGGCCAATGGGGAAGGCGCCGAGATATACGCCGTCATCTACACGCCGGTCTGAGGTGGGAACATGCCGAGGGACCAGATCACCCGGGAGGCCACCATCGGCCAGCTGCTGGACGAGATGGCGGACCGTATACCGGAACAGGATGCGGTGGTCTTCGCCGATCGCGATTACCGGCAGACCTGGTCCGAGTTCAGGGACACCGTGGACAGGGCGGCCAAGGGACTGATGGCCCTGGGCGTCAAGAAAGGCGAGAAGGTGGCCGTCTGGGCCACGAACGTCCCTCACTGGGTGACCTTGCAGTTCGCCACGGCGCGCATCGGCGCCATACTCCTGACCATCAACATCAACTATCGTAACGCGGAGATCGATTATCTACTGAAGCAATCGGACTGCGACAACATCTTCGTCATCGATGGCTACCGGGACACCGATTATGTGAGAACGCTGTATGATCTGGTGCCCGAGCTCAAGGACCACCCCCGCGAACGCCTGCATTCAGAAAAATATCCCCATTTAAAACGCGTGCTGTTCTTAGGACCGGAAAAGCACCGCGGCATGTACTCTTGGAACGAGCTGCTGGCCCTGAGCGTGCAGATCGGCGAGGAGGAGTTCCGACAGCGGCAGTCCGAGCTATCCTCCTACGACGTGGTGAACATGCAGTACACCTCCGGTACCACCGGTTTCCCCAAAGGGGTCATGCTCACCCATCATAACATCACCAACAACGGATACTGGGTAGGGGTGAACGAGAACTTCACCACCCAGGACCGGGTCTGCATCCCTGTCCCCCTGTTCCATTGCTTCGGCTGCGTCCTGGCGGTCATGGCCTGCCTGAACCACGGCGCCACCATGGTCATCCTGGAACGGTACGATCCCGTGAACGTCATGATGTCCATAGAACGCGAGCGCTGCACGGCCGTCTACGGCGTGCCCACCATGTTCATCGGCATCATGGAGCACAAGTTGTTCTCCAAGTTCGATTTCTCCACCCTGCGCACCGGGATAATGGCCGGTTCGCCTTGCCCGGTCAAGACCATGAAGGACGCTGTGGAACGCATGAACATGAAGGAGGTCACCATCGTATTCGGCCTGACGGAATCGAGCCCGGCCATGACCCAGACCCGTTACGATGAGAAAAGCCTGGACAAGAAGTGCTCCACGGTGGGACCGGCCTTCCAGGGCATCGAGGTGGCCATCATCGACCCCGATACCGGAGAGCATCTGGGACCGGGAAAGCACGGCGAGCTGTGCTGCCGCGGGCACAACGTGATGAAAGGGTATTACAAGATGCCCGAGGAGACGTCCAAGGCCATCGACAAGGACGGCTGGCTGCATTCCGGCGACATCGGTATGGTGGACGAGGATGGATACTTCTCCGTCACCGGCCGTCTCAAGGACATGATCATCCGGGGCGGGGAGAACATATACCCCAAGGAAGTGGAGGACTTCATCTATCATCTGGAAGGGGTGCAGGACGTGCAGGTCGTGGGAGTTCCGTCGGTCAAATACGGCGAGCTGCCAGCGGCCTTCGTGATACTGCGCCCTGGCACGACGATGGCCGCCCAGGACGTGATGGACCATTGCCGCGGTCAGATCGCTTTCTACAAGGTCCCCAAGTTCGTGCATTTCCTCGAGGAGTTCCCCATGACCGCCAGCGGCAAGATCATGAAGGTAGAGCTGCGGAAGTTGGGCGCCAAGCTCTGGCCGGACGCCTGACCCCTAACTTTTATAAAGGTCGGGCTGCCATAGTCAGATGCAGGAGTCACAAACATGCCCGAGAAGGACGTAACCGTAGCTCTGAACGAGAAAGGCCAGGAACTGAAGAAACTTTTAAAGGACTTCGACGCCAACATCGAGCAGTGGAAGTTCTCCGTGGAGGAATCCAAGGAGGGCGTGCGCGTGGAGTTCGCGGCCAAGGCCTTGCTGAAGAGGAAGCCCAAGGAGTGAGGGTCAGGTTAGCAGCTCGACCAGCTTCTCCTTTTTTTCCGCGGTCATGTTGAAATCGGGACGACGATCTATCAGTTCCAGGTAGCCGGCCGCCCGCTTCAGGTCCCTGCCGCTGTAATGTCCCTGGGCCAGCCTGACCACCACCTCAGGGTTGGCGTGCTCGGTGAAGGAAGCCATGATGCAGGCCAGATCGTATGCCAGCTTCTCCTTCTCCGGGGCATCGTCCAGGAAGTGCCCCACGTCCATTATGTACACCTTGTCCGCGAACAAGAAATTGTCCGGCTTTATGTCCCCGTGAAAGATGCCGCTCCTGTGCATCAGCCTGAGGTGTCCGAAGGCCTCGTCAAGTTGTTTCTCCGTCGCCTTCTTCGTGGCCGCCGAGGCGGCCTCCAGGAACTCGGAGACGAAAAGCCACAGACCGTTGGGAAGGGCGTAGGTCCCCAGCGGCCTGGCCGTGGGTATTCCCAGGTCGTATATCCGGTTCATGACCTCGTACTGATGGTTGGCCAGTTCCTTGGCCGAGCGGGTGAAGTTGAACAACGGCTGCCATCCTTCCATCTGCAGATAGACGTTCTTGAAGAATTGGATGGTCTTCTCGGTCATGATGTCGCTGCCGCCGACGATCTTGCCGAAGTAGCGCACCGGCGAACCGTCGGCGTTTACCCCTTCCACCCTGATGGGGATGGACAGACGGGAGCCTTCCGTTCCCAACGGGACCACCTTGACCTTGCGCACCTTGTATGATTCCACCATTATCAGATGGATGGAGCGCAGCACGTCCCGAAAGTTGTCCTTCTGCTCCTCGCGCACGGGCGTCATTTCTCCACCTTCGCCGCAACCTTGGCCGCCCTATCCTTGGCGGCCTTGCGGGATTGGGACCACAGTTTAAGGAAGAGCTTCAGCGCCCGCAGCCGGTAAACCTTGAACCCTTTTTTTACCCCGCGCCCCATCTCGAATATGGGCTGTCCTTGATGGGTGTAGATGACCTTCCACACCACCAGATCTGGCAAGTTGAAGAAGAACTCGTGGGTGTCGATGACCACGTCCCGTCCTTTCACGGTGATGTCCATGTCCACCACGCCCTCTCTCTTTATGGGTATGTTCACCCCGTAACCGAAGACGGCGCGGAACAGGGCATATGTGAGGACCTCCGCCGTGCCCAGGTCCAGAATCCGATCCAGCGTGAAATCCTGAGGTGGTCGTTTGGGTTGATCTACCTGCCCCGGCTGAGGAACGTAGTTCCCAAAGCCATCCTTCTCCAGGTCAGGAGCACCTTCCTTATGGTACTCACTGACGAACTTGGCCGGCCCTTTTTCGCCCCAGTTCTTCTCGAAACCCTCCAAGTCGGAGTCCACCTCCAATATCTCAGAGCCGAGGCCGTCCTTGTGGAACTCGTCGATGACCGTGCGGCAATCGGGGTCCTTCCAGTCGGCGGCGCACATCAGGACCCGCTCCCGGGGTCCCTCCTCCTTTCGCTCGGTCTCGTCGGCCAGGAACATCACCTACTTCTTGACCAGCACCTGAAAGCGAGCGTATACCCGAGTTCCGTCGGGGAACTCTTCCATGGAAACCTTCCAGTCCTCCAGCTCGGCGTTGATATTATCGAAGAACGAGTCGATCTCGTCCACGATCTTCTCCACGTTCTCTGGCTTTCCGCCCACCAGGTTCAGGACCGAGGCCATCTTCTCTTTCTTGCCCAAAACAATACCCTGGCGAATAACCCAACACGGATTAGATATCCTTTTCTATGGGTCGGGTGGGATGCTATCTTTGTAAAGAACATTCTTGACGCTCAGACGACCTTTTCCAAGATATCCACCCACTCCTGGTGGAATAACGCCCTCGGCCGCCGCTGACGCACTATCTCGAAGGCCTCTTTGTAACCGATGCCCAGCTTCTTGCTCAGATAGACCATGACCAGGAACGGGGAGCGGTCGCGTCCGTGATAGCAGTGTACCATCACCTTGAACCCCTGGTCCGACAGCTGGAGCAGAAGGTCCGCCGCCCTCATTACCCGGTTTACGTCGGGTCTGCGGCCGATCCACAAGAACCTCTGATCGAAGGCGGTACGGGCGTTCATGCTGACGTCGATGCTCATGAGGCGCTGCATATTATGCCTTCTCAGGTCCTTCCAGCTCCCTATGGCCACCGTGTCGTCTACCCATTCCATGAACGATTTTACGGAGTGGGCGCCATATTATCTTTCTGGTGGTCCCAACACCGTCGCCCGCCATTTACTGGTGAGCAGGAACACACTTCGTAGGTCACCCTTCAGCTGCGATGGCATATCCCATCATTTTCGTTCTTTCTAAAAATGATAATGCGCATGATTTAAGATTCGATACGCTATCGCCTCGAAGAGAAACATGGCCTGCCCCTCACAAACCCAAGCGGACAAGGTCCTGTCCTTCTCCCTTGAAGCCACCGCCGAGCTGTCTCAACAGCAGGACCTATTGAGCAAGATAAAGGCGGAGATAACCCACCGATACAGGAAGACCCTGTTGCCACTTACATTGATGCTGGCAACCTCCTTGATCATAGTTTATTATCCGAAAGCGCTCTTCATATGGTTCATCGTCGGACTGTTCCTTTATTCCTACAACTTCGTCATACTGCTGATGCCCACCACTTCTGTTAGCGCTCGGCCCAAGAAGCAGAGATCTCCTGAAAGGGATGGCACTGACCGAAAAATGTTGGCGGTGAAACGGCTGTTGCGAAAGAAGAAGCTGGCGGTCGAAATGGGGCTGACGCTCTTCCTGGGCCGCATGGTGCCCTTGACCGCCAGCTTCACCGTCATCTTGGGATTGGGGATGTCCATCCTGGTCTACTTCCTGTTCACCGGTTACACCGCGGCGACCGGTCTGGTCTGGTTGATAATCATTCAGGTCTTGCTGATCCTTATCTTCTACGCCCTATTGAACTTCCTGCGCCCTCAGTCCCAGGGCATAACATCATTGGCCAGGTCTTGGAAACGACGGCTGGGGGCCGCCCAATCCCGAGGACGGATATCACGGTTCTTCGTGCGTTCGGCAGCGGTAGGGGTCGTCGTCACCTCGATCGCATTGTTCATAGGCGCCCTTATAACGCCTGGAGTGACCTTGATAACGCTGTTGACATCCTTGGGCGATTTCACCGCATTTGACCTGTTGATTTTCGTTGGATTGTTCATCGTGCAGCTTTGGGCGATGAGGAGCCTGCAGAGCCTGATGAGCCAACGCATGGCCATCGACCTCCTGCATGTGCGCATCGATACCTTACAACAGCTCTTAGGCAGCGCTGAGACCCTAAGCGCGAACGGGGGATCGGAGCTGGATGAATTTGAATCGCTGGATTCGCTGCTTTACAAATACTATTCCATCATGGTCTACGACATCTTCCGCCTGGACTTCTTCGGTCTGGCCCCGGTATACCTCGTCGGTCCCAGATTGAAGTACGTGCTAGACGAAAAAGTGCTGGAACGCATGCCTGATTGATCCATTGTCTTAGCCGCATCCATTTCCTACCATGGGTGGTTCGAAGGGCCAAGAATGCGCTCTATGTCCTTAGAATAAGGAAATATACAGGGATTCCAATCCCGCCCTCCGATGCCAAAGGTCGATTTGGGAGAGGTGCGCCTTAACTACGAGGTGCATGGTGAAGGTGAACCGCTGGTCCTCATCACCGGCCTGGGCGGTGAGATCGCCTTCTGGAAGAAATACATCCCCCAGCTGGTACGAAAGCATCAGGTCATCGTATTGGACAATCGCGGGGCGGGGGAGACGGAATATCCGGCCTCCCTCTTCACCATGAGGATCATGGCCGAGGACATCATACAGCTCATGGACCTTCTGAACCTGGAACGGTCGCACGTGCTGGGGTGGTCCATGGGCGGCAACGTGGCCCAGGAGATCGCCATCAACCACCAGGAACGGGTCGGAGCCCTGGTGCTCATGTCCACATACGCCCGGAGGCCGGAGCGTTCGGCCTTCGCCATTGATACCATGATCCGCACCGTTGACGAAGGGGCCACGTTCGATTCGATGATGGACCTGATGCAGTCCTGGTGCCTGCCTGAGGACTACTTCCGAAAGTTAGCCTTGGCCAATCCAGCCCAACGTCGTCTGAACGGCAACGGCAGGCGCGCCGCCGAAGGATTCCGGGCCCAAAAGCTGGCCTTGGACCTATTCGACAGCCACGAACGTCTGGGTGGCATAACTTCCCCAACGCTTATTCTGCACGGCGACGAGGACATCATGGTAGCGCCGCATTTCGCCCAGGAGCTCCAAGATAAGATTAAAGGCGCGGAGATCGAATGGGTGCCTGGATCAGGGCACATCGTGCCCGCGGAGAAATGCTGCCCTCAGATCCTCAAGTTCCTGGACAGGAACCCGCTCTAACCTCAATCCAGACCGGGAATCTTGGTGTCAGTTCCGCCCTGGCCATAGACCGCCACCCGGCTGTCGGACTTCTCCTTCAAAAGTGCGAGGCCCAACTCTTCGCTCAGACGCCTCCCGAACTCCAGCACCTCGGCGTGGGAGGGCATATTTTCGATGGACATGCGGCGGCGGGAATCGCCTACGAAAACGAAACCTTTAGGTTCGATGAACGTGGGGTCGGCCAGGCGGTCCAGTTCAGCATATTCCTTCTCCCACCCCAAGTTCCAATCCTTGACCAGGGTATGCCTTATCACCGTTCTGGTGTTCAGGGACGGAAGCAGCTCCAGCGTCCTCCTCAATCGTTCCCAGCCATCGGGGATCTGTGGCACGCATAGCTGCCGGTATATCTCCTCATTGGGAGCGGCCACGGTGACGTAGAGCTGGGTGGGCAAAGGATCCAGTTTCTCCAGGATCTCCGGGAACGTGCCATTGGTCACCAGGAAGGTGGTCATTCCCCGCCGGTGGCATAGCTCGATGAAATCGCCCAGGTACGGGTACATGGTCGGCTCGCCGGCCAGCGATATGGCCACTTGGCGTGGCTGACGGGCCTCTTCCCACATGACGGGCGAGCAACGGGGATCCCCCTTGAACCCCGTGACCAGCTGCCTCTGCCCCTCTATGCAGGTGTCCAGCACAACTTCCGGCTCCTGCCATTTGTTCACGGAGGATTCGAAGCCCCGCACTCGCCAGCAGAAGAGGCAATTGTGCGTGCAGTCGTTGACCACTGGGGTCATTTGCAGGCAGCGATGCGAGCGTATGCCGTAGAAGTCCTGCTTGTAGCAGGTGCGCCCCTTTAGAAGGCTCTGCTTCATCCAATGGCATAATTTGACCCCGGCGTGATCCCCGCATAGACGATACTGCTGTTTTTGGAGGATCTCCCGGAGGTCGTTCTTCAATCTCTCACCCGCTGTATTCGAAAAGGGAGCTCTGTTTGCCTTTGGGCTCCGGGCGTTTCTCCGGTTTCTTCTCCTCTTCCACCGGTTCGACCGAACACACTGGAGCTGCGCTTCGCACCAGTTTGGACTCCCGTAGCTTGACCACCTCGGTCATAAGGTGCTTGACCTCGGCCGAGTCCACCTTCTTATTCAGGATGTAGGCCACCTCCTCAGTGTCCAGGTCCAGATCGTTGGTTATCGCCAGACGGTATTCCTTGTCCGCCCTGAATATGGCCGTGAGGTACGGGAGCACGTCCTGGGCCGATCGGCGGGTGGAGGTGTGGGTGTGCTCGGAGATCTTCCGGGCTATGCCAGATTTCATACCGCGCGTGGCCTTGCTGCGGGACATCTTCATGATGTACATGGGAAAGCGGTACTGCACCCAGCTGCGGCTGGGACGGGACTTTGAGGAGGTGACTCCTACGGACAGGTGATCGCTGGCGTAGGCCCAGAACCTATAGTACTGGCGTCGTTTGACCCTATTAAGAAATATGTTGGCCCGGGACATGTGACCGTAGGCGCGCTCCAGGTCCTCCGGGTCCTTGTACTCCTGAGGCGCGTTCTCGTCCAGCCACATCAGGACGTGCTCGGGCGTCTCGTCCACGTCCATCATGGTCCGCTTGGCGCGGATCACGTCGCTATCGTGGAGGATGTCCCGCATGAGATCGTACATGCTCTTCACCGACATGCGGCTCTGTAGCACGAAGGCGTCGTCGTCGCCTATGCTGAGGTTCCCCTCGGACACGGCCTGCAGGTCGCGCACGGCGGCCCTCATGTCCCCGTTGGAGTTCTCGATGATGGTCTCGAAGACCCGCTGCGGCACCTCGATCCCCTGGTCCAGGGCGATGCGCCTGAGCACACTACGCATAGTGTTGCCCTGCACCTTGCTGACCTTCAGCTGCAGGGTGTTGTTCTTTATGGCGGCGCTCTTGCGACTGAGCTCGTAGAAGTCGTTGACTATAAGGATGACCGGCTGCCTGGTATTGGCCACCAGTTCAGCGATGGCCAGTACCCCGCCGGTGTCCACCCCGCCGAATATGCTGTCCGCCTCGTCCAGGATGATGAGCTTGAGGTGGCCGTCCTTGCTGGATAGGAACTCGCCCTCGTCTGTGAAGGTCTCCGAACGGGAGCCTCGACCTGCCACCCTTCGGACCGCTTCGGCGTTCCGCTGGTCGGAGGCGTTCATCTCCACTACTCCCCAGCCGAAGTCGTTCGCTAACGCCAAAGCGGCGCTGGTCTTGCCCACCCCTGGCGGACCTAACAGTACGGCGGCCTTCTGGGCGGGGTGACCCTCTTCCCAGGAGATGGCCCACTGCTGGAGCTCCTTGATCACTTTGGGATTACCGACCACTTCGTTCAATCCTTTGGGTCGGTACAGTTCGGTCCAATCATCACCCATCGCACTTCTCAATGAGCAGCGGACTTATAAAAGTGAGGTATGGAAGATTAAAAATAAAGGAAAAAGGGGAGGGTTGAGACCCTCGTTCTCAGGCTCTTGGCCGCCTCTTCAATAGTATGAAGGCACCTACTCCGACAGCGGCGATCACGATGACGACCACGATAATAATGATCATCAGATCATTGCTGGGATTGGCCGTGGCGGTCGCAGCTGCGCTCTCCGGGCCTTCTCCGGCCGGATTGACCGCGGTGACCTTGTAGGAATACTCCACACCGTTCTCCAGACCAGTGTCGGTGTATCCGGTTTCATCACCGTCGACCGTGGCGATCAGCACCCAGAACCCAGTGGCGTTCTTACGGTATATGTTGTAATGGTCTATCGAAGCGCCACCATCGTTCGGCTCGTCCCAGGTCAACTTGACCGCTTTGTCCTGACCGGAAGCCTCCAGTTCGGGAGCTGCCGGCAAGCTGCAAGGGGTTCCAACCACAGAGTTGGAATAAGCGCTATATCCTTCGGAGTTGAAGGCCTTCACACGGTATAACCACGATACGCCATTCACCAATCCGTTATCGAAGTAGGTCGTGGTGTTGCCATCTACATCTTCGTAGAATTCAAGGTTCTCCAAGCTGCTTCCGCGGAATATCGCGTATTCCATGATGGCCGCACCACCATTGTTTTCGGAGATCGTCCAGTTCAAGGTGACCGTCCCGTCGCCGACCGTGGCGGTCAAGTTCAATGGGGCGGAGGGTACCGTTAACGAGGAGGTGTACCTGAGGTCCTCATTGACTGGGTCGTAATAGCTGATATGGGCCCGCCCTTGCGCATCCAAGAACATCGATATATCATTGCCACAACCCAGAAGATCGACCTTCTGGAACATCCAGATCCCGTCCCTCTTCTCAGCGTACTTTAGAACGCCATCATCGATCGTATCAACATAGGCGATGTGCTCGTCACCGTTCTCATCGACCATTATGGCGCTGCAGATACCGACGATGCCTTCGGATTCAATGTCCTCGGCCTCGTTCCATTGCCCCCCGACGTTGTTGATGTAGACAAGTTTCGACGAGACCTGGTTGTAATAGGTCACGTATATCTGGTCCTCACCATCGATGTATATCGACAGACAACCACCTAGTTGGTCGGTGGGGTCAAGCGACTCCTGGGTCCAACCAGTCGTGGTCTGATTTGCGTGAATTAGCTCACCAGAACGATAGTAGACCACGTTCACCATGTCAGTGCTGTTGACGGCGGTGTCTATCCTGCCATCCACTATACCTGAATTATCAACGATGTTTATGATCCAGTCGCCATCCGCGTTGCTGGTATACTTCAGGTTGTTGGAGTCCGAGTTGAGATAGACGATGTGAATACTATTGTTGCTGTCGATGGAGAGCGAACTGTATCGACCGACATCCCCGGACGTGTCCCTGGTGCCCGTGCTCCACTGGCCACCTGTGTTCGTTGCGTACTTCAGGTCCTTGTTCGTTTCATCGTAGTAGCTAATGTGGACGTTGCCGTCTGCATCCAAGGCCAGGGAAGGATACAGACCGACCGAGGCTGACGAGTTGTCGATTACCCCGGTGTTCCAACCATCGATGTTATTGGCATAATTGAGCGTGCCATTGGAGCGATCGTAATATGCCATGTGAACGAAGCCGTTAAAGTCAACGGCTATTGAGCTTTGTTCACCTACGTCTCCGTCCTCATCCACTGTCTGCGGTACCCACTTGGCACCGGAATTGGTGAGGTACGCGAGAGGCGTCGGCGATCCCTGGTCTATGTAGACGATGTGCTGTTTGTTATTTGAATCGGACAATATAGCACTGCATAAGCTGACATCGTTGTCCAGAATGGATAGGCTCCAATCCTCGCTGTCATATGATGCGTAGCACAGGGCCTGATTCAAATAATCATAGTAGGTTATGTGGACCCTACCCATCGAATCGCCGCAAACGGACAACCATTGGCTAACCAATGTCGAATTGTCGATCACCTGGTTGTTCCACGTACCACTGATAGAACGGACGGCGACCTTAAGGTGATGTGTTACCGTATCGTAATAGGCGACGAAAACCCTCCCATATACCACGGTGACATCCATTACATCCCCGAAGGAGGATGAGGAGTCGATCACGGTCGATGACCAAACACTAGCGTTCAATATGGCACAGTTCAGCTTGTCGTCATCAGTATGATAAGCTGCGTACAGATTTCCGTCATAATATGCTAAACTGCTCCCTGTGTCTGCACCGGTGGCCGCGACACTGGTAGACCAAACATCACCCGAATTAACTGCATATTTCAGGGTTTTATTCGAATAATCAAGATAAGTGATGTGCACATTACCTGATTCGCACACCAGTGAATTGTATTCGCCAACCACACCGGTGGAATCGATGACCGATAGGACCCAGGACCCGAAGTTGCCAGTGGCATACTTGAGGTCCTGATTCGTGTTGTCGTAATAACTGATATGCACCTTGCCAGTGGAGTCGACGCCAATAGAGCTGTGCTTCCCCACGTATCCAGTGCTGTCAACGACCTCTGTCTTCCATTCTCCGCCGCTGTTCGTGGCGTACATCAGATCTTGGCCGTTAGTATCAAAATAACTTACGTGAAGATAACCGTCAAGATCGATTGATTCGCTTACATAATTGCTTACATCTGATACACTATCGATGGTGCCCTTCATCCATGAGGTCTCATCCAATGTCATTGGGGCTGCATTTGCAGTTCCGCCGATAACAAGAAACCCCATCAAGAGGGGCATCAATAGTATACCAACTAGCGCTGATGCTCTCAGCTGTTTCTTTTGCATCCCATTACCCTCCGTTAAGAAATTGACAAATATATTGTCTTTAACATATTTGAATTGAATGATGGAACTTACTATTATTATTTTAGATTATGATATTATTCAATTATAAATACATATTATTTTTAATGTTGTTGCATATTTTGCTATACTAATAAAGAATTTAACATTACATACTTTCCATATAGATTAAATGGCCCTCCCGTTTTCGTCCACTATATATATTTATTGTAATTTGATAAAATGATCAGTAATTATTCACAATTGAATTGTATTTTATATAATTATATTATTTTCATTCTATCATGTTAATAGTATGTTTTTAATAAGGCAGAAACCAAATGCGGTCCAGGGATTTTATGGGATTCTTCGACATATTTAAAAAAAAGGGTAACTGGGTAGCAGACCCAAACCTGAAGACGATCGCAGAAACACTCGCTGCGGACAGTGACTATAAGACCTTGGTCGCAGCTGCTTCGGCCGCTGGAATGGTGGATATCCTGGGTAAGAAAGGCCCGTTCACCGTCTTCGCCCCGAACAACTCCGCATTCATCGATCTGCCAGATGGCACCGTCGCGGGATTGCTGAAGGACAAGGAGAAGCTCAAGGCCGTTCTGGCTCACCACATCGTGGAGGGAGCTGGGCTGTCCTATGACGAACTGGCCGCCAAGCCATCCGTGACTGTGAAAGACCAGAAGGAACTGGCCATCGACGCCAAGGGTTTGTTAAAGGTCGGAGGCGCCAGAATCATCCGTGGCAACATCAAATGCCGGAACGGTTACATCCAGGTCGTCGACAAGGTACTCGTTCCTTAAAAAAAAATATATTTAATGCAGGGAGCTCCCCTGCATATTTTATTTTTTTTATTACGGTGTTCCAACGCTTGTTCCTGGAATCACTGGTGCAACAAATACGCGGGCTGCCAGTTGACTGTCGACCTGCATAAGAGCCGGCATGTTATCGCCGATCTTCTTCAGCTTTCTGGCCAAGGTGCTGGTGTTGTCCTCTCCCTCGACCTGTTCGGCCACGTACCATTGCATGAACTGGTTGAAGGCGTGGTCCTTCTCCTTGATGGCCAGATCAACCAATTTGTGTATCTTCACTGTAACTACCTTGGACTCATGGTCGTATGCGTCCGAAAAGACCTCTGCGGCGGACTCCCAGTCATTCTTAGGCATGTCGATGGCGGTCAAAGTGACGCGACCTCCCCGCATGTTGATGAATTGGATCATACCCTCCGCGTGGGCCATCTCTTCCTGGGTCTGAACATTCATCCATTTGGCCATCCCGGTCAGGTCCACGGAATGAAGGTACATCTCCATAGCCTTGTAAAGGTAGGCGGAGTACAGTTCGGCGTTTATCTGGTCGTTCAATGCTTTCTCAATGCTTGCCTTCATTGTTGCATCACTGGAAAAGCTATGCGAGCTGCTCGATTATAAAATATACTTATTTTGAGCATTGATCGGGATATTACCCTTTTATTGTTATAATATAGCATTAATATATTATATTTTAACTTGTAGCTATATCGATAATATTTTTACATGTACAATGTTATAACAATCGAAATCATCAGTTTTGAATACTATTTTTTTCCGCATCTTCATACATATCACACAGCTCGTTGAGGAATTGGTCATAGGTCCGCCTGAATTTCAATTTGTAAAGACGGTCCCTCGTTGCCTCTGTCACTTGGATCGTGGTTTTACTCTCTAACATATCTATCACCATAATACTATTGCTAATAATAGAAATATGTTTACTAACTATATTAATAGAATTATTGTTATTAGTATTGTTATAATTATTATAACTACTAATATTACTATTAATTATATTTATTTTATTAATTTTGATAGTTTATTGTATAAATCCAGTCATATTTGTAAGCGACGGACTCCCTAACATCAACTTGAAAGGGGTAAAAAACTGGTCTTTATCCACCCCTTAGGTTGAAAAACGGGATTTTTAAAAATTGCACTATTGTTAACAGATATTGACCTATCTAAACGGCGTTCACGGGCAAGGCTCTACTCATAGCTCGTTAATTTTACTTTGTTAGTTATTCCAACGGGTACCGTACGTTTGAGATTCCGAGCCTTAGGGAACATACTCGGCGACTGACCACCTTTTTAGATAGGTACCTCTTCGCCTCGTCGCATAGTCCTTTTAGCGTTCCGAGCTCGACGCGCTATTCCATGCTACGGTCCTTGACCACTTCCTTTATCAGGAACGGATCGTGCGTACCCATGGATAACGGGCGACCTAATGTGTGCATTATCTCGAGGTCGTCCATCTCGGAGGTCAGTATCTCGGCATAATCCTCGATGTCACCGGAGTATGTACCTTTCACCAGACGGACCAATGCGCCATTCCAGGATAGGTCCGTGATGTTCTTAGGGGGTCGAAACAGATATGCCTAGAGCCTTACTGAGATCAAACTCGATGGGTTCGTGCCAATTTTCTGACCAGCCCGATGATCGGCTCGATGTATTTACGAGACTCCGTGTCCACACCTATGGACAGGCCAGCATCCCCAGCCTTGTTTACGTTTCTAATGATCCTGGTTTCGAAACCTGACTCGTTATAAGCAGCAGCAAGCGCGGTAGGCTTGATGGAGATGGATGCCTGTAGCCTATTATTGGTTATGGACGCGATCGGACCGATATAATCAATATGCGCCCTTTCTGACGCTCCATCTTCTTTAGCCAGTTCCCCCAACGAGTCTATTAATCAGCGAATTCCCACTTGTAACGCATCTTGACCCACTCAACTGCCGCTTATAGGTCAATGCAGTGCCATCGGGAATCGCCTATAACCATGTGAAATGGAAGTATCCATGATAGTTCAATTTTGTTTAAAAATAGATAAGAAGGAAAGGGTTTGTGATGTTTGGGCTCTCATCCCGCTTATGCCTTTATGAGCAGAGGCAGGACGACCTTTCCCTTGACCACCAGGAAGGCGATCGCAGTTGCCATGTAGAGCGCCATAAGGCTGGCGACGGTCCACAGCAGACCGACGATCATCCTAACGTCCTCAGACATATCCGGGTCAAACCACAGCCCGAGCATGAAGAATGCCAGGGCGGCGATTATCAGGAATATGGGGAGGATCTTGACCGGCTGGGCGAAGGCAACGATACCGACCACCAACAGGCCGAGCCCGAAGAAGATCGTGTATATCTCCGCTGCCATAGCATCTCCACCGGAGGCCATTCCGACAAATCCCAAAAGGAATATGGCGAACAGACCAAAGGCGGCTGATACCAGTATGTTCTCGTTCAGGTAAGCCACAATGGTGCAGAGTAAGAGACCCGTGCCGACGACTGCCGCGACATTAAGGATCACCCCCAAACCATCGAAGACTTCCAAACCATACATGCCGACCAAGATAGCGATCATGCTGACCAGGAACAAGCCCAGAACCTCAGCTCCCGCTAACTTGATGTGTACGTTGCTTTCTTCTGCCATTTTTATCTCTCCATTTACGGACATAAGAAAGGTTGAGGCTTATTGCATGCCAGAATGACCGCTCTAATTGAGTGACCGATTCTGAGGCGACGCACTAACTCTCCCATTTCGATCCCCTCTCCCTTCTGTGTTGTCCCTTGGATTGTCTAAACAATCCTGTTAGTAGTATCCACCTGGGGGGATAATATATACTTTATTCATAAGGGGGTGTTTAACTGAATTATTAAAAGGCGTTAACAATTGCCCAGCCACACTTTGATTTAACTGGCCTAAATTACCAATAATATTAAATATCCTTACATACTTTTATATCTCCCTAATAATTTGAATAACATTAATTATTAGAAAATAATATTTTATCTTACTGGCCCAAAATATTTTGAAAATATAATTTTTAAAATGAGGCTATTTGTTGATCATTTAATTTTTTATCGTCTGGTAGTAAAATTATTGACCTGTGACCCTTGTTCTTGACCCTGGCCGCTATCATTTTCTGAATCAGATTGAACATGCCCTCGGATATAATTGGAGCATGGACAGCCTGGACGACCAGATCATCCCATCTGAGGTGTCCGGCATACACGGGATTATGCAATATGCGACTGATCGACCAGACGGTCCATTGATTGCCGCTTTTTGTGCCGATCCCGTCCTTGTTCAGCCCCCATGATATCATGTCCATTGTCCGGCCAGCAAGATATTGCTCATATATAGTATGAACAATCAAAGCTTCTTCATCGGCCTGAATCAGCTCACCGTTCCGCAGACTATAACCGTAAGGAACTCGAAAACCCATCATACCTTGGCCAGATTCGGCTTTCTGCCTCATGCCCATGTAGGTTCTTTCTCCGATCTGCTCACTCTCCAACTGGGCGATGCGCTGGATAATGTCCACCACGAACCGTCCTACTGCGTTAGAAGTGTCCAGAGACTCGTTCATGCTGCTGAACTTCTTCCCCCACTTCTCCAGATTCTCCATCATCATCATGAAGTTTTTTGAATTGCGGTGAATACGGTCCATCTTCATGACCAGGATGATATCCCATTTCTCGCGCTCATCCATCATCCTGCGATACGCTGGCCTTCGGGTGTTTCGTCCGGAATGTCCATCATCGATGTAGTGATCAATTATCTCCCAGTCCTGGGCCTCACAATATGCTTCCAGCCTCTCCTTTTGAGCAGCCAGCGAGTATCCTTCCTTGGCCTGGTCCTCTGTAGATACCCTGGTGTATATGGCCACTTTAGGCATGGGCCTCGCTCCTGAACAGGGATTTGGGAGAGATCCGCTTAGGACCTTTCTTCGATTTAATACGAGAGGCGATGAGCTCCTGAACCTCAATAAATAGGTCAGGCTCGATGATCTTTAAATTGGGGGCATTCTGTTCTGTGCCGTCCCATAACAATTTGCCCATGTATATGCGATTAGTGAGAATTCCATGAACCGTGCCTCTTTGCCAGCATCCTCCATGCTTAGTCTTGACCCCCTGGGCTTCAAGAGCTCCGCATATATCATTGAGCGATGACAGGGAAGCAGCCATCATGAACATCTTAGCAACAGCCAGAGCTTCATTGTCGGCGATGGTCAGCTCACCGTCCATATATTGATATCCAAAAGGTTCGGGGCTACCCAGATGGCCTTTGCCTTCTTTGGCCTTCTGGGTCATCCCAACCTTTACCCTTTCACCAGTTTGTTCGCTTTCTAGCTGAGCGATGCGCTGGATGGTGTCCATAACGAATCTACCGATAGCAGTGGTTGTATCGAAGCTTTCCTGCATGGAATTGAATTCCTTATTCCATGACCTCAGAAAGTCCATCATCATAGCGAAATTACGGCTGTTGCGATGGATACGGTCCATCTTAAGAACGACCAGAACATCCCATTGATCCTTATCGTGCATCATTTTTTTATAATTCGGACGTTCCGCGCTTCTCCCGCTGAACCCTTCATCAATGTACTCATTGAAAACGACCCATCCCCTGGCTAAACAATAAGATTTGAGGCGTTTCAGTTGAGCGGGGATGCTGAAACCATCTCTGGCTTGATCCTCCGTAGAAACACGGACGTAGATCGCCGCTCTGAGCCGCTCGTTGTCAGACATTTGACCGCAGAATCAGAACATAATTGTCGTAATATATATTTAAAAGCCGACATTTGTCTGACGATTTTATTTATGATAAACAATATCCATATTAATTATTAGTTTGTTTAGTTATATGCTATATTATTTAACAATATATTTATTGCTCGATTCATCATCATTAAATTTACAATAATTTATTAGTTGTTTTAGGTACATGCTAATTTATTTCATTTAATATTAATTAATATATTAGTTATTAATATTATTATATTCTAATACATATCATATATAATTATAATATTATTGCAAGTTATCATACTATTATATTTTTTATATACATTAGCGTAATTATTTTTACAGTAATGAAAAAAATAAGAAGCTGAGAACCAATTCAATAATATGGTCAAATCTGAGGGGATCGCGGGACTGACGAAATTGTTCCGAGAATCGTTGGCGGTCGTCCCGGAAAGAAGCATTGTCATATTCTTAGGATCAGAAGCGGTCTGTTCTCCATTCGCTCAATTACTGGCCTATGCGGTTAGGGACCGAAAAATGTCTTTTGGGTTTTCTCCCAAAGCCGTTTGGGAAAAATGTTATCTCATGACTTGGATGGACGGAGTGGGATATCAGATCGGCTCGGAAAAGATGGATCCGGCCCACGCCAATGTAGTTGTCATCCTGGGGGGTTTGGCCATGCCGAAATTCGGTTGCCCTGTGGAAAATGTGAACTCGTACATCGATAAGGTCGAGAAGAGACCGCTGGTCGTTGGTGTTGGATTCATGGACATCTTCCGTCGTTCAGGATGGAACGAGCTGATACGTTTCGATACCCTGATGAATGCCTACATGGACGCGGAGAATGTCATCTGAGCTCAGTTGAACCAGTAAGCACGGGGTTGAGTTGACCGATGGTCCACTATGGTCCTCTTTTTCATGAACATAGTGATGCGACGATTGGTGCTGGCAATTCCGCTGCACTTCCATCCTTGGAAAAGTTCCCCGCAGTTGATCGTCCTTCCGTGCTCGTTGATCCAGACGTTCCCAGCCTCTAATCGGCGGGCGATGGCTTCACCTTTATTAGGATCTGAGGTCCATATGGTCGCCCCCAAGCCATAATCGCTGTCATTGGCGAGCTTAATGGCCTCGTTTACGTCCTTCACGATCCTTATTGGTAGCACAGGTCCGAAGGTCTCCTCTTTGATTATATCCAAGGAATCGTCCGTCACCTTCAGGACCGTGGGTTCAAAATAATATCCGAGGCCGGGTATGTTCTCTCCCCCGGTCAACAGCTCGCATCCATCCTTGACCGCGCGATGGACCTTCTCATGGACCTTGGCCCTGGCCTCTTCCCGGATGAGAGGCCCGACCTGCTGTTTGGCATCGATATGAGAGACGATCGCGAGAAGCTCTCGTATGAAATTGTCGGCGATATCCTGCACCACATAGAGCCTTTTAACCCGTATGCATACCTGGCCTCCGTGAGAGAAAGCTCCGCTGGCGATCCCTCGAGCCGCTGATTTCACGTCCGCATCCGCGCAGACGATGCCTGGATCGTTCCCGGAAAGCTCCAATATCATTGGCTTGATGCCGGCGTTCCGCGTGATATCAAGTCCGGTGTTGCGTCCACCAGTGAACACCAACGCGTCAAAGGGAGCCATCACCATGGCCTTGCCCACATCCATTCCGCCTATAAGCACCTGAAACAGGTCCTTGGGCATGGACGTGCGGTCAAATGCTTCTTTGATCTTCAGTCCGGTCATGGTGGTGAGCTCGGAGGGTTTGAAGACCAAGGCGTTTCCGGCCAGCAATGCCGGTATCACCGTTATCATGGTCTGCCAAAGAGGATAGTTCCAGATACCGATGTGACCGATGACGCCGTGGGGCACAATGTTAATGGTGGCCTTGGTATCTGGCCACCCGACCGGGTCAAGCGGGAAATCGTAATCGCCGATGTTGCGCACTTCGGCCACGTAGTGATCGAACCCTTTGATCACCCCGTTGAATGTGCCGATGACGTCCTTCTGAGGGAAACCTCCTTCCAGGACCTCAGTGGCAATGAGATCGTCCTTCATGGCCATCATGGCGGCGCGCATTTCCAGCACCGCCGCGATCCGTTCCTCCTTGGACCACTCGGTCATCCATTTCTGCTGGGCGTCGCGTCCGTGAATGATACCTGACTGGACTTTCTCAGGGTCGCTTGACGTGAACTCCTTGACCACCTCGCCAGTGCGGGGATTGATGGAACGGACGACCATGGAACATCTATTGGTGTCCGGGGTTTAATCCTTGTGGCTTTCTATCTGGAAGTTCACCGTCGGCCGTCGATGGGCGGAAAGCTCATTTCTTTACGGATAGCTTGTTGGCCAGATCCCTTCCCCAAGTGGCGGCCTTCTCCATTTCGCCATCTTTGAACTTATAGGCGTCCTTCCTTCCTTCAATGTATGACTGAAGCGCAGGCAGAACGAGAATGAAACCCAGCTCCGTTAATTTGGCTTCCATGGCCTTGTTGCCGTTGCCGCTGATTATGGACTTGAGCTGCGTGTCGAAGCAGGCTGCGGACCTGCCAGAAAATGCTTTGCCTTTCAGACCGTCCAGGAACTCTGAGATCGCCTTGGTAGGCGCCCAAGCCATGGTCGGGGAGCCAATCACCAGACAATCGAACTCTTCGGACATGGCCTGCTTGGCGTCCTCCACTGGGAGCAGCGTCACTTCCAACCCCCCTTCCTTCAGGGAGTTAGCGATCGTCTGCGCCACCTTGGCCGTCATCTTCACCGCTGATACAGAATCGTATACCACTAATGATTTCATTATCCCACCTTTAAGAATGCTGTCGGCAACTACCATGTTGTAGAGTATAAACATTCCTTTGAGGACCGCCTGAGCGATCGGGGTTTGAAAAAAGAAAAATAAAAAAAGATTTTTTAAGGGGTTTGAAGCCTGTTCTACTTCCTCTTGATGAGAAATACCGCGGCTCCGGCCACAACCACGATCGCTCCGACCAGGATTATCCCGAGGTACGGGGGGTCCGTGAAGAACCCGGCGATACCGCCCTGGTCCTCATTGACGTTGGACTGGAAATCGGCGATGTCAGCGATGTGCTCCTCAGCAGTGACAGGGTTGACCGCCACCATCGTGGTCATGTTCGCGCTTATGTACGTGGCCACGCCATCGTCCATTTCATCGGTGTCCATTTCGAAATAGGACATGAAGCCCATGTCGGGGGAGTAGTAGTACTTGAGCGGCGAGTTGGACCCATTCACCTGGATCTCATAGACGGCTATCTCACCGAGGTACTCATCGTTGAAGGTGAAATAGTCGGTGCATTCCATGCTGAGTTCGAACTCTTCGGTGACATACTCTTCTATGACGCCCTCATCTATCGGACTGTTTCCGGCACCATGGATCTCCTCGAAGATTATGGGGAACTCAGTGAAGCCAGTGATGTTATAGACCTCTTCAGAGAATATGTCCTCTTCTATGTCTTCGGGCAGTCCCTGCACGTCCAGGCTTCCGGTCAAGCTCCCACTGAGCGTGGCTACCGAGCTAACATCCCAGGAATCGCCGAGGAACAACGGGAAATCCCACAGGTTCAGAGCCGGGTCAAAGGTTAGGTCCATGCCCAGGTTGAGCTCGAGGTCCCCGCTCACATCGTAGTCATCGTAAGAGTATTCCTCGGTCTGATTGACAACATCGGAATCGTGGTTCGGAATGTTGTTGGCCTCGAAATCCACTGAAACGATGATCTTGAGGTCCAAGGAGACGGACTCGATGGCCATGGTGTCCTTATCGAACGTCATGTCGGCATTGACGATCACCGCAGCGTCCACGTTGAGGTCGGCGTCAACCGTGACCTCTTCCTCTTCCGGTGTCTCGGACGCGTTGTACGTCCCTGCCACTTCCATCAAGGCGCTGAACGACACGGAGGCATCGAGGGAGGCCTTGGCCGCCATGTCCATGCTAAGGACGTAGGACGTATCGTTGGCCTCAGTTACCTCGAAGAGCAGCCAGAACTCGGTCTCCCCGTTCAGGGTCATCTCGTTGACCTCTCCAGCCAGCTCCAACATATCGGTCAGGTTTTCCAGTGTCTGAGCGTATGAGGCGGTGACATCGGTCTCCGACCCGAAGGCCCATTGGGTTCCTTCGGTCCAAACTGGCGCTACCGCCGTGGGTGTGAAAGCCAGAGCGGGAACGGCCAGAGAGGTGAGAAGACCTAAAAATGTCAGGGCACATATCAATGAACTTAATATTTTTTTCATGGTTCATCCCTTCTATTCTTGTGATTGCGATTGGTTTTGTAGATATAATAAATGTTTAGCATAAAATCAAAAAAAAGGAAAAAATAAAGAGATTTTGGTTAAAGGGTTTATGGTACTGGATTGATGCTTACATCATCCCGGGCATACCGCCCATACCGCCCATGCCACCCATACCGCCCATGTCCATGCCGCCCGGGGGTGCCGGAGGAGCCCTCTTGGAGGCGATGACATCATCGATCCTCAGGATCATGTTGGCCACCTCGGCCGCGGACTTCACGGCCTGGGTCTTGACCCTCAAGGGCTCAATGACGTTGGCCTTTAGCATGTCCATCGGCTTGCCGAGGCCCAGGTCCAATCCCATGTTCCTGGAGTTGGCTCCCTTCTTCTCGTGGGCGGATTTGAGCTGGATGACCATATCGATGGCGTCCAGTCCGGCGTTCTCGGCCAGGGCCCAGGGGATGATCTCCATGGCGGAGGCGAAGGCTTCAATGGCCAGCTGCTCGCGTCCACCAACGGTGGAGGCGAAGTTGGCTAGGCGCAGGGACAGCTCTATCTCGGGGGCGCCGGCGCCGGGGACGATCTTGCCGTCTTCCAGGGCCACGCCGACCACGCGCAGAGCGTCGTGCAGGGACCGCTCGACCTCATCAGCCACGTGCTCGGTGCCGCCGCGCACGATGATGCTGATGGCCTTGGGATTCTTGCAGCCGGTGATGAATATCATGTCGTTCTCGCCGACCTTCTTCTGCTCGACGATAGCGGCGACTCCCAGGTCAGCCTTGGAGATGTTGCTGATCTTGCCGACGATGGTGCCTCCAGTGGCCTTGGCGATCTTCTCCATGTCAGACTCCTTGAGCCTGCGAGCGGCGAAGATTCCAGCCTTGGCCAGATAGTGCTGGACCAGGTCGTCGACTCCCTTCTGGCAGAAGACCACGGTGGCGCCTACGGCGGCTACCTGGTCGACCATGGCCTTCAGGACTGACTCTTCCTCGTCCAGGAAGCGCTGCATCTGGGAGGGGTCGCGTATCTGGATCTTGGCGTCGACCTCGGTCTTCTTGACCTCCATGGGGACGCTGAGCAGAGCGATCTTGGCGTTCTTGACCTGCAGGGCCATCCGGGGGTGCACCCTTTCCTTGTCAATAACGATGCCTTCGATGATCTCGGTCTCGGCGATCGAACCGCCGGTCCTCTTCTCCACCTTGATGTTATCAACATCGACAGTGAAGCCCTTGCCGACCTTCTCGGCCACGGACTTGACGGCCTTAACAGCGATCTCGGCCAGGAACTCGCCCTGACCTCCGACGCTCTTTCCGGTCATGGCGGTCATGGCCACCATCTTCAGCATTTCGGTGTCGGTGGGGGTCACGGACACAGCTATGGTGTCCAGGATCTTTATGGCCTCAGCGGCCGCCATCTTGTAACCGTTGGCGATTATGGTGGGGTGAATGTTCTGCTCCACCAAAGACTCGGCCTTCTTCAAAAGCTCCCCGGCGATTACGACCGAGGAGGTGGTCCCGTCGCCGCACTCAGTGTCCTGGGTCTTGGCGATCTCGACGACCATCTTGGCCGCCGGGTGCTGAACGTCGATCTCCTTCAGGATGGTCACGCCGTCGTTGGTTATGACGACGTCGCCCATGGAGTCGACCAGCATCTTGTCCATCCCTTTCGGCCCCAGGGTCGACCTGACAGAGTCGGCGACCGCGCGGGCAGCGGCGATGTTGTTGAACTGTGCTTCCTTGTTCTTTGCTCTATCTGTACCTTCGCGAAGAACTATGATTGGCTGATTTCCTTGTCCCATTCCGTAAGCCATTATGAGCCTCCTTACGGTCGGTATTTTATCGCTTCTATATAAGATTGTCGGGTTCAGCGCTCCCTAAAACAGTATGCTGACACCTTCGGGAATGACGACACCATATAAAACTTTAGCCCCCTGCGGAACTGCGCAATGTTCATGACCGTACGTTCCGTAATGACTTTGATGGAAGAGGACCTGGACGTCTATCGCATCGACGAAGGTTACTGCAAAGCCTGCCTGGACCTCCAGGGAGGGCGGGAACAGCGGGTCTATCGCTTCCCCAACGGTCTGGGAGCCTCATTGATATCCGCGCCGAGATTAGGCAAAGCCCCATCCTGGTTGGTCGTCGCCCTAAGGTTTGATGGGAAGGAATATCAGCCTGTGACCGTTCCGGGGATCGTGAACGGCTCCGCCGGGGATTGGCGAAGGTCCGTTGAGGTCCTCCTGATGATAAAGGACCGACCTCACTTTTAAGGCCCCGTGGAAAACGGTCAAATAGACTGTTCACGGTAGAACGGTCGGAATGCACCCTCTGGGGCTATCGATCGCAGCTGCCTCCTTTCCGGAGGTGAACACCGTCAGTTCCAGCCCTTGCCACATCTGCAAGGGAAGCAAGAACCTCTGCGGCAAGGACCGCTGTCCCCTGATGATCAAGTTCTATTCACATTCCCGGACCAAGAGGCTGATCGACTCCCAGGACCTGCACGGAAGCTCCCCACCGGGGGTCTTCGTCGGCCGTTACGGCTACCCCAAGGTGGACATCGGACCACTGGTTCCCCCGGATCTGGGGGACACTTTGATCATGGACACCCCGGAGCAGTGGATGGGAAAGTCCATCGAAGAGATCGTGGACTTCCGCTTCCGCCTGGTCCGGGGCAAGCACCTGGTGGACGTGAAGAACTTCCAGAACGCCGGGCGCATCGTGGACTACACCCGGGAACTGGCGTTGTCGGTCAACTCTGTCGATGTGGAGGCCACCTTCTCCAAGAAGCCCTCCGGGCGAATAGTCCTGGACGACAATATTCAACCGTTCGGTCCGTCGGCCAAGCTGGAAAAGTTGAGAATAACCAACCCCAAGTACGACCAACGGGTGGAGAAGGCCTACTACGATACGGACCTCAAGGCGGCCGAGGCGGTCAAGGGTCTGTACAAGAACGATGTGCTCGTCTCCCGTATCCAGAAGGCTTTCAGCGTGGGGGCCTTCGGTATAGAGGACAACCGCCGCCTGGTACCTACCAGATGGAGCATCACCGCCATAGATGACATATTGGGCAAGGACCTGCTCAAGACCACCAAGACCTTCCCGCTCATCAACGAGTTCCGGGTGTATGACTGGGACCAGCTGGACAATCGCTGGAGCGTGATGCTCACGCCCACTTCCTGGCGCTACGAGCTCATCGAGGCCTGGTATCCCAACACCGTCTGGAACCCCATGGGCCTGCAGGTGGAGATCATATCCTCCCACGAGTTCTTCGATGGCCGCAAGGAGTACGCGGAGATAGGCGGCTGCTATTACGCCGCCCGCCTGGCGGTGAACGAACTGCTGCAGAGGGAGAAGCGGCAGTCGGGGGCGGTGATATTCCGGGAGGCGCATCCTGATTACCTTCTGCCCGTGGGAGTGTGGAACGTCCGGGAGAACGTGCGCATGGCCTTGACGCAAAGGCCGCGGAAGTTCAACACTCTCGAACAGGCCTTGGGGCATGTACAGACCAGGATGGACATTCCGATCCCCACCTGGATGGACCACAGCGCGGTGCTGCAGGACATAAAGCACCAGAGGAGACTGGACGACTATGTCTGACCTGGACCTGTTCCTAACCATGGAGGAAGGCCGCCCTGTCCCCAAAGCGCCCAGGGTGGCCGAGGTCCGGACCCGCGTGGCCCTCCCTCCATCTCGCCTGCCTGGGCTGGATTACGCCCTCAACCCCTACGTGGGATGCCAGCATGATTGCCTGTACTGCTACGCTCCCTACGTAACGAGAAGACCGCGCTCGGACTGGACCAAGGTGCAGGCCCGCACCGACCTCCCGCAGGCGCTGGTCAAGGAATTGAAGGGAAAGAAAGGGATGATCGGCCTGGGAACGGTCACTGATCCCTATCAGGAGGCGGAAAGGCACCTGCTCATCACCAGACGCTGTCTGATGGAGATCATTCCAAGCGGTATGAAGGTCTCGGCCCTGACCAAGTCCGACCTCATCCTGCGCGATATGGACCTGTACAAAGAGCTGCAGGGCGAGGTAGGCATCACCGTGACCTCGGTCAGCGATGCTCTGAGCAGGGAGTTCGAGCCGGGAGCCCCCCTCCCAGGTAAGCGGTTGGCAGCCTTGGGACAGCTGGCCGAGGCGGGCATCAACGCCTACGCCCTGATCGGTCCGCTGCTTCCGGTGATGGAGGAGAAGGACGCCGCGGAGCTCCTGGATGCATTGGAAGGAACGGGCATAAAGTGGGTCATGATAGACCGCTTCCGACCGCGGCCGGGAATGTACCAGGACATTCGTTCGCGGGCCGGGATGGAGATGACGGCGGAACGATTGGAAAGGGCCCATCTCATGAAAGACTACCAGGGACTGGAAGCCTTCATCCGCCGCATCTGCTCCGAGAAAGGGTTGCGTTGCGTGGACGCCTTTTGATCAGGGTTCCAGCAATTTGAAGCCGGTGCGCGGGTCGGTCACGCGCTTCGACCTTAGGTCCAGCATCTCGATGATGACCACCTCTTGGATGAGCCATGTCTTGACCCCGGCGCGCACGCATCCGGTGACGCTGCGGCCCCTTCGACCGCATGAACCGTGCATGTGCAACGAAGGTCGTCCGTCATCGTCTGGGAATATCGTTCCCACGGCGGCTATCTCAGACTCGCCAGCCAGCTCCGACTGCATCGGTACGATCTTTTCCGCCCGGCCGTCCCTCGGTCCGACGACCAGACGGCTGCCCTTGTCCGCTCCCCCTATGGCGATCACCGTGGCCCTTTCGACGTTCCTTTCTTGAGCCGCTCTCTCCACGCACTCGTGCAGCACCTCGCCGTCCTCCAGGCGCAGGACGATCACCCTGCCCAGGCGGCCTTCGGAGACCTTCATTCCCTCTCACCCGTGGCGTTCTTGAAGCAGCGGAAGGCGATGGAGTTGCTGCGGTTCATGCTCATGAAGGCCCCGATGAGCATGGCCTCCAGGACGGCATCTTCGCTAACCCCCAGTTTCATGGCCTGGGGTATGTGCACGCCCAGGCAGTTCTCGCTGCCTAGGGCGGAACCGGCGGCGATGGCCGCCAGCTCGGCCGTTTGGCGGTCCATGAACCTGGGCTTGAAGAACAGGTTGCTGGATATCTCGGAATAGGGCAGATAGATGTCGGGACGCCCGCTCATGACCTCGGACACCAGGGGTATGAAACCATATTCCTCCTTTACCCTGGCAAGCACCCGACGCAGTCGCTCCTCCTGTTCATCCTCGTCTTTCATGACCGGCATAATGCGGCTGATGATTATTGAGCTATCGCCCTCAGATCGGAGCGGTCGCCAGGTTCGATATCAGCGATACGCCCACCTTATAGATTTTAACCAGACCAGGACATTACGTAGCAATCGTGCGACGTGTTAAAACTACCTTTCATCATGCGCAGGTCCACGCCTTTGGGGCGATAACCGCCGCGGACCAAGTAAGGCAGAAGCTCGCTCTTCTCGGATATGATGGTGAACATGGAACGGGCGCCGGACCACAGCGCCTCCCTTTCCGCCCTCTGCACCAGGTCCAGGGCCTCGTCAATACGCTGATATCCCTCGGAGAGCAGGGTGCGCAGATAGGCCTTTCCCGAACCCGGTATGGGGTCGGTCAGAAGCAAGGCCATGGCGCCTTCGGTGCGCAGCGCCTTCCCGGCCTTGGTCTCCTCGTAGATGAGGAACTCCTTGGATGGATCGAACCCGGGGAATATCGTTCCGCCTAGGCGGCGTATCTCTCTGACGTCAGCGTGGACCTCTTCCGGGCGCCCGGCGTCCTGGCCTTCCAGCCAGGATTTTTCCAGATAGACCATCTCGTTCCTTTCGGTGTATCCGGCCTGAGCGTAGAACGAAACGTTGCGGGCCACATCCTTCATGGTCTCCAGGCCGACCGCTCTGCACCCTGTGCTGGCTAGATAGGTCTCCAGGGACAGGAGGAGCTCGCTCCCGTATCCCCGCCCCTGATACGACGGATGCACTTCCATAGGTCCGATCCAGCCGACCGTGCCGCAGCTGAGGCAGAACCCCGTGGCCACTATCTTCCCACCTTCCTCGATGCACAAGCAGCCGTTCGGTTCATGAGATAGGCGCGCCGTGTACCAGCTGGCCGGGCGGACCGGATAGGAGATGTCCAGGCCGGTCTGTACCTTTAAAAGGTGGGACCAGGTGTTGGCCATAAGGGACTGCGCCGCCGGAATGTCCCTATGAAGCAGGAGGCGCGGAACGTCCATGCCGTCACCTCTGCCGTCGGCAGCGAAGGCTTATCAGGGCGGCCGTGGCCCCGGCGGCTATGCCGTTGTCGATGTTGACCACCACCAATCCAGGGGAGCAGGTCTGCAGCATGCCCATAAGTGCGGCTTCGCCCTTTCCCCCATAACCGTAACCTACGGAGGTGGGCACCCCGATTATAGGGACGTCGGCCAGTCCCGAGACGACGGTAGGCAGCGCCCCTTCCATGCCGGCAACGACCACCAGGGCGTCCACTCCTGCCTCTATCATCTTAGACAGGGGATCGAGGAAACGGTGCAGGGCGGCCACGCCAATATCGTATTCCGTCAAGACCTCGCAGCCCATGACCTCGGCCATGGCCTTGGCCTCCTCCGCCACGGCGATGTCCGAGCTACCGGCGGTGAGTATCCCTATCTTGCCGATCTTGTCCCGGTCCGGCTTCCTGTCGACCACGATCATGTGCGAACCTTCGATGTAACGAAGATGGCCTGGGTCGACCACAGCTTTCAAGGCTTCCAGGTGTTCGGGTGAGGCCCGGGATACCAGCACGGCGTCGCGGTCCTGCAGTGCGGCCTTCACTATCTCGGTAACCATCAGCGGGGACTTGTTCTCCCCCCAGATCACTTCCGGGATGCCGCGCCGGGCCTCGCGGGCGTGGTCGAAGAGGGTATGCTTCCCAACTCTTTCCAGGAAGTCCATGCGCAGGAGCTGCTCGGCCCGGTGCAGATCGATGTTCCCCTGGCGATAGCTCTCCAAGACGTCCCGAACGTTCATGGTTACCTGGGAGGTGCGGAGGCGTATATGACGGTTGTGCGGATAGGTCAGGGATTACCTTTATGTTCAAGTACTTTATAAACGGCGTTTAGGAAAGAGGTTGAAAAATGATAGTATCGATTCCAGTCATGGACCGCCTAGAAATGTCGGCCAGCGTGGGAGCCCACTTCGGAAAGGTCCCTGCCTATGCCATCGTCGACACCGAGAGCGGCAAGATCAGGTTCGTGGACAATACCAGCGAGCACCTTGGGGGCGTGGGCATGCCCCCGGAGATCTTGGCCAAGGAAGGCGTGCAAGTCGTGCTCTGCTCGGGATTGGGCCCGAAGGCCGTCGATATGCTGGTGTCCCTGAAGATGCAGGTGTACGTCGGCGCTAAAGGTACGGTGCAGGATACCTTGGACGCCTGGGCCGCTGGAAAGCTGGCTCGCGCGGACCGGGACAACGCCTGCAAAGAGCATAGCCACTGAGGACCGGAAATGATTTTGGCCGTCGCCAGCGGAAAGGGGGGCACGGGCAAGACGTCCGTAGCCTGCGCCCTGGCCCTTTCGCTGGCAAGGCCGCTGACTTTCCTCGATTGCGACGTCGAGGGGGCCAACGCCCACATTTTCCTTCACCCCACGATGTCCTCGCGCCAGGAGGTGTTCGTCCCTTATCCGACCATAGACCCCTCGAAATGCGACGTCTGCGGCAAATGCGTCGACAATTGCCAGTTCGGGGCCCTCATCAGGCTGGGTAAGAAGGTCAAGCTCATGACCAACCTTTGCCACGGATGCGGCGTTTGCCGGCTGGTCTGCCCGCGGAACGCCGTGAGCATGTCCGGCCGACCGGTAGGCGCGGTCAACCGGGGCGTGGCCGGGATGATGCGCTTCGTGAACGGCGAGCTATTCACCGGACAATCGCTGTCGGTCCCGGTGATACGAAAGATCCGGGAGGAGAAAGACGACCTGGTCATCGTGGATTGTCCGCCTGGAACCAGCTGCCCGGCCGTGGAGTCCGTGGAAGGGGCTGACTTCGCCCTTCTGGTCACTGAACCTACCCCTTTTGGGGAGCACGACCTCAAGGCCATGATGACCGTGTGCGAAAGGCTGGAGGTCCCTTGCGGCGTCGTCATCAATCGCTCGACCGGGGACGACGCGAACATCGAACGCTTGTGCGTTAGCAGGGGGGTGCCGATCCTGATGCGCATTCCGTTCGAGCGCAAGGTCGCGGAATGCTATGCCCGCGGAGGTAACCTGCTGGACGCTATGCCTGAGCTCAAGGACGATTTCCTGGACCTTTTCCTGGAAATTAGGGGGAGGCGGCGATGAGGAAGATAGCGGTGCTCAGCGGAAAAGGTGGGACTGGCAAGACCACCGCGGTGGCGGCCATGGCCTGTTTCTCCGAGGGACTGGTGCTAGCCGACTGCGACGTGGACGCTGCCAATCTGGCCCTGGCGCTTTCCGGCAAGCTGCGCACCAAGACCGATTATTGCGGGGCTAACATCGCCGAGATCGACCCCTTGAAATGCACGGAATGCGGCCTTTGTGAGGAAAATTGCACCTTCGGAGCCATAGTGGACCTGAGAGTGCGGGCCATCCATTGCGAGGGGTGCGGAGCCTGCCGGGTGGTCTGCCCTTCCGGAGCGATCAGCCTGAAGAGGCATAAGTCGGGGGAGATATTCGTCATGGACACGGCCAAGGGTCCCATGGCCTACGCCGAACTGTTTCCGGGGGAATCGAACAGCGGCAAGCTGGTGACCGAGGTGCGCAGGCTCGCGGAGGACCTGGCGGAATCGGACGGCATTGACACCGTATTGATAGACGGTCCGCCTGGAACAGGATGCCCGGCCATCGCCTCGGTGACCGGCGTGGACCTGGTGCTGGCCATCACCGAGCCGACCCTCTCCGGAGAGCACGATCTCCTGCGCTTGATGGACATGGTTAAGCACTTCTCCATACCGATGTGCGTGGCCATCAACAAGTTCGACCTTCATTCGGGGATGGCGGCCAAGATCGAGGAGGTTTGCCGCGAACGGGGGGTACGGGTAGTGGGCCGGGTGCCTTATGACACCGCGGTCCTGGAGGCCTTGAAGGCCATGCGACCATTGCCTTTGCTGCGACCCCAATCGCCGGCTTCCATCGAGTTCGGCCGCATATGGAAAAGGGTCAACGAGCAGCTGGTCGAACGCCAGGGCAGCGGTCTAATAATGACCTTGGAATGAGCGCCTTGTAGAAAAGATGCGGATAAGGTGTTTTCGAGTTCAGATCCCTTTTTTGGTCCTGTACTCGTTGAAGACCGCACGGACCGTGCCCTTCTGCTCCGTGACCGCTTCCATCTTCGCCTCTGCGATCAATTCGGCCGCGTTGGGACCGATCTTGCCGGTGATGATCACCTGAACGTCCCGGTCCATCAACAGTTGCATGGCTTTGGTCCCAGCCCCGCTAGAGGCGTCGGCAGCGGTGTTCTGTAAGGATTCCACGGTCCCGCTCTCGGTGTCCAATATCACGAAGTAGGGGCAGCGGCCCAGCCGTTCATCGAGCTGGGATTCCAACCCTTCACCGGCGGAGGTGACGGCGATCCTCATTGCGGGCCGCCCTCCATCTCTTCCAGGCGCTGTCTCAGGGCCTTGGTCCTTATCTCCAACCGCTCCAGCTCCGTCTCGATGCCCTTCTTTATGTCGACGGGTGCGGCCTCATCGTATCCGAAAGGCGCAGACATCGTTCGGCGGCCTCTGCCTCTTCCCATCATCCGGCCGTCGGCTTGGCACGGCCCCATCCTGCGGCCATTGGGCCCGGTGCCCATAGGTCCAGTTCCATTCATGTATGGCATATTTTCAGATCCTATGACCGCTTGTTAACGGTCTATATATTGTGCATAGTTCCATTATTATAAATAGTTTAGGTTAACCTAATCTTGTATGATAGATGATAACGCATCTGAACGGACCACCACCAGCGGGCGTCCCTCGATCACCATGGCGGATAATTTCCTACGGCCGCTGTCCACGCACCGCCAAACCGTTCCCCGGGACACACCCATGCTCAAGGCTGCCTCATCTTGACTCTGGCCAAGATAATCTACGAGCCTCAAGGCCTCCACCTCATCATCTCCGATCAATATCGGCTCGCGCCCCTCCCCTCCTTGAGGAATGAAATCGCTGCAGATGGCTGGGTCCAGTATCAAACGCGGCTTCATCGGCCGACCAGGCCCTCCGCGTCTACGGAACTGATTTCCGGGCATATGAACATAATAAGACAATCTCTTAATAAATAGCATCGTTCCCATGACAAAGTGATAGGAATGGATGAAGCGAAGCGAAAGTATGGCCTTCTCGTAGATTCCATCAGAGGAATGAAGAAGGTGGCGGTGGCCTTCTCCGGAGGCGTGGATAGCACGCTTCTGCTCAAGGCCGCACTTGACTCCGGTGCCGAGGTCACCACGTTCATGGCCGTGGGAGAGATATTCTTCCTCAAGGAGCAGCACAAGGCCTTGGACCTGGCGGAGAAACTAGGTGTCGATGTGGTGATCCTAAAGGTCGACCTGGTCAACGACGAGCTGTTCAAACGCAATTGGGACGACCGTTGCTACGTTTGCAAATACACCATATTCCAAATGATAAAGAAGGAATGCCAAAGACTGGGAATAACCTACATCCTCGACGGCAGCCAGGAGGATGATCTGAAGCAGGTCCGGCCGGGAAGGGCGGCGTTGACGGAGCTGAACGTGCGCTCGCCTCTGATCGAGGCGAGATTGAGAAAGGAAGAGGTGCGCTCCCTGCTTAAGGAGATGGGACTGCCCAATTGGAACGACCCGAGCAGCACCTGCCTGTCCACCAGAATACCGCATGATGTCCGCATCACTTCCGACCTGCTCAAGCGCGTCAATAAGGCCGAGGACCTGCTCTCATCATATCATTTCAAGGACCTGAGGGTCAGGGACCATGAGTATTGGGCCCGCATTGAAGTGGCCCCGGAAGAGCTGCCCCGCCTTTTCGATGCCCGTGAGGACATAGTCTCCAAACTGAAAAACTTGGGCTATCGGCGCATAGCTATGGACCTGGACGGCTATCGGCACTGAACGCTTCCGTCAAAATCAATAAAAAGGTAACAAGACCTAGTTCCCATCATGAGGATCTCCGTCACCATCCTGCAATACGACCATGGTATCGTCAGGCAGGTGCTGGACGTGGTGGGCGAGGTGATACGCACCCACCGGGCAGCCAAGCACCTGCCCGAGCTGAAAGAGGCGATCATGTTCATGGAGCAGTTCTTGGACCGCTTCCATCATGCCAAGGAAGAAAAGTTCCTCTTTCCGGCCGCGGCCGAGGAGTGTCCCAAGGTGAAGGCGACCTTGGAGCGCCTTAAGAAGGAACACGCCCAGGCCCGCAAGATGATCCACGAGGCCTTGAAGGCCTTGGACGAGGGCGATGTATCAACGTTCGAGAGGCAGGCCCGGGAGCTGGTGGACCACATGACCGTCCACATCAGCGAGGAGGAGAACCAGGTCTTCCCGGTCATCGAGGACTGCCTGCAGCTGGAGACAGACGCCCTGGTGCACGCTCAGTACGAGAAGTTCATGAACAAGGGGTTCGGAAAGAGCTATTATTTAGTGTCCGAGGAGTTCGCCAACGACATCCAAGAAAGATTGGTGGGGCCGGGGTTCTTAAAGGGCATCAATTGAGAAATAGAATGGCGCCAAGGAGGAGATTTGAACTCCCGAGACGTGAAGTCAGTAGCTGTCTCTCCGGCCCGGGGGCCGATTCGAGGCTACCGCCTTTCCGGACTAGGCTACCTTGGCCCGTTTGGGCATTTCCGTACTCGTATTTCAATCTTGACGGTTTTATCATTTGGACCATCAGAAAAGGTTAATTCGCTGGAGCGCTTGAGCGGTGGCATATGAGCGAGATCGAGCTCACGGTGGAGATCGGCCGGAAGGAGAGCGCTCTGCAGCTGCCGGAGGAATGCACCGTTGAGGCGATGCTCGATTCATTGGGATTATACCCGGACGCGCATATCGTGATCCGGGGGAAGACCCCGGTGCCGCTGGACTCGTTAGTGCTGCCTGGGGACCGCTTGCGCATCGTCAAGGTGGCCTCCGGCGGGTGAACCGTCCATGGACCATGACTTCTTGGATATGCCCGCCACTACACAAAGTATATAAACGTCGGCAAATTTAACCAGTGTGTTAAATCAAGGCCTGGAAAGGACTCCGGGCTCTCCTATATCATGTTCACTATCAACATTTCCTTACGTGGCCAGATACGGCCGGGATGCGGATGGAAACCCCTTTCGGGACCGCCCAAGTCAAGGTCCTGAGAGCACAAGTGCAACCGATATGCGAGAGTGGGTCCTTTACGACCTTTGTTTACGACCTTAAAGAGGTGACGCAATGAACATTGACCCAAGCACCACCAAGTACCTGGTAAAGGCCAAGCTGAACGCTGACGGCATAGTTGAGAAGCCAGACGTGGTGGGCGCGATATTCGGACAGACCGAGGGATTGTTGGGCGACGAGCTCGACCTGAGAGACCTGCAGAAAAGCGGCAGGATCGGCAGGATCGAAGTGGACGTCCACTCCAAGCAGGGCAAGTCCGAAGGACAGATACTGATACCATCTAGCTTAGATCAAGTCGAGACCGTGATCCTGGCCTCGGCACTGGAGACCATCGACAGGGTGGGCCCGTGCAAGGCCAAGATCAGCGTGGAGAGCATAGAGGACGTACGCGTGGTAAAGCGGGAAAAGATCATCGAGAGGGCCCGCGAGCTGCTGACCGAGCTGATCAAGCAGTCCAAGACCAGCGGCATCGACCTCACCGAGAGCGTGCGCCAGTCCGTGCAGGTGGAAGAGATCACCTACTACGGAAAGGACCGCCTGCCGGCCGGCCCCAACGTGGCCGAGTCCGACGCCATCATCGTGGTGGAAGGCCGCTCCGATGTGCTCAACCTGCTGAAGTCGGGGATCAAGAACGCCATAGCTGTAGAGGGGACCAACGTTCCCAAGACCATCATGGACCTGAGCAAGGAGAGGGTCATCACCGCCTTCGTCGACGGCGACCGGGGCGGAGAGCTCATCCTGCGCGAACTGTTCCAGGTGGCCGAGGTGGACTTCGTGGCCCGCGCCCCGCGCGCCCACGAGGTCGAGGAACTGACGCAGAAGCAGATCATGAAATGCCTGCGCAACAAGATCCCTGGCGACCAGTTCATGGAGATGTTCGGCGTAGAAGGCGACCTTAACGGTAAGGACAAGAAGGTCGAGCCCCGAGCCGACAAGGTCGAGAAACTGGAACGCTTCGAGAAGGCTGAGAAGGCCGATCGCGACAAGGAAGAGAAGGATGAGGTTCCAGTGCAGCAGCCCCGGCCCGAGCGAGAGCCCAAGCCGGAGAAGGAGCCGCGTGTCGAGCAGCCCCGCCAGGAAAGGGAACCCCGAGAGGAGCGCCGCGGAAGGTCCGACCGGGATTCACGCGGCGAGCGCCGCGAGCGCGAGGAGCCCCGAGCAGAGAGGGAGCCGCGCGTCGAGCAGCCCCGCCAGGAAAGGGAACCCCGAGCCGAGCGCCAGGAGAAGCCTTTCGTGGAGGAGAAGGAGCTGGAGGAACGGAAGCCCGTTTCCCGCAAGCAGCTCTCCGGTGCGCAGGAGAAGTACAAGGGAATGATCAATGAGCTGGCATCCACATCCAAGGCCCGCATAATCGACGCCACTGGCGGCGTGTCCAAGGAAGTGGCAGTGAAGGAGCTGGTCAACACCCTTAAGGAGGAGAAGGAACCGGTGTCCGCGGTCGTCTTTGACGGCATCATAACCCAGAGGATACTGGACCTGGCCTCCGACCTGAAGATCGGGACCATAGTCGGCACCAAGATGGGCAACATCACCAAGCAGCCGACCGGGACCGAGGTCTGGTCCAAGGACGACCTGAACTGAACATGAGCGAAACGGACAAGGTGGACTGGCGCGGTGTGAAGAGCACCGCCCAGGTGGCCATCCCCGCCGACCCCCTGCAAAGGGTGATCGGACAGGATGAGGCCGTCACCTTGGCCCGCATCGCTGCCAAGCAACGCCGGCACCTGCTGCTGGTCGGACCCCCAGGAACGGGCAAGTCCATGATCGCGCAGGCCCTGGCGTTGCACCTTTATCGCCCCACTCAGGAGATCAGGGTGGTGCACAATCCGGAGAACCCGGAACGACCGTTGGTCGAGGTTAAGAACGAGGACGAGGTTCACGACGAATCGAAGTCCAAGGAGTTCGCCGAGGGCGAGCTCATCGAGCCCAAGAACGCCCCGGTTAACGTGGCCGAGCGCCTGGGCTACAGATGCCGTAACTGCGGCGCCTATTCTTCGCCCAAGGAACGTTCCTGCCTGAAATGTCAGAAGCCCAAGGGGACCGACGCGACGGCTAACAACCCCTTCGGGGACCTGATGACCGGGCTCTTCGAACAGATGAACGTAGCTGGCATGGCCGGGTCGGCCGGCAAGGACCGGGTGACCACCACCCGCACCCGCTTCGGCAAGGAGGAAGTGGTCGTTTTCGAGAGATGCGGGGAGATGATCCGCGTCCTGGACCAAGAGGCCTTGGAGAAGCGCCGGGACTGGGAGAGACAATCGCCGCACAAGGTCATCGTCCGTCTGGACCGCAATCCCTTCGTAATGGCCACCGGTTCGTCGGAGACCGAGCTTCTAGGGGACGTTCGCCACGACCCTTACGGCGGTCATGCCCAGTTAGGCACCCAACCGTACGACCGGGTCGTTCCTGGGGCCATCCATGAGGCGCACGAGGGCGTGCTTTTCATCGACGAACTGCCTCATCTCGGCCACCTGCAGCGTTTCATCTTGACCGCGATGCAAGAGCGCCGATTTCCTATTTCCGGACGGAACCCGCAAAGTTCGGGAGCCAGCGTTAAGGTGGATAACGTGCCTTGCAGCTTCATATTCGTAGGCGCGTGCAACATCCAGGACCTGGAGCAGGTGCTATCGCCCCTGCGCTCCCGGGTCTGTGGTAACGGGTACGAGATACTGGTCAATACCGCCATGCCCGACACGCCTGAGAACCGCAACAAGCTAGTGCAGTTCATCGCCCAGGAGATAACCTCGGACGGGCGCATACCGCACGCCGACGCCTCGGCCATCGCAGCGATAATACATGAGGCTCGCACCAGAGCGGTCAAGGTGGACGGCATCAACAACGCCCTTACCCTCAGGCTGAGGGAGCTGGGAGGGCTGATCCGGGCCGCCGGGGATTTGGCCATGGTCGATAGGTCGGAGCAGATCAACGCTGAACACATCGCCAAGGCGGTGGTGCGCAGCAAGACCGCCGAGGAGCAGATCAAAGACCGTTATGGCTCCTACACCAAGGGCCTGGGGACGGACATATCCTCGGCTCAGAAAGAGAAATCACCTTACTATTTCTGGAACGAGACCAAGGACTCCATGTTCAATTAGAGGTAGCGCATCATGAAGATGCCCGCCTCGCCATCGGAATAATATTGTTCGGCCCGGCGCACGCTGAAGAAGCCCAGGCGTTCGTAGAAATGCTTGGCCGACTGGTTGCTCTCCCTTACTTCGAGGGATATCTGCCGTATGCCGCGCTTTCCGCATTCGCGGAAGAACTCATTCGTCAACATGGTGCCGAGACTCCTCCCCCGGTAAGGCGTGGCGATGGCCAGCATGAGCACGCGGGCTTGTTGGTGCCCGCTCATGACCCCGAATATGAAGCCGACGACCCGCCCCATGTCCTCCACTATGATGAGCCCTTCCGGCCAATATGGAACCAGCTGCCAGAAGAGGCTGGGGTCGTAACGCTCCCGCAACGAATCTGCGGCCAGTTGGCAAATGCCGGACAGGTCCCGGCCTTGGTAGTATCGGATCTGCAACGGCGGCCAATCTTCCTAACCATTACTTAATCCTTCTACCTCTGAACTTGAGCAATATCAGCAAACCGGCGGCCGGAATGGGGGCGTAGAGCAGGACGGACGGCAGACCTCCCCCCTCGTCGGTCACGTTGACGGTCAGCGTCTCGTTCGCCTGGTTGCCTAATACGTCCGTCACTGTCAACGTTATGACATGATCGCCAGCTGGCAGGGATATGGCCTGCAGCGGCCCATGAAGGTCAGGGCGACCGTCCCCGTCCACATCCCAGGCGAAATCGGCGATGCCCGTTGCGTCCGAGCAGGCCGTGGCGTCAAGCACGAACGCCTCGCCTTTCCGTACCTCCAAATAATGCCAGGGAAGATATATCTGAGGAGGGACGGCGTCTCCCAACCAGTCCTCATGGAACCATTGGGCGTACGTATCGCTCAGCTCAGACGACGTCAACAACAAGGCCATCTCCCGGTTCTGCCACATGGAGTTGTCCACCCAATTGGCGCTGCCTATGAGAACGGTATCGTCGACTATGACGCCCTTGTTATGCATGCGTTCGAACGGCGATTGATCGCTGGTCATACGGCCTTCCAGGTCCCATCCGTTGCTGGCCGCCAATGAATTGAGGGCCTCGACCATCCTCTCATTGGACTCCTCCGTGCCCACGCCGGCGTCTAAAAGCACCTTAATCTCCACTCCGCGCTCCGCGGCCAGAAGCAGCGCGTCCAGTACGACGTTCCCGTCCAACCAATCCTCGTCGATGCGCATCTGCTGCACCAATATCCTCCTCTGCGCTCCATCCAGCATGTCGACCAAGGCCTTCCCGATCTCATCTGGGGACGATATCAGGGAAGCGTACGCCGAGGTCTTTGCAGCCGTGTCAGCTATATCGTAGGCAAGAGACCTGCCTGGAGTCCCTTCCCGATATGCGGCGCTGAGCTCGAGTGGGAATATGTCCACACCTGCCCCTGACAAGTCCCTGCTGAATACAGAAATGGCTCCCCGGGACAGCTCCTCCGATTCCACCAGCACCGCCCATCCGCGATTGCTTTCGAAGCTGGAATCGGCCATGTTCTCCGAGGTGACCAGCAGGCGCGTTCCGTCAAAGACGAGGTATTTGGCATGATGATAATCATAGCGGCGGAAACCGTCGGAGGAGCGCATGATCGATACGTTCACTCCAGATCCTTGGAGATAATAGGCCAGAGCGGCACCGTTCTCGGAAATGCCGCCTACCGGCTGACCTTCTAGCAGCAGGTTGACCTCCACGCCCCTAACCTCGGCCATGGAAAGATGGCGGGCCAGCGTCCAGTTCTCCAACAGATAGGTAGCCATATATACAGAGGAGACGGACCGGTCTATCTCCCTGACCAACGCGGTCAGACCATCATCCGGGTACAGGATGGGAGTGGCGGCCACGGTCACCGTTGATGTGCTGATCGAGAACGACCCGGGCACGCTGATGTCCCAGGAGTTACTGTCTATCTCCCCGCTCACCCGGACCATCATCTCTCCCTTCTTGCAAGGCACGGAGGTCCCGCGCCAAGGGGATGATGGTTCGGCATTTCCGTAATAGAGGACGTCGACAACCGTGCCATAGGGGTCCTGCAACATCACTTCGTCCCCGGCGTCGGCCAGTTTCAGGCTCCCTTTCGTGATCAGGTTGGTGATGTTGTGGTCGAAAAAAGAGCTGTCTGGATACAACGCGCTGAACCTGTCGGACGACTGGCACCAGGTGACCTCGGCATTGGTGGCAAGAACCGTCGGCGAACCTATCATCACGCTGCCTTCCCCGTCGCTGAGGCGCCAACCATCCAGGTCGACGGTCGGCCCTATGTTCGTCAAGGTGATGAACTCACCCGGATAGGCTGGACATACCCGCGTTATACGCACATCGACTTGATCCGGAAGCGACATGGCGTTCGTGCTGGATGGAGTGAACGAAAGACAGGATATGAGGAGGAGCAGGACCATGACCATCGTTGTCGAGGCGCGCATGCGTTGACGAGCATCGTGGATGAAGTATAATCAGTTCAGTGCAATCAGGCTTCAGAGGCCGGAGACCAGGTCCCTGAGCGCCGCGGGGACGTCCTTGGCCTTGACCACTCCAGAGGCTAGTAGGACTCCGGCTGCTCCCAGTTCGATCGCCGCTCTGACGTCCTTGCCGGTCTTGACCCCCGCGCCGCAGAGCACCTTCACTTGGGGATCGATCATTCTGACCGCTCTAACGGTCCCGCTCACTATCAGCGGGTCGGCCGTGGTCACGGAGATATCGCCACCAATGAGCTCCGGTGGCTCCACAGCGATAAAATCAGGAGAGAACCTGGCCACCGCCTTGGATGTCCTGGCGTCCTTGGTGCAGACGATGCTGATGAGCCCGTTCTCTTTGCACGAGGCCACCGCCGCCTTGATGTCCGGCATCTTCATGCGGTGCTCGGCGTGATTTATCAATGTCCCTTTAGCCCCCGAGGCCTTCACGCTCTGTGGGGACACGAAGCCGGTGATGGATCCCGGCGACTTAGGGTCCACATGCTGAGAGAAAACGGGTATGGAGACCGAGGAGGCCACAAGGGAAAGCTCCACCATGGGCGGGCAGACCACGAAGCTGACCTTCTTCTCTTTAGCTATGGCCTCGCAATCCTTGGCCAGGCGCAAAGCCCCGGCTCCCTCGACCTCAGTATATACCTTGAAGTTGACGACTATGACCGGAGTTATGAGCTCAGTCAATCTTCTCCATCCTGTCCTTCAATTTGCCCAGGACGGCCGGTCGGGTGGTATACTCCATCTCCTCGGGTCCGAGGATGGAGGGCATGAACGGCCCGTGCTGGCGCATGTATATGCTGGCGCGGA
>Ga0247841_10001367_pt1 | contig 56075 bp, 37 predicted proteins | sample LaCruzMarch2015__2_FD_192410 | JGI IMG/M metagenome (GOLD analysis project Ga0247841, IMG submission 192410) | Freshwater microbial communities from meromictic Lake La Cruz, Castile-La Mancha, Spain - LaCruzMarch2015_18m | ecosystem: Environmental > Aquatic > Freshwater > Lake | place: Spain... | reverse complement strand
CCCTGCCCGGGCAGGGGGCAAGAACCTACTCTAAAGCACTGGTAGTCAAGATAAAGAAGATTGGTCTTGACAAGAAGAATATCCCCTAAAAACATTAAAGTGTCAACTCAAATCAGGAAACATCATTACTTGACAAATATGGCGAGTAACACACTAAAAGCAGCGTTTGGACAGAATGGAAAATAGGTTGACAGTATGTCTGAAAACAAATTTACTTGCCCAATAAGAACTTGCAGCGGGAGTTCATTCTGGCTTCGGAAACAGCAGAGCCTATCCGGGAACATGGATTTCCATACAATAAAGGACAAAAAATATGAAAAAGAAGAACAGATTTACTGCCTATCTGGCTAAACACTATAAACAGCTATGGTTTGTCTGTGTTTTATCAGTTGTCTTAACAGCGGGTTTTCAGCTCTTGAACTTTCTGCCCTTTATCCGGGATTTGGAAGATAAAACTTTGGATTACAGGTTTCAACTCAGCCCTGTTCCTGCCAAAGCTGATACCAATATTGTGCTGCTTGCCATCGATGCAGGTACTTTGAAATTCGCTCAAAAACTCAATCAAGGCTGGCCCTTCCCGCGTGATTTTTATGCTCTGGTTACGGATTATCTGAATCTGCAAGGTGCCAAAGCCGTCATCTATGATATGCAGTTTTACGAGCCGGATTTTGACAGGGCAGACCTGAATTCGGAAGAAAGTGACATGAATTTTGCCAATGCTTTGAGCAATTCCGGCAAAGTCGTTATCGGTGCTCAGCTCGAACCGGATTCTTCTAAAGTGCCATCTGAATTGATGTTGCAGTCATTGTCTGTAAAAAATGCAGAAACTTTGATTATGCCAAACTGGCAGGGCATTGCGGCTCCCATTCCGATGTTTTTGGAAACGGCAGGCAGAATCGGGATTATCAACGTGTCTGAAGACCGCGAAGCTATTGTGCGGCGCATGCCGCTTATCTACAAACTGAAAGATAAATACTATCCCAATCTGGCATTCAGCAGTTGGTTGCTTTCTCATAAAGTGAAGCCGGAAAGTGTTTTAGAAAAAGGTTATCTGCAGACAGAAAAGGGCAAAATCCCCATTGATAAGCACGGCAACCTGAGCCTGAACTGGTATGGAAAAGGGGATGTGGACGGGGTTTTTAAGTATTACTCGTTTGCTGCAGTCCTGCAATCTGCCGTTGCAACCATTTATCAGAATGGAAAACCCTCGCTGGCAGACGATCTGTTCAAGGATAAATATGTGATTATAGGCGCTAAGGCAGCCGGATTGCTGGATTTGAAATCGACTCCTTATACGTGGAGCGTGCCGGGAATGGAGATTTGGGCAACTTTTTTGAGCAATCTGAACCGGCAGGATTTTGTGCATCAAGCTCCGCTTTGGGTAGATCTGCTGCGGTCTTTCATCCTGATTTTTCTGACCATTCTGCTGGTGACAAGGTTAAATAGCGTGCTTTCCACCGGACTTCTGATTGCGATGATAATCCTGATGCTGGCGGGCAGTGTCCTGGTTTTTGGCTTATACAGGTTCGATGTGCAAGTGACGATTCCTTTCATAGCCATCTTTTTAACCTGGATTTTCATCGTGACCATCAGTTATGTGATGGAAGGCAGACACAAAAAAGAACTGAGGATGATATTTAACCGCTACCTCCATCCCGACCTCGTACAACGCATTGTTGAACAACCGGATATGATTCACATGGGCGGAGACGAATACCATGCAACTGTCATGTTTAGCGATATTTACAACTTTACGGGCTTTTCGGAAAACAAGACACCCACAGAACTGGTCAGTTATTTGAATGAATATTTCAGCACTTTTACCAACACCATTCTTGACCATAACGGACTGTTGGATAAATATACAGGCGATGGATTGATGGCGGTTTTCGGAGTTCCGATTGCCAGAGCTGACCACGCTATCATGGCATGCCAAACTGCTCTGGCTCACAGGGATTTTAGCAATAATCTGAAAAGCAAAGCAGTGCTCAGCCCTTCCGACCATTTTCACATCAATACAAGGCTGGGTATTCATTCAGGCGCGCTGGTGGCAGGTAATATCGGCTCGGAACGACGCATGGAATATACTTCCATCGGCGACACGGTCAATCTTTCTGCCCGGCTGGAAGGCGTGAATAAAGTCTTTCACACGCACATCATCATTAGCGAGGGTACTTTTCTGCTGGTAAAAGACCTGATGATTTGCCGGGAACTGGATTTCCTCAGGGTTAAAGGCAAAAAGGAACCGACCCGCATCTATGAACTGGTCGCAGACCAAGAAAAAACGGCAGGTGTGGATTTCGGCTGGATTGACCTGTATGGGAAAGCCCTGAAGTTTTACCGCGATGGTCATTGGCAGCAGGCAATCGAACTGTTTGAAACCTTGTCCAAAGACCCTTATAATGACCCTGCTTCGCCTACCATGCTGGGTCGCTGCCATCATCTGATTGCCAATCCTCCTGAAAACTGGGACGGAATTTATACCTTGGAAGAGAAATAATCCCTTGACTTATTCAATCTATTGCAGTTAAAGGAAACAAAATAACAGACAGGGAGTAATGATGCGACACTTGATGATTGCAGGTAACTGGAAGATGAACAAGGACTTATTTGAAGCAAAAGCGTTCACTCAGGGCTTGAAAGAACACGCCCACAAACACAACGACCCCAAAGTGGAAATCGTGATTGCTCCCGCTTATCCGTTTTTGATTACGGCTTCGGAAATAGTGAAGGGGACTTCTATAAAAGTGGCTGCTCAGGACGTCAGTATCAATGAGGACGGTGCTTTCACCGGTGAAGTTTCCGCTACCATGCTGGCTTCTCTGCATCTGCCCTATTGCATCATCGGTCATTCTGAACGCCGGCAGTATCACAAAGAGGACGATTTATACGTTAATACAAAGCTCAAACAATTGCTCAAGAACGGGATAACGCCCATCTTCTGCCTTGGTGAAAAGCTGGAAGAACGCGAAACTGAGCAGACAAACGAGGTTCTGAAAAGGCAGTTAGACAACGGATTAAGCGATATAACGCTCTTCACGGGCAAAGAAATCGTGATTGCGTATGAGCCGGTCTGGGCTATCGGCACGGGAAAAGTCGCCACACCCGCTCAGGCACAAGCTGCTCACAACTTCATTCGCAACTGGCTGAAAGAACACTACTCAGCGAAAGTGGCGGACACTTTACAGATTTTATATGGCGGCAGCGTCAAGCCGGATAACATCAAAGAACTGATGCTGCAAGCCGATATCGACGGAGCACTGATTGGCGGTGCTTCGTTAAAATTGGAACAATACACAGCTATGCTCGATACTTCCATCGAAGTGATAAAGCTAAAATAACTGTCATTCCCGCGTAGGCGGGAATCCAGTTCTTTTAATAAAAACAGACTGGATACCTGCCTTCGCAGGTATGACAAATGAAAAGGAATAGATTATGATAGACCTCAAGTTTCTCCGCAGCAATGCGGAACTGGTTAAACAGGCGATTATAAACAAGCGTGAAAAGGCTGATTTGGCTGAAGTATTGGCGTTCGATGAGAAAAGACGCAAGCTTCAGTTTGACTTTGATACGCTCAAAGCTACCCAGAATCAGGTTTCGGCTGATATTGCCCTGCGTAAAAAGAACAAAGAAGATGCAACAGATTTGATTAATGAGATGGGCAGCGTTTCCGATAAACTGAAGAATATGAGTGCAGAACTTGCTCTGGTGGAGACTGATTTGAATGCGCTTTTACTCCGCATTCCCAATCTTCCGCATCCAGATGTTCCGGTTGGTATGGACGAAAGCTTTAATAAGTATATCCGTGAGTGGGGCGCAAAACCTGAGCTTGGTTTCACACCCAAAGACCATCAGGAACTCGCCGTTCAGAATAATATGCTCGATATGCTCCGGGGCGCAAAGATTACAGGCAGCGGTTTTCCGGTCTATACAGGCTTGGGCGCTAAACTGGAAAGAGCGTTGATAAACTTTATGCTCACCTTCCATGTGCAAAAACACGGCTATGAAGAGGTCGCAGTTCCTTTTATTGTCAACAGAAAGACGATGACCGGCACAGGGCAGCTTCCCAAACTGGAAAACGATATGTACCGCATTGACGAAGAGGATTACTTCCTGATTCCGACAGCGGAAGTGCCGATTACAAATCTCTTTGCAGATGAGATTATGCCTTTGAACTGGCTTCCCAAAAAGCTGGTTGGCTATACGCCCTGTTTCCGTCGTGAAGCAGGTTCTTATGGCAAAGACACCAAAGGTCTGCAAAGAGTGCATCAATTTAATAAAGTGGAAATGGTGCGTTTCGTTCATCCCGACGAGTCTTATGCCGTTCTGGAAGAGATGGTTACGAATGCAGAAGCCATTCTCAAAGCTCTGGGACTGCACTATCGTGTGATTGAACTTTGCACATCGGATTTGAGTTTTGCCAGCGCCAGAACCTATGACCTCGAAGTCTGGGCACCCGGCACAGGCAGATACTTAGAAGTGTCGTCAGTGAGTAACTTTGAAGACTTTCAGGCACGCAGAGCGGGTATCCGTTTCAGAGACAATGATGGAAAGGTGAGATTTGTGCACACTTTGAACGGTTCTGGACTTGCCACGCCCCGCACCATGATTGCCATAATGGAAACTTATCAGCAGGCGGATGGCAGTATTGCTGTTCCGGAAGCCCTGAAGCCCTGGTTAGATATAATTATTTGAGGATAGTTCCCGAAGTTGTGGACAGACGAGGGCGTCCGTCACTACGGGTTTGAAATTACTATTTAAGCATAGCTCCCGAAGCAAGATATTTCCGGTTATCGTTACGGTCAGGGTTATCAAATTCTGACCGTTTATTATACTTCTTGCGTCTGCGGTCAAATCTGGCTTTGGCTTTCCGGTATTCAGCCTTCCAGCGCAGATAATCCAAAGGAACAACCGCTTTGTACTTTGACAAAAATAAACAAGTATCTTTCTTGAATGATGCGAAGTCCAGTACCTCTGCCCAGAACAAAAACAGGTGGGCAATGTCCCCTTCGGGATGCGCCAGCCTGATATCTTCAAAGTCCACAAGCCAGACCTTTTGCTTTTCTGCCGACCAGAGAATATTGCGGGGTTGATTGTCCCAATGACAGAGCACCATATCTCCCAAGTGTTGGATGGAGTGAAACTTACCTATTGCCTGAGCCAGCTTTGACATAATAATTTCCGAAAGAACATCCGCATCCAGATATGGAATGCCCGGCAGTTTGCTTAAAATGAGAGTATTTCCCTGCTTGGTCTCAATAAGTTTGGCTTTATAGGGAAAGGCGGATGCATAGACAAACAGCTCGTTCAGAAAAGCACGGCGAGTGGCACAAACCTTGGTATGGCAGGCGCGCATTAGCTTAGGGCTTATACATAAACAGGTCTTTCAGGGTATTGGAATCCATCAGTTTTATCATGGACTGCCCTTCATCTATAACATTCTGAAAAAGGTCGAGTTTACTCTGCTGCAATGATATAATCTTTTCTTCTACAGTGCCCTTGGTGATAAGGCGGAAGACCTGCACCTTGCGGGTTTGCCCGATGCGGTGCGTGCGGTCAATTGCCTGGTTTTCAATCATGGGATTCCACCACGGGTCAACCAAAATCACCGTGTCTGCAGCTGTCAGGTTTAGCCCTGTTCCGCCTGTTTTGAGGCTAATCAGGAACACTTTGACTCTGGGATCGTTGTTGAAGCGCTCTATGTGTTTTTGCCTGTCTTTGGTTTTGCCGTCCAGATATTCATAGACAACATTCTGCTGGTCAAAGTAAGTTCTGATCAGCATCAGCATTTCCACAAACTGACTGAAGACCAATATCTTATGCCCGCTCTCGATGGCTTCCGTGACCAATTCCATCAGTTGTTCCGTCTTGGCGGAAATCTCCAAATCGTTCTTGACGTCCGGACTAATCAAAGCCGGATGATTGCAGACCTGGCGCAGTTTTGTCAAAGCTGAAAGCACGTGGATAAAGTTGATTTGCGCTGCATCTTTGACCTCAGACGGAAAGAGGCTTTGACGTACAGCTTCCAGGATTTGCAGGTAAAGTTTTTCCTGAATCGGGTTGAGTTTGCACCAGCTAATCTGTTCCTGTTTATCGGGCAGCTCAAACAGCACTTCTTTTTTGATGCGCCGCAGGATAAAGGGTGCTGCCAGTCTGTTTAATCTGGCTCTGATTTCAGGAGCGGGAACATCAGAAACATATTCCTGCTTAAAACGGTTTAAAGAACCGAGATAGCCCGGCATCAGGAAATCCAGAATCGACCAAAGCTCCGTTAAATCATTTTCTATCGGAGTGCCGGAAAGTGCTAATCTGTAATCGGCTTTCAGCTTTTTAATCGCGCCGGTGCGTTGCGCAGCCACGTTTTTAATGTTCTGCGCTTCATCCAGAACCACCCATTTATAGTCAATCTTGCCCAGTTCAGCTATGTCATTGAGTACCAGTGAATAGGAAATGATGAAAAGACGCACATTGGGATTCTGCAACAGCTTGATTCTTTCTTCTTTGCTGCCTTCATAGATTTGGTAAGGGATATTGGTATGGAACTTTTCTATCTCGGCAGCCCAGTTATAGAGCAGCGTTTTGGGGCAAATTACCAAAGACACACTGCCGGCGGGAGTTTCAGCCAGAACAGACAGAGCCTGAATGGTTTTACCCAAGCCCATTTCGTCTGCCAAAATGCCGTGCAATCTATAGCGCATCAGCATTTTGAGCCAGTGATAGCCGGCTTTTTGGTAACTGCGCAGAACGGTGTTCAGATAGGGAGGCAGTTTTTCTTCTTTTTCGGCATGGCGTGTGAGCAAAGACTTAAACATCTGCTCCAGATAATCATCGCCATACAGCTTGAGGGCAGGATTTTCCTCACGCAGACGCCAGTAATAGGGCAGAATGTTGACTCTGGCGCGATAGACCTTATCCTTGTCAATTTCGCTCTTTTTGAGCAGGTTTTCCACCTCGTCAAAGACTTCTTTCTGCGTGATAAAGACCAGCCTGCCGTCCTGAGTTTTCATAAACTGTTGCTTACTTTTGAAGAACTTGCGCAGTTCCTCGTGATTGAACGAAAAGTCTTTATATTTATACTTGATATCGTAGCTGAACCAATTTATTTCATCCGACAATTGCGCAGAAATCTGAGCCTGCAAAGGCACTTTGTAGATAAATTCCCGCTTCAAACTTTCGTCGATTTCGATATCCCAATTGGCTTCACTCAGTTCATAGACTGCTTTTTTGAGAATTTCGACGTTTTCTTCACCCCGGAAAGCCAGTTGGGCGTGTTGTTCCAGTCTGTCATATTCGGGAGTGGGCAGTTTATTGAGAAAGGCATTGACCTGCTCAAAAACCTGAGCCGGGATATAAAACCATGCCGGCGCGCCATTCACTTCATACTTTACCAAAGGTGACTGAAACCGCACTGCCGAGATGGGAATCTCCACTTCAGGATTGTAGCGGAGCGACCCTTCCAGCAAAATATCCTCTCCCATCCCGTGCATAAAGAAATGCACCGAGGGCAGTTTGTCGTAAAACATCGGAAGCTCAATCTTTTCGTCAAAGTCCAGATAGATGTTATTGTGGTTGAGCTGTTTCCAGACAATCGTACGGAAGTATATGAGGTCATTCTTTTTGAGGGTAAACTGTCCTTTGAACAAGGCATTGACCAGTTTTGGCTTAAAGGGCAGTCTCACAGTGCGGACTTCATTCCTGAAAAAGAGCCAGACCGGCTGTCCGACAAACCAGGCGCTCAGCTCATCCACCAGAATCGGTCTGAGGGCATAATTGCTGGCTGTCACCTGTTCTACGCGTAGTGCGAGTTGCATATCCTGTTCGATAAATTTGATGGCTTCCTTGGTTTCTTGGATGATAAATTTGCCATGCAGCAGCCGGATAACGGGTAGAATATAGGCAAAATCCTTCTTGTGCACGGAGATGTATTGGCTTTTGGAGCTGGCGGAAGAACGCTTTGTCTGCAACACTGCAAAGAACTGTTTTTCCGCTTCAGACAGCGCATTCAGATTGGCTTTTATCTCGTCAATCTGCTTCTGGTCTTCGCCTTCAAGGGATTTTCCGGCACAAATCAGGCAGAGTAATCTGGCCTCAATCGGGGCATATTGCGTGAAGTAAAAGCGGATTTTGTCCGTTTCGGGGTTATATATGCCTTCCACTTCAATCTTGGCATCCTGCGATATCTGCTGCCACTGTTCATTGCCCACCAATAAGTTACCCTGATATGTCTCAATGAGATTGTCCTTGATAATATCGGTTTTTAGTAAATGGTAGGCATAAAAAAGCAGACTCAGGTAATGCCGGCAACCGTCTTCTTCAGGACATTCGTCGCAGACATGACTGATGATTTTCTCTTCTGCCGAATCATAGATGACATTCAAAGAGTTGCTGAAAAGTGACCTTTTGCTCTGTTCGGGAAAGAACCGGAAGCGGATTTTTCCGCTCTCATCCATACTTTTCCAATATAACAAGTCACCCTGCTCCAGTGGAATGATTGCGTGGCTGAAATACCAGGTGTTGCTATGCTCGTGATAGTCTTTGCTAAACAGTCTTGCCATTTTGCTCCTACCCGATGCCCTGCACTTTATCACAAAGTTGACATCTTATAAGTCTCAGATACTATCTTTCTGTTTTTGTCAATTTAATTTAGGGATTATTTTGCTCTGAAGATTTTCTTGTGCTTATCTTCCGACTCTGTAAAAACTCAGCTTATCCTTGTTTTGTCCTCAATTCTTAGTTGGAATCCAATTGTAATCCAGTCGGTATCCAGTCGAATTAAATTCGACAGGACATTGATTAGATTAAGATAAAATATCGACTCAAAAGCAAGGGTCAAAAAAGGAAGAACAGTGGGTTTTACTGATTGGGTTTGCTGCAAAAAAGAAAAAGATGGGAAAAGGGTGTAGATAAATAAAATCAGGAACCTGCGCTCCGATTCCTGATTTTCAAATGCTTTAGTTATGCTGCTAAATTACACGTAAAAGCAACAATAGGCAGTTTGTTCAGCTACTATCAACTTAAATTTAGCGTTGGCAGGCACGACAAAAGTCTCGCCTTTAATGTAGGTTTTCCAGGCGGTTGTATCCGGCAAAAGCACGCGCAAAGCACCGCTGATGACCGTCATGTGTTCGATACAAGATGTGCCGAATTCATAGTCGCCCGGCTCCATAACGCCGACAGTGGCTTTGCCTTCCGCATTGTCAAAAGCGATGGATTTGACAGCTCCGTTGAAATATTCATTGACTTTAAGCATGTTTATCTCCTGACTGATGTTATTTGTTTGATATTAAAAGGAATTGTGTTAACCGCCACTGATTAGATGAATTACGGCAACATCCGCACCTTCGGGAACAAGGGTGGTGGCATACAGGTCTTTTTTGACCAGAATCCCGTTCAGCTTGATAATCAGCATCTTAAAAGTGTAGTTCATCTTGATTAACAAAGCTGAAATCGTCAGCCCTTCTTCCCAATCAACCGTGTTTCCGTTTACTGTGATAACTTTCATACCTGTATCCGTTTTGAATATATTTACACATGGCTCTATTTTGGCGTTGTAATAGAAGCTATGTTTTGTTGCTTAGCTATGCTTCGGTCAGTTTACAAGCTCTCCCGTGGAGAGGTCTGCCTTGAAATGGTTGGTGCCCAGAGTGATATCACCTCTGCCCGAGCCCAAGATGATATTGATGTTGCGGTCAATGGTGGTTTCATTGTAAGCCGTGCCGCTGGTGAAGGTTATGTCGGCATGAAACAAGCCGGATATACTTCCGCTCACCGCTGAATAGAAATTGGTGTGGTGTCCTCTGGGTGCTACAATATCAGTAAAACTAAGCTCTAACCAATTGTCGGAAGTGCGCACTTTGTTGAAGCCGCTGATGGTATCAACTGCTGCGCGGTAATAGGTGCCACTGACCGTCACCAAAGGCAGATTGGCATCAGAAATCGTCCAGGCAGCCGTCAAAGAATCAAGCTGCTGATGAATTCTGCGTGTTTTGAACACTCCGCTGCCGCTTTTGACGTTAAAATAAACCGTGCTCGCTGTATCGGAATCAGTTACATAGTACTTTTGAGGAGTTCCCAGCACATTGCAAAACTGCAAAGTATATTTGCGGTAGAAATGGGCATAAGGCACCGAAAGTGAATCCCCCAGCACTCTTTCCAGATTAATGCTCCAAAATCCTGTTTCGTCATTGTAGGTTTTATTGATGCTGTCCCACTTCTCGGAAGAATTCTTAAGCAAAACTTCGCTGAATTTGGTTGTGTCAGCCACCAAAAAATTACACATGTCAGAAATCTGGTCAACTGCCCCGCCGGTGCTTTGAGCAATGGCTCCGGCAGTTGTTTCAGCAACATCGCGATCAGGAGTTAAGGTCTTTGTTGTGGACTTTTCCGTGCAGGCGGTCAGGCAAAGAAAAACCATAACCGTGGTGACCAAAAGGCAGATTGTCAGCAAACGCTTGAATTTCATTATTTACTCCTTGCAAAAGTAGTTGATTATATATTTCCGCTCTGCTTTCAGGCAGATTGGATATCACTCTATTCACTTTAAGAATAGTGAAAAAAACATCCAATAAATGTCAAGGAAGAATTATCAAAGAGATACATCAAACTTGCAATATCTTATGATAAAACATATTGGCAGTTAACATGAAGTACTTGCAGAAGGAACATACAACCAACTATAAGATGATTGTCCCTTTGGAGTCGGCTGATGAGTTGAGTGCCAAACGAGGTGTAGTGATTTTTATAAATGATTTACAATTTTTAATAACAATTCTTGACATAAAATTAGGATACACTTAAAATGGTATATGATATTTCAGGGGGTTCTAATGAAGCAAATTCTATTATTCGCAATGATCATATTATTGCCGTTTATTGTTTTGGCGCAAACATATGAGCAAGGTTGTATCATATTTGATTCTAAAGTAAAAATTAATGTTATTGCAGAGAATCCTGCCTTGATAACGGATCAAGAATGGTTTAATGGACTGGTAAAGGATTATAATATTAATCTAATCAAACTAATAACTGATGGACTAATACCTGAACCTATCATTAATAGCTATCTATATTATTACATTGAGTTTGATAGCACATATTCTGTGGAGACTGTTCTAAATAGTTTCAATTTACAAAGTAAAGTTAACATAGCTGAATTCAATTCTATAGGTCAATTATGCAATGGAGCAAACACAAATGATGAATGGCATAATAACATGTGGAACGTTGATAAAATCGGGATGAATCAGGTATGGCAAGAAAACATAGAATTTGGAAACGAAAACGTAATAGTCGCAGTAATTGATACTGGCATTGACAATGATAACGGTGTTAATGACAATGAAGTTCACGAGGATTTAGTAGGCAACATTTGGCAAGGAGAATCTGGGAACTACGGATTTAATCCTGCTGCATACTTAATGGATGAATTCAGTTTTGAAGTATTCTATGATACTCATGATGAAGTTGGACACGGAACATTTATTGCTGGGATAATTAGTGGGATAAATAATAATAATCTAGGGATAGCCAGCGTTGCTGGAGGATGGGTTAATCCAGGTAATAGTAGAATAAACGGGTGTAAGGTTTTACCCATATTGGGAAGGAGTAGAGTTCATTTTATTATAGCATTGTTAATCGCATATAATAATCGAGCGAATATAATTAGCATTAGCCAGATACACGATGATGATCCAGTTATGGCTCACAATATCATGCATATGATAACTGAAGATCAGTTAGGACATGGAGTAACACCACTAATCGTTGTAGCAGCAGGTAATGGTGAAGGTGAATCGTATGGACCTTGGCCTTGTGAATGGGATGAAGTATTGTGTGTTAGTGCAACCGATGAATCAGATAAAGTTTGTGATTTTTCAAGTTATGGAACTCATGTAGATGTTTCAGCACCTGGAGGAGCAAGTGTAAATGTTGATCACACAAGTGGATTTTTCTCAACTCTTCCTATGGAACCTTCTTTTAGCATGGATCTTCATTGTAATCCAGGCTATGATTACTCCTATGGGACTTCTTTTTCTGCTCCTCAAGTAGCAGGTGTAGCTGCTTTAGTATTGAGTCATTATCCAAATCTAACAGCTAGTCAATTGCGCAGCCGACTTCTAGGAACTTCCGATAATATTTACAACACTCAAGAACAACTACTTGGAAAACTGGGTTCAGGTAGAATAAATGCATACAGAGCTTTAACAGAAGAAGAAAAACCCAGTGTAAGAATAAACAAACTTAGTACAAATTCTACTCCTAATTATGATTTATTTATAGGACAGACCAATGAGCTTAGTATACAATTAAAAAATTGGTGGATACAAGCGCATGATGTATATGGATTTATAACCACAAATGACCCAGGTGTTCACATTTCTTATGAACCAAATCAATATAATATGACATACTGGAGCGATATTAACACTGAGGCAACAGCTAATAATCTAATTCCAGTTTATATAAATGTGGATGATGGAGATGCCAGGACTGTCGAATTTGTGTTGCATATTGTCGGGGATAACATTCCACCATATGATGAAGTTGTATTTTCACTTCCCGTACACTATAATATGAATACTGGTTCTATAAATTTGAATCTCGCAAATGAAGAGTATTTAAATAATAGAGTTGCGTCAAAAGACATTAATAATGATAGTTTCGATGAACTAGTTGTATCAACAAATCAAGGGAATGTCTTTATTGTAAATGAAAATGACAATCCCATCCAATGCTCAACTAATTCAGATATGATTTGCACTCCTGTTATTGGTGATATCAATTCTGATCAACAATATGAAATCGTTGCAGGCAATAATTTGGGGGAATTATATATATGGGATTGTAATGGGAACACAGTATCTTCTCAACCTTTTCTTTTGCCCGGGGTAATTTCCCGATTATCAATTGACGATGTAAACGGAGATGGTCAATTAGATATTATTGCAGCCTTACAAAAGGATTTGCACATTCAGAATTGTATTGATGGATTTGCTATTATTAACATGGTTGACAGTTCAGTCCATTTGAATTCTATTAATCGCAGAATTGTTGGGGATTTTGCAATTGCAGATGTAAATAACTGCGGGAAAAAGGAAATTGCGTGTGTTTGCCGCCATGGTTATAATATAAATGGAAGCATAGGTACACGTACGGGTATTCTAGTAAAAGTCTTTGAAATCGATTCAAATTTTGGGATTTCTGAACATAATATTACGGAAATAGGAAGTGGATTAGAGGAATATATGCATTCATCTGGACCTGTTATAGCAAATTTAAACGAAGACAATAGCATAGAGATAATCATTAGTTATTTTTTACCCCCTTCGGCTAATCCAATTGTGTTGCGAGATTTAGGTACTGGATATGTTTCAGTATTCTCAAATGTCTTGTCAAATGTAAGTCAATGGACTCATGAGTACCAGCAAGTTAGTTGGGTTTCTCATCAATTGATTGTCGGAGATTTCAGCCCGCTTCCCGGATTGGAAATACTTGTGGATTTTGGCGAATATATAATTACTAATGAAAATATATTACAGATAGATACTTCCAGTCATTTCAGTCCTGTTTCCGGCATTTCAAACGCCATTGTTATAGATATTAATCGAGATAACGAGCTTGAATACGTTAGAATGGTTGACAACACTCTCCGAGTATATAATAGCCAATTTGAAGAACTTCCTGAATGGAGCTATATTGTTTCATCTAGCAATCCATTTATGGGTTTAGCATTATTAAAAGTAGACCAAGAATCATATTCAATTGCAATAACAGATAAAAATGGACGCATCTCCTTTCTTCCGATTGAATTTGATAAAATAAGCCCCTATATTTATACTCAACATCAATATAATTCGCGCCATACGGGATTCTATTCTCAACCATTACCAGAATTAATTAGATATGATATTGTCATTAAAAATGATGTATTCTTGGAGCGTGATGTTCAAATTGATAGCCAAATTACTATACAACCAAGTGTAAGAATTGTTTCTGATCCAAACAGAGTTGTTATTATTAATGGTACCCTGAATGCAACTGGAGATGAAAATAATTTCATTCATTTTTCTGGAACATGTTTAAACTCAAATATCGGATATTGGCAAGGACTGGAATTTAGAAACGAGAGTAGTTCGACATTATGTTTTATGAAAATTGCTAATGCCAGAAATGGGATATCATATTCGGACTATGGGAACCATTCGCTTGCTAAAAGCGTATTATCCAATAATGGACATGGGTTAAGCATTTATAACACCTCTCCTTATTTGTATAATAACAAAATTTACGACAATGCAAATTGTGGAATTGATGTCTATCACAATTCAACTCCGTACATGGGAAATGAGTCACCACAAAGAACAGGAAGAAATGCAATTTATGATAATCAAATTGGAATATTTGTTAATCAATCAACTCCACATTTAAAGGAAGGCCATAATGATTTTGATAATTCAATCTGGAATATATTTACTCATGATGTTGCTCCCTTTTCAGCCCAAAGAAATTGGTGGGGATCTAACCTGCTTTCAGAAATTAATCAGAGATTCAACGAACCTAATTTAATAGCATATAATCCATGGGATTCTGCTCCGAATATTATTATCAATTATACACCGGAACAGATTTTTGAAATGGCTATGAATCATTTGCTCAATGACGAATTTTCCCAAGCAATACCATTATTTCATCAAATACTTGCAGATAGCCTTGAAACAGATGCGGATTACATTTCTATAAAATCATTGCTGATATGTTATGAAAAAACAGATAATTTGGGAACATATGAGATATTTATCAACCAACAATTATCTGGTAATCTATCAGAAACTATGAGAAAATGTTATAAAGAGTGTCTAGCCCTGATAAAACGCATTCTGAAAGAATACAATGCTGCAATCGCATATTATGAGAATGTATTGGATAATAATCCCTCTTTTGCAGATTCTTGTTATGCGGTCATTGATATTGGTAATGCTTATTTAGAGTCAGATGGGAAAGCGTCAGGGAGATATAGCTACTTAATTCCAAAATCATTCAAAGACCATATTCAAACATCTCATAGATTATTACAAGAATTGATTGCAATATCGAATGAAAACGTCCTGATCCCCACTCCTCAATTAGTGTTGAATCAAAACTACCCGAACCCTTTTAACCCCTCAACAGCTTTTAGTTTCTTTGTTCCCAAAGAAGGCAGAATAGAGTTAACAGTTTTTAACATAAAGGGACAAAAAGTGATTACACTAATGAATAAAAACTTGACTAAGGGAAACCATAAAATTGTATGGAATGGATACGATTCAAACAATAAGAATGTTGGAAGCGGTGTCTATTTGTACAAACTAAGTAATGGTTCAAAAAGCATAATAAAGAAATGCCTAATATTTAAATAATCTCCTTTCTAATTATACTCGAAAGGAATTTATGAGAGTATCCTCAATAATATCCATATTGTTTTGTATTTGTGCTCTCTACTCACAGGGAGCAATCATCGACACGCTTCATTGTGTTGATGAATTAAATGGCGTAATATCTTTTAATTATACTCAACAATATATAATTGCATATCAAGGTGAGCATTACTGCTATATTGGCGATTTGTATGACTTTTGGTTATCAGAGATGTGTGCCAATTATGGGTATTTTTCATATGAAGCTCCTGAACCTGTCATAGGCTACCACTTAAATTCTGCTGTGTTGTTCTATTATGTTGACTATATGGTTGGTAACGGAACATTAAATATCTACCCACAATTTGATATGCCGTGGGGAGTAGTAGAACCACCTTTATTAATTGACCACATTGATTATGGAACAAGTATAAGTTGGCAAGACATATCACCTGTTATACTAAACCCACCTCGTGTTTTAATCGATTCTTTAGCCACTGATCTGCAATCTAGCAATGTATCAGATTGGGTACAGGAGGATATAGAAAATGAAAGAGCATACATTCAATGTAGAATATGGTTGATGAACGATTCTGATTGGGATGGTTCAGATGATCATATCGTAATTCATAATTTCTTAGCCTCAAGAAAGTCTTATATTGTAGTTGAATTTTCTCCTGATTCGACATCCATAGATGATACTATCATTCCAACAATAAAGAATGTATCTAATGCTCCCAATCCTTTTACTGAATCTACAAGTATTTCATTTGAACTGTCTAAAACAGAGCTAATTCAGCTGTCTATCTATAATGTCAAAGGACAGCTAATAAAGACTCTAATAAATAGTATTCAAGCAAAAGGTAATCACAATATCGTTTGGAATGGCACTGATGGTGAAAACACGTCTGTTTCATCAGGAATATATTTCTATAGACTTGTAACTCCTAACAAAGTTCTAACCTCAAAGATAATAATGTTAAAATAGTATCATATTTGATCTAACTGTGGGGTGATGACTGTGTAAAACATCTAAGAGAATTATGGGTTGACAAATTATAGGACAAGAAAACATTGGTACATTGTAAGATAGTAAATACCCTAAGGAGATAGATAAATGAAACAGGGAATCCATCCTAAGTACGAAAAAGTCACGGTCAAATGCGCTTGTGGCAATGTTTTTGAAACCAAATCCACCAAAGCTGACCTGAACGTTGATATCTGCAACGTCTGCCACCCCTATTACACCGGAAAGCAAAAGATTATCGATACTGCCGGTCGCGTCGAGAAATTCAATAGAAAATATAACCTGACTGAAAAGAAATAGAGCGCTTCAACTTTAACGCCATTTTTCCGTTTCCGTGGAGAAATGGCGTTTTTGTATATATGGAAAACAGAATTAGCAGCATGCTAATGCTGCTGACTTTTCAGTTTTGAATATTGGCGTTTTAACAAATTGTCGGGAATTGGTCATGGTGAGCCTGTCGAACCATGGGAGTTTTCATCCTTCGACAAGCTCAGGATGACATGGCTTTGTGACAGAGATTGATATAGCATGGTCATGGTGAGCCTGTCGAACCATGGGAGTTTTCATCCTTCGACAAGCTCAGGATGACACACAAACTCAGTATGACAGAATTGAAGTCAGGAATAAATAATTAGGAATACATTTAATGGAAGAAAAGAAACAAATATATGTGGGTGGACAAGCTGTAATCGAAGGCGTGATGATGCGCGGACCGGAACATCTTGCCACTGCCATCAGACGCAAAGACGGCTCTGTCGAAGTCCGGAAAAGACCTTTTGTCACCGTAACGGGCAAGGTGAAATTTTATGGACTGCCCATCATCAGAGGTTTCGTTTCTCTGATTGAGATGATGATTATCGGATTGGAAACTTTGACCTTTTCCGCCAAACGCTTTGAGCTTGACCTCACCGAGGAAGAAAAGGGGAAACCCAAATCCACCCAACGCGAAAAAGCCGAAGAATACATCACCTTTATCGTGGCATTCGGGCTGGCTTTCCTGCTGTTTGGTTTGTTGCCATACAAAGTCAGCGACTGGATGCAACTCAGCAAACACAATGTCTATTTTAATCTGTTTGCGGGGCTGGTGCGGATTGTGTTCTTCGTTATCTATATCTGGGCTATCAGTAAGCTGAAAGACATCAACCGCATCTTCCGCTATCACGGAGCTGAGCACAAAAACGTCAATGCCTATGAGCATGAAACGCCTTTGATTGTGACGGAAATCCAGAAATGGACGACACTGCATCCCAGATGTGGCACGAGCTTTATGTTTCTTGTGCTTTTGGTAGCAATATTGGTCTTTTCCGTAATTGATACCTGCGTTTCGGTGTTTCTATTACATAAACCCGTGCCTGTGTTTATCAGATTGGGTTATCACATGTTATTGATACCGCTGGTTTCAGGCATATCCTATGAAGTTTTACGCTTTTCCGGGAAGAATATCAAGCACCCTTTAGTTAAAATTATGACAGCTCCCGGTATGGCTTTGCAGAGAATTACCACTCAACCGCCTGACGACCAGATGGTTGAAACTGCCCTGATTGCCATGAAAGCTGCTCTGGATCTGGATGTGAGCGAATATAATGTCACCTGGATTGAGAAATAATGCTTCCTTTAGATAAATTGCATGCGCTGAATGACGAGTTTCAGCAGCTAAAAGTGCAGATTGCCGACCCGGCAAATATGTCTGATGCCAAAGCCTACCGGGCTATGGCGCGCCGCTACAAGGAGCTGAACGAAGTCATGGATTGCTGGCATCGCTATCAGCAATTTGAAAACCATTTGCTGGAAACCAAAAGCATGCTTTTGGGTGAAGCAGATGAAGATATGATAGCCATGACCAAAGACGAAATCCTGCATCTGGAAGAGAAACTCGAATTGACTGAACTTCAGCTCAGAGACATCCTGATTCCGGCTGACCCCAATGACGAAAAGAATGCCATCATTGAAATCCGTGCCGGAACCGGCGGAGAAGAAGCAGCCCTCTTTGTGGCAAACCTCTACCGCATGTATTGCTACTATGCAGATAAAAGGAAATGGAAACTGGCTGTCCTCAGCAGCAACGAGACCGGTTTGGGCGGATTCAAGGAAGTGGTCTTTCAGTTAAGCGGAGAAGCAGTCTATGGCACCATGCGTTTTGAAAGCGGAGTGCACCGCGTGCAGAGAATCCCTGTCACAGAAGCAGGCGGACGCATCCACACCTCAGCCGTTTCAGTTGCAGTTTTGCCGGAAGCTGAAGATATCGACCTCGACCTCAGCGATAACGACCTGAGAATTGATGTATACCGCAGTTCGGGAAATGGCGGTCAAAGCGTTAATACAACCGATTCCGCCGTGCGGATTACCCATGTGCCCACCGGAATTGTCGTCACCTGTCAGGACGAGAAATCCCAGATTAAAAATAAAGCCAAAGCCTTGAAAGTATTGCGTTCACGTCTGCTTGACATGGAAATCAGCAAGCAGGAACAGGAAATTGCCCGTTCCCGCAAAGCGCAGGTTTCCACCGGCGACCGCAGTGCCAAGATACGCACCTATAACTTTCCGCAGTCGAGGGTGACTGACCACCGAATTAACTTGACAACCTACAATTTGGACGGTTTTTTGGCAGGTGAGATTGAAGAATTCATTGATGCTCTCAAAATTGCCTGGAGAAATGAGAAGGTAAGCCAATAGGCTATATGGAAATTGTTCCGATATTATTGCTGCTGCTAATCCTGCTGGCTTTGATTTTCTTCTTTGCCGGCATCGAGACCGGCATTATTTCTTTGAACAGACTGAAGCTGGAAAGTGAGGCACGTTCCAATAAAAGAAAGGAACAACTGCTCAAATTCATCCAGCACCCCGATAAATTCCTCGGCACTTCGCTGATTGGCAACAACATCTTCAACGTTATTCTGGCTTCAGTGGCTACCTATCTGGTGCAAAAAATTGCCATCACTCATCCCAGCCAAATCATTGACCCCAGATGGACTTCACTGGGAGTGGGTTTTGTGGTTTTGGTCTTTGCAGAAATCCTGCCCAAAGCCATCTTCCGTGATTATGCCGATAAGCTTGTCCCCGGCAGTTTCCCGCTGCTGAAGTTCTTTTACACTTTGTTCAAACCGCTGGTCGCAACCGTTTCCTGGATCAACAAACATCTGCATCGCCTGCTCAAAATTGACCGGAATTATTCCATGGTGTACCTGACCAGAGATGACCTGGCTTTTATCCTGACCCAATCCAGCACGGATGAGGCTTCAGAACCGCACCGTGAGATGATTGAAGATGCCCTGGAATTTAATGAGCAGAAAGCCCGTAACGTCATGATACCGCGCACTGATGTGATTGCAATATCGGAAGACACCACTATCCCTGAAGTGCTGGAACTGGCTCGTGAAGAAGGCTTTACCCGTTATCCCGTCTATCAGCAGTCGCTGGATAATATCGTGGGCGTGCTGATTATTTATGACATCATCCGCAAAACCGGAAGTGAAAATATGACTGCCGGTCAGCTCGTGCACGAGCCTTATTTTGTACCTGAAAACATGGATTTGGATATTTTGCTGAAGGAAATGCAGAAGCAGCACAAGAGCATGGCTATTGTGGTTGATTCGTTTGGCGGGACCGCCGGCATCGTTACCATGGAAGATATCATGGAAGAAATCGTCGGCGAGATTGCCGATGAATTTGACACTGAAGAAGATACCGAGACAGATGTGGAGCAGGTGGGTCCCAATACCTGGATTGTGGCGGCTGATGTGGAGATTGACACTCTCATTGACGATTATGACATGGACTTGCCTGTAGGCGATTATGAAACGGTTGCCGGACTGATTTTGGACAAGCTGGAACGCATTCCGCATCAGGGTCAGATTTTGCATTTCGGCAATTACCGCCTGCAAGTGCTCCAGGCTACCGATAAAAAGATTATCAAAGTGAAGATACACGTTTCCGAACGGAAAGAAAATAATCAATAAATTAAAACATAGAGAGGTATCGTGATGAAACTGATGGAATGTGTACCCAATTTCAGCGAAGGCAGAGACCAAAAGGTTTTGGACGCCATTGCAGGTGTAATCCGCACTGTAAATAATGTTACGCTGCTGGATGTGGACCCGGGTGCAGACACAAACCGCACCGTTTTTACCATGGCTGGCGCACCCGAAGCGGTGGTGGAAGCTGCTTTTCTGGCTATCAAAAAAGCTGCCGAACTTATCGACATGAGCAAACATCATGGTGAGCATCCCCGCATGGGCGCAACTGATGTTTGTCCGTTTATCCCGATTTCCGACATGACTATGGACGAATGTGCAGAGTGGGCAAAGGTTTTAGGCGAAAGGGTCGGCAGAGAGCTGAAAATACCCGTTTATCTTTATGAACATGCAGCTTCCAAACCGGAATGGAAAAACTTGGCAACTGTGCGTCAGGGCGAATACGAAGCTCTGGCTGATAAAGCCAAAGACCCGGCTTGGAAACCTGATTTTGGACCTCATGAATTTAATGCCAAAAGTGGTGCAACTGCCATCAGTGCCCGTGAATTCCTGATAGCCTACAATATCAATCTCAATACCCGCGATAAAAAGAAAGCCCACGAACTGGCTTTGATGATTCGTGAAAGCGGTCGTCCTGCCAAAGGGGCAGACGGTAAGCAGCTCAAAGATGAAAAGGGCAACAAAGTTATCCTGCCCGGCTTATTCCAGTATTGCAAAGCAGTCGGCTGGTACATTGACAGCTACAACCGGGCACAAATCAGCATAAATCTGACCAATTACAAGCTTACCCCGGCTCACATCGTACTGGAAAAAGTGCGTGAACTGGCACAAGAGATGGGCATTCAGGTCACAGGCAGCGAACTGGTCGGATTGATTCCCAAAGCAGCTTTATTAGATGCCGGAAAGTTTTATCTCAAACGCTTAGGCGAAAGCGCCGGCATTCCCGAACGCATGATTTTGGAAACTGCCGTGCAGAGCATGGGACTGACTGACCTGGGAGAGTTTGACATTGATAAAAAGGTGATTGAATACACCATCGCCAAGCAGGATGCCTTGGTAAATCTTACACTCACAAGTTTTTGTGATTTGCTGTCCACCGATGCTCCGGCTCCGGGTGGCGGCAGCGTTGCGGCTTTGTGTACTGCCATGAGTGGAGCGCTCACAGCTATGGTTAGCAACCTTACTGTGGATAAAAAAGGCTACGAAAAGGTGCAGGACGCTGTGCGTGATTTGGCGGAAAAAGCCCAGCCCATCAAGGAAAAAGCACTGGCTTGCATTGATAAAGACACCGATGCCTTCAATCTGATGATGGATGCCATGCGCCTGCCCAAAAAGACAGAAGAAGAAATTGCCGCCCGCAATGCCAAATTGGAAGAAAGCACTCAGAAAGCTATCCTGGTGCCTTTCGAAACCTTGGAATTGTCGTTATCAGCGGTGGAACTGGCTCAGCAGGTTGCTGCCGTCGGAAATACCAATGCTTTGTCCGATGCAGGTGTGGGTGCTCTGACTGCGTTGACCGGTGCGAAAGCTGCCTATTACAATATTCTGATTAATCTCAAAAGTATTACCACTCAGGCCTTTATAGATGACATACTCACCCAATCTGCCGCTTTGATTGCCAAAATTGAAAGCATCGCCGTCGCAGTTGAGCAGGAAGTCATCAGCAGGATGAAATAAACTGTAACCTATTCTTTAGAATGGTTATAACTTGAATTTAATTTGATAACTAAGTATGTAGTCCCGCATTTATGCGGTTTCTTAATGTTTAAGACGCTGTTGTCTGTTCGGGAAAACCACATAAATGCGGGACTACATACTATTGACATATATTCAATTAACAGACTTGATATATGCTAATCTTCCTCATCGGGTTCATGTGCTCCGGCAAGACCACGGACGGCAAAATTACTGCCGAAAGACTCCAAATTCCCTTTCTGGATTTGGATGAAGAACTGGAAAAACGCAGCGGCAAGACTATCTGGTCATTTATTGAAACGGAAGGAATCTCTGCATTTCGTTTAGTTGAATCCGAAATCCTGTTGCAAAGCCGTCAGTTTTTGCAGAGCAAATTGATAGAATCCTTTCATCACACCCAAAGACCGGAAGCTATCATTGCCACCGGCGGCGGCAGTGTGCTCATAGCGGAAAACCGCAATTTCCTGCTTCAGCCCGACCATGCCATTGTCTGGCTTGATTTGCCATTCAGCACTTTACAGCAACGCATCAAAACCAATAACAGACCCCTTCTGACCGGACTTTCCGAGGCAGAGATTTACCAGATTTATTCCGAACGCCTGCCTTTCTACCAAGCTGTTTCCACCCATAGAATTGCTTCCGTGCCCGTTCCGGAGCAAATCATCAGTCTTTTCTGTCTGAGCGCTCAATCCATTCCCCCCAGCCTGTGCCTATCCTCCGGCTGAAATGTGCCGCCCGGGCTCCACATTTTGAACGGTGGACTACCACTTGTTGAGGGGCTTCAATTGAGCCAGATTAATGGAAGTATATTAGGCGCAGGATAGTGCTTGACTATATGGACTTAATTGACAGAATGGACTGTATGGATGAAATACAGTCAACAGATAAAATGGACTGAATGGTCGTGAAAAGGAATACTTTGAATATGGTGGGAATAAGAGATGTCGCAAGCCACAAATAATCAAAAATTATCTGAACCACTATTACCCAGGCATGGAGGCTACCGAAAGCTAAAGAGCTTTCAGCTTGCACAGCTTGTTTATGACGTTACTGTGCGCTTTTGTGACCGTTATATCAGTAAATTTAGCCGTACTAATGACCAGATGGTTCAGGCTGCCCGTTCCGGGGTGCAGAATATCGCAGAGGGCAGCCAGGCAAGCGGAACTTCAAAGAAGACGGAACTAAAACTGACCAATGTGGCAAGAGCCAGCTTGGAAGAATTGAAGCTGGACTATGAAGACTTTTTGAGGCAAAGAAGCTTGAAGCTATGGGACAAGGATGACACACGGAGAAAAGCTCTGGCGCAGCAACGCTGCACAACTGCGGAAGAAGTCGCTGAGTGGGTGAAAAAGGTGCATGATAACTCTGGACAAGATAGACAATATGGACTTGATAGACAATATGGACTTGATGGCGGACAGGATAGCGCACCACAGAATACTATCAAACTGATACCTTCTGCACCATCTGCAGAGTCCATATCGTCCATAGTGTCCCTTCCGTCCATAAAGTCCACAAAAGCTTTCCCTTCACGGCAAGACAGCTATGCAGAGCTTGCTGCTAATTCTGCGTTGGTTTTGATTGGAGTGGCGACAGCTCTCTTGGACAGGCAACTAAAAGCGCAAGCAGATGCCTTCGTAAAAGAAGGCGGATTTACAGAAAAGCTATATAAAACCAGACAAAACAGCAGACACCAATAAAGAGCCATTTCTCCAAATATTAGCAGAGCGTGATTGCTTTCCCCTTAATTTCATTGACATAAGACCCAATCCAAAAAAGCTTGATAATCGTTAGAAATGTATATTATAAAGTAAGATAGAATGACAATGGAGGTCTTTATGAAGACAGGCGGATGCCGTTACGGAACGCATAGAGTGATTGAGCCAACCGGGGTTTTACCCCAGCCGGCAAACAAACTGAACAACGATATGAGCGAGATTTGGGACAATGAATTGCTGCTGGATGTTATCCGCTTAAACGTTGATTCTGCTTCTTTTCACCAGATCAAAGCCAAACTGCAAAAGCAGGGGCATCTGGATTTGGAAACTCATTTCGGTCACCACGTAATTGACCTAACTGACAGAACCGGCAAACATAAAAACGAGGATACCGGCTCAGGCGGTATGCTGATTGGCACAGTTGCTCAAATCGGACCCAAGTTTGAAATGAAAGAACCCATCAAAGTGGGTGATAAAATAGCCAGTCTCGTGTCTTTATCGCTAACCCCTTTGAAGGTGCACAAGGTTAAAAAAGTCCTCTTAGATAAAGACCAGGTGGAAATTGAAGGACAGGCAATCCTGTTCTCCAGCGGAATTTATGCCAAATTGCCTGACGATATGGACGAAAATCTGGCTTTGAGCATTCTGGATGTTGCCGGAGCACCCACTCAGGTGGAGAGATTAGTCAAACCCGGTGACACTGTCGTAATCCTTGGAGCCAACGGTAAATCGGGAATTTTATGCAATGCCATGGCAAAAGAAAGAGCGGACATTTCCGGCAAAGTTATCGGAATTGTGCGTAATCCCTCTTATATAGAAACCTGCCTACAGACCGGCTGTGATGAAGTAATCATTGCCAGTGCCACGGATGCTTTGACGATTGAAAAAGAAGTTAAACGCCTGACTAATGGCAAGATGGCGGATGTCGTGATTAACGTTGTCAATATCGAAGACACAGAACTGCCCAGCATCATGGCTTGCAAAGACAGAGGCATCGTCTATTTCTTCTCCATGGCTACGAGCTTCACCAAAGCTGCTTTGGGTGCGGAAGGTATCGGAGCGGATGTGGATATGATTTTGGGGAACGGTTATGCGCATAATCACGCCATGATTTCCATAGACCTGCTCAGACGCAATCCCGTGCTGATGAAGATTTTCCAGGAAAGATATATAGACTAAGCTTTTTTTCACCACAAAGACACAAAGGCACAAAGAAAGCAAAACATGTAGGACAACCGCCCTCGGTTGTCCAAACGAATTGATGAAAGATATATAGATTAGAATGTCATGGTGAGCCCGTCGAACCATGATGTCGTCCATCCTTCGACAAGCTCAGGATGACACATTTAGTCAGGAGAGGGCGCTTAACCCACGAAGTAAAGAGGAATTATGGCTGCAATAAAGAATATTAAAAGCATTGCCACTGCTGAGGAATGGAAAGACTGGCACTGGCAATTGCGGAACCGCATTACGACTTTTGCGGATTTGAAGAAATACATCAAACTGATACCCGAAGAGGGAGAAGTTTTTAAGTCCAATATCTTTTCTTTCCGCATGGCTATCACGCCTTATTACCTTTCCCTGATTGACCAGGCAAATCCCTTTGACCCTGTGCGTATGCAAGCTATTCCCCGCATTTTGGAAAGCCATATTTCCATTGAAGATATGCCCGACCCTCTGCACGAAGATGCTGATTCGCCCGTTCCGGGCATGACGCACCGCTATCCGGACCGGGTTTTATTACTGCTGACAGACCAGTGCGCCATGTATTGCCGTCATTGCACCCGCCGCAGAAAAGCGGGAGAAACGGATGCTCCCATGCCCAAAGACAACGTTGATAAAGCGATTGAATACATCAAAAAGAACAAGGAAATCCGGGATGTTATCCTCAGCGGTGGCGACCCCTTAACTTTATCAGATGAAAGACTGGATGAGGTTTTGGGCAAGCTGAGCAAGATAAAACACGTTGATATTGTGCGGATTGGCACCAGATTACCGGTTGTGCTGCCGCAAAGAATTACTGATTCGCTGCTGGCAGTGATGAAGAAGTACAAGTTTCTCTGGCTGAATACTCATTTCAACCACCCGCAGGAGCTTTCAGCAGATGCCTGTGCCGCCCTTGCCAGACTGGCAGAGGCAGGCATTGTTTTGGGAAATCAATCCGTTTTGCTCAAGGGCATCAATGACCATGTGGATGTGATGAAACAGCTTGTGCATGGCTTGGTAAAAAACAGAGTCCGTCCCTATTACATTTACCAGTGCGATTTGTCGGAAGGCATTGCTCATTTCAGAACGCCTGTCTCCAAAGGCATTGAAATCATGGAAAGCCTGAGAGGACACACTTCCGGGCTTTGCATTCCAACCTTTGTGGTGGATGCTCCCGGCGGAGGTGGCAAGATACCCGTGATGCCAAATTATATCATCTCGCAGATGCCCGGCAGGGTTATCCTGCGCAATTACGAAGGTTTGTTGACTGCCTATACTGAACCGGATTTCAGAGTGCAGGAAGAAGATGAATATAAAGACTTCTGTCCCGAGGAAAGAAAATCCACTGAAGGCGTGATGACTTTGCTCAGAGGCAACAAAGTATCGCTGGGACCCGCTGAGACCAGACGCAATAAACGCAGGAAAAGTTAGAGAAAGCAGTCTGCTATAAGCAGGTGCTAACTTTCACAGCTCCTTTTTAGCTTCGATTTAAAAATGGCTAATCTTGCTTTAAAACCGGAAATTGTAATCGAAAATGGCATATATACTATTGCCGGAATCTGCAAAAACAGCGGTAAAACCTCTTTTCTCAATTGGCTGCTGACTCAGATAACCGGAAGTTCCATCGGGGTTTTGACTACAGGCAGAGACGGAGAAGAGATAGACCTTGTCTATGGCAACCCCAAACCATCCGTAAAACTGGCTGCCGGAACGCTCTTCACCTCAACTTCAGGAACGATAGACAAGCTCGGTTCAGCCATTGAAGTTTTACAGAAACTACCGTTTCAGGCAGGCACAAAAAAACTCTGGCTATTAAGAGCGTTACGTGATGTCGCAACAGAAATCGTCGGTCCTGCCAATGCCGTTGCCCAGATTCAGACGGCGGAACTTATGCAGACTCAGGGCGCAGAGATAATTCTGATAGACGGCTCCATAGACAGGAAGGGAATTGCTCTGCATGACAAGGTAAAAGCTGTCTTTCTATTGGCGGGCGGAAGCTATGGCAATATTGACAAAATCAGCTCAGAGCTTGCCAAACTGGTTCTGCTTTCTCAAATCGCACTCTTTGACGAAACGAACCCAAAACTGAATGAGCACAATATCTCTTGTTACAATGATGGCGTCTGGCGGGATTTGGGATTAAGCTCTTTGCTGGGCAATGAGCCGGAACTGATGAATACTCTGGCTGAATTGCATCCTGCCAAAATCTATCTGCCGGGAGCAATTACCGATTCGATTCTAAATGGAATAAAACCTGCTCTCAAAGAAATCAGGGATGTCATAATCAGACATCCTTTACAACTGCACCTGAGCAAAGCTAATCTGGATTATCTGGTCTCAGAACACAAGCTGAGCACCACAAATCCTTTCAGGCTAATAGCGGTTGCCGTAAATTGCTGGTCTGTCAAAGGCAATCATCTGGATAGTCAATTGCTTAGAAACACAATCAGGCAGCAGTTTCCAAAGCTAATCGTCATTGATATTTGTGAAGGATAAAGGAATTGTATGAAATCGGATGTTGCTGATTTGCCTTTGATAAACAGAGACAAAATCTCCTATGGAACGGTCAATCTGGGCTTGTATACCAATATCCTGCTTTCATTGCTGAAGACCTTTATCGGGATTATCGGACACAGTTCGGCGCTTTTGGCAGACGGCATCAACAGCACTTCGGATGCTGTTTATTACATAGCAGTAAAGATTTTCATGAAGCACGCCAATAAACCTGCTGACGCCGAACATCCCTATGGTCACAGGCAACTGGAATCCATTTCTGCAATCGTTGTGGGCGCTTTTATCCTCACCACCGGTGTAGCTATCTTCTGGGAAGCTATCAATGCAGTTTATGATTTGATGTCAGGCATGAAGCCGGGTCAGGCTGCTTCCATCTTTGCTCTAATCGCTGCCCTCTTTACTTTTGTGCTGAAGATTTACCTATATATAATAACCAAACGCAATCAAAAGCTGACCGGAAACCCGACCCTGAGAGCACTGGCAAACGACCATCTGAACGATATTCTGGCTTCTCTGAGTGTGGTTATCGGCGTGATGGGTGGCAGAATGGGTCTGCTTTGGATGGACCCTTTAGCAGGTGCAATCGTCGCCATCTTTATTCTGCGCACAGGCATCAGCATCATTATGGACTCTTCCTCAGAACTGATGGATACTTTCCCTGATACGAAATTTAGAGAAGAACTGAAAAGCACTGCCGAACAGGTGAAGGGTGTCCGTAACGCTGAGGTTTTGGGCATGCACCGTTTTGGACCGTACTTTATCATCAATATCAGTATCGGATTAGACGGAGAAATGACCATCAATCAGGGTCACATTATTGCTGATGAAGTGGAACATATTCTATTAGCCAAGTATTCTGCGTCTTTGAGGAAAGTGCATATTCACTATCACCCCGGTGAAGTTTCTGCAGAAATGGACAGTTGATGCCTTCAGGAAGGACAATCCTCCTCGCAATAATCGGTCTGATATTCATCTCGTTCCTGCTGCTGACCTGTTTTTATCACCCGGATAAAGCTCAAAAGAAGCTCTCTACAGCCAAAACTGACTCGCTTCAAGGCTGGACGGTCACGACTATTCCAGACGGTGGAAGCTTATTTTCAGTGCTGGGAAAATCACAGTTACCTTTGCAGGAAATAGCTCTTTTTGCGATTAACTTTGGCGAGAAGATAGACGTAACCACGATTCAGCCCGGCGATACGCTCAAATATAAACTGACCCCTGATAATAAACGCATTGCCAAGCTCATTTACATTCCCGAGATTGCAGAGCATCATCTCTTCTCTTTGCAGGGTGATTCACTTGTCTATACGCAGGTCAATTTCCCCATTCAAAAACGGATGCGCCTGCTCAAAGGAGCTCTGGATACAACTTTGGACAAATCCCTGCTGGCTTTGGGTCTTACTCCCACAGAGAAACAGCAAATCAATAACGGACTGGAAAGTGAAGTCAATTTCCAGAGTGATGCCCGCAACGGAGACAGCTTTCAGGTTTTGCTGGAAGAACGCTATTTCGGCAAGGTCAGGCTGCCCAGAACCAAGATTATCTATGTCTCCTACACAGGAAAACTGGCAGGGACTCACGAACTCTTCCGCTATCAGGATGAAGATGAAAAATCCACTATGAACGGACTTTACACCAAAGACGGGAAAAGCAATAACACCAGTGGAGTAGGTTTCCCCTTGAACAGAATTCACACCATATCCAGTTTCGGCAGACGCATCGACCCCATCTATGGCAGTTGGCGTTCGCATCAGGGCATAGATTATCTTGCCGGTTACGGAACTCCGGTTTTTGCCGTGGCAAATGGCAAAGTTGCTGCTTCCGGCTGGAATGGCGGATATGGTAACACTATTAACATTAAGCATCCCAGCGGCTTATCCACCCAATATGCTCATCTCAGTTCAATCGGAGTCAGAAGCGGTCAAACTGTCCGCAGGGGTCAGGTTATCGGCAGAGTCGGCAGCACGGGTAAGTCCACCGGTGCTCATCTGCACTTTGGTCTTTTGAACGGACACAGGTATATCAATCCCACCAATCTGCGCATGGTTGGCGCTGAAAAGCTCAATCCAACCCAAATGGTGCGGTTTAAACAACAGCAGGAGCAAATCCGGCTCTCTATGCATCAGCCCGCAATATCGTGATTGCACAGGGAACACTAATTGCATATAATATAGATATATGGTTATAGAATGAGGTGGTTCATGCTAAAGTTCATTTTACTGTTTACTCTTATGCTTCCGGTTCTGGTCTTCGGAAATGTGCTCAGCTATGTCATCCACAATGATGGCATCAGTTACGACAGAGCAGCAAATCAGATTACGCTGGAAGCCGATTCCGGTTTTGATTATACGGTTGCTCCCGGCAGTTACAGGCTTCCTGCCAAAATGGTGAATGTTATCCTACCTTCCAATGCAGAGAATATTACAACCTCATTCTCTATCAGCTCCCGAGAAAGCAAAGCTGCAACTGAGCCTGAACTCAACAACCCTTTTACAGACGGAGAACATATCCTGACATCAAAACCTGCTCTGCAACCGAAAGACCACGTTGTCTTTCAGGGTAGCGGTAAATGGGGCGATGTGCTCTTTGCCAAGTTTGCCATTTTTCCCGTGCTTTTTGACACTAACGGCAAGACCTTGGACATTGCATCAGATATCACACTTCAGATTAGTTATACCGTTTCAAAACTGCCTCAGTCAAACATTATCCCGCCAATGCTTAAAAACGGCAGCAGTTTCATCAATCCGGAAGCTCTGATGGAGTGGTACATAACACCCAACCACAGAACTTATGACTATCTGATTGTCACCACTCCGGCTTTATATGAAGCAGCGAGTTCCCTTGTGGCGTTACATCAAAATCAGGGCATGATTACAGCTTTTGCGGATATAGATTCCATCCTCAGTGTTACTTTCGGGGCAAATCCTCCTGAAAAGCTGCGCAATTACCTGATTTCCGAATATGCGGATTCCCCTTTTTCCTATCTGCTGCTGATTGGCGATATTGACCTGATTCCGATTGCCTATCTGACCCCCGAACCCAATGGCGTGGACACTGTGCCTTCTGATTTCTATTATAGTGACCTCACTTCCAACTTTGACAACGATAACGATGGCAGGCTGGGAGAGTATAATACCACAATGGATTACACGCCTGAACTGGCAGTAGGCAGGATTCCCTGGAACGATGCCTTGACTGTCTCCCAAATATCCACCCGCATCGGGAATTTTGAATCAGGCGATTTCCTGTGGAAACGTAAAACCCTGCTGCCCGCCGCTATTCTGAATTATGCTGATGAAGTTACAGGGGGAGGATTTGAGCGAACAGACGGTGCCACCTTGATGGAGTATTGCAAAACCAATGTCCTGAGCAGTTATTTAAATACCACTTTGTATGAACAATTAGGAGAATATCCTTCCTATCCCAGCGATTATCCTTTGACCGCAGACTCGCTTGCCTATCTTTTGAATACTCAAAGCTACGGACTTGTGAACTGGAGTGCCCATGGCAGCGCTACAACTTCCGCCCGAAAAGTCTGGATAGCTGACCAGAATAACAACAATCTACCTGATTCTTTTGAGTTGCAGTGGATGGACTTAATTGGAACCCAGACCTTTGAAAATCTTGCCAATCAGGATGGCTCGGTCTATTTCTGCTCCTCCTGCCTGAATGGTATGATTGATAATTACGATCCTTCTTTGGGAGAAATCCTCATCAAAAAGAAAGCAGTGGCTGATATTGCCGCCACCAGAACCGGCTGGTACAAAATTGGATGGGCAAATCCCGGCTGGGGAGGAGTGACTTCTTACAACTACCACTGGCTGGAAAACTATGCCGGGCTTGGTATGACGGTCGGACAGGCGCATGGCTATACAAATTGGATGCACACTCAGTATTGCCTGTTTGGCGACCCGATTGATTCTGACGGCATCATCTGGCCTGAGCTGCAAAACATTTATACCTATCTGCTCTATGGAGACCCCGCAATCGGATATCCTGCCCAGACCACTGCTCCCACCGCACAAATCCTGATTTGGGAACCGGTCGGCAATACCGGAAATACCATCCTCAACGGCTTGCACAGCCTTGCTCCCATCAATGTGGTTTATACTGACCATCTGATTGACACCTATAATTATTTGAACCAGTTCGATGCAGTCTTTTGTTTATTCGGTCTCGGTTATGGTGAAAATGTCTATAACCTGACTCCCGGCAGCTTTGAATACAATTATCTTTTGGGGTATTTACAACAGGGCGGCAAGGTCTATTTGGAAGGTATGGTAAGCTGGGACAGTGCTGATTCACTGTTTGGCAGATTCGGAACCAGTGCTCCTTTTGACCATGTTGCCTATATCGAGCATTTGCGTTATGCCAACGACCAACAAACCCAAATCTGGGATTACAATGGTTACAATCAGGGCACCCAGGCACTTTTGAATACCGGAGTCACAGCTCTGCCAATCTTTAATTCCTTTAATGAAAACACGGTCAGCGATATTATCGGCATCTGGAATCAGGTGGGCGAGAGCAGAACCATCAGCAGTTCGTTCAATCTGGCTGGCGTATATTCCGACCTATATTCTTATTCCGACTTTCTGGGCATTATCCTCGACACTTTGAATGTTTACAATTCGCTTCCGGTTGCCAATCAGGATGACACAGCGGTTCCGGTTGCTCTGAATGTAACGGTTGCCCCCAATCCTTTCAGCCAAAATTTGTCTGTTGTAGCAAAGAGCAATACTCCGGTTAAACTCAGCATTTACAACATCAAAGGTCAGCTTGTGAAGTCTGCCGGATTAATTCCTGTCGATGGCAAAATCGAGTGGCATTGGAGCGACCGTGAGTTAGCATCGGGAATTTATCTGTTGAAGTTGGATAACGGCAAGCAACACGCCGTCATCAAGACTTTGAAACTGAATTAAGCTTGCTTGATTTTCTGAAACTTGCATCTTGACAGATAAAGAATTAAATTACAATTGGTAAACGTTAATATTGCCGAGGAGAATACCGCTTGAAGCAGCAAAAAGAGATAAACCCTGTGACGCTTATGACTAAAGCTTTAAATAGAAACCATCTGAAGCATTATCTGCCCAAAATCCCCATTTACTTAGACAAAAAGAGCTTTATCATCAAGACCGCAGACAATGCCAGAGAGCTTTACGAAGCGTTGCGGCTGAGGCACGATGTCTTTATTGAGGAACTTCTGCACAAAAGCAAGAAATCCGGCATGGATATTGACCATTTTGACCGCCGTTGTGACCATTTGCTGATTTATGACAAGCGCAACAACAAGCTGATTGGCACCTATCGTTTGCAATCTTCCCTGCACACCAAAAGATGGTACACTGCCACCGAGTTTCACATGAAGCAAATCCGCAAACTGCCCGGCAACAAACTGGAATTGGGGCGTGCCTGCGTGCATCCCGATTACCGGAATGGCGTCACAATTTCTCTCTTGTGGGAAGGCATTCGGGCTTATATGGTGGCAAGCGACACCAGATATTTATTTGGCTGCTCCAGTATCAAAACCATGGACAAAGACGAAATTAAGCGGATTTACTATTATCTGAAACAGCAAAACCACATCACCGATGAACATAAAGTCCGTCCCAAAGGCAAATTTAAGGTGCAGGGGCTGCGCCGGCATCTGAAAAAGCATCCGCTCTTTCAGGGGTCTATGGATATCGTCGCCATCAATGCTAAAATACCCTCGCTTTTGCAATCCTATCTAAAAGTGGGTGCCAAGGTTTGCGGCAGTCCTGCCATCGATAAAAGTTTTCACTGTATCGATTTTCTCACTCTGCTGGATGTTTCCGAACTGCAGGAACAGTATTTCCGTAAAACCAAGACACCTGAATCATTAGATTAGGGTTGTTCAGTTGCCTAATTGCTTTTGTCATAGAATATGAAGCGTTTCTCCCGGTTTTTAAGCATCGCAGGTTGGTTGGCTGTCTTTTTTATCAAAGCCCTCATAATCAAGACTAAGATAAAAGACCCGGCTTTTTTGCGCAAACGCTTGGCTTTGAACACAACTTTCACCAGCCTAAAAATGCTCAAACCCTTTGGTCTGAAAGTCAGCGTCAAGGGGCAACAAAACCTGCAAGCACTCCAAATCGAGAACCATTTGGTGGTTTCCAATCATGTTTCTTATACTGATATTTTGGTTATGTCGTCTTTGCACCCGTTTGTTTTCATCACTTCTCTGGAAATGGCTGCCAATCCTATTTTGGGAGATATCACCCGTTGTGGTGGCAGTCTGTTTACCAACCGTGATAAATATTCTTCTCTACCACAGGAAATCAGAAATTTCGCGGCTGCTTTGAGTCAGGGCTTTGACCTGGTGCTTTTTCCGGAAGGCACCAGCACCAATGGCGAGACCATTATGGAATTCAGGAAATCTTTGTTTCAGACTTCCATTTCTGCCCAAAAACCCCTTCTCCCCATCTGCGTCAGATACAAAACCTTAGACGGCAAACCAATAACAACTCAGGCTCAGCGTGATATCGTCTGCTGGTATGGCGATATGACCTTCGTGCCGCACTTTTGGCAGCTTATCAACCATCAGATAGAAGCGGAAGTTACTATCCTTGAACCCATCCCCTTTGACCCTTCCATTAACCGCCAGCAACTTTGCGACCTTGTTCACAATCAGCTTTTGGCTGTCTACAATTAACAAAATCCCTATTTTTATCTGAGCATTCCTATTGTAATTATCCGTGGAGACTAAAAAAGCATTACTGTTACCCATGAAAACAGACTGCAACACATATGAAACTCCGTTTGGACAACTGGTGGCGGTTATCCTACTTTTTAAAAATCCTCTATTTTTCCCCATATCTTTCACAAGGTCAAGCGTATATCAAGCGTAATATTATTACGCTTGATATACGCTTGATACTGAGGTAAAATTGAGAATTGCAGTTTGAAATCCTGTAGGGATTTGGCATTCGAGAGCGGCTGATTTTATTTACGAGTAGCTTGGATTAAAGCGTAATTCCATCGGAATTTGGCATTTGATAGCCCATGAATTCATTCATGGGTAAAGAGATAAGGCATTTTAACCCCGTAGGGGTTTCCTATGAAAAATAAACTAAAAAACAGTTTCTACCCCAGAAGGACATTAACCACATCAGGAGTACTCCAGAAAAATTATATCTTTTAGCCTTATGATTAAAATCATCAGAGTTTTTTCAAAACCCCGACTGGGTTAGTGTATCGGCAATTTTTACCCACGAATGAATTCATGGGCTATAGGATGTAAAACCACTTTGTGGTTCAGGCAGGATAGACTTGTAATTCAGGCAGGATAGGCTTGTGGCTCAAGTAGGATAAACCTTAAACGAAAAAAGACGCTGCCCATAAGGCAGCGTCTTATCTTTTGTTAAGTTATGTCTGATTCAGACGTTATTTCATTAGAATCATCTTCTTGGAAGAAGAATACTTACCAGCATTCATCTTGAAGAAGTAAACACCGCTTGAAACCTTTTGGTTGTTTTCATCGGTGCCATTCCATTTGACATTGTAATTACCAGTGGCTTTGGCTTCATTAACCAAGGTCTTGACTTTTTGTCCCTTGGTGTTATAAATCTCAACAACAATCGGCTGTGTACCCTTAACTGAATAGCTGATAGTGGTTTCAGGATTGAACGGGTTTGGATAGTTGCCATTCAAAGCTGTCACAACAGCGATAGGAGTTGGGTCAACAACAGCAGTGCTGAGATCCCAGGTCACATCGTCAATTTGCAGAGCAAACTGGTCATTGGATGTGCAGTGAATACCGACTTTGACGTTCTGACCGACATAGTTTATGAATGTATATTGATAAAGAGTCCAGTCCAGAGTGGTTGTAATCGGGGCTGCGCCTGAAATGATGGTGAAATCAGCAGGTGCGGCGCCGGTAGTGGAGATTCCGATGGCAAATTTTTCAGCCGGATAGTCAGCGGACATTGATTTTGCCCAGAAACTGATATGACCACCGGTCGCAATTGAAGGAGTAATCAACCAATCGTTGTTCGGAGGGGTTGTGGCTGCCCAGCACATTGCCATTTTGTTCCCTGTGTGAGGAGCACCAATAACAGCGGTTGAGGCAGGAGTGGTTGCAGCAGGATTAAACACCATGAAAGACTGAGCCAGGAATCCGTTTGCCCAGGTATATCCGGTGAATCCGTAGGTTGCGGAAGCATCAACGTCAACGTTTGTCCAGGGTGGGAAATCAATAGCGAAATCATCATAGGTTTCAAAGCCATCGGTAACTTCATTGGCTGCTTCTAATTCGAAGTTAAGGTTAGTGGTTTGACCTGTCACGACGATAACACCGGTTGCAGTTTCTGTCATATAAGTAGGAGCAGAACAGGTTACAATATGGGTTCCCTGAGGAACGGTCATAGTGTATGCGCCGGTGGCATTTGAGGTGGCAGTGATATTGCCGGTGGCAATTGTGGCACCGGAGATAACTACGTTGCTTTCGTTACGAACGATACCGGCAATGGTTCCAACCTGAGTCAGCTTTTCAATCTGATTGGAGATTGCGGGAATTGCCAATACATTATTGGTATAAACAGCTTTGACAGCCCATTTGTATAATCCGTCAGGTAATGCACCCCATCCGGTATCCTGGAAAGCTAATGCAGAAATGGAATTGGGAGTAAGCAGGGTCCAGGCAGCTTCGTTAGTCTCTTGACCAACCAACAGACGCCATACTTTGTAACCGACCAAAGGACGTGAATCAGGATTGGTGGTTATTGCAGTATTCTGGCTTCTGTTTTTGATACCGCTGGCAGCAAGTGTGCCGGTATTTACGCGGTCAAAATTGAAGGGCAGAGGTTGCATTTGTGCAAAACGAGTGGGTGCACTGTATCCTACATAACCGGAAAGATTCCAGTCATAGTTCAAGGTCGGAGCGAGGGCAAGCAGAGTTGTCCAGGCACCTTGGAAATACATCATATTACCGAGTCCGTCATGGGCAGGACCTGCATCGCAACCGCCGGGATAACCCGCGGTAGCATTGCAACGAACACCAAACCACAGTTCTTGACCGGCAGCAATTGGAACAGGGGTGGTCAAGGTAACTGTATTGAAGTCAGCAATAACAGGAGCGGTAACAAGCTGGTCAACAACCATTGTGCCGGGAGCGGCGATACTGCCACCAGTCCAAACACGAACGCTGTATGTGCATGCTACTTCATTAGGATAGAATTTTACTGCATAAAGGGATTGACCGACATAATCAGTCAAATCAGCAACAGGCCAACGTGATGCAATATCAAAATCAGCGGCTGCGCCGGTTCCGATACTGTCATTATTGAGGTCACTGTCCCAACGAATCCATTCTCCACCGCCTGTGCCGGGAGCCATCCAAGTGACATTTACGTTCGGAGCTGCCAAAACAGCCTGAACTCCGGTGGCAGGAAGAGAGATTTCAGGAAGGGTGATGGTACCCATATTAAGGTTGGTTGTGCCAACTACAGCAGTACCGGTAGCATCGGTATAACCTGCCATGGTAACAACATAGTTGTAAGTCTGGCTGGCATAAACGCCGGTAATTGTGAAGTCACCGTTTGCGTTGGTAGTTGCGGTATAAGGAGCCATACCGGTTAAATTGATTACGGCGCCGGCAAGTCCGACTGTCGGAGCTGCGCTGCCTACAACATGACCGGTAACGGTAACTATCGGTAACTGAACCATAGCGAAATTGAGAGTTACAGTCTGATTCTCAAGAACAGTAGCCGGCAGGGTCTGAGTGTTGTATCCGACTTTGCTGCAAGTAACCTGATGCAGTCCCATGGCAACATACGGGAAACTGTATGCGCCATTATCGCCTGTAACCTGAGTCAAAGTTGTTCCGCCCACAGAAACAGTAGCGCCGGCAAGAGGTGTTCCACCGCTTGTCACAGTACCACTCAACGCACCCATATCATCAGTGATGAAGAAGAGAGTGGTTTTTGGGAAAGAACCGGTTAACTGGGTAGCTGCGGCTGCAGGAGGAGCTGCTGGGTCATAAGGAACCGTGTCGCTATATACATAACGGGCGCGGGTAGTGCCAACAGTCTGGGTTTTGAAATAGTCAGATGAACTGAAATATTCTGTATCCATCGGACGCTGAGCCAATAGTACCAGAGTACCTCCACCATAAGCATAAGGTGTGGTTAGCGGGATAGTAATCGTATTTTGTCCGGCAGGATAAGCAACATTACCATCAAACACAGCAGTCAGCTGAGAGGAAGGAATCCATCCCGCAGACATATCAGTCTGGGTGGTTTCACCCAACCAGAGTTTGGTTGGTTTTGAGGTTAAAGTGGTTGATACGAAGTTATTATAGAACGCAATACTTGTAATCAGCCCGCCCATATTGATATCAGTGGGCAGATAAACACATTCATACAAGCTGTTCTTCCAGTAGAAGTCAATGGGGACGCGGTTGGTCAGAGCGCCGTCACCGATGGTAACAGCAACTGTGCCGCTGGCTTGGACCACTACGTTTAAGTTTGCGGTTTGGTTGTTTGCCGGATAGACATCGGCTGCATACACAATTTTACCATAGATGAAGGTAGGTCCTGTGGCTGCAGGTGTCCAGGGCAGAGTGAAATCATAAGTTGCGGCAGGAGCAAGAGCAACGCCGGGAACTGAAACGATTTCTACATCGCCTTGTTTGAAAAGCTTAACGGTATAATCAGCAGCCGTAACAGCGACTGAACCGGAATTACGAATATTCAAAACATAGTTTGAGACAGAGCCTTGGGAAGGTGTTAGATTACCCGTCAGGCTAATAGCTGCCAGGTCATTTGCCAAGGAAGCATAAGCTTTGACGTCATAAATGTGCCAATAGTCAAAGTTGAAAGTATCTCCACCAAAACCGCGGAAACGCAATTTGATGGTCTGACCTGAAAATGGGGCGAGAGACAGCGTCACAGGTGTTCCGCCCGTTACTCCCCAATCTACATCAAGAGCGTAAGTCCACAAAACTGTTGCGGTGTTTCCCACCATAACAGCTATTTCATACGTCTCAACAGGAGCGCCCTGACCGGCATATTCATCAATATACTGGTTGATGACCAAATCGCCGGCGTTGGCTGGGACAGCGATGTCCGGCGAAAGAGTAGCCATATCATAGTTTAGAGTACCGGGACTCCAGGATAATTGCAAATTCCCGGCGGTTACTGACCAGTTGGGAACAAGTGTCCAGCCGTTATTGGCATCGAACAGGTCTTCATAATAAAGTGACTGTCCCCATGCAACAGCGGCAAGTGTTACAAATAACATGATGAGCAGTGTCTTAGTTAAACATTTCTTCATGTCTTTCTCCTTTTCCTTGATTTATTTTTAGTTATTAAGGTTATTAATAAAATGCACCCCAACCCTCTCAGATTCTGTGCTCCCCGTCTCCGAAATTTTGCTTTGCGGTATCATACAAAGCGGTTGTTATCCACACATTGCTGTGAAGCGGATATAATAAACTCTAAAGCAGTTATTTACACTCTATGTCAACAGAATTACTATATAATTCCAGTCGAAACCATCTTTGCTTATAGCCTATATTTCTGTCAAGAAAGTTTTTGGATTTTTTGCCCTAAACCCCGAACCACATGAAAAGTAAGGCAGGATTTGGAGAAGTTGCTGTTAAATTAACTATTGACTGATAGCCTAACTATTAGATTCTTGCATTTCATGCAATAAATCAGATATTGATAGGGAAAAAATGATGTTCAAAGCTAAAATTCATGTGTTTCTCAAACCCAGTGTGCTTGACCCGCAAGGTCAGGTGGTGACCAATTCTTTGCACTCTCTGGGCTATAATGCAGTGATGGAAAGCAGGGTCAGCAAGTATATTGAGATTATCTTTGCTTATGATGATTCGCAAAAGGTGAGTGAACAGGTGCATACGATTTGCGACAAGCTGCTTGCAAATCCCAATACAGAGAAATACTCCTTTGAACTGGAGCCGATGCCGGACTGATGAAAGTCAGCGTTATCACTTTTCCCGGCTCGAATTGTGACCATGATGCGATGGAAGTTTTTGCCAACCGAGGACATCAGGTCAAACAAATCTGGCACAAAGACACGGTTATTGGCAATCCCGACCTGGTTATACTGCCGGGTGGATTTTCCTATGGTGATTATCTCAGATGCGGTTCGATAGCCAAGTTTTCCCCGATTATGCCGGAAGTTATCAGACATGCGGAACAAGGCGGACTGCTGCTGGGTATCTGCAACGGCTTTCAAATTCTGACGGAGTGCGGGCTTTTGCCCGGAACGCTGATGATGAACCGGTCTTTGCAGTTTATCTGCCAACATCAGTATATCGGAATAGAAAATGCTGCCACGCCTTTTACAAAAGGCATAGCCATTGGCACAGCACTGGATATCCCGATTGCCCATAAAGAAGGGAATTTCTATATAGATACGGACGGTTTGCATGCCCTGCAGGATAACGGGCAAATCGTTTTCCGCTATTGCAGCAAAGACGGAAGAGTAACTCCTGAAAGCAATCCCAATGGCTCGCTTGACAATATTGCAGGGATTTGTAATATTGGGAAAAATGTGCTCGGAATGATGCCTCATCCGGAAAGAGCCGCTTCAGATGCGGTTGTTTCACAGGACGGATTGCTGATAATTGCAGCGATAGAAGGATACTTCTGTTAAACTTAGTAGGGCAGCCTGTCAACCTGAGCTTGTCGAAGGGCGATACCGCTAAAAGATGTTTCCGCAGCATTGGCATGCTACGCTACATCAGGGTGTTGCGTTACTTGATAGATGTGTGTTTTCCGCCTGTTTGCATGCATTGCTTTGCAGAAATCAGCGAACAGGATATATGGCTGTGCGGCACTTGCTATGACAAGCTCAGTTTTGTGCCTGAGCAGCAATGTCCCAAATGCGGCTCTCCCACTCAGGATGATGCCTGCTCAAACTGTGCTGAAAATGCGTATGTATTCACTCAGGCAAAGTCGGTCTTTTTGTTTGAAGGAGCTGCCAGGACGTTGATACATGAGCTGAAGTACAATGGTTTCACCGGCATTGCCAAGTGGTTTGCCAACCAGATGTATAAGACCGTGCTGGGAGAAATGTCCATGCCCAATGTGGAATATGTGACGGCAATTCCTTTGCATAGAGTAAAAAAACGGGAACGGGGTTTCAACCAGTCGGAACTGATTGCCAGGGCTTTGGCGGAAAAGCTGAACATACCTTATTCCGATGCCTTGCTGACCAGAAAGGCAAATACAATGTCCCAGACTTTGTTGAATGGGGTTACCAGAAGAAAGAACATGCGCGATGCTTTCAGACCGGGCAGGCTTAATCCTGCCGGCAAAAGCATCCTGATTATAGATGATGTTTTTACAACAGGCACTACGGTCAATGAAGCAGGAAAAGTTTTGCTTGACGCCGGTGCTGAACAAATTTATGTCTTGACGGCATGTCACGGTGTATGAAATGAATGATTTACAGGTAACGATCACAGAACAGGAAGCCCATCAGATGATTGACAGGGTGGCGCGCTTTGTCGCAGAAAGAGGTATGGCTTCAGCAGGGATACTTGTGACCGAGTCGCTCAGACCATTGGCGGGGATTGGCAGCCAGTTTATGTATTTTGTTTTGCCTTTTGCCGAGATTTTGTTTGACTCAAAGAAGTACCAGCAATTTGCTTTACTTCTGGAAGATGATAAATACGTCAAAGAGCTCATCAACCGCATGGATGAGCTGGATGAAGAGCTGAATAAAGATAGACGACAGAAAGCCAGATTACTTAGGAAAGGAAGAAACAAAAAAATAAAAGCGTTCTTCCAAAGTATCTTTAAACCACAAAAACACAAAGACACAAAGGAAGAAGACAAGCATGTCTGAGCTGTTTGTGAAAGTGTATCTCTGTGGGAAAGATGTGATTAGGAAAGACGGAGGAATATATGCAATATGATGAAAAACGCCTGACGCGTATTGCTGCCACTGATTGCGGCAGCACGACCACCAAGGCAATTCTGATTGAATGGGTTGACGGGGAATACCGCCAGACCATCCGCGGAGAAGCTCCCACTACTGTGGAAGCACCCCTCAATGATGTGACCAAAGGTGTGATTAATTCCGTGCAGGAAATGGAAGAACTGGCTCGTCTGAAGTACAAAAACCCCAATATCAAATTCATGGAGAATGGTGAATTCATCATTCCCCGAAAAGGTGATATTGGCGTGGATGCCTATGTGAGCACATCTTCTGCGGGCGGCGGTTTGCAAATGATGGTGACCGGAGTGGTTGCCAGCATGACAGGTGAAAGCGCAGCCCGGGCAGCTTTGGGAGCGGGTGCCATTGTGATGGACATTATTGCCAGCAATGACAAGCGCATGAACCACGAAAAGATTGAACGCATCCGCCAGCTCCGTCCTGATATGATTCTGATGGCGGGCGGCGAAGACGGCGGTACCATCAAGCACATTATCGAAATGGCTGAGCTTGTTTCTGCCGCAGACCCCAAACCACGCCTCGGGGCAGGGTATAAGCTTCCCGTTATCTTTGCAGGCAATAAAGAAGCCATCCCTGAAATCAAGGAAACGCTGGGTGCCAAGGTCGCTTTGATGATAGCAGACAACATCCGTCCCAAGCTGGAAATCGAAAACCTCGGTCCTGCCCGTGATGAAATCCATGATATATTTATGGAACACGTGATGCAGCAGGCTCCCGGCTATAATAAACTGATGACCTGGACTATGGGTCCGGACCATGAGAGTGTGCCGATTATGCCAACTCCCGCAGCGGTCGGAAACATCATGCAGGCAGTGGCCAAAGCTGAGAATATCGAAGTCGTCGGCGTGGATATCGGCGGTGCGACCACTGATATTTTCTCTGTCTTTACCGAAGAATTTGTCTTCAATAGAACCGTTAGTGCCAATCTGGGTATGAGCTATAGCATTTCCAACGTTCTGGCTTCTGCCGGACTGCCCAATATCATGCGCTGGGTACCTTTTCACATTGATGAAAGCGAACTTCGCAATATGATTAAGAATAAGATGATACGTCCAACCACAATACCCAGTCTGCTGGAAGAATTGGTCCTGGAACAGGCAATTGCCAAAGAAGCACTGAGACTGGCTTTTGAACAGCATAAAGAATTTGCCGTTACGCTTAAAGGCACACAACGCCAGAGAGATATTTCCGAAGCTTTCAGCCAGTCCACTTCAGGCGCCACCATCGTTAATATGATGACGCTTGGCTTGCTGGTCGGCAGCGGCGGCGTGCTTTCTCATGCACCCCGCAGAAACCAATCCGTGATGATGATGATTGATGCTTTCCTGCCGGAAGGCGTTACCCGTCTGGCTGTGGATAGTATTTTTATGATGCCGCATCTGGGTGTGCTTTCAGAAATCAGCATCAAAGCTGCTACGGAAGTTTTCAACAAAGACTGCCTGATTTATCTGGGAACTTGCGTGGCTCCGGCCGGCAGAAACAAGCTGGGCAAGCCTTCTCTGTCTGCAAAAATTACTCTGCCCAACGGCACTGTCTTTAATGAAGATATTCCGTTTGGGGAAATCAGACTATTGCCCTGCGGTCTGGGTGAAACTGCTCATGCAGTGCTCAAATCACATGGCGGCACATATTTAGACAAAGATAAGAACAAAGAACTTGAGATAGATTTACACGGCGGCGTGGTCGGCATTGTGCTTGACACACGCGGTCGTCAACCGTTTGAATTGCCGGGGGATGCCGGGCTTCGTGTGCCGCTTCTGAAGAAGTGGATGCAGGAACTCAAAGCCTATCCGGAAGAGATTTTGAAGTAGGAGGAAGAAATGGGACAAGCATATTCTGCAGGATTAACCGTTACTGACAGCATTATACTGCGTAAAGACCGTCTGCTTCCTCTCAAGGGTGAAGTTTTAGTCAAAAAAGGCGACAAGGTCAAAGCTGAAGACGTCGTGGCAGAAACCCTTCTGCCTGGAAAAGTCATTCCGCTCAATCTTGCCAATAAACTTGGTGTAACCCCTGCCCAGTTGCTGGATTATGTTAAAGTCAAAGCAGGCGACCAGATCTCTAAAGGCACTGTTCTGGCTGAAAACAAAGGTCTGTTTGGACTTGGCTTTATGAAAAACTCTGTCACTTCTCCCACAGATGGTGAAGTGGAATCAGTTTCTCAGCACACTGGACAAATTCTGCTGCGTGAGCCACGCATTCCGGTGCAGGTGAAAGCCTTTCTGGATGGCGTGATTACAGAAGTGATTCCCAACGAGGGCGTCATTATCGAAAACAAGTCTGCCTATATCCAGGGCATCTTTGGCATTGGCGGAGAAACCATCGGCAAGATAAAAGTGCTGGCAAAAACTCCTGATGAGGAACTCAGCGCTGATAAGATAAACGATAGCTGCAAAGACATGATTATCGTGGCAGGAGCCTTTATCCGTCTGGAAGCGATTGACAAAGCCCGCAAAATGGGAGTGAAAGCCATCATCACAGGCGGTGTGGATGACCAGGATATCAAGCAAATTCTGGGTTATGACCTCGGTGTTGCCATTACAGGACATGAAACCGTCGGCATCACATTGGTCTGCACGGAAGGTTTTGGCAAAATCAATATGGCACAGAAGACTTTTGATTTGCTCAAGCAGTTTGAAGGCTTCAAAACCAGTATTCACGGCAGGACTCAAATCCGTGCCGGTGTTATCCGTCCTGAGATTATCATTCCTCTGGAGTTTCAGGAAGATGAGCTGGTTATACCAGAAATCAGGCTTCCTGTCCTGGAACCGGGAACCCTGATTCGTATTATCCGTCAGCCCAATTTTGGTAAGATAGCCAAGGTAGTCGGGATGCCGGAAGAACTGACCAAGGTGGAATCTGAAACGATGGTACGTGTACTGGAAGCCCAGTTTGACGATGGCAAGGTTATGCGTCTGCCCCGTGCCAACGTGGAAGTAATAGACTCCTAATGCGTTTATAGGACGATAAAAGAAAGAAATATCTAAGCAGCCGGTTTTAGAATCGGCTGTTTTTATTAGGAGTTTTGTGAATAATAGCATTTATGTATTAGGCACCATGCATACTGAAAGCAGACGTTACAAAGCAAAACACGTGTATGATTATATGTGTGGGGTAAAACCTGATATACTTCTGATGGAGATACCATTGGAATGGGAAAAAGGAATTCCTGAATTCTTGCACCATTATGCTAACGAACACAAAGGCACGGAAGGAATTGCTGAATTGAAGTATCTGAAAAGCCATGAGCTGATTATCAGACCCTACGATATCAAAGGCAGAAATACACATTATGCAAAGAAAGATTACTTCAACAAAGAGCAGGCTTTTGAAAAAGCCCTGGCAAACTTCTTAAAGAGCGAAAATCTCTCTCCGGAAGGTTTAGCTCTCAAATCTATTCTTGAAAAAGCTCAAGAGTTTCTGGATAACAAGAGTAACAACACTCAGGAAAAGATAAATTCCTTTGAATATAATATTGCCGTTGACCTTGCCCGTAAGGTAGTTTTTGATGCCACTCTTGCTATTTGTAAATTTTGCTCAGAACTTCAAGCCCTGCAGACAGACTGGTTGGAACATGAGCATTGGGAAGACAAAAGAGAAAGAGCAATGGTAAAGAATATTCTTAACTATAACCGTGGATATGAAGGCAAAAAGATACTCATATTCTGCGGCTTCTGGCATCTGTCATTTCTGCGTAGGGAGCTGGCAAAGCATCAGGAGAAAGAAGGATTCACTCTTAAATAGGAACTTACTATTCCAGAATCACCAGCTTCTTTGTTTCCTGATGTTTTTTAGTGGAAAGCCTGTAGAAATAGATACCGGAAGCACTCAACCGATTATTTTCGTCTTTACTGTTCCAGCTAAGCTTGGAAATCTTGCCATTTACTTCAAATGATTTGACTTTTTGTCCCTTGAGATTATAGATTGTGATAGAACCTGTCTCATCTGTCTTTAATGCTGTTTCAAATGTAATAGCTCCGGACTGCCGGAAAGGATTGGGATAAGCTTTGATGCTGGAAACAACTACAGGGCTTTGGGTATCATCCTCAGTTGCCACAATGCCCGTTTCATTATAGACAGCCACCCCATCATAAGTGCCAATCCAGATATTATCATAAAAATCCACAATTATTGAAGTAATACTGGTTGATTGCAAACCAGAATTAAATTCATCAAAGCAGGTCCAGGTCGTACCGTCAAACTTTACCAGGCTGCCATTTTCTTCTTTTTCACATCCATTGAACCAGAGATTGCCCGAATTATCCTTACAAAGTGCAATTACGTAATTATATGGGATCCCGGAATTGTCAGTAGTATAGGCAGACCAGTTAGCTCCGTCAAATTTCAATATACCTCCCGATGTTCCAATCCAGATGCTATCCTGAGCGTCAATATACATGGAGAAATAGTCTCCGGAAGCGATTAGGGAATAATCATGGGGATAAACAGTCCAGCTTGTTCCATCATATTTTGCCAGCCCAAAAGAGCCCAAAGCCCAGATGTTGTTTTGCGAATCAGTGCCGATTTTCTCCACATAATTGGAATTCGGGAGAGGAGCAGGGAATTGCATCATTGTCCAGTCAATCCCGTCATATTTATACACTTTTGCACCGCCGGCACCAATCCAGACATTGTTTTGACTATCTATGGTAAGACAATAAATCCACAACGGCAGATTGGAGGTTGTGCTATCAAACACGGTCCAGTTAACACCGTCAAAGCGTAGAATTTTAGTGCTATAGGGTTCGTAGCTGTAAATAATACACCAGAGATTGCCCTGCTGGTCTGTGGTTAGATTATAGACTGAATCAAAGGATAGTCCTATATCTGAGGAGGTATATGTAGTCCAGATGCCGCAATTGTACCTGGCTATACCGCTGTACGTGCTCATCCATATACAGTTTTGGTAATCTTCAGCAATACTGATTACGGCTCGCCCCGGTAAACCTGAATTGGAAGTGGTTTGCTTTGTCCAGTTCGTTCCCGTTTGTTTAAACAATCCATTTGAACCAACCCACGGAATATTTTGGCTATCGACAAAAACCTCTTCCAGGTAGCTCGTGAAAACGGATGTTCCGGATTCAATAACAATCGTCCAGTCTGTTCCATTGAATTTTGCCAGATTACCGGCATAAGTGCTCATCCAGATATTATCCAGACCATCACAAAATAAGCAGAGGGGGAATCCGGAAGTTTCCAAATTGGGAATAGTGGGAAAACAAGTCCAGTCGGTTCCATCGAATTTTACCAAACTATTGGGATAAACTCCCACCCAGATATTATCCTGACTGTCTATTACCAGGTGTTCATAATCAACATAAATGCTATCAGCATCGGTATATGGGTCTTCATAATTTGTCCAGGCTGTGCCGTCAAATTTGCAAAGGGAGCCATATGTTCCCATCCAAAGGTTATTATTGCTGTCAATCGACAATGTTTTCAGATAATACCAAGGAGCATTCGGGTATAAAGTACTATAATCAATCCAGGTGCTTATCCCGTCAAATTTATGCAATCCTGCATATTCGCTACCAATCCAAAGGCTGTCCTGGTTGCCGACGACTATACGTTGAATCATATAATACTGGCTGTGTTCAGGTGGATTATATGTCTGCCAGACAGTTCCGTCAAATTTACACAGCCCTTGATTTGTTCCAATCCATTTGTTGTTCTGGCTGTCGATGGCAATGGCACTAACAGTGTTATCTGCTAATCCTGAATTGGCTTTGTTATAAAAGACAGGGTTGCCGTTAAATTTGTTAAGTTTTACAAGGCCACCATTAGTTCCGACCCAAAGGAAATTGCCTTCTTCCGCAATACAGCTGATATATTCACCATAGGTGTAGTTGAGCCAGTTGGGCGTTTGGGCAACAAGGCAAATTGTTACCAGAAGAAATACTATAGCGGTGCATGAATGTTTCATGAGTTCCCTCTTTTGTCTGTAAGACCTTATTTCAGGATAACCAGCTTCTTTGTTTCCTGATGTTTATTAGTGGAAAGCCTGTAGAAATAGATGCCGGAAGCACATTGCCTGTTTTTCTCATCTTTGCTGTTCCAGGTAAGCTTGGAAATCTTGGCATTTACTTCAAAGGTCTTTACTTTTTGTCCCTTGAGATTATAGATAGTAAGCGAGCCCGTCTCATTTGCTTTTAATGTTGTTTCAAAAGTAACTGCTCCGGACTGCCTGAAGGGATTGGGATAGGCTATTATGCAAGATTCAGTTTCAGGACTTTGGGTTTCATCATCATTGTGTACAGGACCATTTCGTACAATTGCTGATGATATTTTATATCCAGCTGAAATGGCAATGTAATCATTTCGTTGTGGGACACTACATTCTCCTATCTGATTTTCACCCCAGGCATTGACTGTACCATTTGATTTTAAAGCAAGACAATGGTAAAAACCTGCAGATATAGCAATATAGCCACTATCTGTTGGGACATTACATTGACCTTCTTGATTATAACCCCAAGCAACAATTTTGCCATTTGATTTTAAAGCTAAGCTAAATCCATCCCCTGCAGATATTGCAATATATCCACTATCCGTTGGGGCATTGCATTCACCACAGTAATTACTGCCCAAGGCAATGATTGTACCGTTGGATTTTATAGCAAGACTATGTCCACTACCTGCAGATAAAGCAATATAGTTACTATCAGATGGAACATTACATTGTCCATAATCGTTATTTCCCCATGCTGCTATTGAGCCATTAGATTTTAGTGCTAAACAATGTCCAAATCCAGCTGATATTGCCACGTAATTGCTACCAGAAGGCACATCGCATTGCCCATATTGATTATCTCCCCTTGCCACAATTGTTCCATCAGTTCGCAATGCTATGTTGAAATTTACTCCTTCACTTATTGCAACATAATCATGCCCATAAATTATCATATTTAGTAAATAACCACTACTGCCCCAGTAATAAATAGAACCATTATTTAGAGCTTCTCTAACAGAATCTGTACTATAACCTCCTGTTACAATAGCAGAATATCCATCCTCACTCGGTAAATTACATTGCCCATGAGAGTTATCTCCCCAAGCTACAAAAGTTCCATCGGACTTCAATGCTATATTGTGATCTTGTCCGGCAGCTATAGCTTCGAAATTGTTGCCGCTTGGTACATAACACTGTCCATAAGAATTATCACCCCATGCAACTAATGAGCCATCTGATTTAATAGCAAGACTGTGGCTTTCTCCTGCTGTAATGTCTATAAAATTATTGCCGGGGGGAGCATAGCATTGCCCATAATAATTAAAACCCCAAGCTACTAATGAGCCATCTGATTTCAAGGCAAGACAGTGCAAATATCCAACAGCAATTCTAATAAAATTATTGCCGGTCGGAACACTAAATAAACCATAATTATCTCTTCCCCAGGCAACCAATGAGCCATCAGAACGCAATGCAAGACTATAACCATATCCAGCAGCTATAGCTATAAAATTATTTCCAGATGGAACATTGCATTGACCGATGTAATTATTACCCCAGGCATATAGAGAATGGTCAGAACATATAGCAAGGAAATGGTCATATCCGGTAGCTATAGCAATAAAGTTATTACCTGTTGGAACATCGTATTGCCCGTAATGATTCCAACCCCAGCCGACTAAAGAACCATCAGATTTTAAGGCAATACTATAATCTGATACGGTAGCAAGATCAGAAAAATTATTACCCGATGGAACGTTGCATTGACTATAATTATTATCTCCCCAAGCTATCAGAGATCCGTTGGATTTGAGGGCTAAGCAATGATTACTAGCATTACCGGAAGCCACATGAATAATGTCATTTGTTTCCAAACAGCTTTGTATAGCACCCCAAGTTAACAGATAACCACTGTCTGCCTGTGCAAACAGGCTAAAGACCATTATCAATAGAATTAATAAAGTTAGTGTTTTTTTCATCGGATTCCTCAAAGAGTTTGTTCCTTAGTATCAATGTTAATTAGAGTCAATCTAATCTCACAACTGCAATTTCCCGTTTATTTCAATAAAACAAGCTTCTTCGTCTCCTGATGCTTATTTGTTGAAAGTCTGCAAAAGTACATCCCTGACGCACATTGCCTGTTATTCTCATCCATGCTGTTCCATGTAAACTTAGGATCCCTGGTATTAACTTCAAAAGACTTTACTTTTTGCCCTTTCAGATTATATATCGTTAGGGAACCCGCTTCGTTAGTCTTAAGGTTAATTTCAAAAGTAAGTTGACCTGTTTGTCTATAAGGATTGGGATAGGCTTTAATGCTGGATAAAATAGCAGTTGTAGTTGCATCATTATTCTCAACATAATGTAATTGTCTGACAATTGCTCCCGATGAGGCACCGCCTGCTGTTATAGAAATGTAATCATTTCGAGGTGGAACATTACACTGGCCATAATCGTTATTTCCGCATGCAATTACAGTTCCATCAGATTTTAATGCAAGGCTGTGACTATTTCCTGCCGCAATTGCCACATAGTTATTTCCAGCTGGAACATTGCATTGACCTGAACTATTACTGCCCCATGCCACTAAAGAACTATCAGCTTTAATTGCCAGACTATGTTCAGCGCCCGCTGCAACGGAGATATAATCATTCCCTTGTGGCACATTACACTGCCCTGAACCGTTATTACCCCAAGCCATTAGCGAGCCATCTGTTTTAATAACTACATTGTGATATGTACCTGCAGTAATAGACGAACAACTTATACCAGAAGGAACCCAGCCAAGACCATAGCTATTACCTCCCCAAGCCATTAACAAGCCATTCGATTTCAATGCTAAACAATGACCTGCTCCGGCTGCTATTGACGTGAAATTGTTTCCAGTTGGAACATTACACTGGCCTGCATCATTGTTCCCCCAAGCAGATAACGAACCATTGGCTTTTAATGCCAATATGTAAGCATAATAACTATATCCTCCGACTGCTATAGCTGTGAAAACTCCTATTGTGTCAATATCCTGGACATGCCCCCACGATCTTATTGTTCCATTATTTTTTAGGACAGTCTTTATTTCTGGCCTAATTATAAATGTCACATAATCATTACCATCTGGAACGCTACACTGTCCGTAATCATTATTTCCCCAGGCAATTATTGTACTATCAGATTTCAAGGCCAAATAATGTGATCCTCCAGCTGCAATTGCAGAAAAAATAGTGCCTTCTGAGGGAGAGACGATTGTGTATCCAGGCCATGTAATAGCTGAACCATCAGACCTTAAGGCGATTGCTTGATTATTAGCAATTGAAACCGCTGTGTAGTTGTTTCCGCTCGGTGCCATATAATATGTTTCTCCACAAGTTATCAATGAACCATCAGATTTTAATGCAACACTATAGAAACTACTGGCAGCTATTGCTACAAAATTATTTCCATCCGGGACATCACATGCTCCGAAATAATTAAATCCCCATGCTATTAAAGAACCATCTGATTTTATTGCTAAGCTATAATATTGTGCTGCTGCAATAGCAACAAAGTTGTTGCCCAGTGGTACATTACATTGCCCTTGGGCATTATATCCCCAAGCGACTATAGAATTATCTGATTTTATTGCCAAGCAATGACGCTCTCCGGCAGCCACTGCAATATAATTGTTACCTTCTGGTACATTACATTGTCCATCGTAGTTATCCCCCCAAGCAACTAAAGAACCATCAAATCTAATCGCCAGATTAAATCTGGGTCCCGCAGCAATTGTTATAAAATTATTGCCGAATGGAACATTGCATTGTCCTTTATCATTTCTTCCCCAGGCAACCAGAGAACTATCTGATCTAAGAGCAAGACTGTGAAATGATCCAGCTGATATATTAAGAATATTATTTTGAAGATGAACTCCAACTGTTTCTCCCCAAGTCATCAGATAACCACTTTCATTTTGTGCTATTAAACTAAACATATAAATTGATAACATAACTATTACGTAAATCTTTTTCATAAAACCACCTTCAGAATTCTCAAAATGCACATCTATTTGATTATCAGAAGTTTCTTTGTCTCATGTTGTCTGTTTGTGACTAAGCGATAAAAATAAACTCCTGTTGAGCAAAATCTGTTATTCACATCTTTTCCATTCCAGACATACTTTTGTTTGGTTGAATTTACATTAAAGGATGTTACTTTTTGCCCCTTAACATTGTATATAGAAAACACACCGGATTCCTTGTTCTTCAAATCAATATCAAATGTTACTCCTGAGAACAGCCTAAAAGGGTTAGGGTAGGCATTAATACAAGATTCAATCACCTCAGATGTTTGTGCTGCATCATCATTGCATACAAAGTTGTTTCTAACTATGGCACACGAAACATTATAACCCGCAGAGATTGCTATATAATCATAGCGTAATGGTGCATAGCATTGTCCATATGTATTATCTCCCCAGCCAACAACTGACCCATCAGTTTTTAATGCTAAACAATGTGTTACTCCTGCAGATATTGCGGTATAATAATAACCTGTAGGAACATTACATTGACCCAAATTGTTACTGCCCCAGGCGATTATTTTCCCATTAGATTTCAAGGCAAGGCTATATCCAGGTCCTGCAGAAACGGCAATAAAATCATTTCCTACCGGGACATTACATAGGTCTGATCCACTAGCACCCCAGGATACTAAAGATCCATCAGTTTTTAGTGCTAAACAATGTGTTGCTCCTGCTGAGATAGACCGGCAGGTAATTCCGGTAGGAACGTTGCATTGTCCATAATCGTTGTTTCCCCAGGCAACTATAGTTCCATCGTTCTTCAGGGCGAGGCTATAACTTCTGATATACTCATCCTCTTCATTGTCATAGTTTGTGCTCCCGGCTGAAATAGCGATAAAACTATTGCCAGAAGGAGTATCAGTACTAATTTGACCATCAGAATTTCTCAAGGACAATAATGAACCGTCTGTTTTTAGAGCCAAACAATACCCAGCTGATAAAGATATTTGCTGAAAATCATTTTCTGCGATCATAATATCATAATCATTATTATCCCAACCCAATAATGCACCATCAGACCTTAAAGCGACAATCTTGTAAAAAAAAGTTGAAGAACCAAAGTACCAGTCATAAGTTCTATAACCACTTGAAACAGCCGATGTAAACATATAATTCCATGGAAGACCACAATTTCCGGTATAATTGTTACCAAAGGCAGAGACACTTCCATCCGACTTGAGAGCCAGACTATGGTTACCACCCGCAGAAACGGCAATAAAATCGTTACCAATTGGAACGTAACACTGACCGGATTGATTATTTCCCCAGGCTACAAGAGTACCATTTGACTTTATTGCGAGACTGTGACCATATCCAGCAGATATTGCAATAAAATTATTACCTTCAGGTGCTTCACATTGACCGTAATAGTTATTTCCCCATGCTACTATAGAACCATCCGACCTTAAAGCAAGACAATGACTATCGCCTGCATCAATTGCTATAAAATCGTTACCCTGAGGGACATTATCATTGATTAGGGTGTTTCCACCCCAGGTTATCAATGACCCATCATAAGCGATGGCTACTCCAAAATTGCCTCCTGCGGTTATTGCCCTTATCGAAATGCCACCGGGAACATTACACTGTCCAAAGGAATTATCACCCCAGGCAGCGATCGAACCGTTTTCTTTTAATGCCAAAAAAAAAGTAGTATTTGTTAAATCATCATCCCATGGCCAAGCATAGTAAGAATAATTTCCTACTTCTGCAGAAACAAAATCATTGCTGGTAGGAATCTCGTTTTGATCTGCATCTAATCCTTTTGTGATAACAGTTCCATCTGCCTTCAACGCTATACTGCTGTAACTGGACGAAGAAATTGCCTGATAAATATTCTCACCAGGAAAACTACATTGATTATACCAATTCCCACCCCAAGCTTGCAGGGCACCATCTGATTTAATAAAGAAACTATTAGATCCGGCTGAGATAGCTATTACATCATACATGGGTCCATAATACCTATATCCCCAGGTCATCAGGTATCCGCTTTCAGTTTGAGCAAATAGACCAATTGTTAGAAGTATTAGAGCCAATACGATGTATGTCTTTTTCATTGAACACCTCCAGTGAGGTTAATGAATTAATTCATAATCATTGGTTATCTTTCTGTGCTTTTCCTGTCAAGGTTTTTAATTGGGGTTTATGGTTTTCTTCTTGAAATGCAACATCCCGGAGTGCCGTAAGTACGAAACATTACTATTTGTGACTGCGGCTTCAATCACAGGGTTGCTTTTTCACCTCAATTGAGTCTCCCCATCCGGTGGTAAGCCTCCCTTTGAATACCTGTGCCCGGGCACAGGAGCTAAGCAGGCGGACTGACACAGGATGAGGGGATTGAAGCGAGGGCAGGACAATAATGTCGTGTTAAACAATTATTCGGCAGGGTTGCTAAATCAAGAGGCTGTGCGAAAACGGCGCAGGGATTTGGAGTACATGCTTCCTGGCGTATTTTAAGTTGAGCTGATGACTTTGGGAAGCTTGGACTTCATATCCCGCAATGATGTTTAGTATCAATGAGATGGTCGCTTCATGAAGTCCAGATTGCCCTGAGTTTTGGAAGTCAATAAAGTTGGCGTTATGCAATGTGGACTCCAATAAGCTTAGTTTTCGCACAGCCTCTCAATCCGGCATAGCGGTTTTGTTACGTAGGATTGGAACTTTTCTCATGAGCTTGCTCATCATCCTACGCTACTTCAAAATTACCAGCTTCCGTGTTTCTTTATGAAGATTTGTTGTGAGTCTGTAGAAATATATCCCCGAACCACATTGCCTGTTGTTCTCATCTTTGCTGTTCCAGCTAAGCTTGGGATTCTTAGCATTTACTTCAAGTGATTTGACCTTCTGCCCTTTGAGATTGTAGATTGTGACAAAACCAATCTCATTTACCTTTAATGCTGTTTCAAAAGTAACTGCTCCGGACTGCTGGAAAGGATTGGGATAAGCTTTGATGCAAGATACAGCTTCCGGGCTTTGGGTCTCGTCTTCAGTTGCTACAATGCCAGCTTCGTTAAAGACGGATATTCCCCATTGAGTTCCAATCCATTTGTTGTTGTTATTGTCTGCGGTGATGCAATAAATAGCGTCAGTCAGCAAGGGTGTGTTACTGCTTTGATAGGTTGTCCAATTTGTTCCGTCAAACCGAACCAGGCTCCCGCTATCTTCATCTTCGCAACCTCTTATCCATAAATTGTTCTGATTATCCACACAAATTGACGTGGCAAAGCTATAGGGAATACCGGAATTATCAGGATTGTACAAAGTCCAGTTGACACCGTCAAACTTTGCCAAATTCCCCTTTGTTCCAATCCAGACATTATCCTGCGGGTCAACGTAGAAGCATAACAAATTCCCATTGGGCAAGTCCGAATTCTCATACGTATATATCGTCCAATTGTCACCATCATATTTGGCAAGACCAAAGTATCCCATAGCCCAGATATTGTTTTGAGAATCTGAGGCTATGTAATTGACCCAGCTTTGGTATGTATCTGAGACAGGGATATGCAGCATTGTCCAGTTCGTTCCGTTGAATTTATACACATTGGAATTACTTGAACCCACCCAGACATTATTTTGGGTATCCACCGTCAGCCCCGATATTCTGCCTGGCAGGATGGAATTGGAGGAATCATGCACAGCCCAATTGGTGCCATCAAAGCGGACAACATAAGCGTAAGCATAATTTGCTGTATGGGCAAGCAGCCAGATATTATTCTGTTGGTCAGATGTGACCTCTGAGACAATATTGCTGGGCAGACCTGAATTTTCTGTGTTATAGGTTGTCCAGATGCCCCCGCTGAATTTGGTTAAACCGTTGTTGTATGTATTAATCCACATTCTGTTTAGGTTATCCTGATGAATGTCATAAACATAAGAGGCGGGCAAACCTGAATTGGAAGTATTATATTGAGTCCAGTCTGTCCCTGTTTGTTTATACAAACCATCTGTCCCGAGCCAAAGACCGTCCTGACTGTCTATGAAAACATTACTCACTGAATTTGTGGCTGCCGGCAATACGGTTGAATCATAAATAGCCCAGTCTGTACCGTTAAATTTTGCCAGACCGCCATAATCAGTGCCAATCCAGACATTACGCTGCGTATCACAATCCAGACAGCTGATATAATTACTCGGTAAACCGGAATTATTCTCATTATACCAAATCATGGGCCAGGTCGATCTGTCGAATTTTAGGATTCCATTGATACTCGAACCCAGCCAGCCGTTATTCTGGCTGTCCACTGCCAGACTGTTAAAATTGAAATAGACACCCGGAATCATGGAGGTGATATTGCCATAACAATACCAGGCTACATCGTCATATTGGATGAAAAGAGTATTAGATGTCCCAATCCAGAGCTTGTTCTGACTGTCAATAACCAGACTGTGGATGTTGTTAAAGGGCATGGTGGGATAAAGGGCGCTGTAATTTGTCCAGGTGGCTGTCCCATCGAAAATGTAAAGTCCGGCGCTCATACTGCCCACCCAGATATTATTTTGGCTGTCCACAGCCAGGCACTTGACAGGAAAATAGGGATATTGGTCCAGCGGACAGAAAACATTCCAGTTCGCTCCGTCGAACCTGATTAATC
>Ga0247841_10001364_pt1 | contig 56156 bp, 22 predicted proteins | sample LaCruzMarch2015__2_FD_192410 | JGI IMG/M metagenome (GOLD analysis project Ga0247841, IMG submission 192410) | Freshwater microbial communities from meromictic Lake La Cruz, Castile-La Mancha, Spain - LaCruzMarch2015_18m | ecosystem: Environmental > Aquatic > Freshwater > Lake | place: Spain... | reverse complement strand
CAAACTGCGTACATATGGAAGCTATACTAAATCCATCACGCATAACTGCATATACTACATACTGCTTATAGCTCTCTGAGTAGCTAACTGCTTTCTTTGCTTTGCGTTTCATAACTCTCCTCACTTTGGTTGACACAAAAGGAAGGGAAACAGAGGGATTTTCTTTAAAGCGTTTTGCACATTTGTAGTTTGCTGCTTTTGGGAGTTTTTCTGCCAATTTCTGAGTGCTGAACACAGCTAAAAACATCATAATAGCATATCCTGCAAAAGTCGGGTGCAAAGTTTAATCTACACAAGTGCTTTTTTTGGCATTTTTTGCTGCTTTTTTGCGTGAGGAATTTAGAAATGTACTGAGTGCGAGTAGCAAACGGACGTTTTTTTTTCAATTATTTTTCAAGTGTTGATTGAATTCCACACAATATTAAAAAACTAAACATACATATTTCAAAAGATACTGTAGTTATAATAGTTACGAGCTGATATTAAAAGTTATCAAGTGTTGATAAGAATCTACAAAAGAAACTCTAAAGGGTTAAAAAGCGTTTTGTTTGCAGTCGAACACAGGCATGGCAACAAATTTTCTTGACAATATATATAATTTGTAAAGATTATGCTATTGACTCAAAATACTATAATTCTGAAGCTTCAAAGTTTCACACAGAAGAATAAGGAGAAAAGAGAATGGACGGTCAACGGATGTTAACGGATTTCAAACGAAGTAAACAAATTAAAGTGTTTGGTATAAACCACTTTACAAATAATAATAAGAAATAAAAAGCGAGGTAGAGATGAAACGCAAACTGTGTACAATGCTACTTTTGGTAGTGCTTTTACTGATAGGAATATCATCCTTATTTGCTGGTCCGCCTCCGCAGGTCAATGCGGGAGGCACGGAAGCTTTAAGAACGACCGTTACGGTTGAAGTTATTAATGATGCAAATGGGGGAGGAATTCCCACCATTTTAGATGATGCAATATTTGCAAGAGGGAGGATAACATGAAGCAAAAAATATTTTTCCTTATTCTGTTGCTGATAGGATTAGCAACAATAAGTTATGCCCAAATTTCGGAAAATTTTGAAACCTGGGTGCCAACCGGGTGGACCAATACCGGTTTTACTCAATCGGCAACCCAGGCGCATGGCGGCACTTACAGTGCCCGAGGAGTCAATGGCACAAGTGCCGGGACTGTTTATTTAACCACGCCGTTGCTGGCTGAACCCGGGACTTTGACGTTTTGGGTGAGACGCGGTGGCTCCAGTGACAGCCCTAATACATTCCATTATGATTATGCCACTCAAGCTGCCCCCACCACCTGGACTGAAATTGGTGGCACTGGTACTGCAGCTACAACAAGCTGGGTTCAACAAACCTTGAATTTGACCAGCTATTCGAATATCTTTTTAAGGTTTAGATGGAACCACACTTCCTCTTTTTATATGGATGACGTCAGCATAACAGTTGATGCTGTCCCGACAATTACTTTAACAGGTTCTTTGTCTAATTATGGTTTAGTTGCGATAGGAAACTACTCTGACCAGTCATATAGTGTATCCGCCACCACTTTGGCAGCCAATCTGGTCATAACTGCACCAACCGGTTATCAGATTTCCACTACTTCAGGTGTATTCTCAACTAATACTTTGACGTTGACACATGTGGCAGGAACCATTGGTGCAACTACCATATATGTCAGATTTATTCCCGGGACTGCCGGAGTTTTGAGCGGTAATATTACTCATGTAAGCTCCGGAGCGACGCAGAAAGACCAGCCGGTATCAGGAACGGGAATAACTACTCCCGAGATATCAGTACCGTCCGCCGGTTCGATTACCAGTACCACTGCAAACCTGGGTGGTAATATAACCAATATAAATTTTTCAGACGTTACCGAACGCGGTATTTACTATTCAACAATTGACGGATTTGTCATTCCCGGCACTGCTACCAAAGTATCAGAAACTGCCGGTCCTTATGGAACGGGAGCTTTTACAATGGGTGTTACCGGTTTAACTGCCGGGACGATTTATTATTACAAAGCTTTTGCCACCAATGCTGCCGGAACTACTTATACAACGCAGGGCATATTCTCAACCCCGATAGTCAGTGTAACCGCTGCTTTGGTTGATTTTGGTTCTGTAAAACTCGGCAGCAGTTCTACTGAGCAGAACTATACGGTTTCGGGAAGCTTTTTAACAGCGAGCGTGATAATCACAGCTCCTGCCGGTTTCCAGATTTCCGACACGTCAGGAGCCGGTTTTGGTGCTTCTGTCACGTTGCCGCCTGCTCCCGGTGGAGCTTTAGCATCCACCACAATATATATCAGATTTACACCGACAGGTGTCGGAGTTGCCAGCGGCGATATCAGCCATGCCAGCACCGGTGCTACCACGCAAGAACTGGGAGTCAGCGGAACGGGAATCAATAATCCCGCTATCGGAAATCCCACTTTTACCAGTATTACAAGCACAACAGCTGTTTTGGGTGGTAATGTTACTTCGATAAACTCGTCTGATGTGACTGAGCGCGGTATCTACTATTCAACAACAAATCCCATAGCTGATGGGGCAGGTACTAAAGTATCAAGTTTTGGTACTTTTGGAACAGGTCCGTTTACTGAAAACGTAAGCGGCTTAACCAAGGGTACTACTTATTACTTTAAGGCTTTTGCCACCAATGGTGCCGGTACTACATATACCCTTCAGAGTACATTTAGTACACCTGGAATTACGATAACGGGTTCTCTGGCTAATTTTGGTCTTGTGAAAGTGGGGATAAATTCCACTGAAAAGACCTATACCGTAGCCGGAGCAAATCTGACTGCCAATCTGGTAATTACGGCTCCGACAGGATATCAGGTTTCTAAAACTACCGGTGCAGGATTTGGTTCATCCATATCCTATATACCTAATGCCTTAGGAACCGTAGCCACCTCTACTGTCTATGTCAGATTTAACCCTGCAACCACGGGTGTTATCGGCGGGATGATTACCAACACAAGCACTTTCACAACTACAGAAGAAGTGGCAGTGAGCGGAACCGGGATAGATAATCCGGTTGTAGAGAACCCTACCTCTGCTTCGCTTACCAGTACCAGCGCTGTTTTGGGTGGTGAGGTAACCAATATCAACTTCTCACCAGTAAATGAGCGCGGTGTCTACTATTCAACAATTGATGGATTTGTCATACCCGGCACTGCTACTAAAGTATCGGAAACTGCCGGTCCTTATGGCACAGGCTTGTTTACGCTTCCTGTAATAGGTTTGTCTCAAGGGATTACCTATTACTACAAAGCCTTTGCCACCAATGCTGCCGGAACTTCATATACAACTCAGGCTTCATTCCTGACACCGGCTGTCTTTACACCGGCAAGTATTGTGGTAACTCAGGCAAATCCTGCTTCCGGGACTGTTGTGATTGGTTCAATAATTACTGTCACAGTGACGGATAATTTGAATGGAACAGTGAGTGCCTTCCAGACAGTGACAGCTAACCTGTCAGAATTTGGCGGACCGGTTGCCCTGCCAATGATCAAAACATCCAATGCGCCATTAAATGGTGTTTATACGGTTGTTTATACTGTTTTACCGGGCAATATTGACGCTTCCGGCAGAACAGTCTCGGTCACCGTTTCAAATTATACGACGGTTGAAGATGAGACTGAATTTGTGGTTAAAAACTATTTAGATGTGCCGGATATTCTCACTGCATACCTACAGGTTAATAATGACCCAACCTTGACAAAAATGAAAATTGGTGATACCATACACCTGAAGTTAACCTTGAAGAGCTATGTTGACTCAGTTTGGGTCAACTGGGGTTCCGCCTTTACGGGTGGACCGACTTTAGGTTACAAAGCTTCCATCGTTGCAGGGATAGGTTATATTGACGCTACCTATCCACCTGTAGCCGGTCAATTGGTTTTCACTCCCAATCTGACTATCCTGGTTCCCAGGATGAAATCAAATAACGGATACTATACTTATTCCGCCAGATTAATGACACCTTTCTCCAAGAGCGTGTCATTAACAGCAGCACCTTTGAGTCTTCCGATTACGGCAGATTTGACAGTGCCGGATATCAGCAATCTCGTAGATTTGTATTATGATCCGTTCAAGCCTCTCAGATTCTCGCCCATTATTGCTGGCATTGATGGCTATACAACCTTGAATAATACGTTTGCCATCAGATTCTTAGTGCCCGGTTGGGGAACACCAGGCGAGGCAAACACGATTGAACTAAAGTTCGAAGCTGAAAGTCGTTCGACCTTCTATAGAACTTACACTATCCCCGAAGTAACAAATGAGACTTCTCCCGACAGAAATTTACCTTTTTACCAGCAGATTATCTGGGACGGAAAAGACAACCTCGGTAATTATGTATCTTCGGGTGTATCTACCACTTATGGTATCACAATCTGGGCTTTGAAAGATGCAGTTGGCAACAATGCTGACATTTCGCACGAGCTTGGTCCAGAATATTCACCTGCAGGTGTGGAAGATGACGCGACTCATAACGTAATAAATGACGGTATAACGATATTAAACCGCATACATGTTGCTGTTGATAATCTGAATCCGATATATAATCAAAACCTGACAATCGCTGATCCCAATGATTTGCATTTGATTCGTTACATCAACGAAAATCTTCCGTACAATGGTGCCTATGACTCGGGTGAAACGGTGTCATATACCGATATTTCCAGCCCCACTTCTTACAATGGTAATAACGTGGTTGGCATGTCTTTTAAAGTGCAACGTGAATATACGGTTGACTCCAACCCGCTTCGCCATGAAACTGTGAAGGGCTGGGTGGTTCTTGAACAAGTCGGCGTGGGAACCAAATGGTACTACAACGGCGCTTCCTGGATTGTGATAAATCCGGCGGATTTGACCTTCCAATACACTGATGTTGCACAGGTTACTTTCCCCACAGCTGCAACCTATTCCAATGTTGTAAATGTCAACTGGGACAGCAGTAATCTGGTTACATTCCCCGGCAGCGACCCCGGCATTACATACAAACTGTATGGCTACATTCAGGACAATGCAGGCAATATAGTAAAATCTGTGGAAAAGAGTGTAATTATTGAGAACCGCTATGTCCAGTTACCAATAATTACAGCTATAAACCTTACCTCGCAACATATTCCCGGAACCGGCGGTATTTTACCGGCAGTTACCGGTGGCGTAAACAACTATTACCTGACAGCTGCGTATGTTGCAGGTGATTTACCTTATTCCGGAAACTATTACGCATCACGCGATACAATTAAGGTAGAGTTTACTGTAAATAATGAGGCATTGCTCAGAGCTACGCAATCCGTTCTGGTTGATTTCCCTGCCGGATTTGGTATTGCGGACTTTTATATTCTAAAGTCTGAATTTGATGCGGTGACTCACAAAGTTACAAAGAGCTTTAACGTAGCCAATATCGTATCAAGTGCCGGCTCAACCGGCGGAACTATATGGACGATTAGTGAAAACCCTGTGGGAGCAGGCAGCATCCAGGTTAAAACCTGGTCATCCACAATTATTTCGGGTAATAATATAGAAGGTGAAGTAAATGATTCAGAGCCTTTCCGTCTTATTATTCCGGCTAAGCCTGTTTTCCCGACCACAAACGTTAATGACTACTTGTTAACGGCAACTCCTCCTATCTTATCACCGGGTAATCCGCTGTTCACTTATGATGCCAATACCAACCCGGCTAATGATAATAATATTGATGAAACCAATTTCAGTTTCACAATCCCGCCAAGATCCACAGCTGTTCATTGGGAACTGAGACTGGAAACCCAGGATGCCATACCTTCAGTATTTAGAACCTGGTCTGGTGATTTAGCAGCTTCAGCCACCCCTGATAATTTCTCAGGGCCGACCTATAACTTCAATGGCATAACAGACCTTTTCACTTTGGGTGTTCCTATTGAAGCAACTCAGCTTCTGAACCTGAAATTGATAATTCAACCGGAAGGATATGCAGATCCGGGCTATGTGGCTCCGCCTTCCAATATAACACCGACAACCGTCGTGAAAGTCGATAACACCAATCCCGTGTTTACTAATGGAGCAGCTTCTACATTTAATGCTGCCAACGGAGTTATTTCTTTGATTCCGGCGGGAACTCCGATTGTAACTGAGACTGAAGATTTATTGGCCTTCACGGTTTATACCAGCGAGAAACTTTCAGCTTCTATCGGCTCCGGCACCACTCCGATTCCGGGTGCTGACTGGCAGGTGGAAGTGCGTGACTCACTCGGTGCTATTCTGATGAATGGAACTCCGGTAACAGCTACCATTACCGGCATTATTCCCGGCAATGGCAACGCAACTGATGGCTATCAGACCTTTGCCCTCACTGTAAGAATTAATAATCTCGCCGGTGATTATACAGTACTCAAGCCTGTCCTTATTGTAAAATCGCCTTGGGATACAGCAGGCAACCCAGCCAGATATAACAACCCTGTCTATCCATATAATGCTGATGTTTTCCATAATGACAGCAATGAAGGTTATCTGACCTTTAATATTCTGAATGCCAAACCCAAGATTACCCAGATTGACTTTACGCACAAAACTGTGGTAGGTACTGCTAAGTATTCAGGTTCTGCCTGGAATCCTCAGTTTACCCAAGGCTGGGTAAATCAGCTTAGTCCTACTACCTTCACAATGACTGCAACAGTGACTGGCGGTGTTTATCCGCTCAGAGATTTAGGTTCATACGCACGGGCAAATTTGTCAGCCCTGATGGGACCTACATTTACATCTGTAGCACCTGATGTGACAAATGCTCCTGCGGGCGCTCCCAATGAAGCAAGAGTATGGACACTGACCTGGACTAACAAAGCAATCAGCGCAGCCCTTGCTGCTGCCTGGATTGATAATCAGGTCTTGAATATCCCTATCAATATTGATACTCACGATACTGCTATTCCGACTGTACATATTGATACCCGGATATCAACATCAAAGTTGACAAAGTTAATCCCACCATTAGTTCTTCAACTGTCAGCTTACTTGCTGACGGCAGCCCACAAAGCTTTGTCTTCTCTATTGCTGACCCGACTCCGGGTTCCGGAATCAATTGGACAACAGCAACGCTATCGTTAGCACCCAATACAGGCTCATTGAGCCCCGGAACTATGTCACCCAATGGAACCTGGCCTGTTACCATTCCGGCAAATAGCCCAATCAAGTATATTGATGCCACTTGCTCGGTTTCTGATTATATGGGTAATTCATATACCTATCACCGCTACGTTAACGTTATTCCGGTACCGGCAATTTCTGCTGTTACCCTTACAACTGTTAATTCCGGTGAAGTCAGCAATGCTTACTTTGTACCGGGCAGAAACCTGACAGTCGGCTTTGCCGTTGCAAATCCGCAACGCGTGAAGAGATTGGTTGTAACATTAACTACAACAGGTGGAGTTACTATTCTCAGTAATGTCCAGACGATTACATCCGGAATTGTTAATCCGATGTCAGTTGTCTTTAATGGTGTAACATCTACAATCCCGACTAACCTGGACGGAAAAGTAATTACCGCTACAATAACCGGCGTGACCGATGCATATACTGCTCCGACTGCTTCCGCTATTCAGGAGATTAACCTAACCAACAACAACTCAACAGCAACCATCAATGTGGACACTAAACCGGTTATTACTTCAACGAAATTCTACTATAATAATGTTGAAACCAATACCCTGCTTAAAAACATGACTAATGTTAAGATAGTGGCAGTGGTTTCCAATGTTAATGCGCTGAATAACACAACCAACCCGATGACCATAACCATGCAAAATGTGACAGGGTCATTCAATTTAACCACCCCTGTCGTGACTACAGGCACAGGTACAACTACCTATACCTGGAACAATGTCAGTTTTACCAATCTGACCTGGTCACCTGCCAGCGATTACAAAGTTGCAGCCTTCAAGTTCAACTGCCGTACTATTTATGGATACGCAGCAGCTGAACGTTCTCATGAAATGGGAGTACTGAGTGATCGCTCAAGCCAGATTTATGGTGTGGTTAATGCAAGAACTCCTTATGCCGGTATTGACCCTGATGGCTGGTTTGCCCCAGAGCATCTGTTGAAAGTGGATTATACTTTCATCAGCGCCTTAGACCAAACCTTGCCTCCGATCAGGGCAAACTTCGACCAAATCGAAGATAACCTGCAGGATAACTGGACCAATCCATCCGCCTTGTCAACCAAGACTCCGATAGTCATCTCTCTGATTCAGGGAGGAACTCCGGTTTCTGTCACGGTTTACAAATACTTGGCAAAATGGTCTGTGCAACCCGATGTACAAAGCGTCTGGAATGCTTATGACGATGGCGCAGCAGCTCCGGTCTATTTCAAATACAGACAGTATCCGACTACTATTGTACCGGATGAAATAGACGACAACAGAAGCATTCAGGTCGATAAGAAAGTTCCTGTCTATGATACAGCGCAGCTTTGGGTGGCAGTGAAAGCTACCACACCAATAAGCACTGACTATCAATTCATTAATAACGGCTTCAACCGTCCAACCTCTTTGGCTTTACAGTCCAATGGTTCCTGGGTAACCGGAAACAATGTATATGTAAAGTACAGAGCCAAAGACAGCACAACCGGAATTGGGGTAACGGAAGTTTATACTCCGGCTAATCCTACCGGTTGGACAGCCACAAATGTTTCTCAGACTGATCTGGGCTTGGGAGTAATTGAAAAAGTAGTTCAACTTACTCCGGCTAATCCCGCCGCAATCAGTGCCTCAACTACTTTGGCAGTCACACTTGCCAAAGTCGAAGATAAAGTAGGACACGTCAATTATGGACTCCCCATAAACTCAACTGATACAAATTGGGTGCTGAGTGGTCCTATTTTGAACTTTACCTTCAATGATAACTATGCTACCAATTTACTGAATCTGGAAGCTTTCCAGGTAATAGGTGGTAACTATACTGACAATAAGACCAAGCCTTATGTCAGAGCCGGTCAACCGCTCGGTGTAATACTCAAATTAGCTCCTCATTCCCGTGGAGTTGATGTACTGAGTATCGTTGTTTCCAACGTGAAAATTAACACCAAATGGATAACCAGCGTAGGTGGTACGGCTGCCGATAATTTTGTCACCTTGGCATATAATGCACCCGGTGATTACTATTATCTGAATACAAGCACCCTTGTTAATAGCCTGTACACTCAAGGTTCTGGTATAACTCTTCAGTACCAGATTAACTATACAATTACTTATACTGATTTATCCACTTCAACGCAGCAGTTTACTTCCCCGTCGATACCCAATATGGCATACGTAGAAAACAACAGTCCTGTGTTGAAAGATGTCTGGGTATGGAGCGGTTCTCTGGGTTCTGCTCAAGAAGGATATGTGGTTCCGCTTGATTCTGATGGTACCGTTAAGGTAATATTTGAAGAACAAGCAGGATTTGTGAATCCCACCACCAAACCATCAGTTTCAATTACTAATCTGAATGTGTTTGTTACCGGTGTTTCTTCACCTTATACCGTGCCAGCAGCAGCTCTCACATACTATGATAACTATTCGCTCACAATCAGAGGAGTAGTAAAAAATTATACCAATGTTTGGGTGGCTGATTTGGTAAACCTACAAATCAAAGTGCCCAGCCCGGTTGTAACTTCAACTGAGATTGGTTACACAATCGCTGATGTGGTGGGCAATCCACCTATCAGTGGTGACCGCTTCGTGGAAATTGCAGCAAACGGACCATTGGTACCCATCATTCGCTTTACTGAATTGGTAACGACGTTACCGGATGCACAGGTTGTGAATAATTACCTGGCTCAGAAACAACCAACGTCACCCAATCAACCGACAGTTCAGTTGAAGATTTATAGTGATGTGGCAGAAGCTGCTTATATTGATAGTTCATGGGCAACCCCGATTCCCGGGTTCACGTTTGGTGCTTTCAGCCAAGCCTCAGTTGCCCCGACTACATTGCATAACAGCAGATATGTGATCACGATTCCTGTAACTCCGGACAACATCAATAATATCAGCCCGATTGACAGCATTATGATTACCGTTAACACAAGACGCAATCCCTTTGGCGGTGACGTATTTTATGATGCTGAAACTATCGGCGTAAGAGTTGATGGTGAAATGTTTAACCTGATTAATCCAGCCGTTATCTCAAATTCAGTTTACGGCAATATCCCCGGTATGATTAATCCAGCAGTGCAGACAACTGTAACTGCTACAGTAAACGATATCGGTGAATTAATTGGATTAAGAGGTCTGGCAAATCTGCCCTCTAATGCCACATTGGCTGGTTGGTTTACTTTGCAGAATAATACTCCTGCTACATTTACGACCATTCCGACTCCGGTTGTAACCGGAACAGGCAATGGCAGGACTGTTACATGGACAATTCCTTCTGCAGATATTGACCAAACCATTTCTACCGCAACAGGTACAATGAGCGTTAAGATTGAGTATCGTGATATCTATGGCTTAGTCAAAACGTATGACAACATCAGCTTTAACGTTGATAAAGTTAATCCCATAATTTCGGCAAACGGTATCAAATTCTATGATACGCATACTGCAACTCCCACTATGTTGCAACAGAATAACTATACCAATCCTGGCTGGATTACCAATAGTCTGGATTGGGATAAGGTACGTTTCGTATTTGAAGACCCGATTATCAGAACGGATGTCAATGGCGCAGGCGTAAACAGTGCTACTGTGACCATGACCAAAGAAGACGAAACCTATCCTACTCCTGCTCTCGGCAACCTCAATTTCGTGGTTGTTGATGCTAATACAATAGAGCTTCAGTTTGCCAATGGCTTTAGTGCTAATGAACTGGCTGAAGGCTATTACAATTTCAATATAACAGCAGTTGATAATATCGAGAACGATGTAGCATACACACAACGTTTCTGGTATGGCTTTGCTCCTGCTACATTGCTAATTCAACCCGGCAATAATTCCACTCTGGTTGTATCTGATTTGCAGCAGCAAGTTTCAGCAATAACCGGAGACACGCAAGGTCAGATCAATGGCATTGATTTCCATCTGTATTATGATGCCAATGATGACGGTATTTATCAAGCCGGCACCGATCCTGATTACACAGCAGATATAACTGCTGATGATGGAAATCCTGATATGGTGGTACCTTATGATGTAATGTGGAATTTAACAAACCGTAGTCACTATGCTTATCTGAATGATCCGGAATATGGCATAGACGCTACGCGGAGATTCTTATTACGCGCCAGCATAATCAGCCAAAACAGGTCTGTAACAGATTCAATCGTAGTGATTAACGTTACTGACGATGTTCCTGCAGTACCGGAAATTCCTTGGTACTCAGGCAATACAACCTTTGATTATCTGAATTCAGCCAACAATGTATTAACCTTCACAACAAGGTTTATCAATTGGCCGGATGCAAAAAGGGTTCGTTTTGAAATCACTAAAGTCGGCGATCCCACCCTGATTGATACTTTGGGTGCTGAGCTGGCATATCCTACAGATTACCCCAGTGTTCAGTGGAACTTCAGTAACAAAAATCCTGGCGAATACTTGGTGAAAGTCTATGGACGCGACGTTGTCGGCAATTGGTCATCTGCTGTAGCAATGACTGCTCCGATCACAATTTACGACCCTGCTTCCATAGTTACCTACGGTATGACAATGTGGAATGTCCAAGGCTACGATATCAACGAACAAATCATTCCCGATGGTGACATTTATGGCTTCAATCATCAGGCTTCGACCATCGGTAATTTGAGATTGGATGTCAGATTTGACAGCCTGTATGTTCATTCTAATGGCTCATATAATTATCTGAGCGGCGTCGATGCTATCACGTTCAAAGCAGTGGTCAGAAACAATATAACAGGAACTGAAACAATAGTTGATGTTCCCAATAACACTGCTTTACAACCGGATTATCCGGCTCTGGGCAGCATTCCCGTAACACCTCAGATTATGAATATCCCCGTTCGCATCTTTGTGCCGGACAGCTTCTTCATGCCTGTCGGTTATGATTCGAATGATTTCACTTACAAGTTCTTTATAGAACTTACACCGACTCATCCTGCAGTCTTGCAGCCCCCTGTGTATTCAAACATCAGATTTGATTACTTTGCCCCCAGAGTGGTGATTACAAGCAATACCCCCTATATCACCTGGAGCAAAAACAATCAATTCGTGTTGCAGGATTCAGTATTGGTCGGAACTATTAATGAACTGAGAAACGACATATCGGATATTGATGAAATAACCTTGATGTGGAGCTTGAATAATGGTGTAACCTGGCATGATGCAGTAGCCACACAGGTCAATAACCCATATTATATCAGATTTGATAATTGGGTGACCAAAGGTGGTGCTGTTAATACTCTGTTATACAACTATGAAGGCAACGTTTCATTAAAAGTAAGAGCTTATGATGCATTGGGCAATATGCGCGAATCAAGTGCAATCAGTGCTTATGTTGATAATAAAGCACCGGTTGTCCCAATCTCACAAGTTGCATACAGTACGGTTGACCAAAACCAAATAGTCCAGAACCCTTACACTGTATTGCACTCAATCGGCACACTTCCGAATGAAGCAGGTAACACGATTACAGCGGTTACCAGCAGTGGTACTTATGGCACATCAGTATTACAATTGCGTACAAACCAGATAGAGATATCCGATTTGTCCACAACAGCAATCGGACCAACCTATACATCTTGGTACACTTATCCTGATGCTCCATGGTACCCTGGTAATAATGACCTCAGACCTCCGATTATCCTGTATCATGGTTACTCAGCAACCGGAGACTCAACTGAAATTCTATGGACTCCAGGTGAACTGTATGACCATGAAGCAGACGTAAACGGTAATTATGGCTTTGACATAAACTTCAAAGCCTGGGCACAAATGTATAATATGCCTCTTGCCGGCACTCACTATTTCATCTTTGCCGCCAAAGATTCACGCGGTAATATGGAAGGTGATTATGCCGACACATTGGGCACCTACTATGATGGTATGCTTAGCAATCTCGAAAAGATGTATGTCATTGACTTGACAGTTAATGTCATCAATGTCTCCGATGTTACTGGCGAGATAACTCAGGTTAATCAATATCATGATAACCAAATTGATAATAAGATAGTCAGCGAATGGGTAAATCTGACTGCTGATATCACAGGCAATGCTTACAACGTCGATGTTGATCAGGTACGTTTTGAGCGCAAAGTTGGTGATAATTGGTTGCCGATTTCTACTATCAGCCGTGCTGATGAAGGTGAAGCAAGACCCCTGATGTTCCATCTTTACAGATCTGACATTCCTCAGTTTGACGGACTGCCTTATGTGCCGGGTGTTCACCTGTATGCAGACGGTTATTTTGTTCGTGAATTGACCTGGAATCAGACTGACGGAGCTTGGGCGGATACTGTTTCCTTCACTCAAGGTCATCACAACTTTGAATACAGATTAGACCTTAATAATGATGGTGTGATTGATGGACTTGATAGCAATATCGCTAATGTCCTTGGCGTAAGCTTTGTGGTTTCTGATCCCAATGGGTTCACTAATTTCAACGTTACCCCTTGGATAACCTATCTTGATACACGCTCTATTCCAATCGGCTTATATGAATTCCGCGCCTTGCCGTTAACCGCACAAGGCGACGTGCTATTTAACAAAGTAGCTCCTTCCCGTTGGTTGGTTCTTGATAACACAGCTCCTGTCACTTCAATGACAGTGGTTGGTGGTACTACCAGAATCCAGCCCAACGTGAACTTTGGAATGGTTGCTGATGTTAATGAACTGTTGGTTGCTCTGGATGACTTAGTTGATGTCACATATCAATATGCTTCACAGCCGCAATTGACCGTCTGGCTTAATAATTCAAGCTTCAGACGTTGGAACAACATTGCATCAAGCACCAATATGACCGGTAACTATGCCATTACTTGGGCAGCACTTTCTCCTGCCACAGACTTGGTGGATAATGACAATGATGGTTTGATTGACGAAATCGACGAACAAGATGCAATTTACTATCTGCGTGCTATTGCCAAAGACAAAGCAGGAAACTACTTCACTTCTAATATTTATGAGATGGAAGTGGATGGCAGTGCTCCGACCATGATTGTCAATGCTTTGAACGGTACCGTTCTTAGTTCGACCAATAATATCTTTGAGATACCTGCGGATGGAACGATTACAGTCAGTGCCATGAATAATACACCGGCGTTTTTCGACAATCCTGTAACTGCACGGTTCCAGTGGAGATATAAAGCATCCCAAAATGACTCTTGGACAAGCGGATGGCAAAATATTGACGGCTGGAAACCTGTAGTAAACGGAACTGTCTCAGTTGAAATTCCAGTGCCTACTGATGGTTATCTTGAAGGTTACTATGGTTTCAGAGCAGTTTCTGAGGATGTTTTGGGCAATACTGATGTGTCCATGGCAGAAACCTATGTAGTATTCAATGATGTGACCGGCTCTCAAGTACATATAACCAGAGTGGGAAGCCGCAATATCGTTTCTGATGCTTATGGCTTTGCTCAGATTATCGAAGATTATGAAGGCAACATTTTAGCGTTGCTTGATAACCCCAATGATGTCAATACTGCGACGTTTGAATATGCTCTGTCTGAGAATGGACCGTGGACTAATATTAATACACTGCCGATCAATGGACAAACTAATATTACTACTTCATGGACCATACCCTCAGGTGTCAGAGCACCGTTTATATATCTGCGTGTGATTGCTCAGGACATCAATGGCAACAACCAAAGCTCACAAACCGTTAAACTATATATCGATACTACTTCTCCGGGAATAGTAATCAATAGTATAACACACACAGTGGTAAATAATAAGAAAGTACTCGACCCGGAAAATTCAGTTTGGATTAACGTTTCCTTTACTAATTTACCGGATGTCGGAGTTGTCGATGTAAGTAATCTGGATCTGAGACTTATTGGACCGGATAACAGTATTATGTACATCGAAAGCTACCAAAATGTAGGACAAGCTTCAGTTGATTTTGAAATAACAACAACACAGCTTGAAGGCTTATCAGATGGTATCTACAGATTAGAAGCGTTATTAACCGACTTTGCCGGCAACAGTACGGATGTTGAAACTCCGCTTGTTCCGTATGGTTATGATGCGCTTTATATTGATAGAACCGCACCGATGAACCTTAATGTATATTCTACCTCTCATCCCAATAACCAAGCTCCATACAACAGCAGTATAACCTTCAGAGTGAATTATACCGACCTTATCGGTATTCCGCCCACTGATGCCGTGACTGCTGAATTTACTTATCTGGATAATACTGATACGGTAAGCATATACTCCGTAAATGAAACAGATGGTTATATTGAATTTGTTTGGGATCCATCGACTGCCTTTGAACAGTATCTGATTGATGGACTGGAAAACATAGTCGTAAGCGCAGATATCTCTGTGAAGGACTTCCTCAATTTTGAAGCCTTTGTTCCCTATACTGAAGAATTCTTCGCTCTTACCTATGGTATTCCTACTAACGTTCGCATGATGGCGGTTTCTGATGTTGTGACCGGCAATAGAGTCGTTCATTTCGTTAACTGGAACTTAGCTAATCCACAAGTGGTCGAACAGCTTGGTACAAACCATACAATAGACCAAGTTGCTGCTCTTCTGAAACTGTATGCTTATGTTCCTCATCAGGCAGAGATTCCTGAAAACGTAGAATTCTTCTATCGCAAACAGGGAACTTCTACCTGGAACACAGTCGGAACGCAATATACAAGCGAAGACTGGAACTTTGTTGACCCAAGTTTCAACACTATGTTCCAACGTCAGTATGCAATTGACTGGGACATCGTTGATTTGCTTGGTGGCGTGTATGAAGTTAAAACCGTCAGCACATATCTTGCAGGCGATAGCGAATCAATCATACTGGTTGATATTTATAACAGTAACTTGATTCCCATGCCTGTGGTAAATGGCATGGTTAACGGTAATGTCGAACGTGGCAATACATACACAATAGGTGTTGCAAGCTATACCGGAACCGCTGCCTATGTTGACCAGGTTCGTTACCAGTATCGTTATGTAAGTAACGCCGGTAATGTAATTACACCTCTGTCACAATGGAGCTATTTCGGCGAACTGGATGGAACTCAAATACCTGAATGGATTTCTACTCCTTATGACTTTGATTGGACAGTTTATCCGTATTATCTGTATAACAATGATATCCAGATAGTCGGTTATGCCAAAGATAAGTGGGGTACTGAAACTCTCATCAGCCCAATAATCCAGAATAACAGCTATGTCCTTGTTCATATTGCTGATACGATTGCTCCTGCAATCCAGGCTATCACTGTTAACTGGGACGGCAACGAGAATCCTGAATGGTTGAGCGGTATTTTGAATCCCACCGCAACAGTTAAAGCTAATATTGTGAGCAATATCAATCCAAATGATATTGTCCGCGTAGAATTCTACTATAACGATACTCTTATTCACACAGAAACAGGTTATCCGGTGAACAGCCAGGTAACTAATTTCTGGACAGGGGAGTATGATTTTGCAGTACCGACAACCGGTAATCCAACTGATAGTATTAAGGTATGGACATACGATATTTATAATAATATCGCTAAGTTATCAAAGGCTCTAAATATTGATAACACATACCCTGTAGCAAACCTGACCCTAACCCAGGGCGGTATTCCCATCGCAAACTTAGAACGTGAAGCAGAAATTACCTTGAATGCTAATGCTTCCGATCTACCGTCCGGGATTAGCACTGTTGTTTACTATTATCAAATGGTTGGAGATGCTGCATGGCAGACCCTTGCTTCCGTTGAAAATGCTCCTTATACCTTTGATTGGACAATTCCTGCTGATTTGGAATTCGGAGCAAGTTATGCATTCAAGACTGTCGTTACAGATATCGTTGGTCTTGCCACAACCGTAATATCAGAGCCTCTTGAAGTAATTGACGCGGATACTGAGATTTCGATAGTTTCAGTTGCCGGTCACACGCCTGTAAATCATGTGATTCCTTTCAGATTACATGGCGACTTTGATGTTGTTACCAATGTCACTGAAGGTCAGAATATTCCAAGACTTGAATTCTTGATTCGTTCAATCACAGGCAACGATTGGCGGGTTATTGAAGCTCCGTATTTGACAGAACTGTTTGATTATAGTGCAAACTTTAATATGAACAGCCTGCCGAGCGGAAATTACTATCTTGGCGTAGCTCCTCATGGACGCTGGGTTGCCAATCCTGTTGATTCTGTAATGGTTACTTTGGACAACGTCCTCAACCTTACAGGCATCACTTCGATTCCAACCTCAGAAGGCTATTTCAATGGCACAGAGTTTGTTGTAAACTTCACTGTTGCCGGCGATGATGAGATAAACGAAGCTGCGGTTCAATTACAGTATTCTAATCCGATAGCTCCTGAAACCTGGTATGGCATTGATGTAGAGCCTGATCTTCTCACCCTTGATGGCAACACATATCAAGCCACATTCAGTAATATTGGTATAGATCATCCTCAAGAGATTAGAGACGGATATTACAACTACAGAATTAACGTAATTGATAACGCCTTGCCTGAGCCCAATGTGGCGAACGCAATTGTTGCAACCAATGTTCTTTATGATACCGGTCTTCCTAATGTTATATTCTCTTCAATTAGCGGTGTAACAGATATGGAATTACCAATTAGTATAGAGCTTGGTTCCAATACAATAGTCAATGCAGCAGCTTTTGATATAATGGGTGGTCAGATTCATCTGATTGCTTCCGGAATTGAGAAAGTTGAGTTCTATTCTAAGAGAGGCCTTGGAGCTCGCATCATGATTGCAACTGACACCACTGAACCTTATGGTATTATTTGGAATACTCTGGGTTACCAGCTTGGCGACTATACTTTGACAGCAGTCGCTTATGACAGAGCAGGTAACTTTGCCGAGTATTCAAAACAAATAAGTATCGTATCACCGGTAGTCTTGCAGCCTTATGCAGTTATTACAGCTATGAGTTTCAATGCCGGCGCAGCTAACGAAGATTATATCTATGCTGTTGCCAATAGCTGGGCTAATGTGCAGGTTACGGGAGTAGCATTTGAATACTACAACGGTACTATCTGGCAGGAATTTGCTCAGGCAGCCATTGCAGTACAAGAAGATAATCTCTGGAAAGCTTCATTCAATGCTGAACTCATGACTAACGTCCAAAAGGTTAGAACGGTTACAACTTATGCTACGGATATGGTTTCAACCATCAAACCGGAACTGGTTGTAACATATAGTCCCTTGAATGGTGGCAGCTTTATTACAACGCCTGCTATCCAGTCAGCTATCTATTATCAGGATAAACTCAATGTATTTGAAGTGTCAAACACTCCTTATGTAACCACTATGTTTAATGGTGCTTTCGTTGGGATGCCTCTTGTACAGATAGTAAACGGTGACTATGAAGCCGCCTTTAACGTTAATGCTCACGGCTTATACACCTTCTGGTCATCTTCTCTTGACAACCTGGGTAATATCCAATTAGTTAAGAGTGAACTTCAAACCACAAACGTCGGAACTGCGGTTTCAACTGATAACATAATGAGCGTTCCTGTTCCAATCAATAGCTATGTGTACTTTGAGAACGTAAAGAATCCTATCCCGTTAACGGAAGGATTTAGACCAATCAGTGTGCAAAAAGCTGCTTTAGCCAACAACACAACCGGTGGTGCTAGAAATGTCATCTCCATTACCATGACCCTGAATGCGGTTGTGAATGCTCAAGGCACAGTTGTTGGTATGTATTATTATGGTAATGAATGGCTGGTTTGTCCCGCCATTTATAATGCCAACAATAATACTGTTACTTTCGACGCTCCAAGTGGATACATTTATGCTGTCGCACAGTTTGCCGACATTACCATAAATGCTTCATTTGCCAATACTACTCCTCAGTACAATGATGCTGCAAACAATGTCTGGACAACTGAAGATCCTCTGATTAAGTATTTCGTTTATGACGGAGTTAACGAGGGTGGATATGAATCACCTGCATCAGATGAAATTACTTATTCAATGTATATAGACAGTTTGCAAGTGGCTGCAACTTATGCTAATGGCTTTATCAGCTATACAGCATCAGACCTGCCAGCCGGTGCGCATCTTACACGTGTGGTAGTGAACAAGAACGACTTCACTTCAATAGCGCAAAAGACAATTTATGTTGATGTTACGAGTCCTGTAATCGTTCCGATTCCCGGTCAGATTACATCAACTAACAGAATTGTCAGTGCTAATATCAGTGATCTCGAGACTGGCATCCACGATGTAACATTATCGATTAATCCAGCTGGAGGCGAAAGCTATTACAGTGCTTTAACCATACCATTGGAAAGCATGACTGTAATTGGAGACATCTATTCCTATGAGCTTACTCTGGATGAAATCTATAACCTTGGTTACCATTGTAACTCAACCCAGTCCATGACTGTTACCTGGAATGCTGATAACAATCTGAATATGAGTGCGGAAGCATGCAGTATTCTTTACACGGTTAATATTGAAGGTCCTGCCATAGTCTTCACGGGCTTTGAAAATGGCTGGTGGTTGAATCCAACCCACAATACCCCGTTAACCTTCAATGTGATAGCTGCCCAAGGCAGAACTATACCGATTGATGGTGTTGAAGTCGCAGTATATGAAGTTACTCCTCTCAGTTCTAACGGAGATGATATTCAGTATATGACCTTAGCACCAATAAGTGTAGTGGGTAACGTTTACAGTTATTCATTAAACTTTGGTCAGCTGTTATCACCGGAAGCAACCGCAGTACTTTTGGAAGTGCATGCCAGAGACAACTATAATGTCGATAACGAATCAGAACAGACTTATGGTCTCGACTATGCTCCTCCAATCCTGTATGCAATGTCTCCGGTCGGTGACCCAATTGATAATGATGGTGACGGTCTGTTTAACGAAGACCAGATTGACGGTATCAACCAAGACCAAGACTGGGATGATTATGATCATGACGGTATTTGGGATGGATATGGTGACCCGGATTGTGATGGATATGAACCTCCGATAATCGACGAAGACCCGATCGATTTCTATCCGGATGTATTACAATACGGTACGGATGTCGTGGTTTCATTATCTTATCAGGATATCCCCGGCTATCATTTCCTGATGCCTTATCAAAACTGGTACTACACTGGTGCCAGTGGAATTAATGAAGCAACTGTCAGCGTTACCTTGAACGGTGCTCCAATCGTAGGTACAGTCACGAATGGAACCTTCACTTATGATGCAGGTATTCTGACTTCCGGTCATTATACCGTGGTTGCCAGTGCCGGCGACTATGTTGGAAACGTGGGTGGATTATCCTACACGTTCGACATTATTGGCGGTGCTCCCACTGTATCATTCATTGAACCTACAAACGGCTGGTGGTTGAATACCAATAATGCTAATACACTCAGCTTCACTGTCCAGTCTGCAAACCAGTTGGCGGAAGACGGAGTGGTTGCCTGTATTTACGGCGAACCATCCAATACTATACTCCAAGGTCCGATGACTTTGGCAGCTGTTGATAATCAATATAGTGTCGTAATCATCGGTGGAGTTATTCCAAATGGTGAAACAGCACTAAGATTAGAAGTTGTTACTACCACAGTTTGGGGCAATAGCTCAACCTCTAACCAAACTTATGGTGTTGACAACATAGCACCTCAAATCGATATTCAGTCGCCTTTGTCGAATTCAGTGTTTACTATTAACAGCATCGTAAATATTGCAGCTGTTATCAGTGATCAGACAACGGCAGTGAAATCCATTAACCCAATGCTTAATACTGTCAAAAACAGTCAGAGAGGAAGCGGTAAACCTTCAGGTTCCGGTATTTCTAACGTGACTTTATCTGTGATTGACCCTTCAGGAAACAACGTCATTAATGAGGTTTATCCTGCCAATACTCAGATAATTTCAGAATATCTGACTGCTTCTTCTTATGGTACCTATCACCTCAATGTAAAAGCTATTGATGGTGCAGGTAATCAAAGTCTGGCTAATGTTACCTTTATGGTTCCTGCTCCGGCTCCTGAAATCAGCTTTATGCCTTTCGACGGAAGCGGATGGAACTATAGTCTGGTCAACAATGAGCCTTTCCACTTCGCAATTAATGCTACCAGTAATATCCCGGTAAGCAGCGTTACTGCCACATTCTATGCAATGCCTGAGAACGTTATAGTTCAAGGTCCTCACACCATTGCAGTTACCCCGAACGGCATATACAATGTTACACTGGGCAACAGCATTACCCTGCTAACGACCGGAGTTCGTCTTGAAGTCACTGCTACAAACAATCTTGGCGGCACAATCAGCAATAGCCAGATTTATAGTGTTGACAGAGACCTGCCGGTTATAACCTTCCAGTATCCTGTGAATGAATCTCAGATTACTCTGGTTAATGAAGCTACAAAAATCAATATCAGAGCAGTCTATACCGATATGGTTTCGGGTAAGAACGGAAAAGAGAGCCGTGCCAACGGTTCCGGAATCGCTTCAGCGCTTCTGGTCGTTCTCAATCCTGCCAATGAGATAGTTCTTCAGAAAACTACCGGTGCGGATACAACTGAGGTCAATGCTTCAGTTGATAACCTTATGGTAGGCGTGTACACAATCAGACTGTCTGTTTGGGATAAGGCAGGTAACAAGGCGGTTGCAATTATTACATGCAATGTAGTAAGCGCTCCTGTACCTCCTGCTCCTTTGACCATAACAGATGCTCATATCTATCCAAATCCTGTGTCTGATGGTTCACGGGCAGCCTTCGTAGTAACCTTGAATTCTTCCGCTAATCTGAGTGTGAAAGTCTATGACTTTGCCGGCAGAGAAGTTCGGGAATTGAATTACTACGCTGTGGTCAATGCCAAAACACCGGTTGAAATAGCCTGGGATGGTAGAAATGCTAAAGGTGATAAGCTGGCACGCGGTCCTTACTTCGCCCGTGTTATTGCTAATGATGGTAAGAAGATAGTCGAGAAAGTAGTAAAGGTAGCTATTACAAAATAAGGAAGAGAAAGGAGGGGTTTAACCGACCCCTCCTCTTCCAAAAAATGGAGGAACAAATGAAAAGAACAATATTTATTCTAATAGCCCTGATGATACTTACCCTGTCTTCTGTCTTTGCCGTTGAGAATAACGATGCTGCCAGTTATCTTCGTCTCGGCGCTGATGCTCGTTCAGTCGGAATGGGTGGGACAGGCGTTGCGTTTATGGATAATGTTACCGCAGCTTATTGTAATCCTGCGGCTTTGGCAGATGCGAAAAGAATTGAATTTGCAACAGCAACCAGACAGAATATGGGTTGGGATAGAACTCAGTATTCTGCAGCCTTGGGTTTCAAGCTACCCTTGGGATATGTTGCATTTTCCTGGCAGAATGCCGGTGTCACCGGTTTTGAAGGCAATGACGAACTTGGTAATTCTACCGGTTCTTTTGATACTGCCGACAATAACGTTGGCGTCAGCTTTGCAGTTAAGTATCATAAATTTAACATCGGGATAACTCCCAAGATGTATATGTCCAAAGTCGCCGACGATAGCAAGACAGGCTACGGCGTAGATTTTGGTGCACTCTACCATGTAAACCGTTATTTTAATATTGGTTTAATGGCTCGTGACCTGGTATCAGATTATCCGGGTGTTACTGAAGAAGCTCCCCGCGAATTCGTGCCCGCCATTGCTGCTTTCCCAATCCCCGGTTTGGTGGTTGCTGCAGAAATGAGTGGCGAAAACAATTTTCAGGATTCTAAACTGAAATTGGGAGCTGAATACTGGATTGGTGCTGGTGAAGACCAGGAAATTGGTACCAGCCTTTCCGGAATCAGAATAACCGATAATACAAACTGGTCAAATATTCTTTCCAAAAGCCAAGCCGGGATTAGAGCCGGTATGAATGACGGAGCCTTTTCTTGCGGTTTCGGAATTCGCTTCAGAATGTTGGAAATGAATTATGCCTATCAGGTAGCTAAGGAAGAATTGCTCCTTAATGACACCCACATGTATTCTTTGATGCTTAGATTCTAAGCTCGCTGATTCGGGTGTATGAAGTGATAAAAACGGTTTTACGTTATACCAATATTATTCAGCTTCTGAAAGTCGCTCATCCGGGCGACTTTCGGGAGGATATTTTTTATCTGGGAGAGTGATATGAAAAGATTCATTTTATGGCTATTAGTTCTCCTCATCTGTCAAACAGGTTTTGCTGTCATAAACGACCGTCTCTTTACGACCGCTAATCAGCATTATCAGGTTGGTAATTATAACCAAGCCAAATTGGACCTGATAAACATGGAAGTCATCGATCAGCAAAGCTCGGATTATGCTTTATTAATGGGTAAAGTATGTTTGGCGTTGGGAGAATTTAAGGAATCATACAATTGGCTCACAAGGTTTAAGCAAGGCAGTATGGGTTCAGATCCGATTGCCAGTGATGAACTGCTTGGGCTGATCAATGATGCAGCCAAATACCAGGAACTTGCCAAAGTAACCATGACTGTTTCAATGCCGAAAGGAAACATCAATAGTTACGATTCAGAATATGCGCCCATTGTCACAAATGGTGGAAGAACCATGTATTTGGGCTCCTTGCGCAGGAGTGCATTTACCAAAGAGAATATCTTTGTCACTGATTTGCAGGACGGGATATGGAGCGAACCCACCGAAGTTGAAGAGCTTTGCACAGACTTTAATGAATGCATTGGTTCAATTTCTGAAGACGGGAAAACCGCCTATCTTTTTGGTTATTACAATAACAAAAAAACCAATGGCGACATCTTTACTTCTACTTTTGCCGAAGGAAAGTGGTCAAAACCCACTCTGATTAAGGAAGTCTCCAGCGATTACTATGATTTGCAGCCTTACGTTTACAATGGCGACACGATGTTTCTCACCAGCAACCGTGACGGTAACCATGACAATTTTGACCTCTTTGTTTCAGAACTGGTCGATGGCGTCTGGACCACACCTGTAAATCTTGGTGCTGTAATCAATACGAATTATGACGAGCAGACTCCGTTTATGGATTGGGATGGAAAGACTCTTTATTTCAGCTCCAAAGGTCATGCCGGCTACGGTGCGGATGACATTTTCAGAGCAGAGAAAACAGGAACCGGTTGGACTGAATGGTCAACTCCTGAAAACCTCGGACCCATCATCAATTCTGTTATGGATGACCGTTATTATAGCCGTACCAGCGATAATGCCTCGGCTTATTATTGTTCAAATCGCAGTAACGGTGTAGGCTTGGAAGACGTTTATACTATAAATTTGGCTTTTTACAAGTCGATTCAAGACCAGATTGAAGCTTCCAGGCTCAACAAGCCAGCAGCAGCCGAAACATTCAATATCATCGTAAACGGTATTGTCGTTGATGAAGAAGATAACCCCTTGACTGCTAAAATCACCTTTGACTATATGCAGAAAGAATTAGCCCAAACTCAGGTGATTGAATCCACTGAAGACGGCAAATTTAATTTCCCTCTGAACTGCACTTTGGAAAGCATTACTTACAATTGCAAACCCAGAGGCTATGAAAGAGCTGAAAGAACGGTTGACCTCACCAAGATTGAGACCATCAATGACACTGTTCCCATCGTCTATATCAAGATTACCTGCAAAAAGCTGGACAGAGCTTCCGACGAAGCGTTTGATATCCGCATGTCCGGTAAGGTATTGGATGAAAGGAACAATCCTGTCGTGACCAATCTCTATTGGTATTATGTCTATAATGACGAAATGAATGAAGTTATTGTGGAAACCGATGAAGAGGGCGCCTTCAAATTCTATATTCCCCGGGTTGCTCAAATCAAATATATGGTCAATGACCCGCGCTATCTTCCCCGTGAAGAAATGCAAACTTTGCCTGCTGAAATCAATGCCTACGACTTGAAAATCAGAGTTATCAGGCTTTCCAACGATGTCAAAATCAGCGGTAAAGTGGTTGATAAGAACAATGAACCTCTTGTCGCAGATTTATATTGGTTTTATACCACTGATGAGCAGGCGGTCGAATACCATGTAACTTCAAAACCGGATGGTGGTTATGTCGTTGCCGTTCAAAAGAAAGGCAAGATTAATTACCGGGTGGAAAAGAAGAACTATATGCAGGTTTCCGGTTCTATGGATTTACCTCTGGACAAGCAGGAATATAACAAAGATTTCACCCTGACCAAGCTTGAAATCGATGAATCCTTCCGTCTGGACAATGTGCTGTTTGATACTGCCAAATCAACGTTGAAGAAAGAATCCTATGCTGTTCTCGTTCCAGTTGTCAATACCATGATAGCCAATCCCAGTCTCAATATTGAGCTTTCAGGGCACACAGACAACGTGGGCACCAAAGAGTATAATCAAAGACTTTCTGAAAACAGAGCCAAAGCGGTTGCCGATTATCTGATTAGCAAAGAAATCAGCAAAGAAAGGATTATGTCCAAAGGCTACGGTTTTGATGTGCCGATTGCCGATAACAAGACCCCGGAAGGCAGAACCAAAAACCGCCGCACCGAGCTAAAGGTTACCAGCATTGAATTCCAACCTGATGAAACCGAGAAAATCGTTGCCGGTTTTGAAAATGCCGCCAATCTGCCCATCGTTACCAAAACCATTAAAGCAGACCGCGCTGGCATCAAAATCGAGACGATTTCTTCCGCTTTGGAAGAACAGTTTATCCAGAAAGTGAAAGAATCTGCCGGTGTTCAAAAAGGAGACCTGACGGTCGAATTATTCATTTCCAAAGGCACCGTCCAATCTGTGAAACCCTATGTTAAATCAGGTGCTTTCACTCCTGAAACGCTTGATGACATAGCCACCAAACTGGTAGGCTGGAAAATCGAATCCGAAAAGAGCTTCATCCACACTCTGGATGTCTCAGTTAAGTAAACTAAACAACTAAATACGTTAAATTACAGGGATGCCGATGTATGTCAGCATCCCTGTTTGTTTTTATCAAAGCTTGTTGCTCTATTCTTCCTATTGTCAATCCTGCTTAATAATGAATCCGGCTATCTACAATCCATTTAATGAAAGGTTTAAAGGCTGTGGGAGATACCGTATGCCCACCCTCAAATTCATCAAAGCGCAGGTTTTGAAAACCGGCTTTTTCCAGGATGGCTTTGGCTTTGGTGGCTTCCTCAAAAGCCACCACTTTATCCTGATTACCGTGGCTGATGATGACTTTCATCTTGTTAGAAGCTCTCAGGTCTTTATCGGTAATGACTTCCGTAACAATTCCACCCCCGCAAGCTATCAGACCATCAAAGACTTTGGGGTTTTTGAAAGCCAGCATATAGCCGTTGTAAGCACCCTGAGAAAAGCCCAGCAACCAGGTCTGCTCGATTTTATATTTGGATTGAATGTATTCAGTTAAATCCGTAATATACTCATTCAGCATATCATAAGCCCGCTCGCCGGTTTTACTTTCCATCGGAACAAATGGACTCCAGCTAAAAGCAGCATCGTTGCCGGACACAAAAGGATATGGTGCTTCCGGCACAACGAAAATAACCTCTTCATTTTCTATATGACGCCAGAGATAAGAGAAGTTGTAGGCTTTATCTCCATAACCATGTAAGCCAATCAACAAGGTATACTTATTTTTTGGGTTAAAACTTGTGGGCAGATGTATCCAAAATGGCAAGTAATGCTGAGTGGGAAAGTACTCCATTTGTCCAAGATAGTTCGCCTTTTTGACAGACCAGGCTTTGAGGGAATCCACTGCCAAAGTGAAATCAGGCGCTGCCTTAATTTTATCAAAGTCTGTATCGCGCTGGATATGCTCCAGATCTGTAAATCCTGCCTTGTAGGAAACCTTCAGGTATTTGGCAGCCAGATCTGCCCTGTCCAGTAAACCATAACAGCAAGATAGATTGTACCAGCTACCGGCATCATCAGGTTTGGTTTGCAAGTAAGCCAGGTAGTATCTGGCAGCAGTTTCATAATCAGCTTTATTGTAAGCTTCGTAACCCAGGTCTGGATAATTTGAAACTTCGCTTTTTGTTACGGCTGTCGGATCAAAGGTATAAGGATTGATCTTTTCGGGAGTAAGAAAACCCGCTTCCTGAGCCAGGCAAGTAAGGGAGATAGCAATAAACACTATCAATAAAATTAGTTTTAAGTAGGTATTAATCATTGTTACCTCTTTAGATTATTTTAAAAGGACATTTCCTTCAAACATCATAGTATTGATATTCAAAATGTAGTCAAGAACTATTTTAACAATTACTTATCTATTTCACATGGAAATGTTATAAACGTAATTTGGCTGCCCTCAGCGGACTAAAGCAGACGTAGTTCTGCGTTCAGGCAGGTTTTTCAACCATGTAATGGTTTTATATTCAATAGCCCATGAATTTATTCATGGGTATGAATGTCTCCAAGATAAACCCCATCGGGGTTAACTATTATTGTTAAACATGTTATCCTGACGATTAAAATCATCCGTTGTCTTGCAAAACCCCTATGGGGTTCGATGGACTTATCTCTTTACCCCTGAATAAATTCAGGGTCTATCAAATATAAAATCCCTCCGGGATTACCCCCTGGATTGCCCGAAAAAATTCCCTTGCATTTTTCTAATTTGCCTCAAAAGCATTACGCTACCAATACGCTATCATTACGCTATCATTACGCTATCATTACGGAGTAACTGCGTATTGGTAGCGTATTCATAGCGCAATTATAGCGTAATTCCTTTTTGGGATAAATGATGTACCAAAAAGGATTGACAATGCTTGACCGAATGTTCCAATCCGGTCAAAGTTTATCGTGAATAGGGAATAAGAATTGCATTATATTTGCTCTTGGCTTATGCAATGTCTTACCATTACACAGAGGGAGGGGAAAGACATGAAAAAAGTATGGTTGATACTACTCATTTGTTTCGTTTTACAAATAGCTGTAGCACAGCTTTCCGCACAAATTACGGTAACTATCGGAGCCGGCGACCAGCAAGCCCTGATTCCGTTTAACTTTTACTATTATTACAGTCTTTATGAAACGCTGTATTATCCTGATGAGATTCAGATGGCTGGTGTCATTGACAATATCAAGTATTACAACAATTTTACCATGAATCTAACCCAGAATATCCAAATCTGGATGGGTGAAACAACTCAGCCCGACCTTTCTCAAGGCTGGATTCCATCTTCTCAGTTAACTCTGGTTTATGATGGAACAATGGTTTTCCCACAGGGGCAGAACGTTGTATCCATACCCCTGACCGTGCCGTATTGTTACACCGGAACAAATCTGGTTATTATGACCCGTAATCCCTATATGAGCGCAATGACAGGACCGGAAGTTTTCTATTGCCAGACAGTTGGCACCAACAGAGCCAGGAGCTTTTATTCCGATACCACCAATCCTGACCCCACTAATCCCCCCACCACGGGAGGTTATTATAGCCTGACGGGGCAGTTTCCCAAAACTACTCTGAACTTTGTGACCACGATGTGGCATGATTTGACGGCTGTTTCCATTACCGGAAATCCGACCCCAATCCAATTTATACCCAGCCCTTACCTTGTTACCATCAACAATAGCGGGGATTATTATCAGTCTCAATACACGGTAAAGCTGTTTAATACCGCTAATCAGGAGTTGGCATCAGTTCCCGGCACGCCGTTAAATCCGGGGCAGACAACCCAGATTCCCGTTCCCTGGATACCTTTGATAATTGAAAACACAGGCATTTACGGCAAAGTCGTGATGGCGGATGATGCTTTTAGCTTTAATAACCAAACCGCAGTATTAAATATTGCCGTTCAGCCGGGTGGGGTTATTATTGACCCGCCCCCGCCGGATATATATACCAGAGTGCCGGTGGATATGTATTACCAGAACAGCCTGTTTGAAACCATCTTTTCCGAAAATTATTGGTATTTATACAATATCCCGAGCCCATGTTACATCACCACCATCTCATTTTACAATAATTTTGTAACCACATATCTGGATAATATGCCAACTAAAGTGTGGTTGGGAAACACGGCACAAACTGATTTAACGGCAGGCTGGATTCCCTCCACGCAATTAACACCGGTCTTTGATGGCAATATAAACTATCCGCCGGGTCAGAACTCGATTACTATCGTTCTGCCAACCCCGTTTTTATATACCGGCGGTAACCTCGCGATGATGGTCAACCGTCCCATGGACACGCAATATTATAGTTCAAATGATGTTTTTGCCTGCTACAATGGCATAGCTGACTGTTCCAGAAGAGTTTATAGTGACGGCACCTTATTTGACCCTGCCAATCCGCCTGTCTCAGTTGCCTCACTTAGCAATATTTTCCCCGTAACAGCTTTTAATTTTTCTTTAAATGGATTTGGTTCGTTGAGCGGAGTTATCAGAAACAGCCAGAACCAGCCTATCGCCGGAGCATCAGTCGGACTCGGTCTGAACATGACCACAATCTCGGATTCATCAGGGTGTTACAGTTTTGAGGTTGTTCCGGAAGGCACCTATCAGGTTTCTGTCTCCAAACCGGGATATGTCACCACAACTCAGACTGCTGTGATTACTGATGGGGAAAATACCGTTTTGGATTTCATCCTGCCCTCTGCACCCTTTGCCTCAATCTCTGGCAGAGTGGTAAACAGTCTGGCTCCCGCTTTGGGAATCGGGGGAGTGCTGATAACCTTGTCCGGCTTTTATAATGCCACCACAACCACATCTGTGGACGGAAACTTTGTCCTTAATAACATTCCCTCCTACAATACATACTCAATAATAATCTCTATGGAGGGTTATCAGAGTTCCACAATCACGGTGCAACTGGATAATTTTGATTTCATTCTGGGCAATCTGCCCCTGGTTGAAATAGCCGTGGCTCCTTATAATGTCTATGCAGCGGGAAATGCTCAAAATACCGGTTTCAACATTACATGGTCACCGCCCTATCTGGGTAATGGTGAATGGGTGCATTATGATACTGCTGTGCACGCCAGGGGCATTAATATGTATTCAAACATAGGAATTCCCATACCTTTTGATGCTGCCATCCGTTTTACCACGGAAGATTTGGCAGCTTATGCCGGCATGTCTTTACTGGCAGTAAAGTTTTATGCTCTGAACTCAACCAGTGAACATAGAATTCAAGTCTGGACAGGCGGCAATCAGGATGATGCCGGAGTTCTCGTAGTTGACCAGCCGGTTGCTAATCCCACAGCTAATGCCTGGAATGAAATCAGTTTAAATACTCCGGTTTTCATTTCCGGATATGATGAATTGTGGATTGGAGTGCACTATGGCACATCGGCAATTGCTCCTGCCAGTTGTGATGACGGTCCAGTCCATAATTGGCGGGGTAATTTGATTTCTACGGGCGGGGGCTGGGGCACTTTATATTATTATATGGAAGACTGGGTGTACAATTGGAATATCCAGGGCTTGCTTGATGTGGATACTTCCCGTGGAAGACAGGTTTTACTGCCGCTGGCGGACAATCCGGTTTATCACGAAACAGGAATCCTGAAATGTGAGAAGAATCCCAATCCAGCTTATACCGTAGTAACAGACGCCTCGTCTGTTTCAAATCCAATCGGGGCGAATGGATCTACTGAACTAAACCGCACTTTGACAGGCTATAAGGTCTGGCGGTTCGAACAGGGGCAGCAGAATAATCCCGAGCTCTGGACTTTAATTACTCCCAATCCGATTACAGCTACTGCTTATTTTGACCAATTTCAGCATCCTTCTGTGGGCACCTGGGTGCAGAAATGGGCGGTTAAAGCTATCTATACCGGAAATCAATACTCTCCTCCCGCTTTTTCCAATAGTATCATGGGCGGTATCTGGGCTGGCATAATTGAAGGCACAATTACCAATAGCACAACCGGGCTGCCGGTTTGCGGAGCGCTTGTCCACACCGACCCCAATATGAATCAGGCGTTTAGCAATGCAGAAGGGCATTATAGCTTTGTCCGTCCTCCCGATAGCTATATTCTCCACGCTGAGGCTGAAAATTATGAGCCGTTTCAGCAAGGAAGCATTCAGGTTACAGACGGTGATACAACCACGGTGGATATTGCAATGGTGCCGATAGTTCATAATCCGGAAGAGCCGGTGTATATCATGGCAACCGTGCTCAAAGGCTGCTATCCCAATCCCTTTAATAGCCGGACTACCGTCAGTTTTGAGATTAAGGATCCTGTGCAGATAGCTATTGAAATCTATAATACCAAAGGACAAAGAATCAAGACTTTATCACAAGGACTGACCAAAACGGGCAGATATTCAATTGTCTGGGATGGAAAGGATAATAACAGCAGACAGGTTTCCGGGGGTGTCTATCTCTGTAAAATGACAGCCGGCAGGTATGCTTCCGTGAGAAAACTAATTTTAATCAGGTAAGCTGGTTGTAATATGTGCAAGGTGAAGCTGATTTGCCTGATATTAGTCTGTTTGGGCATGGCGGTATGTCTGACAGCTCAAACTCTCCCAGACTATACTTTTGCACAGCAAATCAGCCAATATTCTGAAGTTACAGGCGGCATGCTACTGGGCAATGAGACCACTGATGAGCAGAAGTTTGTTGACCCGTTTACACCTTTGGGCGGAAATGTTGCCACGGGTGCGGGTCTGCCTATCGGCTTTACGTTTACCTTTAATCAGTATGCCTTTGACAGAATCGGGATCAATGCCAATGGCTGGATGACCTTTGGACAATCCGCAGTAAGCCCTGCTGTTAATATGACAACCTCATTTGCCTATACGCCTTTGAGTAATAATGCCCCGATAAATCCTTCCCAACTGATGAATCGGGTCGCTGTTCTGGCAAATGACCTGATAGCACAGGCAGGTTCCACTTTGCGGGTGGAAACAATTGGTACGGTGCCGAACCGTATCTGTGTAATCCAATGGAAAAACTACAGGCGGTATGGAACCTGGGGAGTGGGAGGTTCCTATAATTTTCAGATAAGACTGGAAGAAACCACCAATAAGGTTGTTTTAGCCTATGGACAGTTTGCACAGCCTGCCAGTGACGTTGGGTTTCAGGTTGGTTTGCGCGGAGCTCTTGAAACTGATTTTACCAACCGCTCCACGAGTTTAGACTGGAATGCCACTATAGCAGGGACAACCAACGAAGCTACCTGTGTAATCAACAATGTAATCCTGCCTCCCAATGGCTTGAAATTTATCTATATGCCTCCCCTCACCGGCGCAAATGACCTCAAGGCAGTTTCCCTTTCCGGCAGTGCAACCCCTGCTTCCGGCGCAATGTCTATCTATCATGTTCAGGTCAAAAACCTGGGCAGCGCTCAGCAAATCAATTATCTTGTCAAACTGATGTCGGGAACAACAGAGCTGGCATCAGTAAACGGCTATGCCGTTGACCATTTGGCAACAGTGGACGTTCAGATTCCCTGGTATCCCTCAGCGGTTGGGGCTATGGTGATTTATGGCAAAGTTGTTCTGGCTAATGACCAGAACGACCTAAACGACCGGACTCCCGACTTCAATATTGTAGTCCAGCCGGTGGAAACTGTGACAATTGCCATCGGCACGGGTGTATCCACTGATAATGTTCCGGTGGATATGTCATCTATGAACAGCTTGTTTGAGACGATATATCCGTCTTATGAAACAAACTTCTCAGGTTTGATAACGGGGATTGCCTTTTATAATGATTTTGTCACCAATCTGCCTGATAAGCCGACTAAAATCTGGCTTGGCACAACCAATCTTTTGGATTTGGGCGCAGGCTGGATACCTTCAACTCAATTGGCTGCTGTCTTTGACGGAAACGTGACATATCCCTCCGGGGTCAATCTGATTTATATCCCGCTGCAGAATCCTTTCGTTTATAATGGCGGAAACCTGGTGATGATGGTCAACCGACCCATGGATACAGACAATTACAGTATGGGGAATGTTTTTTACACCCAGACATCATCGGTTTACCGTTCCCGCATGATAGATTCCTGGTCGAGTGCCATAAACCCGGATGCCCCGCCCACCACAGGTGGAAGCCTATACGGAGTTTATCCCAAAACCTCTCTGTTTGTCATACCTTCCAGCATAGCACCTCATTGCGCCATAACACCCAATAGCTGCAATTTTGGACAACAGCTGATAAATACTATAGCCAATCAGCAGTTCACAGTCACCAATACAGGGGGCGGGACACTAACGGTCAATAGCATCGCACTGAGTGGAAGCCCGTATTTTACCCTGTCAAATCTTCCTGCTTTGCCGTTAGCTCTAACCGGCGGGCAAATAGCTATGTTCACAGTCAGTTACAATCCCGCTGAAGCAGGCAGCCATTCTGCCACTCTCACTATTGCAGATGACCAGATGCGCATCCAGCAAAGCGTACAAATCACCGGCGACGGTATTGACCTGAACATATATCAGCTGCCTTATACCCAAAACTTTGACAATGTTGCTGTTCCGAATCTGCCTGATAATTGGTTCAGGATAGTGCAGACCTCAGCAACGAATTGTTATGTAAAAACCGTAACATCGTCTCCATACAGTTCTCCCAACTGTGCGGCAATGTATAACTACACAGATGCTTCTGCTCAGTTGTTCTTAGTGTCGCCGCCAATAGCACCAACTTTTCCCATTACCACATTGCGGTTAAGATTCCGGGCAAAAGGCAGCACACCCTATATCTTAAAAGTGGGGATACTCTCGAATCCAAACAGTCCGGGTACATTTGAAGAAATTGAGTCTGTAGCGTTGACCACTTCCTGGGTTGAATATACCGTTACATTCCAAAACTACACAGGTCAGGGGCATTGCATTGCTTTTAAACACGGCACAACCGGCATATCTCAGACCATATATCTGGATAACTTTGCTGTCGATGAAATCCTGGAGAACGACCTGGCGGTTATGTCAATCACAGGAAACCAGAACCCGACGGCAGGGCAGCCCTCAGCTTATACAGTTGCAGTAACAAACGCAGGTTTAAACGCTCAGACCGGCTATGTAGTGGAGCTCTTTGACCACTTCAATCAAGAAATAGCTGTGGCAACCGGACAACCTTTATCTTTTGGTCAAACCGCCAATATCAGCTTAAACTGGATTCCTGCTATGGCAGAAGTTACATATATTTATGCCAGGGTCTTGCTTACAGGTGATGAGAATACTCAAAATGACCAATCCCAATTCTTTAACGTTAATATTCAGCCCTTAGGGACGTTTTCGTTCACAATTGGTGATGGCAGCCAGACTGCCAGACTGCCCGTGGATATGTATTATATGAACAGCCTGTTTGAAACAATCTTTCCTGCCAGCGAAATTACTACCGAAGGCATGATCTATGGCATCGCCTTTTACAACAATTTTGTCACTTACCTACCGGAAATGCCGACAAAGATATGGTTGGGAGTAACCGAACAGACCAATTTGAGCGCTGGCTGGATTCCCTCCACTCAGTTAATGGCGGTTTTTGACGGCACCGTTTCCTATCCCAGCGGGCAAAATTCAATTTACATATTATTGCAGGCTCCTTTTCTTTATTCAGGCGGGAATCTGGTAATGATGGTCAACCGTCCTCCGGACACCACATACTATAGCAGCGACGATAAATTCTATTGCCAGACGATAGGCACCAACCGCAGCAGAAATGTTTACAGAGATACACCTGTGATTAATCCCGAGGCACCTCCAACCGCAGGAGCTTTCGTATCCGGGCAGTTTCCAAAAACGACTTTCTTCACTTTTCTGACCACCACAAACCCACAGTTTGATATCCTGCCTCAAAGCTATGACTTTGGTCAGATTCTGCAAAACACATCCTCAAGCAAGACTTTCTATATCAGGAATACAGGCGGCGGGACTTTGACCATCAGTAATATTGCCATTACGGGCAATCCGTTTTTTTCCTTGAGCAGTTTTCCCACCCTACCCTTTTCTTTGAATGTGGGACAGAGCATTCCCTTTGATGTTTCTTACCATCCCACGGCAGCAGGTACCCAAACAGCGACAATTACTATCACTGATGACCTGGGTCGGGTGCATTCCTATGCAATGACCCAAGCTTCAGGAAATAGATTAACCCGCACCCAGCATCAGGTTCCTTTGTCAGGCACTGCCATAGATCCGACTATAGTAACTCTGCCGAGTCTGCAATACTTTGATGGGGTAACTGCCCCTGATTTGCCTTTAGGCTGGTCAGCCAACGTGCAATCAACTACGGCAACGGCTTACATAAAGACTACCTCTGCTTCATCGCACAGCGCACCCAACTGCATCTCGATGTTTAATGCCATCGATACTGCTGCACAAATACTTTTAATATCACCGCCTCTGTCTGATGCCCTTCCTGTCAGTAACCTGCGGGTCAAATTCTATGCAATGTGTTCCGCTACTTCTACTTTGAAGCTGGGGATTTTGACCGACCCGGCTAATTCAGACTCCTTTGTGGCAGCGGACACGGTGGCATTGACTACTGCCTGGGCTGAGTATATAGTTGATTTTACTGGCTATAGCGGTCAGGGGCATTATATCGGGTTTAAGTATGGCTCCTTTTATAATTACCAGAATATCTATCTTGACGATATTCAGGTTGTAACAGTTCCCCAAAATGATATGGCAGCACTGTCAATCAGGGGTGAGCTGCTTCCGGTTGCAGGACAGTCTTTGGTTTATACCGTAGCATTACATAACTGGGGATTAACCCCATCAACCGACTATACACTGAAGCTTTACAGCTCTGATAACATCGAACTGGCATCAAGCTCAGGGCCGCCTCTTATGTATGGTCAGACTGCTGATGTCAGCATCCGATGGATTCCAACGGTTATGGGTGTTATGGACATTTATGCCAAAGTGGTATTGGCGGGAGATTCAACCTCCTATAATGACCAGACCGGAACATTAGCTTTAGATGTTCAGCCGGAAACAACAGAAATCATTCAGGTCGGAGCCGGAGACCAGTTAGCTGAGATACCCGTTGACCTGTCTTGTCGGTATAGCCTCTATGAAACTTTGTATTATCCCGAAGAGATAAACAGAAACGGTATCATCAATTATGTTATTTACTATAACAACTTTCCCAATTGGGATTTCCCTGATTCCCATGTGCAAATCTGGATGGGAACCACTACTTTGCATGATTTAGAGGGAGGCTGGATTCCATCCACACAGCTGCTACCTGTATTTGACGGATATGTTGATTTTCCTCAGGGACAGAATGTGATAGCGATTCTTTTGACCACTCCGTTTCTCTATGCCGGGCAGAATTTGGTGGTCATGACCCGCAATCCTCATATGTCCACCTGGCCCAATGCACCGCTTGATTTCCTCTGTCAAACCCTCGGAACAAACAGAGCCAGAAACTTCCGCTCAGATTCCACTAATCCCAACCCCGCCAGTCCCCCCGCAACAGGTGCGACAGTAACAGGGCAATTTCCCAAGACTAAGTTCTTAATCGATACCAATTTCCAGATAGGTTCTCTGGTTGGCACGGTCGTTAATGAATCAGGTCAACCGGTTAGAAGGGCAACGGTGCAGCTTGACACCGGCTATTCATCCATAACTTCGGACGAAGCAGGCACTTTCAGCTTTCAGGCTGTTCCAATCGGCACGCATAATATAGTTGTCCATAAACCCGGTTACGTTGATCTGGAACAAGTTTTCACGATAACGCAAAACCTGCAGACTCAGCTCAATCTCGTTTTACAGCACGTGCCTTTGGTTACGGTTACAGGTCGTCTGGTGCAGTATGCCTATCATGATTCTGTGGTTGCCAATGCTTCCATTGTTGTGAACGGTGCTTCAGATTATATAGCAAATTCCAATAGCCAGGGCTATTTCACTTTTTCTGCTATTCCCACTGATGGCATATACACATATACAGTTACCCATCCAAGGTTTATAGCCTTGAATGGTGACTTTTCTTTGGATTATTTCAATTACAGTCTTGATACATTGTTTGTGAAATTAAGGTATGTCGGTGTTGCAGGCAAAGTAGTTCACGCAGCAGGCGGAACCATCGGAATCAGTGGCGCTTCCGTTACTCTGACCGGTGCGGACACTCTATCAATGACTACCGATGCCTCCGGCTATTTTTATTTCTCGCGGGTTCTCACAAATAGCAGTTATGCCATATTAGTTACCCATGAGGGCTATATCAGCTACACAGGTTCCTGCACGGTTGGCTATACCCCTGCGTTTGCCGGGAATTTGCCTTTGACTGAACTGATTTATCCTCCCTCCGATGTAATTATCAATCAGACTCCTGACCATTCGGCTGTGGTAATCAGTTGGCAGGCTCCCGTTCCACCTTCGTCCCGCACAGAAGCAAGGGATTTCCTGGGCTACAAAGTCTGGCGTTTATATGCCGGGCAGGAAGCCTATGAAGGCTCATGGACTCTGCTAACCCCCAACGTAATTACTGCTACTTCGTTTACGGATAACGGCTGGCTGGGATTGACCCAGCATTATGGATATAAATGTGCGGTCAGGTCGATTTATTCAGGTAATAATTTTACCGCTCCGGTCTGGTCGGACTCCATAACCGCTGCGGATAATGGCAATATCAGCGGAATTGTGTCGGCTATTTCCCGGTCTCCGCTGGCAGGAGTATTGATTTATGCCAATGGTTTTACAACCACTACGGATGTAAACGGACACTATTCCCTGCCGGTTTTTGCTTTGACGGTGCCCTATACTATTGCACTCAGCCTGCCGGGTTACCAGACTGTGGTGCACACAGGTGTCTATGTTTCACCCTATCAAAGCATCAATCTGAATTTCCAGCTCTTTTCTAATCAGCCTGTCATGGACAGTTTTGAAGATTATCCGCTCTGGAGCGGAAATCTTTACCCTTGGCTGACCTATGACAATGACGGACTGCCGACCGTGACCAATGACAATATTTCTTTTCCCGGGGAAGGACAGCCGCATGGCTTTATCACTGTAAATCCGCTCAGCATTATCAACGGGTATTGCACTCTGGGTTTGCCTCATTCGGGTTATCAAATGCTGGCTTGTTTTTCAACTGCCGGCTCTGCCAATAATGACTGGCTGATTTCTCAGCTTTATGACCTGCCGGGAGAACAACGCTACATTACTTTTTGGGCAAAATCAGCTTTATCCGCAAGCGGACAAGCCAGATTCAGAGTGGCGTTGTCCCAATCCGGAACGACGACTACCGATTTTTCCTACCTCGGCGGTTTTTATCTGGCAGGAGGGAACTGGACTTATTATTCGATTCCCATATCCAACAGTCAAAACGCTCAATTCCGGGTGGGAATTAACTGCAATTCCACCACCGGCTTTGCTCTGCTCATAGATGATTTCAATCTTTTGGGAACCAATACCATACCTCAGACTGATACTCCTCTCGCTCAGACTTGTCTGCTTGGCTGCTTTCCCAATCCGTTTTATCAGAGCACGACCGTCAGTTTTGAAATCAAACAACCTGTGCAAACAAGCATTGAGATATATAATACCAAGGGGCAGAGAATCAGGACTTTATCAGAAGGACTTACCAAAGCGGGCAGATATTCTGTGGTCTGGGACGCGAGAGATAATGACGGCAGGCAGGTTTCCGGCGGTGTCTATCTCTGCAAAATGACAGCCGGGCAATACAAATCAACGAGGAAGCTGATCTATGTTAAATAAAATCGGAGAAAAAGATGAAAAGAATGCATTTGGGTCTGTTTTTAACCATCATGGTCACGATAGCGGCAATCGGGCTTTCCGCTGTTGAAGTAAGCTTATCGGGCAGAATTGTCAACAGTCATGATTTGAATCTGGGCATCGAAAATGCCCGGATAACCTGTTCCGCCACTATTGTCTTTACAGCCACAACCAACCAACAAGGCTATTTTAGCATCGGCAGCATCGAATCCGATAATGAATACCTACTCACTGTTTCAAAGGCAGGTTATGAGACGGTTTCAGAAGTTTATCCGGTCGGCAGCGCTGATGTGAACCTGGGCAATATTCTTCTCACAGAGCATTATATCAGACCCCGGCTTGTTCATGCGCAGCAGACGAGCACGGGACATTATTCCATCGACTGGTCGGCACCTTTTTTGGGAGATACGTTTCTGCGCTATGGTTCGGATTCCATGTACGGTGGCTACTGTGAGCAAATACCGCCGGTTCCGTTTATTGTGGCTATTCGGTTTACGCCGGAAGAATTGAACCCCTATGTCGGTATGAGTTTGACTGCTGTGAAGGTCTATGTCTATGATATTGCAATTTCTTATGGCATCACGGTCTGGGCAGGAGGCAGCCAAACTAATCAGGGAATTTCTGTTTCCGGGCACGATTATGCTTATTTTACAAACGCGGGCTGGAACCAGTTTACGCTTAATGCGCCTGTCTTCATCACGGGCGAAGAGGAAATCCGCATCGGATTGTTCCTGGGTTCGGAGGATATTAATATTGCCACGACAAATGAAGGTCCGCTGCACAACTGGAAAGGCAATCTTGTCTTTTTCGAAGGAAGCTGGACAACCCTTTACAACCTGTTTTCTGATACAGCCGGCAATTGGAACATCGAGGGTGTGTTGGATTTGGGCAAGGCAAACGCTGAATCACCACTCCTGATTAGCCGTGACAGCTCTGAAGCGGGGTCAAATGACCGCTCTTTTCTGGGATATCACGTCTGGCGGTTCAAAGAAGGACAGGAAAGCAATCCGTCGCTTTGGATGCAAGTGACGAATGAGCCGATCTTTGAGCAAATATATCCGGACTATGACACAACTCCTGCCATCGGATACTGGACAAAGAAGTGGGCTGTCAAAGCTCTCTACACCGGTAATAACTTATCAGTACCCGCCTTTTCCAATGTACTCTCAGGGGGTGAATATCAGGGTTTAATCAAAGGCAGAGTTACCAATGCTTCGACCTCTCAGCCGGTCTCGGGAGTGCCAATTCTTTTCACTCCCACCAATCAATACACCTATTCCGATAATAACGGCGATTATGAATACTACCTCGCTCCGGGCACTTATGGCATTTTCATCAGCCTGTCCGATTACGAGCAGTTTCTTCTACAGAATATCGTCATAACCAATGGTGAGATTACAACTGTGAATATTGCGATGCTGCCCTTGACCGATATTGATGATAATGCTTCTGCAATCGTTGCGACAGAGCTGAAAAGCTGCTATCCCAATCCCTTTAACCTCAGTTCCAACCTCAGCTATGACATCAAAACCTCGGCGCTCACCCGCATAGAAATTCACAATATCAAAGGTCAGCTCATCAAATCTCTGGTCAATGATTTCAAGAAATCAGGAAGTTATACGGCAATTTGGAACGGAACTGACAATAATAATCAGCCGGTTGCCAATGGAGTGTATTTTCTCAGGATGACTGCCGGAAAATATGCTGCAACCCGCAAAGTGGTTTTCCTGAGGTGAGGATATATTTGTGCGAGGAGTTGGAATGAAGAGAAAGACAGCCAAGATAATTGTGCTCAGTTTAGGGCTATTTGTGCTGTGTGTGGCACTCAATGCCCAGATTAGCAGTAAGTACTCGTTTACGGAAGCAACTGCGAATTGGCAGCCGATTTGGGGCAATTATGCCTCTGGCGCCATGACAGATGAGGGTCTCTCCGTTCCGGTGGATATCGGGTTCACCTTTCCTTATGGCGTTAATACCTATACGCAGGTGAAAATATCATCCAACGGCTGGATGGGACTTGGTACCAATCTGACCCTGCCCTATTATGCCAACGACCTTGCCACTTTGAATATCAGACCGCTCTTGGCACCGCTTTGGGATAACCTCAATCTGACTTTTGGAGGAACTGTGCAATATGGCGGTTATGGCGTGGCGCCTCACCGGATTTTTATTGTGCAATGGCTGGCTGCCCAATGGAACTATAGCGCCAGCAATGAATTCAATTTTATGGTGCGTCTGCATGAAACGGGACAAGTGGATTTTATCTATGGACCGCATACCGGCAATCCCTACAATGCTGCTGCTTCTATCGGAATAAACATGTCTCCCGGTGGTCCCGGATATTATTACAGTATTCTGCCGGGGATACCGGCGCATGCGTTTTCCAATGTGCAATACCAAAACATCAATGCTTTCCCGCCCATGGGAACTCTGTATCTGTTTGCGCCAAAAACGGTTTATCCGCAGGATGCGTCAGCAGTTAATCTGACCGGTTACCTTACCCCTATGCAGAATGTGGAGACAGAATTTCTTGCCACATTTGGCAATGCAGGCTCTGTTTCCTGCAATGCTTTTACGGGGTATCTGATGCGGGGTGAAGAAACGCTTGCCACCATTAGCGTGCCGTATATGCAGCCGGGTGGTTTCAATATTCTATCCATTCCCTGGACTCCCGATACTACAGGCGTGATGCAACTTCATTTGAAAGCAGTTTTACCTGCTGACCCTGATAGTTTGAACGATTTATCCTATCCCCTGACCATAGATGTACAGCCCTATGTGGGCAATGATGACCAGATAGTTTCACCTGCTTTCGGCGCACTTTCCTGCTATCCCAATCCCTTTACGGATGAGACTACAATTAGTTACAGCGTAAAAGCTGCTGCTCCGGTCAGACTCGAGATATTTAACCTCAAAGGTCAAAAGCTGACAAGTATCTTTACAGGAAACAAGACACAGGGGAGTTATACCGCCACGTGGAACGGTACAAACGACAAGGGCAGAGCGGTTTCCAAAGGGGTTTACCTCTGTAAGCTGAGTTCAGATAAAGGCAATTTGATAAAGAAACTTATCCTGCTAAAATAAATCAGGATGGATTATGTCACCCGCAAGGGGTTTTAGAATTGGATTGAATCCTGTCCTGGGGCTTACGATCCAGGCTATGTTGTATAACCTCTGTGAGGTTTATGGGAAATTACTAATTCCATAGTTAACTTTCAATTCGATGCTTCGAATTTTTTATTTTATCACGTCTATACTTCTCCCTCCATAAATGAATCCCGGCAGTATGTGAGATGCCTCCGTTCAAAATGTGTTGCCTGGGCGGCACATTTTGAACGGAGGTCAGACACAGGCTTGGAGGAGTCATCTAAGGTGCACCTTAGAAATCATGAATTACAAATTACGAATTATGAATGCCTCTTATCGCTTCACTACGTTGCGCTTTTTAAGGTACCGGATCCCGGACTAAATCCGGGATGACGCTCTTCGGGTGTTTTGTTTAGTTCGTTTGTTTCGTGATCCGGTTGGTGTTATCCGATTTTGCCGATGAGGCGAAGCAGTCCGTCCAGAATTGTATAGGGATGGGGAGGGCAGCCGGGGATATATAAATCCACAGGAAGCAGGTCTCCGACGCCGTCATTGGTTTCGGGATGACCACTGTAAATTCCTCCTGAGATGGCACAGGCACCTACGGCGACGACAAGTTTGGGTGCAGGAACTGCTGCATAGGTTTTGAGCAGCGCCAGCTTCATATTGTCCGTGACGGGTCCCGTTATCAGCAAACCGTCTGCATGGCGGGGTGAAGCGACAAACTGGATGCCAAACCTGCCCAAATCATAAACGAGGGTATTCAGGACATTGGTATCCGCTTCGCAAGCATTACACCCTCCCGCGCTGACCTGCCTGAGTTTGAGCGAACGACCAAAGATGCGCTTTGCCTTGTCGTCCAAAGCTTGGGCAAGCCGGAACGCATCTGTTGAAATAAGCAAATCAGCATTATTATTGACGGATAATCTATAATCCTGCGTAAAACAAACCGCCTGCTGCGGACAGGCTTCCACACAGGCATTGCAAAAAATACACAAACCAAGGTCAAGGATGAGGTGACCGTCTGTTATATATATAGCATGGGTGGGGCATACGTTCAGGCAATCAGTACAAGCAGCAGGGCATTTGCCGGAATCGAGGCTTGGCAGACCTGAGAAAAGCTGCGGCATAACAGGTTGTGTGGCAGGAAAATCCGAAGTTCTATAGCCTTGCCTGAGGCGGGTGCGGATAATCTTCAGCATTGTGATGTCCTCATAAATCATGCCCGCAATAGGAGAGATTGAAGCTTTTGTTGCACAAAGGGAAATCAGATATCTGCTGATTACGCATAGCAAGCGCCAGTCCGAACCAGTTATGGAAAGACGGGTCGGTTACTTTGTAGTGTTTTAGCTGACCTTTGGCATCAGTGAGGGCGACATGGCAGATTTCACCCCGCCAGCCTTCGACCAGGGATACTGCCAGTTTATCTGCTCCCAGGGGCGGGATGGTTTCTTTTATCTGTCCAGGCACAATGGCACCCAAAGCGTTCAGGATAAAAGCTACTGAATTCTGGATTTCAAACCAGCGGATGCTGGCACGGGCATAGACATCACCGGTTTGCATCGTAACTGTCGGCGATTCCAGAAACATATAGGCTCCCCAGGGATAGTCACAACGCACGTCTAGACGCACGTTTCCGGCACGGGCAGGGACTCCGACCATGCCAAGCGCAATAATATCTTCTCCGGAAACAGCACCGGTGCCTTCCAGACGCGCCATGACCGAAGGGGTTTCCCAAAGCAAAGTGACAGCATCATTTACACCGTCCAGCTGGGTTAGTTGTTCCTGTAAAAGTCTGATTGTCTGCTCCGAAAGGTCTGTTCTAACCCCGCCGGGGCAAAGCAGATTGCGTCCGAAGCGGTTTCCGCATAACTCGGCAGTGAGATTAAGAAAATCGCCCCTCAGCCTGCCACAGAAAGAGGCAGTTGGCAAAAAGCCGATGTCATTTGCCAAAGCTCCCAGGTCGCCGGTATGATTTGCCAGGCGTTCCAGTTCCAGAGCTATGGCACGGATGAGTTGACTTCTGTAGGGCGGAATCACGCCTGCCAGCGCTTCCATATTCATGGCAAAAGCAGTGCTGTGTCCGATGGAGGTATCGCCTGCCAGGGTTTCCATATAGTGGATGGTGCGCAGGTTTAAGCCTTTGGCCAGAGCAGCTTCAATCCCGCGATGCTGATAGCCCAGTTCGATTTCGAGATGAAGCACATTTTCACCATGACATTGAAAACGGAAATGACCGGGCTCAATGATGCCGGCATGCACGGGACCGACCGCAACTGAATGGATTTCATCACCCTGCACCCGGAAATAGTCTGTTACACCGGGTTGGATAGCGGGGGTTTCTTGATTATTATCACTTGGTTTTGGTTTGTAAGGAGGTTGAAAACGGATGGGTTTTAGCCAGGGATGCCCTTCGGGCAGGATATTCCATTGCTCTGCCATTTCCCGTTCAAACCAATGCACTTGCGGAATTACAGGAGTCAGAGCAGAATAGGAATTTTGGATATGGGTGCGGAAAATGTCCAGGTTTCCCTGTGCAGCATTGGCAAGCACAGCAAGTAGGGTAAATCCTTCCGCTTCAGGCACAGCAAAGAAGGATGCCACCCGGGAACCCTTTTGAACGTGCTCGATAAGCTCAAACCGAAAGTCAGAGATGGGAATGATTGCCACATCCCGCAGGGAAAGTGCCTGTCCGTTATAGAGATAGGTATTGGCACTCAACTGGCAACTCCACCGATGAGCAAAGCAGCTTGCTGAATAGCGCTGCTCAGCCAGCCGGGTATCCACAAACCGAGCATTAAAGCAAGCAGGGCAAAGACAAATACCGGAATTATGCCGCTTTTGTTTTCACGGCGGGGAATTTCCTCTGTCTTGCCAAAGAACATGTGCAAAAAGACATTTGCCATTCCGATAAAAGCCAGCACTAAGAATATCATAAACAGGGCAATAGCCAGCCAGAGATGCTGTCCGATTCCGGCTCTCAGGATGGTAAATTCACTGATAAACAGACCAAAAGGAGGCGAACCGACAATAGCAAGAAAGCCTGCAAACCACAGTATGCCCGTAATTGGCATCAGTTTACCGAGTCCGGTTATTTTGGAGAACCGCTTGGTATGGAAGCGGAAATGGATATTGCCTGCTGTCAAAAAAAGCATGGCTTTGACGATGGAATGGTTGATGGCATGCAGGAGGGCACCAAAGACACCCAGTCCGCCGATTCCGACGCCAAGGGCGAGAATTCCCATGTGCTCAACGCTGGAATATGCCAGCATGCGTTTATAGTCAACCTGTCCCAGTAAAAAGATGGCGGCTGTGCCCATGGAAATCAATCCGAATATAATCAGCAGTTCCTGTCCAAACAGAGCCATGCCTGAAGCAGCGCAGACCTGCTGAATACGCAGGATGCCCAGAAAAGCACAATTGAGCAAAGCACCGGAAAGCAAGGCTGAGACAGGAGAAGGAGACTCGCTGTGCGCTTCGGGAAGCCAGTTGTGCATGGGAGCTAAGCCCATCTTGGTGCCATAGCCCACCAACATCAGGATAAAAGCCACTTGCAGCCATTTATGGTTGAGCCGGGCAGCGTGCTGCAGCAAATCCTGCAGGGTGATATCACCAATTCCTGCCGGCATCGCCAAGCCAATAAAGAAAATACCCATCAGGGCAACAGCAATTCCGACGGAGCAGAGAATCAGATACTTCCAGGCTGCTGAGAGGGAATAGCGGTTCTGATGATAATAAATCAGTGGTGCACTGGCAAGCGTAGTTGCTTCAATTGCCATCCATTGTAAACCGAAGTGCCGGCTCAGGATTGCCAGGCTCATCGTTGCCAGAAAGAGCAGCAGGCTGCCTGTAAAAATAGATTCAGGCGTGTTCTTCAGTATGCCGTCACTTTCCTGGTCAGGAGCCTGGTCAGCCGGTTCGCGTGAAACATATCCCCAGCCATAGACGGTTACCATCATAAACAGCAGACTGGTGAGGGGCATAAATATGGCGCTAAGAGCATCTATGCCAATCCAGGCATTGCCATAAACATGCGGGGTCAGAAAAGCTGCATAAATTGATAGGATTAAATGAATAAAAGCGACTATTCCCCACAGCCATCTTCTGAGCTTGTCTGAGGTAATGAAGTAAGCAATTATGCCTGCAACAGCCGGAATCAGAATGATGCAAATCAGGATGTTCATTGTTTACTTCCGTTATCCTGAAACTCTCTGTCCAGATGAAACAGCAGATTTCCCATCAGGAAAACAGCCACAAAGATATCAAGCAGGATTCCCAGCTCCACCATCAGGGGAAATTCCAGGCTGATGCTGACGCCCAGAGCATAAACACCGTTTTCCAGCACCAGATAAGCCAGGCATTGCATGATTGCCAGCTTGCGGCTTATCATCAGAAACAAACCAACCAGAATCAGAAACATAGCTGTGGCAGTCATCAGCAGAGACGTAGTTGCGGGAAATCCGAGGCTCACTGCTATCCAGGCAGACAAACCCAAAAGCAATACTCCCATCAGAATGGATGTGCCAAAAGCAACATAGGGAGCTGTTTCTCTTTGGATGCCGGTTTGTTTGACAACAGACTGCATCAGCCAGGGCAGGAGCATGCCTTTGAAGATAATTCCGCTCAAGCCCAGTATCAAAATGGGAATAGTTAAATGTCCAACGCTGCGTACCAATGGCAGCATACCCAAAAAGAGTCCCTGGATGGCGACCACACGGATGGCAACGCTGGGACGGCTGGAACCCAGAATAAACAGACAGGACAGGATTAAGATTACCGGAATTGTCATCATTGGTAATAACCCACCAGTTTGACCATCAAAGCTATCAGGCTCAAAGCTGCGGAGCCGACTAATACCTTGGGAATATTCAGCAAACGCAGTCTTGCCATAAAAGACTCGGTCAGCCCCACCAACAGACTGATAACAAACATTCCGAAGATAAAGATAAAGCTTTGCCAGCCGAAGCTTTCAAGCCGCAAAGGCACCACCAGGTTGACCAGCAGACCGCCAAATATCCACAGCTTCAGCGCTGCGGCATATTGAATAAAAGCAAAATCAGGTCCACTGTAATCCAACACCATCACTTCGTGAATCATGGTCAGTTCCAGATGGGTATTGGGGTCGTCCACAGGGATGCGGGAATTCTCGGTCAGCAAGATAAAGAACCAGGCAAAAGACACCATCACCAATACTGCTGCTGAAGTTTGCCAGTCCAGTACATTTATCCCTGAAGAAATACCTGAAAGACTCAAACTCCCTGTATGCAGTATCAAAACCAGAAATCCCAGCATTAAGGAAGGCTCTGCCAAAGCTGCAAACTGCACTTCACGGCTGGCGCCCATACCTTCAAAAGCAGAACCTGTGTCCAAAGCGGCTAAGACAGTTGCAAAGCGAGCCAGACCCAATAGATAAATCAACAGGATAAAATCCCCGGCAAAAGAAACAGGCGCAGGCATTCCACCCCAGGGCATAATCAGGGTGGCAATCACCAGACAAGCCATGATGACAGGCGGCGTCAGACGGATTATCATAGTCGTGGAGGTGCTGTAAACAGAGCCCTTTCTGAGCAGTTTGAACAAATCAAAATACAATTGCAGGAGCGGAGCACCCTTCCTGCCGGCGACTATCGCTTTCACGCGGTTGATGACACCCAGCATCAGAGGTGCCAGCAGCCAGGCACTGATTGGAAAAATCCAGGCAAAGGCACTCATCAATGAAACCCTGTTTTCCAAACCAGCAAAGCAATCAGCGTTATGGCGATATAGAGCAGGTAACCATTCAGATTACCATGCTGAACCTTTCTGATGGGGGAAATAATCCTGCTGATTAAGATAAAAACCGGAGCAAAGAGTTTTTCTCTGGCAGCATCCGGTGTTTCAGAATGGAAATCAGCCTGAGCCGGGAAATATCCTGTTACGTCTTTACCATGTTGTTTTGTTCCCAGCAGCGGCTTGAAAAGCTCAGTCAGAGGGTCTGCAAAAGAGGAAGCAGTGTATTGCATTCCGGCATCGGGTGCGGCAAATCCACAATCCCAGGTACCTGTGCAGGATTCCTCTGTTCCGCGGGGTAATTTGCGTCTGAGCAGATAAAATAAGCCTGCCAGAATTATCAGCAGAGCAAAGAGTAGGGTGATAATGGATAAGACCTTGACTATTCCGGCTGTGGAACCTGCAAAAACCACTGATGTGCCAACCAGAGTTTGCACCGGAAACAGAATAAGGTAAATCGTCAAGGGTGCCAGCAGACCCACCATGATGCATAATAAGCTGAGAACAAACATCGGCAGCCGCATCATCACATCTGCTTCATGAGCATTGCGGGCTTGCTCAGAGCGTGGTTCACCCAAAAAGATTATACCAAAAGCTTTGGAAAAACAGGCTACTGCCAGTCCCCCAATCAGAGCAAGGCTGGTCAAAACGCAGGCAGCCAGAATGATTGGACCGGGTGCGGCTGTCTTGATTCCACTGATTCCGGCAAAGTAGATAAAGAATTCGCTGACAAAGCCATTGAAGGGCGGTAAGCCTGAAATTGCTGCCGACCCAATCAGAAAAGTCCAGCCTGTCCAGCGGGCTTTTTTGAATAAGCCGCCCAGCAATTCAATATTGCGGGTGCCAGTTATGTGTGTGACAGCTCCTGCGCAAAAGAAGAGCAGGCTTTTGAACAGAGCGTGATTCAGGACGTGCAAAAGTCCGCCACCAAAACCCAATATGGCTAAGGCAGGAATGTTCCAGACCAGACCCAAAACTCCTGTTCCGATTCCGAGCGTAATAATACCGATGTTTTCCACACTGTGATATGCCAGCAGCCGTTTCAAATCATGCTGAGCCAGAGCGAAGACAACGCCTGCAATTCCGGACGTCATGCCAATAATCACCAAAGTCCAGCCCATGTACGCCGTCGGGTGACCTATCAAAACCAGCGCCCGCAGAATGCCATAGATGCCTGTTTTAATCATCACACCCGACATCAGGGCAGAGATATGGCTGGGTGCGGCAGGATGGGCTTCCGGCAGCCAGACATGCAAAGGTACAAATCCTGCTTTGATGCCAAAACCAAAGATAGCCAGCACAAACAGGATAGCGATGCTCAGGGCAGATTGATTGCCTGTTTTGGCGATGGTGTCAAATTGTAATGAACCTGAATCTTTTCCCAGAATGGCAAAGAATACCAGTAAAGCTGCTGCTCCGATATGGGCAGCGATTAGATAGGTCCAGCCGGCAGACCGCACTTCGGCTTTTTCATCATCATACATGACCAGAAAGAAGGAAGCAAGCGTCATCACTTCCCAGATAATCAAAAACATCAAGCTATTGTTGGAGACCATCAGCAGTAACATACTGGCTGTGAGCAGGTTAAAAAAGAACCAGTGTTTGCCCAGCGGCTTATCCTGATTGGCTAAATATGACCTGCCATACACCATTGCTAAAGGAGAAATGATGAGAACCGGCAAACAGAAGAAAGCGGAAAGGGCATCAAGCCTGAAAGAAAGTGTTCCTCCCTGAATCAGCCAGCCAAAGTTCAGTATATTGGTATGTGTGCCCATCAAAGTGGCGATAACCGGAATACTGATTAAGCCTGAGCCTATGAACAAACCCAGATTTGCCAGGCGGTAGGAAACAGCTTTGTTTTTGATGAGCAGGGCTATCCAACCACCGATTAACATAATCAAGCATCCGAGTATAAACAATTGCATTATTTACCGAAACGCTTTTCAGCCAGGGCTATTGCAGCCAGAATTGTTTCCTGCGGAGCTTTGTTAATAATCGTTTCCCTGCACTGCGGGTCTTGCAGCAAATACGCCAACTTTGCCAGTATTCTCAAATGTGTCTGCACATTGGGAGAGATAAGCAGAAAAAGGATTTCCACGGGCTTACCGTCGATTGCATCATATTCTATGGGATGGTCCAGAAAAGACAGAGACAGCAAGGGTTGGTTAATATATCCCACCAAAGTGCCGCGGGCATGCGGAATAGCAATTCCGTTGCCGACACCCGTTGAAGCAAGTTCTTCACGGGAAAGGAACATTTGAAAAATGGGCTCCATCACTTTTAAATCTATGCCTTTGATGAGGCTGAGAGCATTGTGCAGCGCAGTTGTTTTTGTATCACCCGCAACGTTATAATATATCCCTGCCCGGGCAAGCATATCGCTCAGGTGAAGGTCAGCCTCAATTTCAGCCTGATTAACTTCCACAACGGGTTTACCTGTTTCAGCCATAAAATTAGTAACTTCATTCCGTTCCAGATAATACTGTTTTCCCAAACGGTGAGAAGGCAGACGACCCTGGTCTATTAATTGATAAACTTTTTTTGGAGAAACTCCCAATATATCTGCCGCTTCTTTCACCGATATCATGTTAATTTTCCTTTATTCTGAGTCTTTGCCAATAGCTACAGACATTTATTAGCTTAATGGTCATCATGTCAATGAAAAACGTGATTAGGTGATTAAGTGATTAGGTGGAAAAGTGCTTGTAGTTATGCCTTCAGGCAGGTTTACCGCTGTAGATACATTCGCCTTGAATGTTACTATCGGTAGACTAAATATGCAGATGGAGAAGATAGAATACAAGAAATTCCGGGGAACTGAATCCCCGAAACTATATCCTACATGCGGGATTATATATATAATAGAAAAGCCCGTCTGAGGAGACGGGCTTTCATAGTATTTAGATGTCTTAGTGATTTCTATTATTCAGGAAGGGTGCCGGTATATGCGATTACCTTAAAAAATCCGGACGGAACCGACATATATATATCCAGAAAGTTATCGGTTGTCGAGGTTGGCAACCCCCACGGTCCACCTGGAAGCAAAGCGACGTAAACATTGTAGTATGTTGCTCCGGGGACTCGTGTCCAATCAATGTGAACGTTTGAGCCAATCCCGCTTCCCGAAGCTGTAATTCTTAAGTCATGCGGATAACCCAGGACGGTAATCACAATCGGCATGGAGAGTAAAGTATAACCATCGCCTATATTGACAGTTAATGTATCCACACCATAATATCCTGCAATCGGTACAATAGACAGCTGACCACTCGCAAAAGCTGTTTCAAAATACACAGAGGGGTCACAGGTTACTGAGTAATCTTCATCGGGAAGTATCCCGGTCAGATAGGTTGGCATATCAAACTCAACAGAATCGCCCTGGCGTAATGCAACCGAATCAGGCAAAGTGCAACCCAATACCTGACGCGTGCCAAAACCATGGGGGTTGGAAGCGACATTTCCCAGGTACGATGACGCGGCGTGCACCACCCAAAATAGGTTTGTAGCAGGTGAAAAGGCTGTCAGCATCTGAAAATGAGTATCAGTCAGGACAGGGCTCTGATAGATTATATTCTGCATTTCTGCATCGGTTGCCACATCAAAATAATATGTTGTTGCTGCATAATAAGCTGGCCACATAAAGTTTGGCATGAGTGGAGTATTTGATAAAACCGGGCTAAACTGAGCCAGGTTAATCCAATCATCTACAACTGATGACAAGGCAAACAGAGTTATATTTCCCAGAGGGACACTGCCTGCTGAGATGAATTTTTCGGCCAGGTTATTGGCAATAACGCCGGGATACTGAATCCATGTATCTCCGTTATCATTGCTGTAATACAAAGAAAGATGGTAATTTGCTGCGCCATTATAGTAGAAAACAAGATCAGCAGTCAGACCAGGAACACTTTCCTGAGTTTGAATCTTCCAATATTCGCCTGTGCTACTGGGCAAGTGATTTGGTACAGACATTGTATGTACACCGGTGATGTGATTAGTGGGGGAGCTGTAACTATTGGCTGTTAATTCCAGGCTGTGAAATCTGAGCATCTGGGCGAGAGCAGTCCTGTTGTTGGTAAGGGTACCATTCATAACCAGATTGCCGGAATACCAATTGTCGTAACCGAAAAGCGTTAACGATGCCCCTGGTGGTACCGTCATTGTGTTATTGGCTGCAATCGTGAACCCCTGCATATAGTTTTCTCCCGTTATAGAAAAATCGGCATATCCCAGGCTTTCATTGCCATCCACAATTACTGTGCCTTCAATACCGCATTGTATATTTCTGGTGGCTGTACCGCACAGATGGATTGTACCTGACCAACTTGGGGAGGGGCTACTTATATCGCCAAACATGTATGCATCAATAGTTCCACCCGTCCCGGCAATAACTTCTCCAAAAAGTAAAAAACTGCCGTTTACCCTGAAGCTGGAAGCGTATCCGGGCAAGCCGATGATATGTCCGCTAGTGTATGTCTCCCCCCAGAACACATTCCCATTATCTCCCAGGTCAAGCGTCTGCATAATATCGATGTTTTCCAGTTGTACGCTATAAATGGTTAAGAAGCCAACACTTCCGTTCATAAGACGACCACCAATCACAGTTGCAAAACTGAGATCACAATTATTAAGGAGTATGGTCTGCCCTTCATAGAGATTTATTGCTTGTGAGCAATCTACTGTAAATCGGGTATTGTTAAGCAGGGAAAGGGTGCAGTTATCATACACCAGGAAAGTTGTATTCAGAGTGGCACTCTGGGCATCGATTAAATGCGTCACATCACCATGAAAAGTAGTAGTGGTGGCATCATAGACGCCATGTGACCCAACAATTGTATTAACAGTGAGGTTTCCATGTATTTGTACATCAAGCGTACCGCCTGTGCCGGGACGGATACCGGCATTATTTGCAACATTTACATGGTTCGCACTGACGGTAATGGCAGTACCGTTAGCGCCGGTTAAAGAACATCCCTGTACGCTCAGATTTTGCCTAAACTCTGTCTGGTTGTCAGCCAGAGAAGAACTTCCGTTTACGATTACAGGCACATCAAATGAGCAATTTTCCACAATCATATTGTTTAGATAAAGCAATTTATCTCCGGTTTGTCCCTGATATATATCAGCGTTAGCCAGCCAACCATTTTGTATTTGCAAATCATCATTTTCCAGTTTAAATCTGGTTCCGATAGTGCCTCTTATTTCATGAGTATCCAAGTCCAGAATGTGGGTGGTTCCGTTAAATTCAGGACAAAAATGCAGCACTGAACAATAAATGATGATACTACTGGTGAATATGGATGTATCTGTCCAAGCCATGTTTCGTTCACCTGTACCTGCAAACACTATGTCAGAATGGATGATTGAACCGTCATTGGTTAAATTACCTCGCAAGTTAAAATTCAGAATTCCTCCACCTCCCAAAGGTGGATTTACTGATGCTCCGGCCATAATATGTAAAAGCCCATATACGGTCAGAGTTGTTGTATAATTATAAGGTGTCTGAAGATAATGATAAACTGATAAATTTCCGGCGAATAACACATTATTGTCTAAAATCATAACATTATCCACGGCTATATCATTACTGAACTGGGATCCTCTAATGCTACAGTCCTGCAGCCCGCTGCCGGGAAGCCCAGTCACAACTCCTCCCTCTATAGTCACATCAATCAGTCTGTACTCATCAAGAAAGATATCACCAACAAAAAAAGTATAAGGTGTGGTTGTGGCAAATGAAACATCGCTGTCCAACCGGAGAGATGTAGAGCAATTATGGAAATTCCCGCGTAAAAGAACTTGTATATCCGTCCAGCAGGTAATAGTCTGCGGATTAGAAGGTAGGCGGGCACCGTTGAAGTAGGTATTGGCATTGTAACGGTCACCCACCTCCAGGTTGCCACCCAGATAAATATCCAAGGTGCCCGCAATTCCGGGTGACACTTCAGAGCCGTAAGAGGCTTTCAGGTTTCCGGTAACCGTAAGCTCACTATTCGTATTGGCATTGCCCCAGAGCGAACCGTCCCAGAGTACATGAACATTGGCGAACACATTGTTGTTGTCCAATACAGCAACAGGTCCCGAGATTTTAATGGTTCCATCTGCAGTACAGTCCGTGAAATGGCAATTGGAGAAGGCATTGCTATAGCTACTGCTATAAGTGGTGATGTCACAGTGTCTGAAAGAACAATTTGTAAACTGAACGTTTCCGTAGAATACTAAGTTTGCGGAATCAAAGAATAACCATCTGTTGTTGGAGATATCGCCGTTTAGTTCACCTGAAACAGAGACAATAATATTCGGATTTGAGACACTGACAGTAGTGGAAACAAGTGACGATCCGGATTGTTCAAAGTAGCAGGTGTTATTAAAACAATTTGGGCTTAAAGCTGTGAAGGTGGTTCCGGTGGTATAATACTCACCATATCCATCCACTGTAAGGTTACCGCCAATTTGAACATACATATTACCGGTTGGGTCGGCAAGCAGCTTACCGCCATTCAAATATTCTCCATCATAGTATAAGCGTATGCCATCTGTGACATTTAAATAGGATGTATCCCCCATAGCTCCGATTACAACACCTGGTCCGGCACTGCCGTCATTTATGACAAGACTGAAAATAGACACAGGGGTCGAACTGTCTATCCGAACTACATCTCCGGAGAGAATGTTTACATTGTCATCCGGTCCGGGGATAGCATTTTCAGCCCAGGTTGAAGCGGAAAACCAACTGCCACTGGTTTGTGAATGAAAACCTATGGCAAAAACTATCGTCAGGGGTGCAAGCAACAAAAAAAGTAACAAACTCAATTTCCTATACATCGTCATACTCCTTTCAGGATGTAATATTCATTAGCTTCGCATGATTCAGCTGAGCATATATTTATGTCAAGCTAAATATTTACGCTTCATGGACATCACCTTGTTGAAAATATTCGGATTACAAGTCCTGCGCTCGTAGGGAGAAGAGAAAAATAGTAGCCACATAAAATTAAAGCAGAAAGAGCATGCACCCTTTCTGCTTTACATTAAACTATAGTCATTTGATACTATTTGAGTATTACCAGCTTTTTTGTTTCTGAGTGTTTATTAGTGGACAAGCGGTAGAAATAGATTCCGGCAGCGCATGGCTGATTGTTATCAGCTAAGCTGTCCCATATAATTTTGGGATTCTTTGCGCTTATATCAAAGGCTTTGACTTTCTGACCTTTGAGGTTGTAAATGGCAAGAGACCCCTTCTCATTTGATGTGAGTTTTGTCTCGATAGTTACTGTTGAAGCCTGCCGGAAAGGATTGGGATAGGCGTTCAGGCATTGCGTCTGCGGAGTGATGACATCATCAGAATTGTCAGTGTAGTTTGTCCAATTATACAGATAACGGGTATCATTTTTCCAGGCATTGCTGGTCCAAATGGAATAGTCATTTTCAATCATGTTGTTGTTGGCATCGTAAATGTAATCATTTTTAGAGTTGTTGACCCAATTACCGCCCTGCATTTTAGTTTCAGTATCATTCGTCAGGATGTTGTTGCCGTTGTAAGTAAAGACTTGTTTATACTTGTCAAACCAATAGCCACTATACCAGCTTTTAGTAATTGCTTGAGATTGTTTACCCAAGAACGGACCGTTATAATCTCCCGTCATCGATAAAGGCAACAGGTGCGAGAAATTATTGACGAATGAATTACCTGTGGTGTTATCACCGGCTATGTATTCATGGGTAATCTGCGTATCATTTACCCAGGCAAGGGAGTCGAGAGAAATTTCTGTAATTTCTTGTGTAATTCTGCCCTGAGCATCCCATTGAAAAGTTGTATGACTCCATTGTGGCACCCAATCATTATTTCGTAATTCCCAACTCCAAATCTGATAATTGCTGGTGGAAACATACTGAATTGCCATTCTTTCTATCGGCTCCAATCCGTTGTTTCCGGGTTCCTGCATCAGATAGCCTGTCAGGTAGCCCTGAGGACTGTAAGTGAACGTAATATCCCGATAAATGTCAACAACCGTCCCGGACGACAATGACAAAACTATATGAGTAACATGTTCACCTGAAGCATCATAGGTAATATGATACACTCCTGTCAGATGAAAAGTACTGGATTCCGGCATCCATACGTAAGCACCTATAGAGTCAGGGTTATCCGTGATGTCAGTATTATAATAGTAAGGATAGTTATTCAAATTAGTCCATGAACTGGTAGCATAGGTCCAGCCCTGAATCGTTTTTTGCAGGACACGATAAGCGCGCTCATTCTGCATCATCGGGTTTTGACCCAAAGTGTTCTGATGGTGAGCAAAGAAACTACTTGCCATTGCGAAGATAGGAATAGCGATTAAAATCAAGACGATAATCAAATTTCTCATTTGGAGTCTCCCTTTTGAATTATTTAAACCGTAAATCAAAGAATGTCTTTGGCTGTGTTTTCTGTCAAGACTTTTTTGCAAAACAACCGCTGTTATCTTATCGAGACTGTTCAAAACTCAATACCATTTTAAGCGGCTTTTTTAGCAGCTATAGAGAAAAAGTGGTCTAAGTGCAGCCAATCGACATTTTCTTGACATAACTGTGAGATATTTAAAGTGGCGATAT